>Ga0247831_1001740_pt1 | contig 38731 bp, 32 predicted proteins | sample LaCruzMarch2015__9_FD_192406 | JGI IMG/M metagenome (GOLD analysis project Ga0247831, IMG submission 192406) | Freshwater microbial communities from meromictic Lake La Cruz, Castile-La Mancha, Spain - LaCruzMarch2015_1m | ecosystem: Environmental > Aquatic > Freshwater > Lake | place: Spain...
CAGCGCAGCGACGCGCATTCGAGTTGATCGAGAACATCACCCTGTAGACAGAACGCGGAACCCCTAATCCGCTGCAAACCCGCGTCACATAAGGACAAACTCGCGCTTCATACGGCGGAACTTCAGGTTAATCCGCACGGGCGGTGTGGGATGACGCCTGGCGCACCGCCATCTTGCGCACGCGTCTGCTGGTCCGATGACCGGCCCGGATCCCGGAGATCTACCCATGCCCGATCAAGCCGAAAAACCCCTGCAGTCCCGGTTCCCGCACAGCGGCCTGAAGCCCGCCGTCCTGGCGTTGGCCATAGCCACCGCATTTGGTGCCTTGTCAGCGCGAGCGCAGGCACAGACACTGCCCAGCGGCGGCGTGGCCGTCCATGGCCAGGCACTCATCACCCAGCCGGCGGCCAACCAGCTGCGGGTAGTCACCCAGAACGGTGCGGGCACCAGCCACTCGGCCATCAACTGGCAGAGCTTCTCGATCTCGGCCGGCGCTGCGGCCACCATCGTGCAGCCAACCGCTTCCAGCCTGTCCATCAACCGGGTCGTCACCAACACACCGTCCGCGATCTTCGGCAACCTGTCTTCCAACGGCCGCCTGGTCCTGGTGAACCAGTCAGGCATCGCCGTGGGTGCCGGCGCTGTGGTCGACACCGCCGGCTTCACCGCATCTGCGCTGCGCATGAGCGACGCCGACGCGCTGGCCGGGCGGCTGCGTTTCGGCGAACCGGGCGCTGCGATGGGTGGCGCCGCCGGCCTCACGGTCGGCGGGCGCATCACGGCGCGCGATGGTGACATCGTGCTGGTGGCACCGAATATCGATATGGGTGGCAGTGCATTGCTGCAGGCACCCAATGGCAGCACGATCCTGGCGGCCGGCCAGCAGGTCGAGATCACCGGCCGCGGCCTGGAAGGCATCACGATGCTGGTGCAGGCGCCCACCGATCAGGCACGCAACCTGGGGCGGCTGGAGGGCAATGCCGTCGGCATCTTTGCCGGCACCCTGCGCCACAGCGGTGACATCCAGGCCACGACAGCCTCGCTGGAGGGGGGCACGGTGGTGCTCCGGGCTGCCGGTGACGCCTACGTCGACGCTGCGGGCAGCATCGACGCCACGGGCACACGCGGCGGCAAGGTCGATGTGCTGGGCAGCCGCGTGGCCGTGACGGACCAGGCCGCCATCGACGTGTCTGGCGACAACGCCGGTGGCAGCATCCGGATCGGCGGTGATTTCCAGGGCAGGAATCCTGGCATCCCCAATGCCCAGAAGACCTTCCTGGGACCGCAAGCGACCCTGCGCGCCGATGCCACTGGCAACGGCGACGGTGGACGCGTCATCGTCTGGTCGGACGACTACACCCAGGCCCATGGCACCGTCAGCGCGCGTGGCGGCTTGTCCGGCGGCAATGGCGGCTTTGTCGAGGTGTCCGGCAAACGCAGCCTGGCATTCAGTGCCCTGGTCGATACCCGCGCTCCGCTGGGCCTTACCGGAACCCTGTTGCTGGATCCGGACTTCATCAACATCGAAGTGATTGGAGGCAGCTACACGGGCGATGTGCTGTTCGGCAGCGGGCCGGCGGAGTTGACAATCTCCGCCGCAACCATCAATGCATCGCTGTCGAACGTCATCCTGCAAGCCAACGAGGACATCGATTTCAATGTGGCGGTCAGCCTGGCCAACCCTGGCGTTTCGCTGACGGCCCGCGCCGGCGGTTTTCTCAACGTCAATGGCAGCATCACGACCAAGGGAGGGGCCGTCAACCTGACCGCGGGCGATGCCGGCTCGGTAACCAACCCCAGCGAGGGCTCGCTCAACCTGAACCAGCCCATCGACACCACCGGTGGCGGTGCCTTTCCCGCTGGAGCCCCGGTCACGTTGACCTCCAACCTGTCGGACGTCGGCGGCAACAGCATCTTCATCAATGCCGGCATCAATGCCGGGTCCAGCCTGAGCATCACAGCGGCCGGAGGGTTCACGGTCAATGCCCCCGTCAACGCGCTGGGCACGATCAACGCCACCGTGATCAATGATTTCGTGACCACCATCAACAGGGATGTCATAGCCGGTGGCACCATGACGATGAACCTGGCCGGTGGCCTGGAGCTCCCGGCTATCGACCAGTCCGCGCGCCTGGGTGCCGGCACGGGCCAGACCATCAACGCGAAGTACGTGGCGCTGACAGTCGCAGGTGCCGGCACCTCCGAGATCTACAACGTGTCGGGGCCGCAGACGATCACGACCTCCGGGCAGAACGCCAACGGAGAGGGCATCCTGATCCGCAACACCGGCAATGACAATGACACGGCGGACATCTACAACAACGGGGGCGCTCAGACCATCACGGTCAACAATGCCAGCGCAGTGCGCATACAGGGCATCTCGGGTGCCGCCGAGATTGGCAGCGCCGGCGATCAGACGATCCTGATCCGGGGGAACTCCAGCGCGAATGCGCTCGTGATCGGTAGCGCCACAGCAACCGGCGATTCCGAGGTGTGGGGCAACAACCAGACCATCACGGTGGGCGAGGCGGGGCAGTCCGGCAGCATCACGATTCGTGGCGGTGTGCGGGACGACTTCGACGCAGGCATCGACAATTACAGTGGCAACCAGACCATCAAGACCAGCGGCGCCATGGCCTTGTATGGCGGAACGGCGGCAGGCGTGGGTGCGGATTGCCAATTTGCGTCTGGCGCGCATGGCGGGTCCTGCGCCTACATTGCGTCCGACACCGGCGTGCAGACCCTCGTGGCCGGTGATATCCGCCTGTTCGGGGGAACTGCCGGCAGTCTCAATTTGGCCGGCATCATCAACTTTGCATCCACCGGGTCCCAGTTGCTGGAGATCGAAGGCGGCGGGGATCTGGTCCTGTCGGGGGGCGGCGGCAGCGGCACCGGCAACCGGGTGATTGTGAGTACCGAGGGTACCAGCCAGACAGTGAGTTTTCTGGCGGGGGGCGACCTGACAATAACCGGTGGTACCGTGGGCACGGCGCACCGGGCCCAGTTGCGGATGGGGAACGCATCCGGCACCCAGACCGTGTCTGGCGCAACCGGCATCCAGATCAGCGGGGGGCTGAGTGGCGGCGGGTTCGACGTCGGCAATCGGGCCCTTCTGACCTCCCTCGGCAGCCAGGTTGTGTCGGTGGGCTCCGGCGGCATCCAGTTGACGGGCGGCGGCGGCACAGGCGTCGAAACTGACAACGATGCGCAGATTTACCAAAGTGGCACGACCGGCACTACGCAATCGATCACCGTCGGCGGTGGCGGCTTCATCCAGATGACAGGTGGCTCCTCCGAACGGGTCAACGTCGGGGGGGCCGGGCATGGCAGCCGCGCGCTGATCGAGGCGCTGGGCGATTCGCAGACGATCCACTTTGCAGCAGGCGGCTCGCTAGGCTTGTTCGGCGGCATCCTTGGCAGCCGGGCCTTCGCCACCATCGTGGCCACCAACGGCTCGCAGTCCATCACCGGTGGCCCCAGCATCAGCCTGGTGGGCGGCGCGAGCGGCGGTTTTACCAACGAAGGCAACCGGGCCCGCATCGCGGCCCCTGTTGGCGTGCAGACCATCGTCGCCAGCGACATCTATTTGGAAGGTGGGGAGGGCGGCCTCCTGAATGCGGCGGAGCTCTCGGGCGCGGCTGGGCAAAACATCACCGCCAGCGGTGGCATCACGCTGCGCGGTGGCAACGGATCGGGCAGCCATGCATCGATCAAGAGTTCAGGGTCCCAACAAGTGACAGTGGGCAACGGGGGCATCTCGATGACCGGCGGCGGCGGCTCGCAGGCCGACAACTATGCCGTCATCGATCACGCCGGTTCGGTTGGTACCAGCCAGCTGATCACGGTCAATGGCACTGGAAACATCAGCCTGCAGGCGGGCTCGGCCTTGGGCGGCCAGAGTGAAGCGGCGATCCGCTCGGATTTCGGCGCCTCCCAGACCATCCTCTTCACCGGCACGGGGCTCGGGCGCGCGATCAACCTGACCGGTGGTACCGCCGGACCAGATTCCTATGCAGAAATCTACACCGACTCGGGCGTGCAACTCATCGAGGGCGCCGGGCTGATCACGCTGACGGGCGGCGCCAGCGGCGGGGGCGCGAGTTTTGGCGACGGCGACACGTTGGGCAATGTGGCCGGGATCGTGGCCGACTCGAACCACCAGACCATCGTCGCCCGCGGCATGGTGCTGCAAGGGGGCGCGGGGGGGCTGAACAACTTTGCGGCCGTCTACGCCGGCGGCAACCAGTCGATCACGCTCGGTGCCGACGGACTTTTTCTGGCCGGCGGCAGCGGCGGCCCGTCAGACCTGAAAAACGCGGCCTTCGTCTACAAAGGCGGCGATGTTCCCAACACCACCCAGACCATCCGCATCGGCGGAGGTGGCACGGTCACGCTGCTGGGCGGCTCGGCCAGCAGGGCCAATGTCGGTACCGACGCCAACCTCGCCGGCTTGAGCAACGGCGCGTTCGCGGCGATCCGCTCCGAGGGTGTCGCGCAGCTGATCGAGTTCACGGAGCCTGGCGGCAGCATCGAGATGAGCGGTGGCACCGTTGGCAGCGACAACCACGCGTTGATCTTCGCGCTCAGTGGAACCCAGACCATTCGCGGCAGCAGCGCAGACAATGCACCTGCCCTGGTACTGGAGGGCGGCTTGTCCGGCGGCGTAGTCAACGAAGGCAACCGGGCGGGGATCTTCAGCCTGGTCGGCAACCAGGCGGTCACGGCCCGCGACATCACCCTGTTCGGCGGCGTGGGCGCCGGTGCTGAGAACGTGGCGCAGATCCGCCAGGGGGATGCCAGCAATGGCCTGGGCAGCACACAGACCGTGACAGTCACGGGTGGCGGCGGCATCGTGCTGCAGGGCGGCGATGGCAACACCCACTTCGCGCGCATCCGTGCCTTCGGCACCGCCCAGACGATCAGCTTCAGTGCCGGCGGATACATCGACGCCACCGGCGGCTCGGGCGGGGTGGACAGTCTCGCGCAGATCATCGCCCACAACGGTGACCAGTTCGTGACCGGCATGACCGCCGTCAACCTGCAGGGCGGGTCGGGTGGCACCAACAACCGGGCCCAGATCACTGCACCATTGGGAAGCCAGACGCTTTCGGTCGGTTCCGAAGGCCTGACCCTGACCGGCGGCAGTGGCAGCGCGGGAGAAACGGGCAACTATGCGTCCCTGTTCCAGGGCGGCACGACCGGCAAAAGCCAGACCATCACGGTGGGCGGCGGCGGCAACATCACCCTGGTGGCGGGTGACAGCGCGGGGACCGGTATCGGCCTGGACAACGGCAGCCTGGCCTACATCACCAACCAGGGCGACAGCCAACTGATCGAATTCAGCGGCGCCGGCAGCACCATCAGCATCACCGGCGGCACCACGGGCAGCTTCAACGAAGCCGGTATCCTGGCGAGTTTCGGCAGCCAGACCATCCGTGGAACCACCGCGGGCAATGCGCCTGGGATCTTTCTGACCGGGGGGGCCAGCGGCGGGATCGCCAACGAAGGTAATCGAGCAGCCATCATCGCCGAAGCCGGCAACCAGGCGATCTCCGCAGCGTCTATCGCGCTGCAGGGTGGCGCTGCCGGAACCTGGAACGCCGCGCAGATTCGGCAGGGCAGCGTCAGCACGGGCCTGTCGAGCACGCAGGTGATCGACATCGTGACCAGCGCGACCAGTGCTTTGCAGGGTGGTGGTGGCGTCACTAACCTGGCCCGTATCCAGGCCTACGGAACAGCACAGACCTTGGAGCTGGCCGCAGGCAGCACCCTGAACCTGTCGGGTGGCACTGGCGCCAGCTTCAACTTTGCGCGCATCGAGGCCCTCAACGGAATCCAGACGATAGCCGGTAGCGGTGCGATCAGTGTCGTGGGGGGGGCCAGCGGCGGCGCCTCCGGGGAGGGCAACTTCGCCGACATCCGTTCGCGAGGCACGTCCAACACCCAATCGATCAGCGCGCGATCTTTGAGCATCGCAGGTGGCGCCGGTGGCATCGAGAACGACGCCAGCGTGCGGGCCGATGGAAATCAGACTGTGTCGCTCGAGACTTCCGGGGCCAACGCGCTGGTGGTCGGAAACCCGGGCGCCGCCCATGCATCGTCCCTGACCGGCAACAACCAGACAATCACGGCAGGCTCGGGCATTCAGTCGGGCTCCATCACCATCGTCGGCGGTACGGTGGCCGGAAAGAACGCTGGCATCTTCGCTAACGTAGTGACGCCCAACTCCGGTACGCAGACCATCTCCACGACGGGATCCTTGTCGCTGACCGGTGGCACGGCCACCGGCACCTCTACTTGCGATGCGGCCAACAGCGGCGCGTGTGCCGACATTGCCAACGACGGCAGCGGATTGCAGACCATCACGGCTAATGCCGTGCAGATGCAGGGGGGTGCCTCGGGTATTGCCAATGGCGCGGGCATCTTCCAGCGCGGTGGCGATCTGCTTCTGAAGGTCGGCGCCGGTGGACTGACGATGGCTGGTGGCAGCGGGGGCAGCAACAACTTTACGACCATCGGCGGGAGCAACGCCAACGGGTCCACGCTGACCCTGGATGTGACCGGCAACATCGTCATGGACTCTCTCAGCGCGACGACGGGTTCAGGCGCCCTGATCGGACTGGGTGGGGTCGGCAGCGGCAGCACGGTCACCATCGACATTGCCACCTCTGGCGCCTTGACCATGCGTGGCAGTGATGTCGCGGCAACCGGAAGTGCCATCGGCGCGAACAACACCCAGACCGCATCGACAACCAACATCGACATCGACGCTGCCAGCATCAGCTTGGTGGGTGGCAGCGCCGGCCCGACCCTCATCGGATCGTCGCCACTGCTGCCCGGCGGGGGCAATGTCAGCCTGCTCGCGACCGGCGCCGTGTCCGTGCAGGGGGCAGTCGCCGGCAGTGCCGTGATCCATACGCTTGGCCGGGTGGAGGTGGAAGGCAACACGCTGGACATCCGCAACACCGTCTTCGGCAACGAGGTCAGCATGCTGGGGACTGCAGGCGTCAGCCTGTCCGGCGCCGCGTCGGTCAATGCCAATGCAACGGGCACGGCCCTGAAGGTGATCGTGGATGCCGGTGCATTCTCGAACACGGCCAGCGCCAACCCGCTGGGCGCACCCAATGGCCGCTGGCTGGTGTATTCCGTCAATCCCGTGAATGACACCCGGGGCAGTCTCGCGTACGACTTCAAGCAGTACGGCGCCTTGCCTGCAAGCACTGTGCTGGGTTCGGGCAACGGCCTGCTGTACAGCAGGCCGGCGCCGAGCGTCACGGCGACCCTGGTCGGCGTGGTCAGCAAGACCTACGACGGCACGAATGTCGCCACGCTGGGCGCGGGCAACTACATCGCCGCCGGTATCGATGGCGACGTGATCCAGCTGAACAACCCGTCGGCCGGCACCTACGACACCAAGGGCGTCGGCACCAGCAAGCAGGTAGTCGCAGGCGGCCTGTCCATCGCCAGCTCCGTGGATGCATCGTCCAGGCCGGTGTTCGGCTACAACCCGGTGGTGGCGCCAGCCTCGGGGTTGGTGGGCGTCATCAGCGCGGCGACGATCACCGGCATCACCGGCATCACGGCGGCCAAGGTCTATGACGGCGGCACCAGCGCGACGGCGGTGACCTCTGGCGCCACGTTCACCGGTGCCGTTCCCGGGGATACCCTGGGTGTGACGGCCACTGGCGCGAGCTTCAGCGACAAGAATGTCGGCACCGGAAAGGTGGTGACCGCCACGGGCCTCACCCTGAACGGCCCCGACGCCGCCAACTACACCCTCGCGAACGGGTCCTCGACCGGCACGGGCACGATCACGCAACGCGCAGTGGCCACCTGGAGCGGCGCAGGCGGTGACGGTCTGTGGTCCAACCCCCTGAACTGGGATGCCATTCCCGACGGCAGCAACGTCGCGACTGTCAGCATTCCGGATGGCGCCGGCACCGTACTGCACGACGCTGCGGGCGTCAACATCCAGCGGCTGGAAAGCGGCAGGGCCGTCCTGCAGAACACGCAGGGGAGCTTCATCACGCCGCAGTTGACGCTGGTGACGCGCGCTGGCGCCACGCTGGGCAACAGTGCCAACCAGATCGGGGCGCTGAACGCCAGCAACACGGTGACGGGCAACCTGGTGATCGCCAACACCGGCGCACTGCAGGTGCAGCAACTCATCAATTCGGCGGGTAGCATCGCGCTGACCAACATCGGTGCGATCACCACGATTGGTGCTGTGGCGGCGACCCCAGCCACGGGCAACGTGGTCATCACGGCGAACAGCCCGCTGGTGGTGGGGGCAGGGGGGGTCACTGCGGGCAACGACATCACCCTGACGGCCAGCAACCTGACCAGCACGGGCAACATGACGCTCAATGGCCCGATCACGGCGGGCAACGCCGTTTTCCTGGACGCGGGTGGATCGCTGACGCAAAACAGCGCGGTGCTGGGCGCCAATGGCGTCACTGCCGATGCCGGCCTGTCGATCGTGTACGGGCCCCTTGCCACCGCGAACTTCGACCCTGTGGTTTACCGCATCAACGGCGTCGTGACCGACTCTCCACCCACGGAAACCCTGCTTGGCTCCGGCGCGGCCGAGGCAACGGAGCGGCCGGTGGATGCGCTGGTGACCTTTGTCTCCCTGTTGCAGCAGGCCTCTGACCCGGCAGCCCCGCCAGAACCCGATGACTTCAATGCCGACGGCACGCGCAAGAAGGCAACCGACGACACCATCGTCACCGAGGGGGAAGTATGCAAGTGAACCTGGCACGGCACTGGATGTGCCTGACGGCTCTGGCGGCCGGGCTGCTGGCGCCGATGGCGGCCCACGCGCAGGCAGTGGGGCAGGTCGAGTTTGCCCGCGGTGTCGGTTACGCCCAGACACCCGGGCAGGGCGCCCGCATCCTGGGCAAGGGGATGGAGCTGCGCGAGGGCGACACGCTGAGCACCTCCCAGGGCTCGTCGGCCATCATCCGCATGCAGGACGGCACCCGCATGACGCTGCGCCCGGGGACCGACCTGGTGCTGCAGCGTTTCCAGTACCGCGAAGGCGCGGCCAACAACAGCATGGTCATGCAGCTGTTTTCGGGTGGCTTGCGGGCCATCACCGGCCTGATATCCAAGGACGCGCCGGAAGCGGCGAAGCTGCAGACCAAGACTGCCACCATCGGCATCCGGGGCACGGATTTCGACGCGCGGCTGTGCCAGCGTGACTGCGCTGCCGAGTCGTCGCAACTCACCGAACAGCCCCGGGCCAATGCAGTGCAGGCCAGCGCCAAGATGGTGTCGACCCAGGGCGAGATCAACGCGGTGGACGGCAACGGCACGCGCCGGCGGCTGGTGGACGGCGGCGCCATCTACCCCGGGGAGACGGTCGAGACCGGGCCTGCCGCGCGCGGCGTGCTGGCCTTTCGCGACGACAGCCGCCTGACGCTGGGCGCGACCACCCGTTTCCGTGTCGACAGCTTCGTGTTTGACGCCGCGAACCCGGGCGAGGGCAAGTTCCTGGTCTCGCTGCTGCGCGGCTCCATGCGGGCGCTCACCGGCCTGATCGGCAAGGCCAACAACCGCAATGTCGGCTTCACCACCGCCACGGCCACGGTGGGCATCCGCGGCACCGGCCTGGACATGCAGTGCGACGATACCTGCAGCTTCTTCACCTGGCTGGGCACGGTCGAGGTCACGCCGACCAATCCGGGGCAGGGCGGTGGCCTGAGTGCGCTGCAGGTGCTGAGCGCCGGGCAGGGGCTTTTCGTGAGCTCCACCGGCATCCGCGCCCTGGCAGCACCTCCGCCGGAGATGATCAACCTGCCGCGTCCCGACGAGGTGCAGGTCGACACGAACCAGCTGTTCTCGGGCGCCTCCATGCCGCAGGACCAGGAAGGCCTGTACGTGTTCGTGCGTGATGGCCACATCGAGGTCACCACCGCCAGCCAGGTGCTGCACCTGGGCAAGGGCGAGACCGGTTTTGCCAACGAGGCCGGTCAGACGCTGCGACCGCTGCTCATTCCGCTGTTCCTCGAGTTTGACCGCACGCTGCGGCCCGACAGCACCAACCCGATGCTGCAATCCATGTTGAACGAGACGGTCAACCGGCCGGCGAACCAGTGCCGATGAACCCCGAGCCGACGAAACCCGAGGTGCCCACGATGCGCGCAAACCTGATCAAGACCCTGCCCCTGCCGGCGGCCCTGGGCCTGGCGCTGCTGGGCAGCGCCGGCGCAGCGCTGGCGCAGACGCCCCCGGCCGCTGCAGCCCTGCCGGCGATGAGCGCTCCGGCCAAGCCGGTGTTCGCGATCCGCGGCTTCGACATCACCGGCGACAACCCCTTGTCTGCCTCCGAGACGACGCGCATCCTGGCGCCTTTCCTGCGCGCTGACGCGAGCATCGACACCCTGCAGATGGCCACGGCAGCCCTGGAGGCGGCCTTGAAGGCTGGCGGCTTCGGATTGCACAGGGTGGTGCTGCCGCCGCAGTCGGTTACGGATTCGGTGAAGCTGGAGATCGTGAAATTTGTCGTCGGCAAGGTCACCGTCGAGGGCCTCAAAGCCTATGACGCTGCCAATATCCGCGCCAGCCTGCCCGAGTTGGTGGAGGGCAGCGCGCCCAACTTCCGCACGCTGGCCGTGCAGACGGCGATCGCCAACGAGAGCCAGGGCAAGAATGTGCAGATCGCCCTGAAGGAGGCCGAGGCGGCCGACCAGATCGATGCACGCATCGTGGTGAGCGAAGCCAAGCCCTGGAACTTCGCGGTCAGCCTGGCCAATACCGGTTCGCGTGCCACCGGGCAGGACCGCCTGACCTTCTCCGGCTCGCACGCCAATATTTTCAACCGGGACCACCAGCTCACGGGCGCCTACACCACGTCGTTGGAGCGCCCCGGCGATGTGCGCCAGTTCGGGGCCAACTACCGGGTGCCGTTCTACGCGCTGGGTGGTGTGCTGGGGGCGAGCTACACCCGCTCCACGGTGGTCGGGGACTTCGGCGCCCTGAAGAGCTCGGGTGCCGGCCAGACCATGGGTCTCAATTACAGCCACTACCTGGCGCCCGAAGGCGGTTACCGCAGCTACATCACGCTGGGCCTGGATGACCGTCGCTTTGACATCACCGAGATCGGCGGGGTGCCGATTCCGGGCCAGCAGGTGCGGCGCAGCCGCCCGGTGATGCTGGAGTACACCGCGCGGGTCGAGACCGATAAGTCCACCTGGGGTTACAGCACTTCGCTGGCGGCCAACCTGGTCTCGGGCCCAGGCAACAACCTGGGCGCCTACCGCAGCGAGGATCCACGCATCCGCACGGCGGCGTTCCGCGTGCTGCGTGCCAATGCCAACTACCTGTCCACGCTGGGCGGTGGCTGGTTGTGGTCGGTGCGCGGGCAACTGCAGTACAGCCCCGACGCACTGATCTCGGGCGAGCAGTTCGGCCTGGGCGGCGCCACCAGCATCCGCGGCACCACCGAGCGACCGATCGCCGGCGACAAGGGCCTGCTCGCCGCACTGGAGGTGACCACACCCGTGCTGGCGCCGGGCGTGCGCATGGTCGGGTTCCTGGAGATGGGCTGGTTGCGCAACAACAACCCGAATGCGGTCAACAAGCCGGCCAGCGACCAGCTGGCGGGTGCGGGCTTTGGCCTGCGTTACTCGGCCGGGATGTTCGAGATTTCCGCCGACTGGGGCCGCATCATCAACGGCAGCGTGTTGTCGGGGCCCGCCAATCCGACCCTGCCCAAGAGCGGCGACAGCAAGTTCCATGTCAACCTGAGCGCGCGCTTCTGATGGGTTCGCCGATGCGCCTGGCCTGCTGCCGTTCCCTCGAAGGACCTCCTGGTGCGCGCAATCCTCTGGCAGGCGGCTTCGCACGGCGGCGGCGCGCTGCAGCACCCCCCACCCACACCTGACTGCAAGCTGCGCAGGGCCTTCGCGTCCACGCCACTGCGCGCCGCATGCCCTGCCATCATGCCCGGGCTGCCGAGCCGGGGGTGGCAAAGCAACCGACCCAGTGACCATGCCCCGCATCCTGATCATCAATCCCAATACCTCCGAGTCGGTCACTGAACGGGTACAGGCCGCTTGCCGGCAGGCGCACCCCAATCTGCACTGGGAGGCCGCCACCGCCCGCTTCGGCGCCCCCTACATCGCCAGTGAAGCCAGTTATGTGGTGGGCGCCCATGCGGTGCTGGACGCCTTTGCGGCTTTCGAGGCGGCATCCGGTCGGCCGGACGCCGTTCTGATCGCCTGTTTCGGGGACCCGGGTCTGCTGGCCCTGCGCGAAGCGGCGCAGTTGCCTGTCGTGGGCCTGGCACAGGCCAGCCTGGAAGCCGCCGCCGCGCGGGGCCCGTTCGCGGTGGTCACGGGGGGCGCCGCCTGGGGCCCGATGCTGCAGCGTTTTGCCCGCATGCACCAGCTCGACGCCCGGCTGTGCGGTATCCACACGGTGGAACTGACGGGCGCGCAGATCGCGCAAGCCCCCGAGCAGGCGTTCGGCATGCTGGCCGAGGCCTGTGGGCGTGGCATCGCGGACGGCGCGCAGCAGGTGGTGCTCGGTGGGGCGGGTCTGGCGGGTCTCGCGGCCCGCCTGCAGGCACAGGTGCCGGTGCCCCTGCTCGACAACGTGCTGCTTGGGGCGGCGGCAGCGGCGCAGTTGGTCGGCCAGGGGGCCAGACGCTGACCGTATCATTGGCCGCAAACTTGGGAGAGCGCGGCATGCCTTCGACACGGACGACCAGCAGCGGGCGGTTCGTACACAGCCCGGTCGGTCGCGGCTGTGCAGCCGGGCGGGCGGACCCATCCGCCAGGTGCCTGCCGTGAGCCTGCGTGTCCTGGTGGCGGGCGGCGGTATCGGGGGTCTGGCTGCGGCGCTCGCCTGCAGCCGGGCCGGAACCCGGGTCACGCTGTTCGAGCGCGCGCAGGCCTTCGGGGAGGTGGGTGCCGGCATACAGATCGGCCCGAACGTGACCCGCATCCTGGCCCGGTGGGGCCTGTCCGATGCGCTGGCAAGGGTCGCCGCATTTCCGACCCATCTGCAGGCGCGCAGTGCCGTGTCCGGCGACACGCTGGGCGTATTGCCGCTCGGCGACAGTGCCGTTGCGCGCTACGGCGCACCTTATGCCACGGTCCACCGGGCCGATCTGCACAGCCTGCTGCTGTCTGCGGCCCAGGCGCAGACCGGTATCCGGCTGCACCTGGGCAGTGAACTGACGCACTTTTCACAGAGCCAGTCCCAGGTGCGTGTACAGGCCGGCGGGGGGGAATGGCATGAGGCCGACGCCCTGATCGGCGCGGACGGCCTGTGGAGCGCGGTGCGCCAGTGGCTGCTGGACGACGGCATGCCGCGCGTCACCGGGCATCTGGCCTTCCGGGCCATGGTGCCGCAGGCCACCTTGCCGCAGCATCTGCGCACCGGGCATGTGACGGTGTGGATGGGGCGCCGGCTGCATCTGGTGCAGTACCCCGTGCGCCAGGGGCAGTGGATGAATGTGGTCGGCATCGTCCACGCCAGTCTCCCGACGGCGCCGGATGGCACCGCGCTGCGGCTCGACGGCTGGGACCATGGTGCCGATGGGGTGTCGCTGCGGACGTCCCTGGCGGGAGCTGCCAGTCCCCTGCAGGACCTGGTGCGTGCCATCGACCACTGGCGCATGTGGGTCCTGTGTGACCGCCTGCCGATGGCCGGTCCGCGCCAGCACGCGCGCGGGCGGGTGGCCTTGCTGGGGGATGCGGCGCACCCGATGCGCCCCTACCTGGCCCAGGGAGCCGGCATGGCGATCGAAGATGCGGATGAACTGGGCGGACTTTTCGCCGGCGAAGACGTCGATGTCGGCGCCGTGTTGCACCATTACGCCCACCGGCGCTGGCGACGCAACCAGCGCGTTCAGGCACGCGCGTTGCGCAACGGCACCATCTTTCATGCCGATGGGTTGTTGCAGGTCGGCCGAGACCTGGCCCTGCGACTGCTGGGCCCGCGACTGATGGATGTCCCGTGGTTGTACAGCCGTTGACGGCGCCTGCCGTGCAACGAGCCTGGCCCGCCAGGGCCGTCTGCCGCGTGCGGGGGCGGATGCGATACTGAGGCCGATGCGCATGCGGATCCGCTCCCTCTTGCAGCGCCGTCCCGATCGGCCAGGGGTGCGTGCCTTTGCCTTCATTTCTGCGTTTGACGCGGTCGTGCGCGGCAGCATGTTGTCGGTGTATCCGCTGCTGATGTACCGCGCCTGGAAGGACGCTGCCGTCGTGTCGCAGTGGTACTTCGGCATCGGCGTGCTGTCGCTGCTCACGGCCTTGTCGGTGCCCGCACTGGTGCGGCATATCCCCCGACGCTGGGTCTACGCGGTGGGGGTGGGCTTCTACCTGCTGGCTGCCGTGTTCGGTGTCATGGGCGGCAAGGCGGTCACGGTCGCGCTGTTGTGCCATGCACTGGCGGCGGCCTGCATCTTCGTGTGTTTCAACGCCTATGTGCTCGACAGCATTCCGAAGGCGGATTTCGGCCGCCTGGAGTCGCAGCGCCTGTTGTACGGCGGCATCGGCTGGACCGCCGGGCCGGTGCTCGGTGTCTGGTTGCTGCCGCTGTGGCATGGCGCGCCCTTCGTGCTCGTGGCCGTGGCCGCGCTGACCATGCTGACCGCCTTCTGGTGGACGGGGGTCAGCAGCAACCGGGTCGGCGTCGCCGCAGCCCATGTGTCGCCCCACCCGCTGGCCTACCTGGGCCGGTTTCTGGCGCAGCCGCGGCTGGTGGCGGGCTGGTACTTCGCGGTGATGCGTTCCTGCGGCTGGTGGGTGTTCGTCGTGTATGTCGGGATCTACGGCGTGCAGCAAGGGCTGGGCGACCAGGTCGGCGGTACCGTCACATCCGTGGTCAGCGTGGGCACCTTCTTTGCCCCCCTGATGCTGGCCTGGATGCAGCGGCACTCGGTCCGCCATGCGGTGCGTACCGGGTTCCTGATGTCGGGTGGCTTCTTCGCGCTGGCTGCACTGTTCTCGCCCTGGCCCTGGGTGGCGGTCGCCCTGCTGCTGGCCGGTGCCTGTTATCTGGTGCTCCTGGACATCTGCGGGGGATTGCCGTTCATGATGTCGGTCAAGCCGTCCCAGCGCACCGAGATGTCGGCCGTGTACTCCACGTTCCGGGATGTGTCGGGCATCGTCGGGCCGGCTGTGGCATGGGTGGTGCTGCAGTTCTCGCCGGTGGCCGGAGTGTTCGCTGCAGCCGGGCTGGCGCTGCTGGGTGCCTGGGCCGTCGCCGGTCGCCTGCACCCGCAGCTGGGGGTTCCCGGTGCGCAACGGGTGCGGTAGGCGGCGCGGCTCAGGCCGGTGCCCGCACCAGGCGCAGGTGCGTAATCTCCGAGGGCGCTCCGAAGCGCTTGGGCGGGCCCCAGTAGCCGGTGCCCCTGCTGGTATAGACCCACAGCGATTGCAGGCGGTGCAAGCCGGCGGTGAAGGGCTGTTGCAGCCGCACGAAATGGTTCCAGGGCCAGAACTGCCCACCGTGGGTGTGTCCGGACAACTGCAGGTCAAATCCCGCAGCGGCCGCCATCGGCGCGCTGCGTGGCTGGTGCGCCAGCAGCAGGCGGAACACCGCCTGCAGGGGCGCGTCGGCCAAGGCCCGGTGGGGGTCGCTGCGGTGGCTCTCGTCGAAATGGTGCGCACCGAAGTCGGTCACCCCGGCCACGACCAGCATCGCCCTTGCCGGGTCCTGTGCATCGTGGTGGTGGTGGATCACCACATGTTCGTTCATCAGCACCTGGACACCCAGCCCGCGAAGTACCGTCACCCAGGCGTCGACACCCGAGTAGTACTCATGGTTGCCGGTGACGAAGAAGGTACCGTGGGTGGAGCTCAGCTGGCGCAGCGGTTCGACATGGCGGGCCAGTTCGTGCACGCTGCCGTCCACCAGGTCACCGGTGATGGCCACCAGGTCGGCGCCCAGCAGGTTGACCCGCGACACGATGCGTTGCAGGTAGGCCGTGCGGATGGTCGGGCCGACATGGATATCGCTGATCTGTGCCATGCTGAAGCCGTGCAGCGCGTCGGGCAAGCCGGGCACCGGAATGTCGACTCGCACCACGGTGGCCGTGCGCCGGGCGTTCAGGTAGCCCCAGGCCGTGACGGCCAGTGCTGTCGCCAATGCCGCCAGCGCGCTGTGACTGCGCCAGGCCGCAATGTCCTGCGCCTGTGGCCAGGCCAGATGCACCAGCCACAGGGGCAGCAGCGCCAGTTCGCGCAGCAGGCTCAGGACGAACAGCGACGAGAACAGCCCCATCAACATGAATCCCAGCATGTGGAGGGCCCTGGCCCAGGGCGCGCGCGCCCGCCGACGCAGGACAAACCCGGCGGGTAGCAGCAGCGCGGACAGCATCAGCGCGGCCCACAGCGCGCCCGGCGCGCCCGGGGAAAACCGGGACAGGTCGGCAGCCAGGCTCCAGCCGATCAGGCAATGCAGGCCGAACGAGATCAGCAGGACGGTGGCAAGCGGCATGTCGGCGGGGCGCAAGGCCCCAGCCTCCGGGTATTGGCAGGCAGTGCAGATGGTACGAAAAGCGGCCGATTCAAGTGCCAGGCACCGAGCCTGCGTCAACGCCGTGCGAACAGCGGTTGCTCGAAATGCGCGACCCGGGTCGCACGGCCGGCAATACACCATTCGCGAAACTGGTAGAGCAGGGCCGCGGTGGGCGCCGCGATCCAGCTGTCGCCCACCGGCATGCGCAGCACCGGGTGGATGCTGTCCTCGATCGGCTCCAGCCAGGGCGCATCGGTGCGCATGAATTCATGGATGGGAATGCGGTGGATGCTGGCCACCTCACCCGGACTGGCCACCAGGTGGCGGGCCTCGCCGCCCCACACGACCACCGGCGTGATGGCATACCCGGAGCGGGTGATGAAGTCGTCCAGCCGCCCCAGCACAGCCGAGCTGTCGAGCCGAAGGCCCACTTCTTCTGCGAGCTCGCGCAGGGCCGCCTGCTCGGCGGTTTCGCCGTCGTCGATGCGCCCGCCGGGCAATGCCCATTGCCCGGCGTGGCTGGCCATCGATGCATGGCGCAGCGTCAGCAACAGTGCCGCCTGCCGGCTCCAACCGGTGGGCGCCGGCAGGCCCGGCAGGTTCGCGCCGGTGCCCTCCTGCACCACTGCAAGCGCCAACGCCGCGCGCCGGTGCCCGGTGGATGCGGCGGGCTGCAGCGCAAACCGGCGCAGGTGGGTGGTGACGAGGTCGCGCAGGGCGGGGTCGGATTCCATGGGGGCGGGCAGGCAGGTGGCGGGCGAGTGGCAGGCGAGTGGCAGGCAGGAGGCAGGCAGGAGGCAGGCAGGCAGGAGGCAGGCAGGCAGGAGGCAGGAGGCAGGAGGCAGGCGGGTGCAGTGGTATGCTGGAAAAGCCCTTGCAGGCCTTGCTCCGTGAACGACTCCAGGCTCCCCACACTGCTGATTGTGTACCACTCCACCACCGGCGCAACAGCCCAGGTGGCGCAGGCCGCGCTGCGTGGCGCAGGGCGCTGCAGCGGGGCGCAGCCGCGTCTGTTGCAGGCCCGGGATGCCGGCCCAGCGGACCTGCTGGCCGCGCAGGCTTATCTGTTTGCCACGCCCGAGACGCTGGCGGCCGTGGCAGGCCCCATGAAGGACTTCTTCGACCGCTGCTACTACCCGGTGCTGGACCGCATCCAGGGCCGATCCTACGCACTGATCGTGTGTGCGGGCAGCGATGGCGCCCATGCCGTGCGGCAGGTCGAGCGGATTGCCACCGGCTGGCGCTTGCGCCAGGTCGCCCCGTCGCGCATCGTCTGCACCCATGCCCAGACGCCCGAGGCCATCCTCGCGCCCAAGGTGGTTGGCGCCGGTGATCTTCAAGCCTGCGAGGAACTCGGCGAGGCGCTGGCCAACGGGCTGTCGCTGGGGGTCTTCTGATGCCGCACGGCAGCACGGCCGCGCGCGGCACGTCCCATCGCCTATGATGGCGCCAGCGGGGTGTGCCCGCATGGGTTTTTCATGAGCGCCACACCCCTGACACCCCTTGTCGAGATCCGCAACCTGAGCTTCGGCTACGGTGATGCACTGACGCTCGACGCGCTGTCCCTGTTGGTGCCACGCGGCAAGGTCACGGCCCTGATGGGGCCGATGGGCGGCGGCAAGACCACCACCTTGCGCATGATCGGCGGCGAATACCGTGCCCGTTCGGGACAGGTGCTGTTCGATGGCCAGGACATCACGCCCATGGACCGCACCGCCCTGTATGCCGTGCGCCGTCGCATGGGAGTGATGTTCCAGTTCGGTGCGCTGTTCGCCGATCTCGATGTGTTCGACAACGTCGCGTTTCCGCTGCGCGAGCACTCAGGCCTGCCGGAGTCGCTGATCCGACCGATCGTCCTGATGAAGCTGCATGCGGTCGGCCTGCGCGGGGCGCGGGACCTCATGCCCAGCGAGGTGTCCGGCGGCATGGCGCGGCGCATCGCGCTGGCCCGTGCCATCGCGCTCGACCCCGATCTGGTGATGATGGATGAGCCCTTTTCCGGGCTGGACCCGATTTCGCTGCACACCACGGCCCGCCTGATCCGCCAGCTGACGGATTCGATGGGCCTGACCTGCATATTCGTATCGCACGAGATCACCGAGTCGCTGGCCATTGCCGACCATGTCATCGTCCTGGACCGCGGGCGCGTGGTGCAGCAGGGCACTGTGGACGAGATCCGGCACAGCACCGACCCGCTGGTACACCAGTACATCCATGCCCTGCCGGACGGACCGGTGGGTTTTCATTACCCCGGTGCGCCGCTGGGCGCAGACTTTGAGCTGCCGCAGCCCGCATGACCTTGTGGCCCATCGCGCTGGCGGCGTTTGGCAGCACCGCGTCGATGCGCATCTGCGACCCGATGCTGATCGCGCTGGGCGAGGAGTTCAGGGTCAGCACGGGGGATGCGTCGGCAGTGGTCTCGGCATTTGCCGTAGCCTATGGCGTGTCCCAGTTCTTCTACGGGCCCATGGGCGACCGCATCGGCAAGCTGCGCGTGGTGGTGGGAGCCACCTTTGCCTGCGCCCTGTTCAGCCTGCTGACGGCGTTCGCAGGCTCCCTGCAAGGGCTGATCCTGTGCCGGGCCCTCATGGGCGCATCTGCCGCAGGCATCGTGCCGCTGGCGATTGCCTGGATCGGTGACCAGGTGGCGTATGAGCGACGCCAGGAAACGCTGGCGCGGTTTTCCGGTGCCACGCTGACCGGCATGATGGCCGGACAACTGTTCGGCGGGTATGCGGTAGACCACTTTGGCTGGCGGCCAGCCTTCCTGGTGCTGGCCGGCATCTTCCTGATCGCGGCCACGGTGCTGCTGCGGCATGTCCGCCGGTCTGCCGCACCGCCTCCCCCCGAGGGGTCGCTGGCCGACTACCTGCGAAATTCCCGCCGCCTGCTGCGCCTGCCGCGTGTGCGCTGGGTATTGACGGTCACGGCGCTCGAAGGCGCACTGGCCTACGGCGCCATGGCCTTCATGCCCAGCCGGCTGGTCGATGCCTTCGGCTACACGCCCTCGGGCGCCGGGCTGGCGATGGTGTTGTGGGGGCTCGGCGGTCTGCTCTACGGACAGCTGGCCAGGCGCTGGCTGGCGCTGCTGGGCGAACGGGGTCTGGCGCTGGCCGGCGCCGGCACTCTGGCCGTGGCGTTCTGGATCCTGGCATGGGGCAGCGGAACGGTGGCGGGCGCGCTGGCGTGTTTTCTTGCCGGAGTGGGGCTGTACATGTTCCACAACACCCTGCAGACCCAGGCGACCCAGATGGCGCCGCAGGCGCGGGGAGCGGCGGTCACCCTGTTTGCCTGCATCCTGTTCCTGACCCAGTCCGTCGGTGTCTGGGTGATCGGCCTGACGCTGGATCTCGGCGCACTGGCGACGAGTTTCACCCTGTGCGCCGCCGGGCTGGTGATGCTGGGAGTGTGGGTGTCCCGGCATGTGCGCCCACGCGCCTGAACACGCGCCCGTGGCCGGGGCAGCGGGCGGGCAGGGCGCGCCTCAGCCCCTGGCGGGTGCGTCGTACGACTGCCCGAGCGCCATCAGTTCCGGAGTGCCGATCAATGCGTTGAGCTGGTCGAAATCCAGCATCGCATCGCGCATGGGCGCGGTGGTCTGGTGCTGGCGCAGGGAGCCGTAGTAGCGCTGCAGCAGGTGCGCCACCGCCCGCGCCGTGCCGCCGGGGAAAATCACGATCCGGAAGCCACGTTCGCCGAGCTCGCGGGCGCTTTGCACCGGCGTCTTGCCGCCCTCGACCATGTTGGCGAGCAAGGGGATGCGCTGCGCGAAACGGCTGCAGGCCGCGTCCATCTGCTCGGGTGTGCGCAGGGCCTCGACGAACAGCGCGTCGACCCCGCACGCCAGGTAGGCCTCCGCGCGGTCCAGGGCGGCGTCCAGGCCTTCGATGGCCAGGGCGTCGGTACGGGCCAGGATCAGGGTGTCCGCACTGTGCCGGGCGTCCAGCGCGGCGCGCAGCTTGCCGCACATCTCGGCCGTGCTGACGACCGTCTTGCCATCGAGGTGGCCGCAGCGCTTGGGGAAACCCTGGTCTTCGACCTGGATCATCGCGGCGCCTGCGCGCTCCATGCCGCGCACCGTGCGTTGCAGGTTCAGGGCATTGCCGAAGCCGGTGTCGGCATCGGCGATCACCGGCGTGCGAACCCGTTCGGTGATGCGGGCCAGGGTGTCCTCCACCTCGGTGTAGGTGGTCAGGCCGACGTCGGAGCGGCCCAGGCGGGTGTAGGCGATCGACGCGCCGGACAGGTACAGCGCCTCGAAGCCGGTCTGTTCCGCCACCAGAGCGGTGAGTGCATCGTAGACGCCGGGCGCGAGCACGGGGCGCTTGTCGGCCAGGCGTTGTCGCAGCGAGGAAGGCATGGGTGTTCCTTGGGGTATGGGGAGCGGCGTCATCGGTGCAGCATCCCGGCCACGGTCGCTGCTGCAATCGCGCCGCCACCCACGGCGCTCAGCAGGCCGTTGCCCGACATGTAGCCCCAGACGGCATTGCCGGACACACCGCGAGCGGCTCCACCGGCTGCCAGCAGGTTGGGGAAAGGTGTGCCGTCGTCGCGCAGCACGCGGCAGTGCGCGTCGATATCCAGGCCGCCCTGGGTATGAAACAGGGCCCCGGTGACCTTGACCACATGAAATGGCGCCAGCAGCGGGCGTTTCGGTGCGCCGGCGCAGGACGCGGCCACCACCGCCGGGTCAGCGTCTCCCAGCACAGCGGCCAGCGCCTGGGCATCGGCACATGTCTTGACGGCGCCTGCTGCCTCGGCCGCGACGAAGTCGGGGAAGCTGCGGCCCAGTGCCACAAGCGGCGTATCCATGACATACCAGGCCACACCACCGGGCTGCGCCAGCACCTTGACGGCGGCCTCGGAGTAACCGTCGGTTTCGCGGTGGAAGCGCTCGCCGCGGGCATTGATCTGGATGGCGCCTTCCATCATCATGGCCCAGCTGATCAGTGCGCCGTGCGGAGTGGCCCACGAGCCATGCCCTTGGTAGCCGCCCAGGTCGGCCAGGCGGGCACCGAGCGCGCGGCCCCAGGCGATGGCGCTGCCGTCGTTGCCGGTGTGGCCGGCGAATGGCGCCTCGCGCATCTCGGGCAGCATCTCGCGCACCATGTCGGCATTGCCGCCAAAGCCGTTGCAGGCCAGCACCAGTGCGTCGCAGCCCAGGTGCTCCAGGCTGCCGTCGGGGCGCTCGAACGAGAGGCCGACCACACGCTGGGCATCGTCGATCCACAGGGTGCGTACCGTGGCCTGCGTGATGATGTCGGCGCTGGCCGCCTGCGCCGCCCGCTCCAGGCCTGCGACCAAGGCGGCCCCTGTCTTCTCGCGCACCGAGTGCATGCGCAGCACGCTGTGGCTCGGGAACAGGAAGCCCTCCTGCACATGGAAGTCCAGCCCGTGGCGCTCGGCCAGCATGTCGATGGCCGGCCCGATGGCGCTCGTGTAGGCGCGCACCAGGTGTGGCGCCGCCGTGCCGTGGGTCTTGCCGGCAATGTCGCTGGAGAACAGGTCCACGCTGTCGCTGATGCCCAGGGCCCGCTGCATGCGGGTGCCACAGGCCGGGATCAGGCCGGAGGACAGGGCGGTGGAGCCGCTGGGAACGGCATCGCGTTCGAGCACCACGCAGTCGATGCCCGCGTTGCGCAGCGACAGCGCGCTCACCAGGCCGCAGGCGCCTGCGCCGACGATGGCCACCGGGACATGCGGCGTGCCTTCGGGCATGGCGGTCGAGCGGGTGATGGAAGGGGTCATGGTCACGGTTTCCGAAGGGTTCAGCCGCGTTGCGCAGCCAGGCGCAGCTTGAGCTGCTTGAGCAGGCCGCCTGCGCGGGCCATCTGCAGCAGGAAGCCGGGTACCGGTGCACAGGGCAGCCGCGCGCCATCGGGCAGCACCAGGGCGAGGTCGGGCTCCTCGATGCGCAGCCGGGCTTGGTCGCGCAGCAGGTCCACCTGCGGGCAGGTCAGCAGAAGCAGCCCGAGGTTGAACGCATTGCGGAAGAACAGCCCGCCATAACTCGGTGCGATCACGGCCGCGACGCCCAGGTGAACCAGCGCCGATGCCGCCTGCTCGCGGGAGGAGCCGATCCCGAAATTCGGGCCCGCCACCAGCACATCGCCAGTGCGCACCTCGGCCGCGAAGTTCGGCATGATGTTTTCCAGGCAGTGCCTGGCAATCGTGTCGATGCCGTGCTGCATGTAGGCACCGGGGGCCAGCGCATCGGTGTCGATGTCGGCGCCGACATGCCATGTCCGGTGCCAGACCGGTGCGCCGGGCTGCTGCGGGGTGGTGTTCAAGCCAGCACCTCCCGGGGGTCGGTGATGCGTCCGCGCAGGGCAGACGCGGCCACCGTGTAGGCAGAACCGAGGAAGACCTGAGTGCTGGCCGGGCCCATGCGGCCCTTGAAGTTGCGCGCCGTGCTGGAGATCACGGTCTGGCTTTCCCCGAAACTGGCGCCATAACCGGCACAGGCGCCGCAGCTGCTCGGCAGCACCGAGGCGCCGGCATCCAGCAGCACCTGCATCGTGCCCTCGGACTCCGCCTGCGCGCGGTCCTGCAGGCTGGCAGGAGCGACCATCAGCTGCACACCCGCCGCGACCTTGTGGCCACGCAGCACCCGGGCCGCGAACCGCAGGTCGTCCAGCTTGGCGCCGGTGCAGGCGCCGATGTAGGCGATGTCGATGCGGGTATCGGCATGTTCCGCGATGGCCACGCCACGGGCCGGGCTGTGCGGCGCGGCCAGCTGCGGGCTGAGCGTGGTGGCGTCGAAGTCGTGCTGCACGTCGGCGCTGCCGGGGTCGGACAGCAGGTCCTGCGGCGTGGGGTGCAGTCCGGCGCCGGGTCGTTGCGCCAGCCAGTCACGGGTGGTGGCGTCCGGCGCCACCAGGCCGGTCTGCGCACCGAGTTCGGCGCTCATGTTGCACAGGGTCATGCGCTCCTGCATGGACAGCGCACGCACGGCTTCACCGCAGAATTCGACCGCCTGGTAATCGGCGCCGTTCATGCCGAAGCGGGCGATCATCGCCAGCATCATGTCCTTGGCGCATACGCCCGGGCGCAACCCGCCGCTCCAGTGCATCGCGATGGTTTCGGGCACCCGCAGCCAGATCGCGCCGGTGACGACCACGCCCAGCATCTCGGTGCTGCCGATGCCGAACATGTAGGCGCCGAACGCACCGCCGGTGGGGGAGTGCGAGTCGCCGCCGACGCAGAACATGCCGGGACGGATATGCCCGCCCTGGGGCACCACCACATGGCAGATGCCCTGGCTGTCGTACACATGGGGCAGGGCCTGCTCGCGTGCCCAGTCGCGCGCGATGCGCACGATGCGGCGGGACTCCTCGTCGCGCTCGGGCACGTAGTGGTCCATGACCAGCACCACGCGTGACTTGTCCCAGATCTCTGCGCCGAGTTCTTCGAGCATCGGTTTGAGGCGGCGCGGACCCGAGGAGTCGTGGAACATGGCCAGGTCGACCCGGCAGTTGACGATTTCACCGGGCGTGACGTGGCCGCGCCCGCTGGCGCGGGCGATCAGCTTCTGGGCCAGCGAGCTGGCGGGTGGGGCGTGGGAGGATGTCATGCGGATGCGAATGGTTCGGGGCGGAGCACGGCGTACCCTTCAGCCGGACAGGTTTTCCTTGACCGAGATGGTCGCGTCGCTGCTGCCGACCTGCGAGATGTCCATCTGGTATTCGTAGCGGTCAGGCCGGTACAGGCCATGGAGCCATTGCACGGGGCGCTCGCTGCTGTCGAACACCAGCCGGCGCACGGCCAGCAGGGCCGTGCCTACGGCCACATCGAGTTCGGCTGCCACCACGGCATCGGCCTGCCGGGCCGACACGGTCTGGTGCGCTCGGCCGAGTTCCACGCCCGATTCCTCGATCAGGCGCAGGATCGGCTTGCGCGCCAGATCGCCGCGCCCGAAACGGCTGGCCAGGTCTTCCGGAACATAGGTGGTGATGTGCGACACCGGGCCTTCCGCAAGGCTGCGCCGGCGCACGCCTTTCTTGACCTTGGCACCCAATGGAATCTGCAGTGCCTGTGCCACGTCGGACGGCGCCTCGATGGTGCGCCATTCGATCACCTTGACGGAGGTGCGCAGGCTCATGTTGACGATCTTCTCCAGAAGACCGGTCAGCCGGGAGGCCTTGCCACCCTGGGGGTTGCGGTATGGCGCCGTGTCCACCTGCGGTGGCGCCGGGCGTGTGCCGCGCCCGGCCTGGCGGATGATGAGGCCCTCGGCGGCAAGCTGCTCCAGCGCACGCCGCACCGTGACGCGTCCGGCGCTGAATTGCTTGCTCAGAGCGACCTCCGGCGGAAGACCGCCGGCGAACTGGCCCTCGCGCAGCTGTTCGCGCAGCACGAGGTAGATCTGGTGGTATTTGGGCAGTGGCAGCGTCGGGTTCATGGCGTGTCAATGCAGCGATGGGGTGCCGATCATGTGGGAGCGGACCTGGAAGATGTCGCCCAGGCAGGCATCCCGCATGACATGGTAGAGCACGAAGCGGTAGGCGGTTCCGGCGTCGATTTCGCTGGGCGTGAAGGCGAAGGCCAGGTTGCCGGCCGTGCTGACGCGCCCCGGGTATCCGTGGTGCAGCAGGTTCTGCTTGAACACGCCCGCAGCGGTGCGCGACAGCGCGGCGTCCGGCGCCAGGAATTCGATCACCAGACCGGCCTCGTGCTGGCCATGCCGTGCGTCGGGCAGCGGTGCCACCGCACCCTGGCCGTAAATGTGGCTGTGCACCGACCAGGCACCGGGCACCAGCTGCCGGACCTTGTCCTCGACTGCTGCCAGCACCTGCGGCAGGCATGCCAGCAGTGTCGGATCCGCCACACCGGCGAGCAGCACGCAGCGTGCCCCGATCGGGGCAGCACCTTCGATCTTGAGCGTGGGCTGCGCGCGTGGCCGGAAGCCGGCGCCACTGACCCGGGTGCGGTGCCCGTCCAGCGCCTCGTAGCGGGCATCGCGCAACAGCAGGGTGCCAGTGGGCTCGTCGACCTCCAGCGGATCGGCCTGTTCGTACAGCGCATGCGCCGCCACCGATGCGGGCGTGGCATGGGCGAGCGGATTCATGCTCTCCAGCGTGAAGCCTTCCATGTCGAGTTCGGCCAGCATGGCGTCCCGGCCCGCAGGGCGGCAGCACAGGGAGGTGCATTCGACGATCTTGGCCATGTGCAGGCACAAAGCGGTGGGGTAGCCCAGCATTTCCGGCAGGGTGGCGAAGATGGCGGTGTCGCAGGCGCGGCCCGCCACCAGCACATCGGTCGGGGTCTGCAGCGCGCGGGCCAGGGTCTCGGTGCCGCATTGCCCGACGATGTGGCTGCACTCTCGCACCTCGTCGGGGGTGGGCAGGGGCATGGGCCCGATCGGGTCGAGCTGGCCGTCCGCCAATGCCTCCAGTACCTGTTCGGCCTGCAGATCGCTGTGGACCGTGGTCAGGCGGAATTGCAGCCCCTTTTCCTGGGCGATCGACCGGATCAGGGCCACGGTGGCGTCCAGATGCGGAGCCGCGCCCGCCGTGCCGGCGCTGCCGATCACCAGCGGGATGTCCAGCGCGCGTGCGGCGGCCAGCACCAGTTCCAGGTCGCGGCGCACCATGGCGGCAGGGGCGGCCATGGTGCCGGAACCCAGGTAGTGCGGGCCCGGGTCGATGGAGCCCATGTCGCAGCCGATGACATGCGGCCGGCGCTGCAGGCCACGCTCCAGTGCGTCGGCGGGAATTCCGTAGCCAAGCTGCCCGGATGCGGCCAGCACGCGCAGCGGCCCGTCCGCCGGGCGGTGGGTGCGCAGCAGGCGTTCGCAGGCTGTCATAGCAGTACCCCCAGCAGGGCCGCATGCTGCTGCGCGCCGTACACGTCGCCATCACCGGGGTCGCCGGCGCAGATGCGCCGTGGCATCGTGTACTTGATGGCGTGGATCGACGGCAGCAGGTAGCGCTGTACGTCGCCCGGATCGCGCTGGTAGAGCACTGCCACGGCATCCGGCGCCAGATGCGTGCTGCCGGCAGCGCGCGCGTAGGCCTGTGCGTCCTCGAAGAACAGGTCGATGGTCAGCAGCGTGGGGCCTGCATTCTTGCTGCGGACCACCTGGGCCAGTGCGGACAGCGGTGTGGCAGACATGGCGCGGGGAGTGATGGTCAACGGGCGGTGAACCCGCCATCGGCACAGATGACCTGGCCGGTGATGAAGGACGCCCGTGCCGACAGCAGGAAACTCACCAGCTCGCCGATCTCGCGGGGCTGTCCGAGCCGGGCCATCGGAATGCTCTGTCGCATGGCGTTCAGCGCCACCGGGTCGGCCAGGGTGCTGGCCACCATCGCGGTTTCGACCGGGCCGGGACCGACGGCATTGATGCGCACACCCTGTTCGGCCCATTCGAGGGCCAGCGAGCGGACCATTCCGTTCAGGCCGGCTTTCGACGCGGCATAGGCTGCCCCGCGCGCATGGCCGACCAGCCCGATCTGGCTGGTGATCACCACCACGCTGGCATCGCCGGTGCGCGCCTGGCGCATGTGGGCGATGGCCGCGCGGGTGAGGATGAAGGTGCTGCTGAGATTGAGCTCCAGGGTCTCGCGCCATTCCTCCAGGCGGGTGTCGTCGGAGCCCTTCTTGTGGAAGATGCCGGCGCAGCATGCCAGTGCATCCAGACCACCGAGCGCTGCCGCCGCACGGGCCGGCAGGGCCGCGCAGCCGGCGTCGTCGCGCAGGTCCTGCACCAGGACCGCGGCCTGCGGAAGCTGCATCCGCACATGCGACGCCTGCGTGGCATCCTGCACGACCGCCGCGACCTTCGCGCCATGGTCCAGCAGGCAGTGCGCAGTGGCCATTCCAATGCCCGAACCCGCGCCGGTGACAAGCGCACAACGGCCCTGCATCTCGGGTGTGGAAGGGGTGCTCATGGTGCGTCAGAGGCCCAGATAGTTCTTGCGCAGGTCGGGGTCGTTCGCCAGATCGGCTGCCGCCCCCTGCATGGCGATCATGCCGTTCTCGATGAGGTAAGCGCGGTGGGCGATGGCCAGCGTCTGCACGGCGTTCTGCTCCATCAGCAGGATCGACTGGCCCTCGCGGTTGATGCGACGGATCAGGGCGAACATTTCCTCGACCAGCAGCGGCGAGAGGCCCAGCGAAGGCTCGTCCATGATGAGCAGCTCGGGCTCGGACATCAGGCCACGGCCGATCGCCAGCATCTGCTGCTCGCCGCCGGACAGGGTGCCGGCCAGCTGTGCAAACCGCTCCTTCAGGCGCGGGAATATGCCCACCACCTTCTCGATGTTCTGGGCGCGGCGGGCGCGGCCGCGCACCTGGCTGCCGAGCTCGAGGTTTTCGCGCACGTTCAGGTTCGGGAACACGCGCCGCCCCTCGGGCACATGGATCACGCCGAGCTTGACGATCTCGGTGGAGCTCAAGCCCACCAGCTCGCGGCCCTCGAAGCGGATCGACCCCGAGAACGGGCGGTACAGAGCCGAGATGTTGTTGTTCAGCGTGGACTTGCCGACACCATTGCTGCCCAGCACGGCGACGATCTCGCCCTTGCCGACGTCCAGGTCGATGCCGCGCAGGATCTCTATCTGACCGTAGCCGGCATGCAGTTGGCGGATCTCAAGCATGGCTGGCTCCCGGCTTTGCGTCGTCCTGGGGCAGGGTGCTTCCGCGGCCCAGATAGGCCTCGACCACGGCCTGGTTGTTGACCACCTCCTCGGGCGTGCCCTGGGCGATGATCTTGCCGTAGGACAAGACGTAGATGGTGTCCGACAGGCTCATCACGGCATGCATCACATGCTCGATCAGCAGTACCGTGACGCCGCTGTCGCGGATCTTGCGGATGATGGCGATGATCTCCAGGATCTCGGACGGGTTGAGCCCGGCCATGACTTCGTCGAGCAACAGCAGGCGGGGTGAAGTGGCCAGCGCCCGCGCCAGCTCCAGGCGCTTGCGCCCGGCCACCGTGAGTTCGGAGGCCGGTTGCTCCAGCATGTGTTCCATGCCGACCTGGCTTGCGATGGCCCGGGCATGCTCCCAGGCGCGATGCCGCTCCGGGAATTTCTGGTAGGCGCCCACCGCGATGTTCTCGTGCACGGTGAGCTTGGCGAACGGCTGGGTGATCTGGAAGGTGCGCACCATGCCGGCCCGGGCAATCTCATGCACCGGCAGGCCGGTGATGTCACGTCCCAGAAACTGCACCCGGCCTGCGTTGATCGGCTGAAAGCCGGCGATGCAGGCGAACAGGGTGGTCTTGCCCGCGCCGTTGGGGCCGATCAGCGCCACGATGCGGCCCTGGTCGACCTGCAGGCTGGCGTCGTCCACGGCGCGCAGGCCGCCAAACACCTTGGAGAGTCCGGAAACCCGCAGCATCAGCGCTTCCCCCTCGCAGGCTTGCGCCAGCGACCGAACAGATCGATCAGCCCGTTGGGCAGGTAGGCGATGATCACCACCAGCAAGGCGCCGTACAACGCGAGGGACAGGCCCTGGATCTGGGTGAGCGCCCGTGTGCCATCACTGACCAGCGCCAGCAGCACGGCACCGACCAGCGGCCCGTAGACCGTTCCGGCGCCGCCGATCATGCTGACCAGCAGCATCTCGACCGACTTGTCGGTACCAAACACGATCAGGGGATCGATGTACAGGAAATACTGTGCGAAGAAACACCCGCCCATGCCGCCGATGGCGCCGGAGAGCAGCATCACCTTGACCTTCTCGTTGAACACATTGATGCCAAGTGCCTTGGCCGAATCCTCGTTCTCGCGGATCGCGGCAAGCTGCGCGCCGAAACGCGAACGGCGCAGCCATTCGGCCAGCGCCACAGAGCCAGCCGCCAGCGCCAGGATCAGGAAATAGAAGCCGGTGCGCTCGGCGAACTGGAAATTGGCGGCACCCGGCTTCATGGGTATCAGCATGCCCAGCCCGCCGCCGGTGATGTCGACCGAGTTGGCGATGATGCGCAGCACCTCTGCGAAGGCCAGCGTGATCAGCGCAAAGTACGAGCCTTTCAGGCCGGCCCGGAACGACAGCACCGCGATGATGCCCCCGACCAATGCGCCCGCAATGGCCGCTGCGGGCAGCCCGACCCAGGGCGAAAACCCGAAGCGGATCTGCAGGATGGTGGAGGCGTAGGCGCCCACGCCAAAGAAGGCCACATGTCCGAACGACAGCTGCCCCGCGAAACCGCCCGCAATGTTCCAGGACTGGCCGATGAAGGCGTAGAAAAGGGCCAGCACGCCAAAGTTGACCATGAAGTTCGACGGAAACACGAACGGGAACGCGATGGCCACCGCAAGTACGGCCAGGTGCAGTTTCCAGGGAACGGGTTTGAGCGTGGAGTTCATTGGCGCGCTCCGAACAGGCCGGACGGGCGGAACAGCAGGATCAGGATGAAGATCAGCGAGATGCCGATCTGCCCCAGGCTTTCGCCCAGGAACAGGCCGCCGAAGGACTCCGTCAGGCCGATGATCAGGCCACCGATCACGGCGCCCAGGAAGCTGCCCATGCCGCCCAGCACCACGACCGTGAATGCGACCAGCACGAACACATGGCCAATGGTGGGGGACACGTAGAAGATGGGCATCAGCAGGCAGGCTGCCGCCCCCAGCGTGGCCAGCCCGATGCCATAGGAAATGGCGTAGATGCGTTCGACATCGATACCGACCAGGCGGGCTCCGACGCGTTCCTTGGCCACGGCGCGGATCGCGCGCCCGATGTCGGTGCGCCGCATGAACAATCCGAGCGCGATGCAGATCACCATCGCCACAACGAAGGAGATCAGCTTGGGCAGGGGCACCAGTGTGCTGCCCAGCTCGACCATGCGGTCGGAGTAGGAGACCTGGATGGTGCGCGAGTCACCCTTGAAGAACATCAGCGCCAGGTTCTCGATCAGGATGGACAGGCCCAGCGTCACCAGCAGAATGTTTTCGTCCTTGCCGCTGGACAGCCGGCCGATGAGGCCCTTGTACAGGACATATCCCAGCACGAACATCGCAGGCACCATGATGAGCAACGACAGGTAGGGGTCGATGCCGAGCAGCGTGAGCAGGTAAAAGACGCCGAACATCGCCAGCATGAGCATGCTGCCGTGCGCGAAGTTGATGATGTGCAGAACGCCGTAGATCAGGGTCAGCCCCGAAGCCACAAGCGTGTAGATGCCGCCGAGCAGCAATCCGTTGATTGCTGCCGACGCAAGAATGGTCGCGTCCAAGGGAGTCCCCGGTTGGTGCACCGGCGCGCGGACGATCGCCCGCGACCCGGTGCAAGGGTTGAATCCGAAAGCGGCTGGGTGTCAGCTGAACTTCGGGCGCGGGAAGACCGCCTTGGCTGACGCGAACTGGTTCGGCCAGACCACATCGATGTCGGTGCGGGTCGCCTGCAACAGCACGCCCTTGCCACCCTGGTTCTGGCCGTTGACGAACTTGGTCGGGCCGTAGGGCAGGATGTGGTCGGACCAGGTGCTGCTCTCCAGGGCTGCAATGGCCTTTTCCTTGTCGGCGCTGCCGGCGCGCTGCAGGGCGTCGGCATACAGCATGACGGCGCTGTAGGACATGTAGACCTCGAAGGTGAACAGGCCGCCCTTGGCTTCGACCGCCTTGCGCAATGCGGTGGCCTTGGCGCTCTTGGGGTTGTACCAGTGGTTGAAGTCCATCATGTTGAGCGCGATGTCGGGCTGCTCCTGCACCAGCTTGTAGTTGAAGCCACCGCCCAGCACGCTGAACATGGCAGCGACGTCCACCTTCTGCTGGTGCAGGGTGCGGGCCAGCAAGACATACTCGTTCTGGTAGTTGCTCATGATCACCAGATCGGGCTTGAGGCCCTTGATGCGCAGCGCCACGTTGGAGAAGTCGCGCGTGGGGTTGGCATGCTTGATGGTTTCGAGCGGCTGGATGTTCACGCCGGGCAGCTTGCTGCCCAGCAGCTTGGCGGTGCCGGTGCCGAACTCGGACTCCTCGTGCACGATGACGGCTGTCTTGGCGATGCCTCCCGCGGCCCTGTTGATCTCGCCCAGAGCGACCATGGCGTCGTCCACACAGGCTCCGAAGCCGGGCTTGAGGCGGAACACGTTCTTCAGCCCGCGGCTGACGATCAGGTCGGAGGCGCCGACGTCGATCAGGAAGGGCGTGTTGTACTTGGCTGCCGCCTGGGTGGCGGGCAGCGCGATGCCGCTGGCGAAGCAGCCCAGGTAGGCGGACACACCCTCCTGCTGCATGCGCTCGACCTCGCTCACACCGACCTCGGGGCGTGACTGGGAGTCGCCATTGAGCGCCTCCAGCCTGGCGCCGCCCATCGATCGGATGCCGCCGGCGGCATTGACTTCGTCAATCGCCATCTGGGCGCCCATGCGCGACTGGCTGCCGCTGTAGGCCAGGCCACCGCTGACCGGATGGACGAGGCCGATCTTGACGGGTCTGGGTTGGGCCAGCAGAAGGCCGGGCGCGCCCAGGGCGGCAGTGGCGGCACCCGCCTGGAGAATCAGGCGACGCGACAGAGGGGTGGAAGTGGTCATGGAGGTCCTCATGGTGGTGGAAGGAATATTGTTCCATAAGTAGAACAATTGCAATAGACTATGCATGGTTCGTGCCCGCAAGTCAACTGTTGCAAACCCGATCCGGGTGAACCCGGGGAACCCTCAGCCATGGACCATACGCTCTACGATTACTCGGCCCTGCCCGCGCGGCCTGCGCTCGTGTGGCCCGGTGGTGCAGGCCTGGCGTCCTTCGTGGTGCTGTTTCTGGAGCACTGGGAGTTCATGCCCCCGGACGGTGCGTTGCGCGATCCCCGCATGGTGGGCGAGTTCGGCAGCTTTTCCCCCGATTACCGGAGCTGGTCGCAGCGCGAGTACGGTTTGCGGGTGGGCGTCTTCCGGGTCATCGAGGCGCTGAGGGAGGCCGGCATCCGGCCTGCCGTGGCGGCCAACGCGATGGCCGTGCAGCGCCTGCCCCGGCTGGTCGAGACCTTCAATGCCTGGGGCTGCGAGTGGCTGGGTCATGGCATGGCCGCAACCCGCATGCTGCACTCCGGCATGGAGCTGGACGCGCAGCGCGCCCACATCGGCGAAGCCCTCGAGGTCCTCGAACGATGCACCGGCCAGCGCGCGCAGGGCTGGGTCAGCCAGGATTGGGGCACCACGCCCGACAGCGCCCAGTTGCTGGCCGACGCGGGTATCCGCTACACGCTGGACTGGTCCAACGACGACCAGCCCTACCCGCTGAAAACGACGCCGTCGATGGTGGCGCTGCCACTCTCCTCGGAGTGGGACGACGTCCAGTGCCAGTGGCTGCGCAACCTGGAGCCCCGGGCCCATGCGGACCTTGCGGCGGACGCGTTCGTTCGCCTGCACGCCGAGTGCCGGCAGCACGCGCGTGCCGCCGTGTTCGGCTTGGCGCTGCATCCCTGGCTGTGCGGCATGCCCAGCCGCGTGGGCGCCCTGCGCGCCCTGCTGGCGCGCCTGCGTGCGGTTCCCGATGTGCACTGGTCCACGCCCGCAGCGCTGATCTCTTCCCCACCTCTGGAGCCTGACCATGGATTACCTTGACGCATTCAGCGGGTTCGCTGCCGGGCTGGACATCCGCGCCTCTCCCGCGCCAGTGCGCGAACAGCTCGGCTGGATACTCGCCGACACCGTGGCGGCGATTGTCGGGGGGTCCGCAGAGCCCGAGTTGCGCGCGCTGGCCGGCAAGCACCGGGCTTCCGGATCCGCCACGCTGCCGGGGCTGGGGCGTACTTGCGACGCTGATGCCGCCGCGTTGCTCAACGGGACCGCCGGCACGTTCCTCGAGATGGATGAAGGCAACCGGTTTTCGCGCGGCCATCCGGCGGTGCATGTGATACCGGCCGCGCTGGCCCTTTGCGAGCAGCGTGGCGCTGGCGCAGACCTGTTCCTGTCGGCGGTGCTGACCGGCTACGAGGTCGGCTCGCGGCTGGGAGCCGCCTCGCGACTGCGTGGCGCGATGCATCCGCATGGTACCTGGGGCACGGTGGGGGCGGCGGCGAGCTGCGCGCGGGTCGCGGAGCTCGGGCCGAAGGCGATGCGCGAGGCGATCAACATCGCGAGCTCGCTGACGACGGCGACGTCCAAGCAGACCATGCTGGACGGTGGGCTGGTGCGCAATGTGTACGCCGGACTGAGCAACCGCAACGGGCTGCTCGCGCTGCAACTGGCCGAAAGCGGCTTCTCCGGAGAACGCGACGGGCTGGCGTCGGTTTTCGGCAAGGTGGTCTCAGAGCATTTCGACACCGCAGAGCTGACGCGGGGCATGGGCACGCAATGGCATGTGCTGCAGAACTATTTCAAGTTGCATTCCTGCTGCCGGTTCAACCACGGCACGCTCGATGCCCTGGACCAGATCGCCGCGCGGGAGCCTCTTCCGGCGCCACATCAGGTACAGCAGGTTCTGGTCCGGACCTACCACCTTGCGGCCGAACTCGATGGCAAGGCGCCCCACAACACGCTGGCGGCCAAGTTCTCGGTGCCGTTTGCGGTGGCCACCCGCATCGTCCATGGCAGCAGTGCGCTGGCCAGTTTCAGCTGGGACGCCGTGCGCGACCCTGCGGTGCAGGCGCTGGCACAGAAAGTCGAGGTCCGCGAAGATCCGTCCATGAGTGCGCGTCTGCCACTTGAGCGACCGGCCCGCGTCGAGATCCGGTGCACCGACGGGCGCGTGCTGGCGGGCGAGGTGGGCGTGAACCGCGGGGACGATGCGCTGCCCTACAGCCATGCGGAACTGCGCGCGAAGTTCCTGGACCTGACCGGGCGCGTCTGGCCGCAGGCGCATGCAGGTCGGGTGCTGGATGCCACGCTGGCGCTGTGCGGGGATGCCGCCAGTCTGGCCGCCTGGACACACCTGCTGCGCGAACCACCGCGTTGAGCTGCCCGCCTCGGCGGGCGGGCTGACCGGTCGGCGCCGGCAGCGCATCGGCTGGCACCGGCGGTGGCAGCCCCGATGCCACCGGGGCGTTGCAGGAGCTTCAGAAGTACCCGACGCCCTGTGCGTTCACGTACAGCGCGTACAGCGAGGTGCTCGCCGCCATGAACAGCCGGTTGCGATGCACACCGCCAAAACACAGGTTGGCGCAGCGCTCGGGCAGGTCGATGCGGCCGATCAGCTTGCCCGCGGGGCTGAACACATGCACGCCGTCCAGCCCGTCGGAGCCCATGCCCCAGCCGCACCACAGGTTGCCATCGGTGTCCAGGCGGAAACCGTCCGGTGTGCCGGGGCCGGCATCGATGGCCACACGCGGGTTGACCAGTCTGCGGCTTTCCTGCACGTCATAGGCCAGGATGCGACGGGGGTTGGCGCGGGATTCGACGATGTACAGCAGCGATTCGTCGGGCGAGAAGGCCAGGCCGTTGGGCTGGTTGATCCCCTCCATGACCACGTCGATGCTGCCATCGGCGTCGATGCGGTAGACATTGGTGGGCAGCTCCGGGCTTGCCTTCAGGCCCTCGTAGTAGCTCAGGATGCCGAAGCTCGGGTCGGTGAACCAGACGGAGCCGTCGGACTTGACGACGATGTCGTTGGGCGAGTTCAGCCGCTTGCCCTGGTACGCATCGGCCAGCACCGTGATGCGGCCGTCATGCTCGGTGCGCGTCACCCGCCGCGTCAGGTGTTCGCAGGTGACGATGCGGCCCTGGCGGTCGCGGGTGTTGCCGTTGGCATTGTTGGAGGATTTGCGGAACACGCTGGTCTGGCCGCTCACCTCGTCCCAGCGGTACATGCAGTCGCCCGGAACGTCGCTCCACACCAGCGAGCGGGTGTCGCCCAGCCACACCGGCCCTTCCGACCAGCGCATGCCGGTGGCCAGCCGCTCGACCTTGGCCAGTGAGACGCGGTAACGCTCGAACGAGGGGTCGATGGCGACGAATGCGGGATCAGGGTAGCGGGCGGCGGGTTGCCAGTCGGACATGGGGTTTCCTTGGTGCGGTGGTGGTTGCGGCGCATTTTCCATGACTTCCCCGCCATGCCGCGCCGCGCGAGCCTACTGTCCTTCGAGGATGAACACCGTGCGCCGCGCAGATGCCTTGCTGATGCCCAGCACCTCCTGGTACTGCGCGGACTGGTAGAAGCTTTCGGCCTGGGCGGTGGACGCAAAGCGGATCAGCACCATGCGGGTGGGGGACCAGAGATCACTCTCCTTGACCGAGAGCGCACCGCCGCGGGCCAGGTACTCGCCGCCAAACTGCTCGACGATCGGCTTGGCGCGCAGCTTGTACTGCTCGTAGTGTTGCGGGTCGGTGAGCTGGGAGTCGACGACGAGGTAGGCGGGCATGGCAGTTCCTTCAAGGCCAGATGGACAGATGCCGATTCTGGCACTGCCATGCAGGGATGACCGGCCGGCTCAACCCAGCGAGTTGTCACCGCTCATGTACACGAAGACCTCGTCGAACAGCTCTCCCCGCAGCCGGAAGAAGTTGCAGTTGTTCTTGACCAGGGTTTTCTGGTCGAAGCCGAGGTTCTCGACCCGGAAGCGGCTTGCAATCCGGTCAGGCCCCTGCGCCACATGGTCGAAGTTGCCGTGCCAGACCTTGGCATACCGTGCATTGAGCCGCTCGAACATGCCGCGGATCTCGGTGTCGCGCCCGCGGTAGACGGTGTTGTAGGTCGCGATCGTGAAGCTGGCATCGGGCGTGAAGCACGCGAGCGTGGCGGCAAGATCCATGCGGTCGACGGCTGCAAAGTAGGCCTCCGCCAACCGGGCCAGACGGGCACGGTCGCCTGGGTGTTCCACTGTGCTCATGGTTGCGCCGGCACCGCGTTCGCCTGTGCGAAGCCCGCATCCTGCAGCGCCCGGAATGCGGCCAGGGCCTCACGGTGCTGGTTCTGGTCCTGCGGCGAGAGGGCCTCTTGCAGGCGCCGTTCGGCAATGAAATGACCATGGTCGCGGCCTCGCACACACAGGGCATGCGGCCGCACCGCACCCACGGGCCGCACATGGGCCGGGATGTAGCTGATGGCATACCCGATGCGGCGGTCGTCGCTGTGGTTGGCGCCGGATGCGTGCACCAGGTCGGTATGGTGCAGCGACATCTCGCCTGCAGCAACCGGCATCGCGACGCCGGTCTCCGCATCGAACCGCTGGCTGATGCCCTGGCCGCGGCGGATCATGTTCAGCGCTCCGGGCTGGTCATCGTGGGGGATGTTGCCCCAGCGGTGGCTGCCGGGCAGGGCGCGCATGCAGCCGGCCAGTTCCGATGCGTCGGACAGGGCCACCCAGGCGGTCACGTGCAGATGCGGCTCGAGGTAGAAGTAGGCGCTGTCCTGGTGCCAGCGCACGAAAGCGCCGGTACGGGCCTCCTTGAGGAACAGCGTGGAGTGGTAGACCAGGATGTCGGGGCCGATCACGTCCTCCACCGCATCCAGGATGGCGGGGTGGTGCACCAGCTGGTCGGCCCAGTCGAACAGCAGGTAGGACTTGGACTTTTCCGGAAAGTCGATCGGGGCTCCGCGGCTGTGTTCCCAGGCCTCCAGTTCGCTGCGCAAGCGGTGCACCTCGTCGGGCGACAACACCGGGATGGGGTGCAGGAATCCGTCGCGCTCGTACTGCGCGACCTGTTCCGGGCTCAGACGTCGGGTCTTCATGGGCGGGGTCCTCCAGCAAGGGATTGTCGTGCGGCCAGTTGCATGGCTTCCAGCATGTCCAGCCGCGCATGCATCGGACGCGGGTAGGCCTGCCGGCTGTGGCTGTACCCCAGGGCCAGCGCCGACTCTGCCATCTTGTAGCTCAGCGGCCCCGGGTTGATGACGGGTACTGGCAGGCGGCTTTGCAGATATGCATGGGCCTGGTGCATCGTGGTCGAGCCCAGGATCAGCACATCGGCACCGTCCTGTTCGATGGCGACACGCGCTGCGGCTTCGAGCAGTGGAAACACGGCGTCCTCCTTGCCCGACAGCAGGCCCTGATTGTCGGGCGGCACCTCGATGGCCCGCACCGAGGCGCATTTGTGGTGCATGCCGAGCTCGTCCAGGGCCTTCTTGTACAGCGGTTTCCAGCGGCTGGCCATGGTCAGGATGGAGAAGCGGTCGCCCAGCATCAGCGCAGTCAGCATCGATACCTTGCCGGGGCCGAACACGGGGATGTCGAGCACCGAGCGCAGGGCGGCCGCGCCAGAGTCGCTCATGGTGTCGATGCACACGGCGCAGAAGCCTTCGTCCTGTGCGCGGCAGCCGGCCTCGAAGATGGACACGTCGGCCAGCGCAAAATCATGGTGGCTGGAGTAGTTGGCCGGCCCGGCCTTGACCGAGCGGTATTCGAAGTGCAGGCCCTCGCCGAACTGCAGCCCGGCGAGTTGCTGCTGGCGCAGCGCCAGGTTGTCCGCCGACATCGCGAAGGGCACGATCACCAGCACACGCCGCGTCATGCGCCCAGCTCCCGGAGCGCGTCGGCGCAGGAGCGCACCCGGCCGAACAGGCGCTGGAAATTGCGCATGGTCACCTGGTGCAGGTCTTCATGGGTGGTGCCGCAGGCGTCTTCGACCAGGGTCACGAGGTAGCCGCGGTCAGCGGCCTCGCGGGCGGTGGTCTCCACGCACATGTTGGTGGAGACGCCCGTCAGGTACAACTGCTCGCAGCCCAGCGCGCGCAGCAGGCTGTCGATGCCGGTGGAGGCAAAGGCACCGATGGTGGTCTTGCGCAGCACATGTTCGCCGGGCAGGGGCTTGAGTTCGTCGACGATCTCGTGCTGGCGGCTGCCGACATGGTTCTGGAACTCGACAAACAGCTTGCGCATGTGGATCGGCGCATCCAGCGCGTCGGGTCGCGCCGCGCCGATGGTGACATGCAGCACGGGGCGCTGCATCTGCGTGAAGTGGGCGCGCAGGCGCAGCGTGTTGGGCAGCACGGACTGCTCGATGCGGTTGAACCGGTACTCGCCAACGGTCGACCCCTCTGCCTGCAGTTTGCGGGCGAGTGCGCCCTGGCGTGAGCCGGTGGCGTACTGCATGTCGATCATGACGAGCGCTGCGCGTGACGCATCGATGCTGCGTTCGGGCATGTACGCCCGGATGTAGTCAGCCTGGGTGCTCATGGGGTTCCTTGGTTGCGTGTTTGCATGGTGGGATTGGGGCGCATTGGCGGTGGTCTCCTTGTTCGGTGTGCCTTGAACTACCTTGGCGTTGTCTGGGGTTGTTTGTCGGTGGGGCTTCCGGGACTTCCTTGGCGTTGGCGCGCGTCGCGGCAGGCGGTGCCCGGTGGGGGCGCTCAGCGGCGCGGTCGGGCGCTGAACGCGCCGACGGACCTGCGGTGCTCGCCGCCGGGGCGCATCGCCAAACTCACTGCGT
>Ga0247831_1001760_pt1 | contig 38429 bp, 32 predicted proteins | sample LaCruzMarch2015__9_FD_192406 | JGI IMG/M metagenome (GOLD analysis project Ga0247831, IMG submission 192406) | Freshwater microbial communities from meromictic Lake La Cruz, Castile-La Mancha, Spain - LaCruzMarch2015_1m | ecosystem: Environmental > Aquatic > Freshwater > Lake | place: Spain...
TGACTTCTTGAAAAGAAGCAGTCTCCACATTGAGCTCGATGCGCGGCCGTCCCACACCCCCTACTCATCACTCTTTCTAGTGAATGTACAGCCCTTTTTCAGACAACCTTTTTGAAAACCGGTCTAGCTACCCGCAGGGTAGTCCAATCAGCTCGCGACACGATAGGGCGGCCCTCGTCGGGCAGATCCTCCTCAGACGTGGCCGCCCCAGACAGGAGGTTAGCTCGCTAAGGCTCGCATCACCTCCGGCTATTCATGGAGAGCCCTGCGGGCTCAAGGCGAATCGATTGACCACATTCACTTGATCAAAATTTTGCGGCCTCGTTTCACTACCATCGGATGCTCACTGGATTTGATCACCTGCGCCTGTCCTTCCTCCAAAGAGCATCAAGAAAGACATCCACTTCATCTGCCGTCCGATGAATTTCCAAAATGGGGCGCAATCCATTCAACTCCAAGGCACTTGTGATCTGGGGTAAGATGGACACCTTTTCTTCCCAATCGAGGATGTGCTCAATGAAGGCCACTGCAGCAGCATTGGACACCTGATCGCTTCTGGCGGCCAGACACCAGAGACCGTATTTCCACATCCGACTCAGCAAGTCCACTGGCGGCTCGTCTTGCAGACACAGCCTGCCGAACTCCATGTTCAACTCGATCCAAAGCATCATCGGATTGTCCACCCACGAAGAAGCAACGATGGGTTGCAATTCGGGAAGTTGTTTGGAAGCCTCTCGTCGCCACTCACTCATACATCCATTAAATCAAAGGTGTATCCAGCTTCAAGGTAATCCCCTTGTTTGTTCTTCCTGAGGCGCGGGACAAATGAACTGATTTTCGGGGGGATTGTGCGCGCTTCACCTTCCAACACAAAACCCCTTGCCTTTTCTGCTGTTAATCCACTGGGTTCAGGATCATGAATCGGGGTTGTTTCCAACATCATTTTTTCCTGTCGAATGCCAGCTTCACAAGCTTTCGAAACAGACCGACAGAATCGCTATCGGATGAGCCATTTGATGCCTTTTTGAGCCATCCTGAGCCATCAGATTTTTCTCACAAGAGATTCATCATCAATGCATTAGGATGCAAAAAGGAGCTAAAAGGGCCTCGAAAATTAAAAGCTATACAAAAATATACAGAAGCAAGCTTGGCGCAGGCTTCCAGGCTCATGAGCGGAAGGCTGATCAAGGAAGCGGTAAAAGAGGCAAAGGTGTCAAAAATCGTCTCCGCCGGTGACCTTATTGAGATACCAGTTGAGCACCTGAGGACCATAGAAAACCCAGAGGGCTGCACCGGCGGCCAGATAGGGGCCAAAGGGGAGTTTCGTCCCCCATTGGGCACGCCCGGTGAGACGGATGAAGCCAGAAAACAGGGTGCCGAGAACCGAGGCGGCGAAAATGGTGAAAAGAACGGCTTTCCAACCCACAAACGCACCGATCATCATCATGAAGTGGACATCGCCCAGCCCCATGGCTTCACGAGGAATCATGACTCCCGTCGTTTTACCTTCAAGTTTGGTAACGGCCTCCAGATTGAACTCCTCCACTTTCCCGGCGGAATCGATGACCTTCATGGTCTCCACATAAAGCTCGACCGTGACATCCTTGCGGCTTTGGTCATTGATGCGCAGGATGGGACTAGTGACGACGAGGCGATCCGTCGGGCGCTGCATACCGAAAAGATCCACCCACTCAATCTTTTCATCACCGATCGTGACGATGGGCGGCTCATTTTCATCAGGCTGAGTGACACTCCAGGCTTCGGGTTTTTCAAAGACAAGCTTTTTGCGACCAAAGGCCAGCTTGCCCAGCTCGACCACCAGCCGGAGACCGCCAAAACCGACTGCAGCACTGGCCAGGGCCATCAAGCCGGCACGCCACCAAAGCTCTTCTCCCTGCAAGGTAGGCACCCAAAGGGAGGCCAGGATTCCGGCAATCGTGCCATTGCGAGTGATCTCTTCCGGCAGCAGGAAATGCTCGATATCAATGAAAGTGCCCGCGATCAAAAGGCTCATAAAAACCCAAAGGCAGACAACCATCGGCCCCCAATCCGCAATCTCATGCCATTCACCGCTGAATTGCCAAAAGACGGCGTAAAACATGAGTCCCGTGAAGGCCTCCACCCCCAAGTAACGCGGAGAGATGGAGGTGCCGCAGTTGGCGCACTTTCCCCGCAGCAAGATCCAGCTCAAAATGGGCACATTATGATACCAAGGGATCTGATACTGACAAGGAGGGCAAAAGGAGCGGCGCGGATTGTTCACCGAAATACCACGCGGCACACGATAAATGACCACATTCAAGAACGACCCAATGCCCGCCCCAATGAAGAAGAAAAGAAAGTGCAGAAGAGCATTGAGAATCTGATAACGCATCATGGAAGAGAATGGCGGAAACTTGCCTTGCCATCGATGACAGAGGAAGCAAAAAAATGCACAATGTCTCCCAGGCTACTTTTCCTCGGCGTTTTGTTTTTAACCGCCTGCACAACACCGTTTGAACGGGAAGGGCTTGTGGACATCCGCCGTGCCATCCCCGGTATTTCTGTGGATCTGCGCTACGCCACGGCTCAAAATGTGACGGGGCGCGCCCTTTACCCCGCAGACATGCCCTGCCTGCTGCGTGCATCGACCGCTGAAAAGCTGAAGAAAGCCCAGGCTCTTTTGCAGGCCCACGGGCTGGGTCTGAAGGTCTGGGATGCTTGGCGCCCACCTGAGGCCCATCAATTGCTCCATGACTATGGTGCCCAAACCGGGCTTTTCCTGGACCCGCGTCATGGCTGGTCACGCCATTGCGGCGGTGTCTCCGTGGATGCCACTTTGGTGGATTCAAAAGGCATCGAGCAACGCATGCCGACCTACTTTGACGAAGATCTCTCCAAGACCTCCAGCAGGCAACTGACCGATGACCCCGAAATACGCAGAAATCTGACCGTGCTGCATCGGGCCATGAAGTCAGCGGGCTTTCAACCGCTACCGGGCGAGTGGTGGCACTTTGATGACCTCGAGTTTCTGCATCATCCCATCCCCGTCATCATGGGCAAGCGCATCGGCATATCCGTGAAACCATGAAGCTACACTTTCATCGGTCTCTTGAATCCACTCATGACCGGAAAAGCCAATCAGGATTTACCTCCGTCCAGCCTTCCGGGATGCACGTAAACTGCGCCATGCCTCAGCACTCAACAGTCATCCATTGGTTCCGCCGCGATCTGCGTCTCATCGACAATACGGCCCTGCATCATGCAGCCAAGGACGGTGCGCAGGTGATCCCTGTTTATATTCTGAGCGACTGGAGAAAGAACCATGGTTGGACAGGCCCCATCCGCCAACAGTTTCTCTGTGGCTGCCTGGACTCCCTCAGCAAAAACCTAGACAGCCTTGGCAGCCGACTGATTTTGCGTGGTGGCCGAGCAGATCAGGAACTCGAAAAACTCATTCATGAGACGAAGGCCGAGGCGGTGTATTTCAATCGCGATTACGATCCCTACGGACGTGAAATGGAAAAAAGCGTGCAGGAGGTATGCAACCGCATTGGCATACCCTGCCGCCATTATAAGGACCGGGTCCTTCACGAAGCAGGAGAAGTGCTCACGGGCAGCGGCGGTCCTTACCGGGTTTACACACCTTATTCACGTAATTGGTTAGGCCTGGATAAAGTCTCCTCCCTGGGAAAGCTGACATCCCTGGGCAAGATGCCTGACCCGGCTTTGAAAAGTCTTCCGCTACCGACCTTGGATCACTGGCAACTCGCCCCGACACAGGCTGACATTCCGGCACCAGGCGAACGCGCCGCCCGTGAGCGCATGAAGACCTTCATCGAAAATCGAACGCTGCACGCCTACGCGCAAAGGCGGAACATTCCGGCCGGCACAACCACCTCGCGCTTGGGGCAGGATCTGCGCTTTGGATTGATCTCCATTCGGGAGCTGTATGCCCGCTGTCAGAGTGCCGCCGCGCAGGCCACGACTGCCGATGCCCGCACCTCCATCGAAACCTACATCAAGGAGCTGGCGTGGCGTGAGTTTTACCTGGCCATCCTGTGGTTCTATCCACAGGTCTTTGAGGAGGAATTTGCACCTGACTTTCGCGGTCTGCCATGGCCAGGCACGGATGAGCATTTCATGGCATGGTCACAAGGACGCACCGGGTTCCCCATTGTCGATGCTGGCATGAGAGAACTGCTGGCCACCGGCTTTATGCACAATCGTGTGCGCATGATCGTCTCTATGTTTTTGACCAAAGACCTTCATTGTCATTGGAAGCTGGGCGAGAGCTTTTTCATGCAACACCTCGTGGATGGTGAAAACGCCAGCAACAATGGCGGCTGGCAATGGAGCGCCGGGACAGGAGCCGATGCCGCGCCTTATTTCCGCATTCAGAATCCCTGGACACAAACCAAGAGCTATGACCCGGACGGAGCTTACATCCGCACCTGGGTGCCAGAGCTCAAAAACGTTTCAGCGGAGCGTTTCCTGGCTCCGCCCAAAGATAACAGAGCCCTGGCCCCTGGGTATCCGCTTCCCATCGTGGATCACTCCACGGAGAGAGACCGGACCTTGGCGCTCTTTGCCAAACATCGCGGCAAATGAAATCACCTTCCTTTGCTCAGCACTTCCTCATTGATGATCACCGGCATTTTGATCGGGCTGACCACGGTGTCTGCTTTTGTTTCGTAATGAAACACTCGCACGGGCGGTTTCCCAGCCTTGCCCGTGAGAACAAAAAAGTCGAGTTGCAGCAGACGCTCCTCACCAGCCGGAACATCCGTGGGCTTCACGGTCAGAAGAACGTCGTTGGCCCCATTTTTCAGCCCTCCGATGACAAAGATCTTCTCAGCCTGATCCTGCATCAGAGGGTAATCAAATCCATTGATGCGCATTCGTGTTCCATAGCCAAAGGATTGCAAAGTGCATCCCGCCACATTCTCAGGCACCTCACAAAGAGGCGGCACCGTCGGAGCTTTGCCTGGCGGTGTGAACTCTGGGTAATCCAAAAACGCCAGCGGGCCACCGGCCTTTACCTGCGCGATGATCTCGGGCTGGTCCATAAGCTTCAGTACCTTGCTACTGTCGAACTTCCAGGTTCCTCGTTCCTTGAAAAATTTCAGCATCAACACGCCTTCAGGGATCTGACTGGAATCTCCCCCCAGATTCACTTTTCCAAAATAAAGGAGATGAGCCGTCTCCCCCACCGCCTGAGACTCCAAAAGACGAAGTCCGACAGTGTCAGGCGGGTCGAGAGGCACCGCAAAGACAGCCTGAGGGAAAGGCTGCCGCTGACTCACGATTTGGTTCCGCGTCACGACCTGTCGATACATCGTGATCGATCCCGCCCAAGCTTTCGCATCTTGCGCCAAAATCGCCGAGCGCCATTGCTGATAGGCGCGGTCCAGATTCAGTCGCAACGCAGAATCCTGAGCGGACATTGGCAAAGAGGTCAGCAAGAATAGAAAAAGATAAATAGGGAGCGCAAAAGTCTTCACACAGATGTAAATTCACTGACAACAGTCAGATTAAGGCACAAATACATCCTGAATGCCGCCTTTGGGCGAGGAAAAGATGTTGCCCGAGCTGGCTTTTTCGCAAGAGTCACAATTCTGCCACACGCAAACATGGAATCCCCCGGCGAAGGTCATCAACGAACACTCCCACTCGACCGCAATCGGGAACTCCTCAAGTCTGCTCGCGAAGAGACTTATAAGACCGTCGGTGACGTCCATCTTCCCGTGTACATTTGGGAACCCGAATCAGACAAAGCCCCCCCCTACCCCAAATCCGTCGCCGCATTCTTTTTCAGCAGCGGCTGGGATAATGGCCAGGTTGCCCAATTTGCTCCGCACTGCGTGTATTTCGCCTCACGCGGCATGATGACGATGGCCTTCGATTATCGCATCGCGAATCGTAACAAAGGCGGTCCCCTGGAGGCGATTGCCGATGCACGCTCGGCCATCCGCTGGATTCGTCTCAATGCCGTCGAGCTCGGGATCAATCCCGGAAAAATCGTCGGTGTCGGTGGCAGTGGTGGTGCTCATGCCATCACCTCCTCCGCGATGCTCAATGGCTTTGATGATCCGTCCGATATTCTGGATAGCAGTCCGGCCCCCAATGCCCTGGTTCTTTTCAATCCCGTCTTGGATACCTCCAAGAAGGGGTTTGGACTGGAGCGCTTTCCTGATGCGGGTGTCGCCAAAGATGCCAATCTCATCCGTGCTATCCGCCCCGGTCTGCCACCCATGCTCATCATGCACGGCACCGCAGACCGCGTGGTGCCCTTTGGAGGGACTTATGAATTCGCGAAGAAGTCTTCCAAGAAGAAAAACTTCTGTCGTCTGATCGAGTTTGAAGGACAAGGCCACGGCTTCTTCAATTTCAATCTCTCGTTTGAAATGTATGAGGCGACCCTCATGGCGATGGACGAGTTCTTCGTCGAGTTGGGTTTCCTTGAGCCTGATCCTGAAGCAGGACTGGGCAAAGTGGAATAATGTGACGTTTCAAACGTCATCACTTTTCCCTTTGGCAAGCTGTAGCAATGAACTGACAGTTGCGCAATTTGACTCCCAGATTGTTCAGCCTCAAGGTTTCCCGCTTGAATCCGCCAACACCGCACGTTTAAAGGCACACCCTATCCATGATTTTAGCCGCTTTGCCCGAACCCAGCCCCTTTGGTGACGTCTTGATGGCTTTCTTGAGCATCTTGTTCGAAGGAGCCCCTTACATCATGATCGGCACCCTGCTCTCGGGCCTGATTGATGCTTTCCTGCCTGCAAAGCTGCTTGATAAGGTCCTGCCCAAAAACAAGGTGCTATCGACTTTGATGGCAGGCTTCTTGGGGTTGATCTTTCCTGTCTGTGAATGCGCAGTCGTCCCGGTGATCCGGCGCTTGGTGAAAAAGGGCCTGCCACTCTCATGCGCGCTATCTTACATGCTCTCCGCGCCGATCATGAACCCCATTGTGGCCGTGAGCACACTGACCGCCTTCAAGGAATTTGAGCGAATCACTGGCTGGGCCACCCTGGGCAATGCCAGCATGACGATTGCTCGGCTTTCGCTGGGATATCTGGTGGCGGTTACTGTCGGTCTCATTGTTCTGCGTTTCAAACCGGCCCAGTTGCTGAAAGCGAGTGTGGCTGAAAGCATCGAAGAATCGGCCATCGAAGCTGCCCACAACCACGCACCGCAGTCCAGCTTTAACGCCAAGCTCGTGCACGCATTCCGCACCGCCATGGGGGACTTTCTGGATACGGGCATGTACTTCACCATCGGGGTGATCATCACCTCCGTCTTTAATACGCAGGTGGACCAGAGCATCCTAGACACCGTGGCGGCAAATGGTCTTCTCGCCATCCCCTCCATCATGGGCCTGGCCTTCATCTTGTCTCTGTGCAGCACGTCGGATGCCTTTATCGCCGCGCCCATGGCTTCCTTCTCCATGGCGGCCAAACTGGCCTTCCTCGTGTTCGGCCCGATGATGGACATCAAGCTGATGTTCATGTATGCTGCCGTGTTTAAGCGCCGCATGGTCGTCGCCATGCTGCTGGGGACTTTCCTTTTGATCGCCTTCCTTGCCAATCCCTGGATGGATCTGATTCAAATCCTTCAAACCACGTCCAAGCCATGAGCGGAACTCGCACTCTCATTCATCTGATCAGCGTCTCGCTTCTGTTTATCTGGAGCGCTGTGCTACTATACTTTTATTACACCGGAAGGGTGAATGAGTATCTCCCTGGAGATGGTATTTTCCGCCCCATGGTGCTCGTCACAGGCATCGGGCTGGCTGTCATGGGGTTGTTCAACCTTCTGACCATGGGCTCTGAAGTCGCAGGCTGTGAAGGCCATGACCATGGCTACGGCGGCTGCGGACATGACCACGATCATGACCACAAACACCCTGAGGGCTGTGGTCACGATCACTCCTCCCACGACCATGTGCATCATGAAGGTTGTGGTCACGACCACGCACACAAGGATCACAAGGAAGGTTGCTGCGGTCACGATCATGATCACAGTCATTCACATAGCACCTGTGGACACGATCACAGCCATAGCCATGATCACAGTCACGATCATCATGGACACGGCATTCTGGAAGAAAGCGGCTGGACCGGGAGGCTCGTCGCTATTTTGATTTTGGCAGCTCCGATCACTTGGGCAGCCTTTAACAGCCCGGATCGTTTCAGTGCCAATGCGGTGATGAACAAGGGGGTGTATAACCAAAACTATGCCTCCACGGCACGCGCCGATGAATTCACTCTGCGTGGTGACGGCAATAAGCCCAGCCGTGCAGCCCCTAAACCTATCCCAATGCCTGACGCCCCCCTGGCGGCACCTGACAAGTTCAATGATCCAGCGGAGGTGGCCAAGGCCGACGCCTCCAAACCCAAGGAAGCGCAGAGCTATGGCAGCTTTACCCTGGAAGATCTGAAGCAGCAGGTTCCCCAGAACAGCAAAGGCCAGTTCGTTTTGGAAGTACCTGAGATCTATTACACCGGCGGGGATCTCGAAGTGCAGAGAGTGATCACAGGACAGGCCATCGAAACTGTCGCCCAGATCTTGCCTGAAAAGGTCAACAATGCCGATGGTCACCGCCTGCGCATCTTCCGCATGTTGGTTCAGTGCTGTGCAGCGGACGCACGACCGTACTCCGTGCCTGTGGATTTTGGCAAAAAAGCGCCTGACTTCAAAGAAATGACCTGGGTCAAAATTTCCGGCACCATGAGCTACGAAAAAGAAGGCGATCAAACCATCCCGGTGATCAAGGCCACAAACGTTGAGGAAACCACGGCCCCGGATAACACGATGATCTACTGAGAGAAGCAAGAAATTGCCTCCCATCGAGATTCTCACTTGAGCAGGCGTGAGGTTATGTCCATGACAGAAATATGCCTCTCCGCCTGACTCCCCTTCTCGCTGCTGCTGAGGGTCTGCCGCCGCTATTTACCTTGCTGGCAGTCATGCTAACCACGGTGCTGATCGTGTCTCTCCTACTGCTCAGGCTGCAACAGTCTTTGTTGGCAGGGTACTTCATCTGTGGTGTCATCGTGGCTAACAGTGGTGTCCTGGATCTATTAGGTGGAGGTGAATCAGAGGCACGCATCGCCCAGATGTCAGAATTCGGTGTCATGTTGCTCATGTTCACCCTTGGAATGGAGTTTTCCCTCAGTGATTTGCGTTATGTGCGGCGGCTGGCCTTCGTCGGGGGCGGCTGGCAGATGGGGCTTTGCGGTGCCTTGGGGGGCTTGGGGGCATGGCTGGGAGGCATCTCGGTCACTGGCTCCATCTTACTGGCTGTCGCATTGGCCATGAGTTCCACCGCCGTGAGCTTGAAAAGCTTTCAGGATCTCGGCTTGGAGTCCAGCCCGGGGGCTCGCATGGCGCTGGCCGTCGCCATTTTTCAGGATCTTTTTATCATCGTCTTTTTCCTAGTACTGCCGCTCTTGCTGCAACCGGGTGGTGACGATGAAAGCATCTGGAGCCGCATCGGTTCTCTGCTTGGGCGCGGGGGGCTCTTTGTGCTGCTGGCGGGCATTGCTGCACGTTGGGTCATCCCCATGCTCCTAAACGCCGTTACGCGGACACGCAATCGTGAGCTTTTCACCCTCAGCGTGGTGGGTTCCTGTCTCGGACTTGCCTTCATTGGCGGGTTGCTTCAGCTCGGACTTGCCCTGGGAGCCTTCGTGGCCGGATTGGCCGTCAGTGAGTCCATCTTCAAACACAAGATCTTGGCGGATATCATGCCGATCAAAGACCTCTTTCTGACACTGTTTTTCGTGTCTGTGGGACTGATGATCGACCTCCAAGTCGCCGCTGTCTATTGGAAGCCCATCCTGGCCCTGACGACAGTATTGATGGTCACCAAAGCGGGGGTGATCACCCTGATCGCACGCCATCTTGGTCTATTGCATCGACAGGCACTAATGGCAGGGATCGGCCTTTGCAGCGCAGGGGAGTTCTCGCTGGTGCTTTTGCAAAAGGCCGGACAAGCTGGAGTCTGGGATGCAGGAATGCAACAGACCTTCATCGCAAGCGCCGCACTAAGCATGGGGCTGCTCCCCGCCCTGATGCGCAGTGGCGATCCTCTGGGCGCGCGTTTGGAAAAGCTGGGTTGGGGACGCAAAAAACCGTCTTTGCCGGAATCCGCACCAATGCGCCAAAAGATGAATGCGATGCAGGGCCACGCCATCATCTGCGGCTACGGCCCGGTGGGACAACAGCTCAACAAATCACTCCAGGATGATGGAGTGACCACTCTCGTGATTGAACTCAATGCCGAGACGGTGCGTCAGCTCAAAAGACAAGGTCAAGCGGTGCTCTTCGCCGATGCAGCCCATGCCGAAACTTGGGAACTTACCCGGCTCATTCATGCACGCATGGTCGCCTTTACTTTCCCTGATGCGACATTGACGCTGGAGGCTTTAGCTCTTATCCGTGAGCAAAGGAAGGACATCCCTGTGCTTGCGCGTGCCCGCTTTGCCTCTGACGTGGAACGCCTGAAACGGTTCGGTGCAACCGTCGTGATCAATGACGAGATCGAGGCAGCCCGTGCCGTCGTGGAGCAAGGGCGCGTGCTTTAACCGATCAATAGTAATAATAGCGACCGTTGCGGTAGCCGCGCTGATTGTAATAACCACCGTTGTGGTAATAGTTCCGTTGGTCTTGTGAGTTACCGATGGCATTTCCAGCCAAGGCTCCCAAGCCCGCACCAATGGCAGCACCTTCCAGGCCGCGACCACTTTGGTTACCAATGATACCACCTGCCGCTGCGCCGCCGAGCGCGCCAACGACCGTACCTGTTTGGGCATTTGGCCCCGTGGCACAAGAAGCCAGTGAGCCAGCAGTGATGAGAGTAAAAAGGATGCGTTTCATAGAAATGATGTTTGATGTTTCAGTGGTGATGCCACGTTCATGAGTTGTGCATAGCTCGTGCCATGCTCGTTTCCGTAGGACAGAACCAAAAACGGGGTCTGACTACACGACATTTTGCATGAACAATTCATTTCACCCCGTGCCTATTGCATGAGAAAACATCAAAACTTTTGAATACTCTGGATCAAGATCAGTCTTCTATCCTAACACCCTGTCATCATGGTGCTCTTCACATGAAAACCATTCTTCGATTTTTTGCCATCGCGGCCTTAGCCCTGGGCCTTTCCTCCTGCCTTTTTAAAGACCCCATCTTCACCGGAGGCTTTTTGACGACAGATCCGGCAGTCGCCGGTGTGTGGATGACCGAGGATGAATCCGGGGACGCACGCGGGCGTGAATTCGCCGTATTGGCGCCCGTTGGCAATGATGCCTTCATGCTCAACTACCCCGCCGGTGAAAAAAACGGTTCCTACTTTGAAGTTAGACCGCTCAAAATCGGTGACAAGGACATTTGGCAAGTACGCCTGACAGCCACCTTTGAAGATGGCCTACCGAAAAGTGACACCCCCGCCTATACTCTCTTATTGGTAGAAAAATCGAGCGAAGGCAAACTGGGCATCCGACCCTTGAAAACCGAAGGCGACCACACCTCCAGCGCCGCAGCGACCAAGAAGGCCCTGGAAGACAAATCACCTGATTGGAACAAGCTCTTTGGCGAGGCCAAAACCTTTGTTCGGCTGAAAGACCGCTAATCACTTGGCACGCAAGAAGCGCGGAAGCGGTGGCGTAGTTTCACCGCTTCCATGCAGCCTGTCGTTTTTGTCTCCCGTCTCTGCACGGCAATCCTCATGGGTTTGCCGAAGCTTTTGTTATCGGTAGATGCGCCATCCGCAGCAGACTTGGACTTCTTTGAAAAAAAGGTTCGTCCCTTGTTGATTGAGCGTTGCTACGAATGCCACTCTACCGAAAGCGGTAAGACCAAGGGCGGCCTTGCAGTAGATTCCAAAGCTGCCCTCCTGCAAGGCGGAGACAATGGCCCCGCCCTCATCGCCGGGAATGCCGACAAAAGCCTTATCATTGAGGCCATTCGCTACAAAAACCGCGATATGCAGATGCCGCCCAAGAGCGCTCTGCCTGCGGCAGCGATCAAAATTTTGGAGGAATGGGTACAACGAGGTGCCCCGGACCCACGCACACAGACCCTTGCCCAAGGACCACGTAAGATCGACCTCGAAAAAGGTCGTCAACATTGGGCTTTCCGCCCTGTCGCCAAGGTTACACTCCCTGTAGAAAATGGTCACCCGATCGATGCTTTCATCACGACCAAGCTCGCAGAAAAAAAACTCTCCCTGTCCCCACCCGCAGACCCGGTCACACTCATCCGCCGCATGAGCTTTGATCTCACAGGCCTGCCTCCGACTCCCGAAGAAGTCGCCGCATTCATCACCGAGTTTGGAAAGCATCCGCAGAAAGCCTTGGACACCTTGATTGATCGTTTGTTAGCCTCTCCCCACTATGGAGAAAAATGGGGGCGTCATTGGTTGGATATCGCCCGCTATGCAGACTCAAATGGCCTGGATGAAAATATCGCCCTCGGCACCGCTTGGCGTTACCGCGACTACGTCGTGCGCAGCTTCAATGCGGACAAGCCCTTCGATCAATTTCTCATCGAACAGATAGCCGGCGACCTCTTGCCCGCCAAAGATTTATCCGAACATCATGAGCACGCCACGGCCACTGCGTTCCTCAATCTCGGGGCCAAAGTCCTCGCCGAAGCGGATAAAGAAAAGCTGACCATGGATGTCGTGGATGAACAGATTGAGACCACCGGACGTGCCTTTCTGGGGATGACCCTCGGCTGTGTTCGTTGCCATGATCATAAATTCGATCCCATCTCCCATGAGGACTACTATGCTCTGGCCGCCATCTTCAAGAGCACCCGTTCCTTTGCCGACGAGAAAAACGGAGCCATCACCTTTTGGCATGAAACTCCCATTGGCGATCTCGATGCCTTCGCTGCGGTGAAAGCTGCCGAGCTGGCCTTAACTGAGAAAAAGAAAGAGCTTTCTGCCGCCAACGCCGCCGCCAAGAAAACTCCAAGTCCAGAGACCAAGGCCCGTGTCGAGCAGGTGATGGATGAAATGGAACAGGTGGAAAAAAATCTGCCCGATCTACCGACAGTGGTCGGCGTGCGTGATTCGACTCAGATTCTGGAAACCGTTCCCGTCCACATTCGTGGCAGTCACTTGACGTTAGGCAAACCGATCAAGCGCGGTTTCCCCAAGGTCATGGAGGCATCTCTGTCGCCTGAACCCGCTTTCCCCAAGGAAAAAAGCGGTCGCTTGGAATTGGCTGAATGGCTTGCCCGCCCGGAGCACCCGCTCACCGCCCGAGTGATCGTCAACCGTGTCTGGACTTGGCATTTTTCTCAAGGCATCGTCCGCACACCGGACAACTTCGGCCTGCTTGGCGATGCCCCCACCCATCCAGAATTGCTGGATTATCTGGCCTCCTGGTTACCCGCCAATGACTGGAGTCTCAAGGACCTTCATCGTCTCATCCTCACCAGCGCCACCTATCAGCAGGCCAGCGCCCCCAGTGATGAACGCGACCCCGAAAACCGCCTCCTGCATCACTTTCCCATACGCCGTCTCCAAGCCGAAGAAATCCGGGATGCCCTTCTCAGTGTCGCGGGTCAACTTGACCTCAGCATGGGAGGGAAAACCGTCCCGCTGCGCAATCGCCAGTTCGTCTTCAACCACACTTCCAAGGACGCGACCAAATACGACAGCACCCGTCGTGCCCTTTATCTTCCGATCATCCGCAACAATCTCTACGACCTCTTCCAGCAGTTCGATTATCCCGATCCCGCCGTCTCCACAGGTCAGCGCAATAGCACCATTGTGTCGCCGCAGGCTTTGCTGCTAATGAACAGCCCTCTGGCGGAACAAAGTGCACAGGGTTTCGCCAAACGTGTCCTCCATAGTCATCGTGATCCACAGGCACGCCTCGCTCTAGCCATACGCCTTGCTTATGCTCGCGAAGCCCAGGAGTCTGACCTCAGTAAGGCCCAGGACTTCCTCATCGCAGCCGACGCCATGCTCGCGAGTTCCATCAGCGATGATGAAGAACGACAGATGAGAGCTTGGGAGCTTCTTTGCCAGTCCCTCATGATGGCGAATGAGTTTATTTATCTGCGCTAACCGGGGATCGGCCCAGCCTGGATAATTTTCATTTAGACGCAATCTTCACGATGAGAAGGCCGTTTCTGCGTTTCTGATGACACGCTTTCTTTTGCTCTGCCTTTGCCTGACCGGAATCGCCTCGGCCAACTTGGTCGGCACCAAGCCGAATATTCTTTTCATTCTGACCGATGACCAGGGTTATGGCGACCTCTCAGCCCATGGCAATCCGATTCTAAAGACCCCAAATCTGGATAAACTGAGAAGTGAAAGCGTTCGCTTCACCGATTTCATGGTCAGCCCCACCTGCACTCCCACTCGCAGCGCAATCATGACGGGTCGGCATGAATTTCGCAACGGCATCACCCACACCATTCTGGAGCGTGAGCGCATGGACCCAAAGGCCACCACGATTGCGCAGGTGCTCAAGGACGCCGGTTATACGACGGGAATCTTTGGCAAATGGCACCTGGGAGATGAGCCGGAATACCGTCCACGCAGCCGCGGCTTTGACGAGCAGTTCATCCACGGCGGTGGCGGCATAGGCCAGAGCTATCCAGGCAGCTGCGGCGATGCGCCCGGGAACCAATACTTCAACCCTGCCATCCTTCATAACGACAAGTTCGTCAAAACGGAAGGCTATTGCACGGATGTCTTTTTCAATCAGGCGATTCGGTGGTTGGAGTCGGTCAAAGGAGACCGGCCTTTTTACTGTCACATTGCCACCAACGCACCTCACAGCCCGTACATCGCGAAACCAGAGGACAAAGCGCTCTATGATGGAAAAGTGCCCGATGATGATGTCGCCAACTTCTTTGGCATGATCCACAACATTGATGAAAACGTGGGCAAGCTTTTGGCTCAACTGGACACTTGGGGCATCGCCAAAAATACTCTGGTGGTTTTTATGAATGATAACGGCGGCACGGCAGGCGTGAAAGTTTACAATGCCGAAATGCGCGGTGCCAAAGGCAGCCCATGGATCGGCGGCACACGTGCGATGTCCTTCTGGCGCTGGCCGGGGAAATGGGCTCCTGCTGATTGCAGTGCGCTGACAGCCCATGTGGATGTCTTTCGCACCTGGGCCGGCCTCGCAGGGGCAAAGCTGTCCCCAGAAGCCGAAGCCCAGGCGGAAGGTCGCAATCTGCTCCCTCTGTTCGAGAAGCCTGATGCGGTCTGGGAGGACCGCACCCTCTTCAGCCATGTGGGACGTTGGCAAAAAGGCAGCGATTATAACATAGCCAAAACACGCAACGCCAGCATCCGCACGGCGCAATATCAGCTCGTCAGCGAAGCCACACGCCCTCAACAAGCCAAGGCAAAAGCGAAAGCGGCAGCTCCTGTGCAGGGATGGCAGCTCTTTGATGTCAAAGCGGACCCATCGCAAACACTTAACATCGCCACTGAAAAACCAGAGATCGTGAAGACCCTGCTGGCCGACTACGATCAGTGGTGGGATTCATTGAAAGAGCAGATCACTTTGAATGAAGAGGCCAAGGGTCCCAAGCTGAATCCCTTTGCCGAAGAATATTGGAAACAGTTCGGCGGAGGCCCAACCCCAGAAGACCTCGAACGCATGAATCCAGACAAAGCATGGACTTTCGAAGTACAGCGGGCCAAGAAAAAATAAACTACAGGTCAACCTTGACCTTCGGGCCATAAAATTTCGGCTCCGTCTGTAGCAAGGTCACATCCAACACCGCATTCACACGGGCCAGATACTCACGTAAATGAGTCATCAGACCAAACGTTCGCGAGACATCGCGGGCATTGAAACCGACGACCTCCAGATCATGCTGACGGGCCAAAAAGATCGCGCGCTCATTGTGAAATTGCTGTGAAATGACGATGAACTTTTCTTGATCGAAAATTGCCTTTGCACGAACCACGGAGTCCAGCGTGCGGAAGCCAGCATAATCACAGTAAATGTCCTTCGCCGGCACACCCGCAGCAATCAGGGATTCCTTCATGGCCGTCGGTTCATCATATTGATGCGTGCCATTGTCTCCGCTGACGATGAAGGCCTTCACCTTCCCCGCTCGAAACAAGGCCGCAGCCGCTTCCATGCGATATTGATAGAAAAGATTGGATCGACCTGCGATTTTCGGTGAGCAGCCTAACACCAATGCCACCTGCATGACCGGCACCTGCCGGACATCATCATAGCACCGATCATGCGCCGTCTTTTCCACCCAAGCATGGCTGCCCCAGAGCAATACCCCCAAGCTGAGTGAAAACAGCAATAGCAGTATCAGGAGGCGTTTGAAATTTAGACGCTTCATGGATCATCGGGGCAGTGACGACTGACGCATCTGGCTTACCTGCTGAAGCATCAGACGATAGTTATCAATCCAGCGGCGGCTGCCCTCTTCGTTCATGGCCTTCGACTCAGCGGCCCAAAGGTAGGCTTGCTCAGCCTTGTCAAATTCGCCCAGACGATGCCAATGAAGCGCGAGGGCCATGCGAGACTCCTCATACAAAGGAGCCAGGGTAATCCCATGCTGAATCTGCTTCAGCGCCTCATCATGACGGCCCTGCAAGTCATAACCATAAGCCAGTGTCAGGGCGTAAAGATAATGATAGGGATTGAGGGCCACCGCCTTTTCCAGATCCTCCGTGGCACGCCTTAGCACGGGGTGATCAGGTAAGCTCTGATCGACTTTTAATTTTGTCAGCAAAGCCAAGCCACGTTCATATCGCGCTTCAGGATGGGTCGGATCTGTCTGCACTGCCGCATTGAGCTGCTGAAGCTGCTCGAATTCATTTTTTTGCGCTTCGGCGATCTCAGCTCGGGCCAGATGATAATCACTGCGCCCATACAGCCACGGACCGGCCAACAGCCAAATCGAAGCCGCCGTCAACAGCAGCTTTGTCAAGATCCGCACAGGAGGTATCTTGAGTGGACGGCGTTCACTCCCCTCAAAACCTGGATTGGCAAGCAAGCCGAGTAACAGAGCCGCCGTCAGCACGGGGATGGCGACATGGAACTGAAACTCAAAAATCGCATGAACCAGCATAGCTGTCAGCGCCGCCAGCGCCCCCAGGCAAAGCGCCAGATTGTTGCTCAAAACACGACCGGTTTGCAGGAAACGATGTTCGGTGAACCAGACTAAAAAGGCTAGGCCATTCCAAACGTGCAGCAAGACCACGAGCGCCAGCAAGCCGAATCCTATCCAGCCATAGTCCGCCAGCATTTGCAGATACTCATTGTGGGCAAACTGCGCCTCGCCCGCATAGGCGGGCATATCCTCAGATCGGTATTGAATGCTGCCATGGTAAAACATTCGGGCACCGCCCCCCACAAGCGGTGATTGTGCATGCTGAGTCAGGGCCGCCCGCCAGATTTCCAGACGGACATCATTGGCCATCGGACTGGTGACTTCACGCCCGCGTAGATACTCCTCATTCACTTTCCACAGAATCCCTCCCCCCAACACAGCAAGCACGGCTCCTCCCCCTAACAAACTCCAAAACAAATGACGCTGTGTCTGCCACACCACGCCCAAAGCGAGCAGAGAGAAAATCACCCCTCCCGAGACCAATCCAAACAAGGCACCGCGACTCGCCGTCAGGGCCACGCCGATCATCATGGAGACCATCAAAAAGCCCAGACACAACTTTAACGTCGCCCCTCCACGTCCGAAACAAAGCCCCCCGGCCGCGAGAAAGAGCACCATGGTAAAAAAGGCACCGAGATGATTCGGATTGGCAAAGAAACCGCCAATACGCCCCTCCGCCGACTCACGAATGAAGTGCGGCACCAAATGATACTCCCAGTTTCCTGAAAGGTGAATGAAGCCGATGACCAGATTCCCGACAACAAGAGTCAAAAGCACTCCCATCAGAGCCACCCGCCAGCGCGGATGACTGGCAGCAGTGACGGTCAGCATGTAGGTCACCCAGGCCCCTGCCAAAAGAAACAAATCCTCCCGCGCATACGCAGCCACCGGTGACATGACCGCCCGCCCCACTATATAACCCACGAATAAAGTGATGGCCCCAAGGCACAAATCACTGGGCGGGAAAAGAACCCGCAAGCGCCACCTCAAGCTCGCCACCAAACCCGCCAGCCCCAATAGCACGGCACCGGGCCAGAAAAACAGCAATCTTGTCTCCGTGCCTAGCACTCCAGCGATGAGCAGGCCCAACAGAAAAAAAATCAATGCGACGGATTGCATACAGATCGCTGTTTTGCCGCTGAATCAGCACAGATGCAATCCCGCACTACAAGACTGCGGCCACATGAATTAAAACAAACTCAGCGTTTTTAGTGCCATCGCCGTGCCCAGTTTCAGATGCGCATCAGCCTCCAAATGGATACCATCTGTGATACTGGTTTCGACAATTTCCTGACTGTTCAAATAGGCGCATTCCAGAGATGCCGCCAGGGCTGCATAATAGTGCGGGAACTGCGCACTACGCGCAATGCCATCAGGGATCTTGACCGCCAGATCCGGCAGGTGAGTCAGGTCACCGATCCGCGGCGGGCAGACCAGAAGCAATTGGGGAGGACCGTTACCTGGCCCCACGTCGCTCTTCAGGATCATTCGGGCCAGCACGCCTGCCCCGGCAGCGATCTCCCCCGGTGGCACATTGAACGTGCTCTTCAAATCATTCGTGCCAAGCATCAGGATGACGAGGTCGATTGGCTTGTGACTTTCCAGACAAGCCGGGAGATAGTCCTTGCCTTTTCGGCAGATATTCAGGGGATCTTCATGCACCGTGGTGCGGCCATTCTGCCCCTCCTCAATGACACGAAAGCCAGACCCAAGAGCCTGTGAGAGGACGCCAGTCCAACGCACATCCGGCGCATGTCGGCGTGGATGGGGCTCGGTCATGCTGGACGGATCAAAACCCCAAGTGTTGGAGTCGCCAAAGCAAAGGATAGTCTTCATGCAGAAATGAAGTTTCATGACTTATCTCTGAGACGCAAGCAGGGATGCGTCACTCTTTGAACTCCTGCAGATCTGGAATCCGCGTAAAGGCGATCTTCGTGCCTGAGAATGTCTTGACCAAATCAGGTGCAAAACCCAACGCAATGCTATCGCGACCGAATTCCTGATTCAGATCATCCATGATCTTGGAAAGCTTGTCACGACGCCCCACATCCGCCGTGATGGCGCTACCAAGTTCAGGAAAAAGGTCCAACTGTTGAGGGCTTAGTACATCTTCCAAGCCTTGAAGTGTGACCCCAATTTTTTTGACCCGGCTCTCGCCAATCTGATGCAGGGCAGAAACCCACAATACCTCCAGGGTCTTGGTCAGGGCAAAGCTGTCTGAGACGGGTAAAAAACGCTGATGAGCTTTCCCCCTCCCCTGATTCTCTGCGCGTAGGCTGAGGGTCATCTCTGTGGCCCGATAGCCCATGCGCCGCAGTCGGCTGGCCGCTTTTAAAAGGAGGCGTTGCGCCACCACCGCCGCTTCTCTGTGCCCCCGGAACTCCGGTGATAAAACATGGCTGTGACCGATGCTGCGATTTTGGACCGGCAGGTCCGTCAGATCGTCGTCCAACTCCCCTCCATGCAGCCGCTGCCAGAAACGATCTCCCCCGACGCCTCCCCAAACCTTATGCAGGACCTGGGGTTCGGCATACCAAAGGTCTAGAAAGGTTTTTATCCCTGATTCATGCAACCGCGGCTCCATGTTTCGACCGATGCCCGGCAGATCCGTCAGCTTCAGGTCTTGAAGACGACCCGGCATGTCTTCCAAACGAATCACCTCCAGCCCGTCCGGCTTCGTCAAATCGCTGGCGACTTTGGCGAGATATCGGTTGGGCGCTATACCGATGGAGCAAGTGATCACTTCGCCCACATTTTCGCGCAACCCCTGCTTGATCCGTTTGGCCAGGGCAATGGCCTCTTTCTCATTCGCTCTTTTATCATCCAGAAGGAGTCCGACTTCATCGATCGAGCCAACGACTTGGATGGGATAATGCCGTTCGATCTCGGTTTTGATTTTTTCGTGGTATTTCACATAGTTTTCATGATTGGCCTCCACCAAGACCAGCCCGGGACACATCCGCTTCGCCTCCCCGACATTGGCCCCGGTTTTGACGCCGTATTTCTTGGCCTGATAACTGGCCGCGATGGCACAGGTGTGGTCAGACATCAATGGTACGACGATCACCGGACGGCCTCTCAATTCAGGCCGTTCCTGCTGTTCCACACTGGCAAAGTAACTGTTTAAATCCACAAACATCCAGCGCGGAGGCGCATGGGTGGTTGGAGGTGATTTCTGCGACATCGGAAAACGATAGCCCTGAACAAAATATGTTCAAGTGAACATATTTTCTCTTCCTCTAACCAAGGGTCCAGCTTTTTTCAAATCCAACGGCGTCTTCAAGATCGCCGGTAATCTTCCCACGGATTCAGCGCATCTTTGATTGAACTTTATGATCACTCAACGGACTTCCACCCTGCGCGTTATATTCCAACTGATTGTCTTGCTGCTCGCCGGGACTTCGGTTCAGGCGCAGACCTCAATCACCAAGTTGCCTTACACCATTTCCAAACCCGGCAGCTATGCTCTGCGAAAATCCCTCGTTTACGGATTCAAATCCACGTCACCCCTGGCCGCGATCACCATCAATTCCGATGATGTTAAAATCGATCTCCTGGGCAATGACATCAGCATCGATCGGGAAATCAGCCGACTGAACGAGACCGCAGGCATCTTTGCAAACGGCCGCAAAAACATCACCATCCGCAACGGGGTGCTCAAAAACTTTTTCCGTGGCATTTATCTGGAAGGCAGCAACCTCACCGGAGGGCATTTGGTGGAGCAAATCGAAGCTGCCGACAGCACTTTTTTGGGAATCCAAGTCAAAGGACGCGGTTCCGTTATCCGCAATAATTTCGTCAACGTCGTTGGACGCGATGGGGGTGCCACCAGTTATGTCTTATTGCGCTATGGCATGGATATCCTGGGCTCTGGCGTAGTCGTGAGTGACAATCGCGTCTTCGACATCACCCTGAATTCCAATAGCCCCAACAACAACGCCTATGGCATCTACGTACACGATTCCGACTCCGCCGTCATTGATGGAAATCGGGTTCTGAATACCAGCCAGACGTTTAGCCTAACGGCACGCGGCATCAAAGTTCACAATTGCTTCGGCGGCATTGTGGAGGATAACCAAGTGATCGCTTATCCCGCAGGTTTTCATTTCACCTCATCTGAATTTACCGTCTATCGCGACAATACCGCCACGCGTAGTTTGAATAAGTACTGGAACGAAGATTCTTCGGCAGATGATGGCGGAGGAAACCAGTAGGGCAGCAAACACACATTTGTCTGCCAGAGTCGGCATTTGCCTCCGTCTGAAAAGTGAGGCAATGATTGAGCATGGATATTTTTCAGCAGATCCTCGAATGGTTGGGCGACCTAAACTGGAACATCGTCAAAGATGAGTTCACGGGTAAGATCGCCAGTGCCATCGCGGGTGTTTTCATCGGCTGGTTCTTCTTTTTCCGCCGACGTCTCAAGGCCTATGCCCGGCTGAAGCGAGGAGACTCTGACGATGTACTCTTTCAAGCCCATCACCTGCATCCCTTGCCCGGTGGTGACCGCCATGTCCTGCTGTTTCGAAATCTGGCACCGGCCATGACCGTAAACCTGCTCTATGACAATCTGGCGGCACGTGATCTGGTGAAGACACTCGCCGCCAAGACAACCCTGAAGGACCCGATCCTGAAAACCCAGGGTGCGATGGGCTTTGAGGTGCTCAATGATGCCTTTGGACATCTGGCCGGGCATCTGGCAACGACGCCTTTTGAGCGCGAGACTTGGCTTTTTACCATGACCTGTGAGGACAGGCAGGTCGTGCGCCGAAAATGTGTGCGCTGTTTCCTGATCCGCCCGGCAGACCTGGAACGCTTTGCGAACTGGGAATGGTGCCGTGAGAACATTCAGTGCGAGCAACCCTGGCATTGGTATCGAATCGTCGCCTTGCATCAGATCGCCCTTATTTGGAAAGCCGAAAAAGAGGCGGCCCTCAAGCGCGACGCATCCAAGGAAGGCCTACCCCTGGTGGACAATCAGGCCGTGCATCGGCGTATCCGCCCCATGTCTGTCGGCATTCATTCAAAAGAGGTTCCGGTTGGCAATCCCGCAGACGTCCCTTGGATCAAACAAGAGGCCGAGCTGAAGAAACTGGGCTTGGAGTTAAGTGTGAAAGTCGGCTGAGGTTCATAAAGCCACTCTCCGATTGCCCAAACCGCGCCGCTCTGGAAATTGGATGTGAATGTCCGACCACCCCCTGCTGCGCCGCCTGCCTGAATCTCCTGACTGCTCGAATGACGAGCTGCTGGGCCGGTTTCTGGACTATGTGACGGAGAAGAACCTGGAGCTCTACCCGGCGCAGGAGGAGGCGATTCTGGAATTGTTCGAGGACAAGAACGTCATCCTCAATACCCCGACAGGATCAGGCAAATCCCTGGTCGCGACTGCGCTGCATTTTCGTTCACTGGCACGGCGTCATCGGTCCGTTTACACCTGTCCGATCAAGGCCCTGGTGAATGAAAAGTTCCTTGCCCTGTGCCGCGACTTCGGACCGGAGAATGTTGGCATGGCCACGGGGGATGCGACGGTGAATCGTGATGCCCCCATCCTCTGCTGCACCGCTGAGATTTTGGCAAACTATGCGCTACGTGATGGCGAGAAGGCTCCGTTTCATGAGGTGATCATGGACGAGTTTCACTACTACTCGGACCACGAGCGTGGGGTGGCCTGGCAGGTGCCTTTGCTCACCATGAGCCAGTCGCGTTTCCTGCTGATCTCCGCCACCATGGGGGCCACGGATTTTTTCCAGCGCGAGCTGTCCAAACTGACGGGTGCCGAGAGTGTGATCGTGTCGTCGCAAACACGCCCTGTGCCGCTGGAGTTTAGCTACGCGGAGACATCGGTGGATGTGACTTTACAGGAACTCGTGGAAGCCAAAAAGACACCGGTTTACCTGGTCCACTTCACCCAGAATGATGCGGCTCAGGCGGCCCAGGATCTGATGAGCCTGAACTTCTGCTCCACGGCAGAAAAGGCGGCGATCAAAGAATGCCTGGAAGGGGCCAAGTTCACCAGCCCCTATGGCAAGGAGGTGAAGAAATATCTTTATCATGGTGTGGGCATCCATCATGCCGGACTGTTGCCGAAGTATCGCATGCTTGTGGAGAAACTGGCCCAGCGCGGTCTTCTGAAAGTGATCTGCGGAACCGACACGTTAGGCGTCGGTGTGAACGTGCCCATCCGCACGGTGCTGCTCACCAAGCTGAGCAAGTATGGAGGGCAAAAGGTGGCGACACTTTCGGCTCGCGATTTCCACCAGATTACCGGACGTGCCGGACGCCGTGGCTATGATGACATCGGCTTTGTGGTGGCCCAAGCACCGGAGCACATGATCGAAAACGCCAAGATGGAGGCCAAAGCGGCGGGCGATGTGAAGAAAATGAAGAAGATGGTGAAGAAGAAACCTCCAGAGGGTTTCGTGGGCTGGAGTGAGGACACTTTTAAGAAGCTGCAAACCGCTGCACCCGAGCCTCTGGTTTCACGCTTCCAGGTCTCCCATGGCATGATGCTCCAGGTGCTCAGTCGCGAAGGCGATGGCTGTGCGGCGATGCAGAACCTGATCGCGGATTCCCATGAATCCACTGCGGCGAAGAAGCAGCATGAAGCCCGTGCCTGGCAGCTTTTTCGGGCACTGGTCGAGCGGAAAATCATCTCCATCATCCCGCCACGCGAGCGGCAGAATGGGCAGAAACTGAAGCTCAATGTGGAACTTCAAGAAGACTTCTCGCTGAACCAAACACTGTCCCTGTATCTCATCGATACCCTGGCGCTCATTGACCCCGCATCGCCGAATTATGCGGCGGATATCCTGACGCTCTGTGAGTCCATCTTGGAAAACCCGGACCTCATTTTGCGCCGCCAACTGAGCAAGGTGAAAGACGAGGCCATGGCCGCGATGAAGGAAGAGGGCTTGCCTTATGAAGAGCGCATCGCCCGGCTGGAGGAACTGGAGTATCCCAAACCCTGCCGTGACTTCATCTACAACACCTTCAATGAATTCTCCGCCCTGCATCCCTGGGTAGGCCAGGAAAACATCCGGCCCAAGAGCATCGTGCGTGAGATGTTTGAGAACTTCCGTAGCTTCACGGATTACATCCAGGACTATGAGCTGCATCGCACGGAAGGGGTGCTGCTGCGTCACCTTTCCAGTGCCCACAAAGTGTTGTCTCAAACGGTGCCTGAGTCATTTAAAACCGAACCCGTTCAGGAAATGGAAGCCTGGCTGGCCGGTGTCTTGCGTGGCACCGACTCCAGCCTGTTGGATGAATGGGAGCGCCTGCGCAATCCCGACTGGAAGCCGGATGAGGAACCCGAGGAAGCAGCAGCCCCCGACATTACGCGCAACAAACGCGAGTTCACCGCCCTCATCCGCACGGAGATTTTCCGCTTCCTGCGCGGCCTTGTCATTGAGGATTACAAGCTGGCCGTGACCGCTCTCGGTGCCAACGCCGCCCCCTGGACCGCCGATTCATTGGCCGCGACCATGGAGTCTTATTACGACGAACACGATCGCCTTCTGCTAGACAATGAAGCCCGCAATGGGCGTTTCACTTTTGTCGAACCCAGTGAAGACGGGAAGAGTTGGAAAGTGTCGCAGGTTCTTGTGGATCTCGAAGGCCTGAATGACTGGCAGGCCGTGTTCACCGTTGATGTGGTCAAAGCACGCGAAGAAGGGAGGCCAACACTACAGCTCATTTCTCTAGGCCCCGTGCATTTGGCCTGATGTTACAGAATCGCCTGATCCGCTTAAATTCAGCGGCAGACTTTCTCGGAAAACATCTTGCTCTGCGCTAAGAAACTGATTACTTATAACGTTGTGGGATTTAGATGCGGATTGATCCGCAAACCCAGAGCAGCATTCGCCAGCTCCTTTCCACAAAGTTTTTTTTTAGCATGATTTGTTTGAGCCTTTCCTTAGTTAGCCCGCATGACCGGGTTCAGGAAAACTCGTTCATGCTTCCGATAGCCCCCAAAGTGATTCATGTTTGAGATGATCTGGGGAGAAACACACCAATTTTCAGGGGAATCCATATTACTTCCTCTGATTCGAACACAACTGGAGGTCAGCCATTAGCAATCCATTCAATAATCTGAGCGCAGGCAATTTCGCCGGCGGTCGTCCAAATCAAAACTCCACTCCTGCGCAACCAGCGGCAGGAGCACCTGCTGCCGGGGCCACCCCCAGCGCGCCGGTCAGTCGTCCAGCAGCCCCGGGGGGATATCAGCCTCGCACCGGTGGTAGCGGCGGACCTCCCTTCAATCGCCCAAGTGGCGGTGGGGGACGTGGACCCCAGCGTAACAACAGCCGTTATGCCGACCAGACCCGAGTCAACGAGCGTATCCGTGCGCCGAAAGTCCGCGTCGTCGATGGCATCACGAACCAACAGTATGGCGTGCTGCCCACTCAGCAGGCGCTGCGCATGGCCAAAGAACGTGGTCTTGACCTTGTCGAAGTTGCATCCAATGCAGAGCCACCGGTCTGCAAAATCGTGGATTACGGCAAATACAAGTATATCCAGGAAAAGCACAAGAAGGAGGCCCACAAGCACCAGAAGGGTGGCAAGTTGAAGGAACTGAAGTTCCGTATCGGCATCGATCCGCACGATTACCTGATCAAGATCGTCCATGCAGAAGACTTCCTCGCCGAAGGTCACAAGGTCCGCATTCAGCTTCAGTTCCGTGGTCGTCAGATGGCACACCAAGAACTCGGCCACCAACTGGCGGCCAAGATCAAAACCGATCTGGCCACCATGGGTCATGCCGACCAGGAGCCGAAGATGGCAGGTCGTAACATCAACATGCAGATGAGTCCGCTGCCGGAACGTCAGCGTCACCGTAAGTTCAAGACTCACCTCAAGGGTGTGACGGATGAAAAAGACATGCACCAGGGTGAGCATGACCCACGTGAGGACAAGCATGACGAACATGAGGATCACCACGAGGATCATCATGACGATCACGCGAACCCACCTGCATCTCCCAAGCTTTAAGAGGCTCGGTTGAGTTTTCTCCAGATTGGCCGTGGTTTTCACCAAAACCACGGCCAATGTGTGTCTGGCCGCAGCGCTGAAAAATCCCCCATGTCACGACTTCTCCTTTTCGATATTGATGGAACCCTTTTGGATACGGGTGGTGCCGGTGGTGCCTCTTTACTGGATGCCGTGGAGGAGGTTCTGGGCGTATCGCGTGAAAAGCTACCACCGCTGGACCTGGCAGGGGCTACCGATGGCGGTGTGGTGCGTCGGCTTTTTGGGCAAACAGGTCACGAACTTAACGAAGCTTTGGTTCGTCGTTATTTGGACTGCTATTTGCAACGCCTACATACCCGCCTGCATGATGATGCCTTTCCGGGGCGGGTCCTGCCCGGTGTTCATGATTTGCTACCGCTTCTTGTGGGCTTGGACCGGGTGGATGTGGGCCTTCTGACCGGCAATGTGAGGGACGGGGCAAATCTCAAGCTCCAGCGCTTCCAATTGCAGTCTTATTTCATCGACGGCGCCTTTGGGGATGATGCGGAGGATCGAAATCTGCTCGGTCCGGTGGCCATGCAGCGAGTCCAGTCCGTCACAGGACGCAGCTATACGGTCGATGAAGTGATTGTGATCGGCGATACCCCCAAGGACATCGCCTGCGCACATGCCATCGGTGCGCGTTGCCTCGCCGTGGGCACCGGACATTTCAGTGCCGAAGCCCTGACCACACATCAGCCCTGGCAGTGCCTGGAAAATCTGTCGGATACCCTCCAGGTCCGTGATTTGCTGCTGTCATGACTGCCACATGTCCATGAGCAGTCTGAATGCAGCCTTGATGCAGCAGGAATGCATCGCCCAGGGACTACCCTGGCAGGTACGGGCGGTGGATCAGATCCCGTCCACCAGCGATGAACTGCGGGCCGCCGCAGTGCGTGGCGAGGCGCATGGCCACGTGCTTTTTGCGGAGTCTCAAACTGCCGGACGTGGGCGTCGTGAAAACCGCTGGATCACACCAGGCAGACTGGATTTGATGTTCTCTCTATTACTGCGACCGCAAGCTCCCCTCGCCCTTTGGCCCCGCCTGACTACGCTTGCCGCTTTGGCGATCTGCCGTGCGATTGAGGAGGAATTGCCCCTCAAACCACAGATCAAATGGCCTAACGACATTTACATTGAAGGCCGAAAAGTCAGCGGTCTGCTGGCCGAAGTGCTCAGCACTCAGGACGGCACCGCCTTGATCTTGGGCATTGGTTTAAACGTCAACAGCCGTGAATTCCCGCCAGAGCTGACTGAAACGGCAACCTCCCTCGTCAATGCCCTGCCAGCCAGCATCTTGGTGCGTGAATTGGATCGCCAACAGATCGCCCTGAGACTCCTGCTGGAGCTGAACAATCATCTGCAACATTTGAGCCAAGGCTTCACGGAAGCTATCGCAGAGGTGCGTCGGCGGAGTTGGCTGTTGGGTAAACAGATTCGCGCCACCGTGGAGGGGCAGGAAATCTATGGCCGTGCTATGGATATCAATCAGGAAGGGCATCTTATTCTGGCCCTGGCCGATGGTAGCATCCGCACTCTCACCAGCGCGGAGGGAGTGCGGCAGGTCATCTCTGGGTAAATCAGTCTCTCGTTTTCAGCTTGATGTTTGCTGACGAGTCCACCTCGGCAGCAGGGACTCGCTCCAATCTTGAAAAGAGCCATTCATTTCCTCCCGCACCAACAAGCGCAGTCGTTTGCGTGCACGATGAAGAGCCGTCCGCCGGGCAGATGTTTTTATGTCCGCAGGATCATCCACAAGCGCTGGCTGTAACTGCTTCCAAATTTGTGAAGAGGTTTGTTTTTCCAATCGAACCATCGCCTGCCGGATGCAACCGCTCAACCAAGCACGGTCATAGTGAGTGGCAGGTGTCTCCCCACAGGCAGGCTCAGGCACCTCTTCATCATCCAAAGACACGGTGGAAGTCTGCCCCCCACGCCGTTGCCGATGCGCATCACGCCAACGATTGATCAACAGACAGCGCAAGTTCGTCGCAAGATATCCGGCTTGAGCTGACGGCGATTCAACCGCCAAAGCATCCAGAACTCCCCGCCGCAAGAGGCTGAGGAAAAGATCCTGAACCACATCCTGCGCAGTCTGCGGATCACAACCTCGCTGACGGGCCAGCTGAAGCAATCGAGGCCAGTGGTATTGGCAGAAGGTATCACGAACGTGAGTGAGCGAGGCACTGGGTGAACGGCAGGACATGCGGATGAAAATCAGGCTTCATCCTGGGCTGCCCCTGTTAAGCTTATATGTGACGCCGCCCCGAAAATTGTTAAGCTGGTGTAAAGATACTCTTCCATAGAGCCGGAGCCCCTTAGAATTGTAAAGATGCTTTCTGAAATGCCTGCCTTTACCGACGGCCTTACCCACATCCTGGTGATCGATGACGATCGCAAGCTATGCGGTCTGATTCGCGATTACCTGGAACCGCTGGGTTATGCCGTGGACATGGCGCATACCGGGCCAGAGGGTGCGGAAAAGGCCATCGAAAGGCCCTGGCAGGCGGTCATCCTGGACCTCATGCTGCCAGGCTGTGATGGTTATGAAGTGCTGCGCAGAGTACGGGCAAAATCTGCGGTGCCGATCCTGATGCTCACTGCACGTGGAGATGAAGCGGATCGAATCGTCGGCCTGGAGATTGGGGCAGACGACTACCTGCCCAAGACATTTTCCACACGTGAACTCCTGGCCAGACTGAGGGCGGTCACCCGACGGGCTTCCTTGACCCAATCCCAGCCAGGGCCTGCGGAATCACCGACGAAAGAACTGGCCATCGGACCCGTGAGATTAAACCTGGATGCCAGAGTTGCCTCTCTGGAAGACCAGTCCTTGACTCTGACCCCGGTGGAGTTTGACATCCTCGCCGCCCTGATGAAATCACGAGGACGCATCCGATCCCGTGAAGCGTTGATCGAGTCATTGCGTGACCGTGAATATGAAGTCTTTGATCGCAGTGTGGATGTTCACATTGCCGCGCTACGGAAAAAATTACGCGATGATGCCCATGAGCCTCGCTTCATCCGCACGGTGCGGAGTGCAGGTTACATGTTCATCCATCCAGGTTAATGACCAAGCACCCGCTTGTCACTTCTCATCCCATATCCTTTGTGAAACTTCGCTCACTGAATCTATACACCCGCATCCTGCTATGGCTGCTGGTGAATGTACTGGTGTTGGGCGCGGCCTTTTGGCTGGTGATGCGCTGGCAGTTTCGTGAAGGCTTTCACGGGGCCTTGGGCGGCATCGCCGAGGATCGACTTCAAGCCATCGGGCGGGAGGTGTATGATGAGTTCAATGAACGTCCGCGAAAGGAGTGGTCCGCCGTCTTGAAAAATTTGGCCGGCGAATATGAAGTCAAAGTGAGCCTGCTGACCCTGCCCAAACGGCAAGTCGTCTTTGGCGACCCACTGATATTGCCGACCAAGCTGGAAGAATTGATGAAGCAGATGAGTCCCTCACCGCCGAGGGAGGGTGATCGCCGTCCGCCACCTCCAGGGGAAGGCCGCCCACCGCCACCGCTTGATGATCTGGAGGCGTTCTTATTCGGGGATTCGTCCGCCCGTCCGCCGCCACCGCCTCCGCAACAGGAGCGCCCCACCAGAGCCAATGTGCCTTCGCGACTGGGAACCTTTTTGATCCAAGCCGGTGACCCGCTTCTGTATTACGCAGGCGTCAGGCTACCACCGCCTTTAGGGTGGAAGCGCGAAGAAGGCCACCAGCTTTTGATCATCTCCGCCCGTTCCATGACGGGTGGCGGTTTGTTCTTCGATATCCGCCCTTGGTTATGGAGCATTTTTGGGGCGATGGGTCTCTCTGCACTGCTTTGGTTACCCTTCGTCAAAAACATCACCGGCAGCATCCGGGCCAATATGCAAGCGACGGAGCAGATCGCCAAAGGTAGATTCGAAGTCCGTGTGCCGGAAAATCGTGGGGATGAACTTGGGAGACTCGGGCACGGTCTCAATCAGATGGCCATGCAATTGGATGGTCTGGTCCGCGGGCAAAAACGTTTTCTGGGAGATGTCGCGCATGAACTCTGCGGTCCCATCTCCCGCATGGAAATGAGTTTAGGCATCCTGGAGCCGCGACTCGACGGTGCCGAGGCCTATCGATTGGCCGATGTCAGGGATGAGCTGCGGCAAATCTCCGCCCTGGTGGATGAGCTTCTCTCCTTTTCCAAAGCCGCCCTGGGTCAGCGTATGAAAACGCCCGAGCCGGTCGCGCTGCTCAATGTGGTCGAATGCGCCGTACATTTGGAAGGAGTCCCCGCCCAATTATGTCAGATCCAGATCCCCCCCGACCTCGCGGTCTTGGCGGTGCCAGATCTCCTGCATCGTGCCTTGGGAAACGTGCTGCGCAATGCTTGCCTTCATGCGCCGGACACCCCCATCGAAATCCGTGCGGTTCGAAGTCACAACAGGGTTATTCTCACCGTGGCCGATGCCGGTCCGGGCGTCCCCGCAGAAAGCCTGCCGCGCCTGTTTGAGCCGTTTTATCGTGTCGATGTCGCCCGTGCGCGGGAGACCGGCGGCACCGGATTGGGCCTCTCCATCGTGAAAAATTGTGTGGAAACCTGCGGAGGCAACGTATCTGCACGCAATCGTGAACCTCACGGTTTGATTATTTCAATCGAGCTTCCTTGTGCTTGACCAAAACAGGCGCAGCGAACAACATTATAGCACCACCCCATGAATACCAAGCTTACCCTTGCAGCCATTGCCGCCGCTTTCGCCGTCTCAACCGCTTCCGCCCAGGATGCTGCCGTGGACTTTGAAAAGCAAATCCTGCCGATTCTCAAAGAAAGTTGCTTCAAGTGCCATGAGAAGGAAAAAGAAGAAAACGGCAAAATCAAGAAACCCAAGGGTGGTCTTCGCCTTGATGGTGCTGCCTTGATCATGAAAGGTGGCAAAGATTACCCCGAGGAAAACGTGGTAGCCGGAAAGCCAGATGCAAGCTGGCTACTGAAGACCATGTCCCTGCCTGAGTCTGATGAATACGCCATGCCTCCAGAAGGCAAAGGTGACCGCGTCTCCGCCGAAAACCAGGCTCTGGTGAAGAAGTGGATCGAGTCCGGTGCTTCCTTCGGTGCCTGGAAAGGTGAGGAATAATCCCTCTCAATCGGCTAACCAAATTTGCCCATAACATTCACGGCGAGGCCTCAAAACCTCGCCGTTTTTTATGCGCAAGCGAACCCCACTTCCAAAGACATTCACCCTCTGAAGGAGAATACCATTTCCACGGCTTGCCTCAGCGGCTTCCATGGCTTAAAACAGCGCCCGCATGGTCCACATCTCCATCCGCGATCTCACCAAACGCTTCGGCAGCCAAACGGTCCTGGACCATGTGAATCTGGAAATCGGCCAGGGGGAACTTTTCTTCCTCTTAGGCCCGAGCGGCTGCGGAAAAACAACGTTGCTGCGACACATCGCCGGATTTTATCAGCCCAATAGCGGGCAGATTTTCTTTGGGGATGACGATGTCACCAAACTGCCGGCGCACAAACGCGGCACAGGCATGATGTTTCAAAGTTACGCCCTGTGGCCACATCTGAATGTCGCGCAAAACATCGCCTTCGGTTTGGAAGAACGAAAGCGCCCGAGACCGGAGATCGAACAACGTGTGAGCGAGGCCCTGGACCTGGTGAAACTGGGGGGGCTCGGCACCCGTCGAATTGCCCAATTATCCGGCGGGCAACAGCAGCGCGTGGCTCTGGCACGTGCCTTGGTGATCCGGCCACGTTGTTTGTTATTGGATGAGCCGTTGTCCAACCTGGATGCCAAACTGCGGCATGAAATGCGTTCCGAGATCCGGCGCATTTGCAAAGAGTTTGGCATGACCGGGATTTACGTGACCCATGACCGGGATGAGGCACTGAGCATGGCGGACCGCCTCGCCATCATGGATGGCGGACGCCTGGCACAGCTTGGCACTCCTGAGGAAGTTTATCGAAACCCCGCTTCTCGCATGGTGGCGGAGTTCATCGGCGAGACCAACTTCATCCCCGGCAGCGTCCATTCAAAAACAGCGGACGGCGGCTATGAAGTGAAGACGGCTTTTACCACACTCAGAGCTCGCGTCCACACACCTGCATGGCAGCCTCATCATGGGGAAAAAGTCCTTCTCTCCATCCGCCCTGAGGCCCTGACCTTTGCCCCCTTGGCTGATTCGCCTAACCGATTTCCAGGACACATCGTGGACACCACTTACTTGGGCACCAATGCGCAGTACGTCCTGCAAATCCAGAATGGACCGCAAATCAAGGTCTGTGAGACCAACCCTCAGCATATCCGCCCGCCTTCGGACGAGCCTGTTAGGGCCATGGCGATGCCACAGGACTTGGTGATGCTGAAGAGCGAATGATCCAAACAGGTCTTTCGGAGAGCATTATCTGCCCGATTCCTTTCGTTATTGTGACATGGGAGCCGTTCTTTGTGGACCTCCCGCAGCATGTCGGCAGTCAGTCTTCTCCCATTCATGAAAGACCGTTATCAAATCCTCTCCACCCTGGCTTCCGGCGGCAGTGGCAGTGTCCAGCAAGCTTGGGATACATCCATGAACCGAGATGTCGCCATCAAGCGGCTGAACAAGGACGCCACCGGTCTGGATGCATTGCTGCGAGAAGCGCGCGCCCTTTATGCCCTGCGGCATCCAAACATCGTCACCATCCACGAATACGATAGCGATGAGCAGGGCGCTTACCTCGTCATGGAACTGATCAAAGGCGAGTCTTTGGAACAACGTCTTTCCCACGGTCCTTTGGACATGCCCGATTTCAAAGCCCTGGTAAAACAGACACTTGAGGCCATCGGCACCGCCCATGAGGCAGGATTGATCCATCGGGATTTGAAGCCCGAAAACATCATGCTGCCGTGGAATCGGGAGGGACATTTTCAGGTCAAACTCATCGACTTCGGGCTGGCGCAACAGGGCGGCATCCAAAGATCCATGACAGGGTCCATTCATTACATGGCACCGGAGCAATTTGGCAGCGGTCATGTGGATGCACGTACAGACCTTTATGCACTGGGTTGCATCTATTATCAGGCCCTCAGCGGACAGCTCCCCTTCCCTGGTGAGGAAAAGGCCCAGGTCATCACAGCCCATCTTTACCCGCCGCGCGTGAAACTGGCCGACCTACGCCCAGATCTGCGGGATGAACTCTGCACCTGGGTAGAGTGGCTCATGCAAGTCCTCCCCGCCGCACGGCCCGCAAGCGCTGCGGAGGCCCTCCTGCACTTTCAGAATTTGGGAGAGAACCTGCACGTGCAGACCGCCACCGGAGTCCCTGAATCCGCGCCCATCTTCCTGGATGAAGAAGAACTGCCCGCCGTCTTGATCGATGATGAACCCGAGCCTGTCTTGGCCATCGCAGCCGAGCAAACACAGCCCTTCTCTGTAGCCTCAGCGATCCCAGATCCCGAACCCGTCATCGCCAAACGTCGCGCAGTTTCAGGCCACCCGCATCCTGCACCCAAACGCCGCTCGAACTTAGCTTTGATCGTCACCGTCTTTCTGCTGATCGTCGTGGCTCAATTGGCTCTCGTCAGCTATTTCAAATACGCAGGGCGTGAGGAACGTGAGCAACGCCTGACGGAACTGAGCACCGACGATTCGCCTCAAGGCTCGGATGTGGATGTGCGCCTGTTGCTCGACTTTTTGCCGGACCCGACGCACCGTGAGCAGGCCACCCAAGCGCTGATCCGATTGCAGGGCGGTGACTACATCGACACCCTCCTCCAGGAGCACCTGGAAAAAGTGCGTTCTTACCCGGTCTGTGTTCCCCTCATTCAAATCATCGGGCAACGCCGCAGCACCGCCGCGTTTGATATCTTGTTAGGCCTGATCACCGACACGCGTGGGGACGTTCGCAAAGCCGCCTGGACAGCGCTGGGCCGCATCAGTCCTGCCGAAAAATTACCGCGACTCCTGACGCTCGTACATCAAAGCCATAAGCTTGACCGCGAAGTCATCGAGAAAGCCCTGGTCACCCTCATCGAATCTTCTCAAGATCGCCCACAAGCCACTGAAGCCACCTTACAGGCTTATCGTGCGGCCACCGCTCATCCTGAAAGTCGGGCGATCCTCTTCAATGTGCTCACCCGCGTGGGCGGGGACGACATCCTCAACGTCGTGATTGAGGCCATCTCCGACCCCTCTTCAAAGCTACGCCTAGCCGCGATCACGACTCTGGCAAACTACCCCACTCATGATCCCCTCGCGGCCATCAGCACGCGCTTTCCTGAGGAGCCGGATGAAACCTGCCGTATCTACCTTTTGTTAGCCGCGCGCGAGTTGATCGGCAATCCCGGTCCCCATTCTCAGCAGACGCTTTTCCTTCATGCGCAAAGCCTGTATTCCAATGCCAGAGACACCGTGGAAAAGCGCTATGTCCTCAGCGTCCTCAGCCGCATCATCGCCCCCGGCACCGCCACTTTCTTTGAGGACTTTTCAAAAAGCGCGGATGCCGACTTGAAGGCAGAAGCCACCGACTTGGCCCAAGCCTTTCGCGACAAATTGATGCAGGTCATCCACATCCCCACCCAGGGGGCAGCCACCCTTCCGGCCGACAAAGCCGATTACCGGCTGGAGGCGGCGCTCACTCTGGATCAGGGGGCACTCATTCATTGGCAGGAAGAGGGCGATTGGGCCTCCTGGCTGGTCGAGTTACCTCGCAATGGCGACTATGAAATTGCGCTTTATCAAGCCCATGCCGGGGAACAACTCGGCACTTATGAGATCCTGCTCGCCGGGCAAACCCTGCTGACCTCCGTCGTCCAAACCCAAAGCCCTACTGACTTCAAAGGCTTTGTCATCGGCAGCATTCAGGTCCAGCAACCCGGCATCTATCGCCTGCGTGTCCGGGCCAAAACCATCCCGCCCGGCAGCGATCTCTTTCGCGTGCAAAAGCTCGTCGTCAAAGCGCAGTGACCTCGTTCAAGCACTCACTCCTGCGGCGCAGTCAGCAGCAGTTGCGGCACCAGTTCACGGATAAAGGACTTCATGTCCTCCAAGGCACTCAGCTCCGCAAACGGATCGACCCTGTCAGCCGGTTGCTCCTTCATCGGCACAAAGAACGAAAGCAAAGCCCAGCGATGATCCCGCCCCAGCAACAGCGCATCCCGGTAAGACGTGGCCACATGCTCATCGTAAGAGGCAGCCGTCACCCCCTCTGACCCGAGATACCAGTACAGGTTCAGCGCCCGCGTCCGCACCACCGCACCCGCCGCATTTTGCGCATCCCGATGCATGGACAGTACTGTCGCCCGCACGGGCTCCGGCAGCCCGCACTCCACCTCGATCTCATTCTTCCCGGTAATCACCCACCCCTGCCCCGGTAGGCACACCTGCGGCTCATGCAGAGAGCGTTTCTGCGCACCGCTCAGCACCACCGAGGCCAGCACCGCACGGTCCTGGGTGAAATAAAAACGCCGCCCGATCCCCACCCCCTCATTCAATACCTGACGCTCCCTCGCCTGCATCGGCATATCCTGGCTCTCATAGCCCGCCAGACGCTCTGGCAGTGTCAGAGAGATCGGCGGCTCACCCACCCGGTAGGTCGTATCCGTCATCGCACAAAAAGCCAGCCCACCCCCGCAAATCCCCACCGCCATGATCAACAGCGGCCATGGATTCTTGGGCTCGATCTTAAACACCGCCTCAGGGTCCGGCTGCAAGCGCCTCCTCGCATGCCACCTCTCCAGCAAGGTCACCAACGCAAACTTCCCCGTCAGCGCCACCCCAAACACCGCAAAACCCGCCAAGGTATGAAAAGCGCTCATCTCCTGATGCCCCTCCAGATTTCGCCCCACCGCAAACTCCACCCCCAACCATCGACTGCCCACCGTCAGCAAAATCATCCGCACAATATTGCCCACCACCGCCAGCGGGATCGCACTGGCAAAAAGCACCGCCCGTGAAGACCAATCCCTCAGCGCCAGCCGACCATACAGCGCCCCGATCATCATCAGGGAAAAGAGCGAGCGAATACCGCTGCACGGCTCCTCCACATCCAGTTTAAACAGCGCCCCCTGCTCCAATCCACGCGCCGCATCCGCCGCCGAGTGCAGCCCCGTTCCATCCCGCACGACATCCATCCCCACCAGATTCAAAAACCCCGCCGAAGTCTGTGCCGTCAGCACCCGCAGCGGAAGAGCAAGCCGCGTCTCCAGAGGCACCATTGGCCACATAAACACCAAAAACGCCCACGGAAAAAACAGCCACTTTAGCCAATGCCGCCCCCCCAGCGCCAGGATCAGCCCCAACGTCACCAACTGCACCGCCAAAAAACCCGGATACCCCGTATCCACCTTATACCCCACCCAGTAAAAAACCATCCCCAGCACCAGCACCGGCAGCCCCAGCCAAGACCCGCGTAAAGGCAACCGCCGCAGCACCCCCCGGTCACGCCAGATCAGCCACCCCAGGATCGGCGGCACAAAAAAACAATAGACCCATTCCAAATCCTTCAGCCCCTTCTTCACAATCCCGCTCACAATGCTCGACCGACTCTCAAAGTCCCAATGCTGATACGGCCACACCACCGCCAGCAAAATCACCAGCAGCCCACCCGTCCCCCAAACCAGGGAACTCAGACGCGCATGAGGCATAGCAGAAACAGGGAGGGATTCACTCATCACCAAATCACAGACAAACATGCCTGCCACAGCGTCAAACATCTGTCCATGTTCATAGCTGGAATTTATGTGATCCTGCGTTAATGCATCCTTAAATGTCCGAATCCACCCCCTCCACCCCCGCGCGCAAACCCCTCCTCGCAGACACCCCCCCGGCTCCCGAGACCGTCGCCACCCAATCCCGTGTCCTCGTCACCGGCGCACGCACCGTCAAGGCCGAGGCCGCCGCGCCCACCTCCGCCCCGCCCACCCGCTGGCTCCCCCTCATCGTCCTCGCCATCCTCCAGATCCTCCTCCTCATCGCCGCCATCGCCTGGGGCGCCAATCACCTCCGCCAACAGCTCACCAACGCCAAAATCGGCCAAAGCACCGCCCCCACAGCCGACACCACCGGCCTCAAAGTCGCCCTCGACCAAGCCCGCGCCCAGATCTCCACCCTCCAGCGTCAGCTCGATGCCCAGGGCGAAGAACGCACCAAGACCCAGAGCCGCCTTCAGGAAATGGCCGACCGCATGGCCCTCATCATTCAGCAATCCTCCTTCACCCCCGCCGGCGAAGCCGCCCGCGTCTCCACATCGGACGCCTCCCAAGTCGCCGCCATGCTCCCCAGCGTCACCCCCGCCACCGGCGAGCTCATCCTCATCAAAGAGCGCAACCGCCTCACCGCCTACGCCGACAAAGCCATCGCCACCGGCGAACGCCAATCCCTCCAGGCCATCGTGGACGCCATGATGGACCCCGCCATGAAACACCTCATCCACGCCGCCCAGGCCGAATTCAAACGCGTCCAAGCCTACTACGACATGGGCATCAGCATCGACCCCGGCTACACCCTCCCCGTCCGCGACCTCTTCAAAGACCGCCCCGTCACCCGCGAGGCCGACCTCACCCCCGCCCAGTTGCACACCCTCATGCAGGATCTCAAACAGCCCTGGGAAGCCCGCCTCCGCGCCACCTACCTCCTCCGCGCCAGCACCGAGCCCGACACCAACACCCTCCTCCTCAAAGTCCTCCAAGACGACCCCATGCTCGACGTCGCCAAACAGGCCCAGATCACCTTCGAAAACCGCGTCGGCCGCAAATTCCGCCTCTTCGACATCCCTGCCATCCAAGCCTGGTGGCAAGCCCAAAGCACCGCCCAGCCCCCGGTCAAAATGATCGACCCGAGTAAGTGACCTGGAGCACCGACGCCCCCGTCGGCATCCCCTCCCCCCTGGAGCGCCGACGCCCTCGTCGGCCTTGAGAAAGTCTCCAGCCTTCCGTTCTCCATCAATCAAGACGACCACTCACAAGTAGAGTAGAGCCGTTGAGCCCCAACGGCAGAAATGACCGCCTCAAGCTCTTTGGAATCGTGGCGACTGCTGGTTTACCACCAGCATAACGCTCGGCGCAGCTTTGCCTTGATTCCAATCCCGGCGGCGGCAGACTACACGAGCGGGACGTTTGCCACGGATCTGGGCTTTGCCTTGATTCCAATCCCGGCGGCGGCAGACTCCTTTGATGTGCCTTTTGGCGTCATTGTCGAGCTTTGCCTTGATTCCAATCCCGGCGGCGGCAGACTTTTGTAGTCCATTGTGCTTTCGTTTTGTTGGCTTTGCCTTGATTCCAATCCCGGCGGCGGCAGACTTCTGGGCAGGCATGGGACTGGGAGCGGTCAGCTTTGCCTTGATTCCAATCC
>Ga0247831_1001765_pt1 | contig 38304 bp, 35 predicted proteins | sample LaCruzMarch2015__9_FD_192406 | JGI IMG/M metagenome (GOLD analysis project Ga0247831, IMG submission 192406) | Freshwater microbial communities from meromictic Lake La Cruz, Castile-La Mancha, Spain - LaCruzMarch2015_1m | ecosystem: Environmental > Aquatic > Freshwater > Lake | place: Spain...
ACAATATAATGTTTTAGCTAAAGCTAAATATGAATTGGATTTATGTTATCCACAGGCTAAAGCCATGTGGCAATTGATTTTCTCAATTTCATTTGTGCCAATTCATTTCAATAGCCTCCCGCTTTAGAGGAATCCAAAAATGATAATCCATATTAAAAAATACCTTTTATCAAAGTATATATTCATTTTGTCTGGAGTACAAAAAATAGATTTCCATATTTGCAAAGTCCAGAAATTAGACAACAAGTTTGGAACCATATCAAGGAAAATGCTCGGAAAAAGGACATATTTATTAATTATGTGAATGGTTTTAACGACCATTGCCATTGTTTGGTATCTCTTGGTAGTGACCAAACAATTAGTAAAATAATGCAGTTGATAAAAGGAGAGTCGGCGTTTTGGATAAATAAAGATAAACTAATAAATCAATATTTTGAATGGCAAGATGAGTATTTTGCTGTTGGGGTTTCAGAATCACAAATTCAAACTGTAAGGAACTATATCAATAATTAAGAAGCTCATCATGCCAAAAAGACATGGAATGATGAATATGAAGAACTGATTTCTCGACATGGATTTGTGAAAATGAAAGATAAGAGATAACACAATATAATGTTTTAGCTAAAGCTAAATATGAATTGGATTTATGTTATCCACAGGCTAAAGCCATGTGGCAATTGATTTTCTCAATTTCATTTGTGCCAATTCATTTCAATAGCCTCCCGCTTTAGCTGGAGGAATGCAGAGAATAAATAATCCAAAACCTTTACACAATAATATTTCATCAATAAATATCAAATTTTAATGGAAGCAGAGAATAAGACAATCCCTCTCAATGATTTACACGAAAAACTGGGCGGGAAAATGGTGCCTTTTGGTGGCTTTATGATGCCAGTTCGTTATTCGTCAGATAATGAAGAACATAGCTGTGTGCGTAATGCTGTGGGTGTTTTTGATGTATCGCACATGGGCGAGTTTGTGGTGAGAGGCGAGCGTGCAACAGAGTTTTTGCAGTATATTGTTTCAAACGATGTATCAACTCTTTTTGATGGAAAAGTACAATATTCCTATTTCCCGAACAACGAAGGCGGCGTGGTTGATGATTTATTGGTTTATCGTTCGAACGAAAGCGAATATTATTTAGTAGTAAATGCCTCAAACATCGAAAAGGATTGGTATTGGGTAAATCAAAACAATAACTTTGGTGTAGAACTCGAAAATATTTCTGATAAACTTTGCTTGTTTGCCGTGCAAGGCCCAAAAGCTTTGCCAACGCTTCAAAAACTGACCGACGTTGATTTGTCAGTAATGGATTATTATACTTTCAAAACTGGCTCTTTGGCAGGAATTGACGACGTAATTGTCTCGGCAACGGGCTATACAGGTGCGGGTGGTTTTGAAATTTATGTTTGGAATAAAGATGCCGAGAAAATGTGGAATGCTATTTTTGAAGCAGGAGCGGAGTTCGACATCAAGCCAATTGGCTTGGGTGCGAGAGATACACTTCGCATGGAAATGGGGTATTGCCTTTACGGTCACGAACTAAACGATACCGATTCGCCATTAGAAGCAGGTTTGGGTTGGGTAACAAAATTCACGAAAAACTTTATTAATTCTGAAGACCTAAAAGCACAAAAACAAGCAGGTTTACAGCGTAAATTGGTCGGTATCGAAATGATTGACCGTGGAATTCCTCGCAGTCATTACGAAATCTGCGATGCCGAAGGAAATAAACTTGGTGAAGTTACTTCTGGAACACAATCGCCAACTTTACAAAAAGGAATTGCGATGGGACACCTGCCAACGGCATTCGCCAAAGTAGGAACGGAAGTTTATATAAAAGTAAGAGAGAAATTATTGAAAGGCGTAGTTACGAAATTGCCTTTTGTGAAAGGTGGAGTGTAAGCATTCATTAGAAATTGGTTTAAAGAAATCATGTTTTTGAAGGTTATTTGTATATAACTTTTTAAATTTAATAAAATTTAGATGAAAATGGTTGTAACAAAATCACCGCAAATAGTTAGAAAATCAGTCTCAAAAGTGCCAGATTACTTAATACACGAAGTAATGGATGGAAAAGCTATCTATTATAAAGGGTATGAAGAAGTATTAAATGGAACAAAAACTTTTGCTGAAATTATGGGTTCAAGTACGCTTCAATCACTTATTATTACACATTTAATTATTTTACTTGGGAAAAAGGTGGACGACGAAAAGTATACCATTCTATCAAGCGAAACAGGAATTCACCTAAATAAATACAATAATTTGGCAGGAGATATTCTTATTTTTGAAAATAGTGTTTTATCCATTGAAGCGATTGACGAACATTATGCAACCGTTCCACCCAAAGTAGCCATCGAAGTGGATATTAACATCGAAGCACCTGATTTAGAAATTGACAGTTATATTTTCAACAAAACTCAAAAATTCTTGAATTTTGGTGTAGAAAAAGTAATATGGATAATAACTAAATCAAAAAAGGTAACGGTAGCTACAAAAAACGAAGATTGGCAAGTAAAAGACTGGAATAAAGATATAGAAGTTTTCGACGGAATAATCTTTAATATCGGTGAGTATTTACGCAAAAAAGGCTCATCTTTTGCATAAAATGAGGGGTATGAACTTTCATATATTAGCCCTTCCTTGATTTTTTTGGAAGGGCTTTTTTCTAAATTGAATTCCCTGTAATCTAGAAAAAGAATTGATAAGTCGAAACTTTTTCCTTTTCATCATTCAATAATACTGAAAGTATCAAATTCGATGTCTGCTATTTTCGAGCACATATTCTTACAGAAAGACAAAAAGTATATGGAATTAGTTTATGTTGTTTTTTTATTCTCGAATCCGCAACAGTTTTGTATATTTATAGGTTTGAAATTCAGTTATACTTAACCAAAAATGGTTTGCGAAAATTCAGACACTTAATTGCCTCATTATCAGCGTTTTGTGCCGAGCGACGGTCGCCTCTGAACCTTTGCAACTCTGTGCCTTTTGAGTATAAATATCATTTCTTATCGATAAACGCAATTTCTATTTATTATGCAAAACAAAATTTTATTTTGGGCATTTCTTCTTCTAAGCAGTCAACTTTTTGCTCAGAATCTTCCACCTGCTCTCAACCAAATCAAAGAAACAGATTTAAAAAGCGATTTAGAAGCATTGGCTGGAGTTAATTTTAAAGGACGCTCAGCTGGCACAATTGATGAATTAAAAGCTGCGATGTGGTTAGGCGAAAAATACAGAGCCATTGGCCTTAAACCAGCAGGTGATGATGGAACCTACTTTCAGTTTTTCACGCTGTGGCGAAATCAAATTTCTGAACAAACAAGCATAGAACTGAATAATAAAAAATTGGCTCTTTGGCAAGATGTTTCTATTGCCCAATTGGCAAATACAGCCTTAAACGGAACAATTACGTATTTGGGAAATGCAGCCGAAATAGACACGAATTCTTTGAATGTAAAAGGAAAAATTGTAGCTCTAGAAGCCAATTCAAAAGGTATTAACCTCAATGTTTCGCTACCAACTTGGCGTTATAGTCGGTATATTTATACAAAATACGGGGCTGCCTTAGTTAGAAGAGGAGCAATTGCTATCATTTTTATTGCTGATGACACTGCCGAAAACGCATGGAAGGATGCCAATGAAAACTTTAAAAGAGGCAATTATGACATTGATGGTGGTGTAAATGTCAATATAACCACAACAGTGCCTGTTTTATGGTTGCATAAAAATTCTAAGAAGGATTTGGAGGGCAACTCGGTAAATCTGAAAGCCAATATTGTGGTGTCGAAATACGCTTATCCTTCGGTGAATATTATTGGTAAAATAGAAGGAACGGACGCTAAATTGAAATCTGAATACTTACTTTATAGCGGTCATACTGATGCACATGGAGTTCGTAACGAAATCAAGGGTGATTCGATATGCTACGGTGCTGATGACAACGGCAGCGTAAATGTAGCCATGCTTAGCAATGCAAGAGCATTTATGAAAAATCCAGCCAAACGTTCTGTATTATTTGTTATTCACGGAGCAGAAGAAAGAGGGCTTCTTGGTTCAAGATATTATACGGCACATCCCACGGTGCCAATTGGAAATATTGTAGCTGTTTTAAATGGTGATATGATTGGAAGAAACCATATCGATAGTGCGACTGTTCTTGGGGCACTTCCGCCACATAGAAACTCAGAAGAATTAATAAATATGACTTTAGAGGCTAATAAAGAAGGCCCCAATTTTAAATTAGATTATACTTGGGACGACGTAAAGCATGTTGAAGGCTGGTATTTCAGAAGCGACCACTTACCTTATGCACGTTTGGGTATTCCTTCACTTATGTACACAAGCCTTTTACACCCTGATTATCACACTCCGCAGGATAATGTAGAAAACATTAATTTCCCTAAACTAAAGAAAATGGCCGACTGGATGTACCGAACTGGCTGGAAAGTAGCCAATGCCAAACAAAGACCAGCAACTGATAAGAATTTTAAATTAGAGAGGTAAATAACTACTGAGACAAAAGACAAGAGACGGTTCGCCGCAGTGATTCGAGACAAGAGACGGTTCGCCGCAGAGATTCGAGACAAGAGACGGTTCGCCGCAGAGATAAAACAATAAAATCAATAAGTTTCATCATTTCAATTTGTCGATTAATATTGTCTCATTACTTAACTTGCTTTTATACTTAACCAAAAATGGTTTGCGATAATTAATACATTTAATTGCATAATTATCAGCATTTTGTGCCGAGCGATGGTCGCCTATGAACCTTTGCAACTCTGTGCCTTTTAAGTATAAAACCCTATAATAGATATTTAGCAAAAAATTTTCGAACGATTGAATGACAGAATATTCTATCATTCACTCATTCAAAATTAACTTACAGGTCCGCCATTCCAAACTTCTTTATGTGGTTGTAGAAGTGCCAAACTTCCGTCACGGTTTTCGGCCATCAAAATCATTCCGTTCGATTCGATACCCATCATTTTTCTTGGAGCAAGATTTGCCAAGAAAGTTACTTGCTTACCAATCATTTCTTCTGGTGAAAAGTGTTTTGCAATTCCGCTTAAAATGGTGCGTTTTTCAAAACCATCATCTACCAAGAACTTCAATAATTTATCGCTTTTTGGTAATTTTTCTGCTTCCAATATAGTGCCGATGCGAATATCCATTTTAGCAAAATCATCGTACTGAATCGTTTCTTTCAAAGCTGGCACTTTGGTATTTTCTAATTCATTCATTCGCTTCGAATCTTGTAATTTTTTTACTTGTTTTTCAATCGTATCATCTTCTATTTTCTCGAATAAAAGACTTGATTCGCCAATTAATGTGCCAACTGGCAATAAATCTGCTCCGCCTGTTTCGGCCCAAGTTGTTTCATTTAAATCTAATTGATTTCTTAATTTTTCGGCAGTAAAAGGCAAAAACGGCTCCGACAAAATCGCCAAATTAGCGGCAATTTGCAAAGCAATATTCATAATAGTTTCAACACGAACAGGATTTTCTTTGATAACTTTCCATGGCTCGGTTTCGGCTAAATATTTATTTCCTAAACGTGCCAAATCCATCATATTGGCCAAACCTTCACGGAAACGATAATTTTCGATAGAATCACCGATTTTCTTCGGAAAATCTGCCAAGGTTGCAATCGTTTCTTTATCGTAATCGCTTAGCTCACCTTGGGCGGGAACGTGTCCGCCATAAAACTTATGCGTAAGCACCACCGCACGATTTACGAAATTTCCGTAAATGGCAACTAATTCACTATTATTCTTAGTTTGGAAGTCTTTCCACGTAAAATCATTATCTTTCGATTCGGGCATATTTGCCGAGAGAGCATAACGCAATACATCTTGCTTATTCGGAAATTCCTCCAAATATTCGTGCAACCAAACCGCCCAGTTTCTCGAAGTCGAAATCTTATCGCCTTCCAAATTCATAAACTCATTGGCTGGCACGCTGTCGGGCAAAATATAACTTCCTTCCGCCATCAACATCGCAGGAAAAATAATACAGTGGAAAACAATATTATCTTTTCCTATGAAATGTACGAGTTTAGTATTTTCATTTTTCCAATAATCTTCCCAGTTTTTGCCGTTTTGAGCTGCCCATTCTTGCGTAAACGTAATGTATCCAATTGGTGCATCGAACCAAACGTATAAAACTTTTCCGTCAGTGTCGGGCAAAGGCACGCTGATTCCCCAGTCCAAATCACGAGTCATGGCACGAGGTCTCAGACCATCTTTCAGCCAAGATTGGCATTGACCAAACACATTTGGCTTCCATTCTTTGTGGCTATTTACGTATTTCTCAATTTCGGGCTGCATACGGTCGAGTGGTAAATACCAGTTTTTGGTACTTTTCATGACAGGTTTTGAGCCTGAGAGCGTCGAACGAGGGTTTTTCAACTCCGTTGGAGAGAGCGTAGAACCACATTTTTCGCATTGGTCGCCATAAGCATTCGGATTTGCACAAGTTGGGCATTCGCCCACGATATATCTATCAGCCAAAAACTGTTGAGCAACTTCATCGAAATACTGCTCGCTTGTTTCTTCATCAAAATAACCTTTATCAAACATCGTTGTAAAAATCTCTTGCGAGTTTTTATGGTGCGTTTGGTTAGATGTGCGAGAGTAAATATCAAACGAAATACCAAAATCAGTAAATGAATTTTTGATTTGTTCGTAGTAAAAGTCAACGACTTGTTGAGGTGTTTTGCCTTCTTTGCGAGCCTTAACTGTTATCGGCACGCCATGTTCGTCAGTTCCACTGATAAATGCCACATCCGCACCTGTTGAGCGGAGATAACGCACGTAAATGTCAGCAGGAATATAGCAGCCAGCCAAATGTCCGATATGAATAGGGCCATTGGCATAAATTAAAGCGGCCGTGACGGTATATTTTTGAGGAGTTTCGGTCATATCTTCTTTATTATTCAAAAATTATTGTGCAAAGTTACGGTATTGCTACATAGAAACGAAAAACCCCTCAAAAGTTTTTGTTTTTGACGGTTTTCTGAATTTCTATCAAAGCAATTTACCGTACTAGCTTAAACTTTTTTAATAATCATGCTTAAGAAAAGGTAATACGATAACTTTTTTATTGCATATATAAAAATTTGTGACTTATTCATCAGTCCTATCGTCTAATTAGAATGTTGGGAAAATTTGTTCATACCGTAAAAATAATATTAAACCTATTTCTTGAACATTCTAAAACCTTTAATGTACCTTTAAATAAAAATAAAACAATTTTTGCTAACAATTCCAACCTTTTTTATTCGTTTTGAGTCTTATTAGAAATCAAAAATCGTTGCAAGATGAAAATTACTAAATCAATACCCTATATGTTAATTCTTACTTCTTTTGCTCTACTTTTTGTGAGTTGCAATACTGAAATTACAGAAGTTACACCTGTTGAAAACAAAGATTTTTCTGTAATTAATGGTGTAACAATCAAAACCGAAATCTTTTCTGAACTTCAACAAATAAAAGCCCAAGACCCTGTAACCAAAAATTATGCTTTGTTGGGCGATACCGTTATTATTTACAAAAACCCAAGCATAAATACAGTTTCGGGCGTTGTACCCGACTTAAAAAGTTTAAAATCTGTAAATGACAATAAACCTCTACGTATGATTGCCATTGGCGGAAGTCTAACAGCAGGGGTTCGTGATGGTGGCTACTTCAATGAGGGAATATTGACAAGCTACCCAAATTTAGTAGCAAGACAAATGCAAATTGACTTTAAACAAGCATATTTTGATGATAATTCGTTCAACGGTTTTGGTAGAAAAGTGCCAACAACCAACAACCCCACAGGCGGGCCAGTTCAAAAATTCAATGTTGTAAAAAACAATTTGGGTGTAGAATCTGCCACGGTTGGAAACATTGTATTAAAAAAATACAAAGGTACTTCATTAGATAATTATGCCGTTCCATATCTTGATAGACAAGCATTGGTAACTTATAATTTCCCAAAAGACTATTTATTGATAGGTGGCTACCGTGATTCTGGAATTCCATTGAGACGAGAGGCTTTATTGAGAGTTGTTGAGCCAACAGAAAACTATGTTCCAAAGATATTAAATAAAGATTTTGATGTGGCTGTGTTAGAGTTTCGGCAAACCGAAATTTTGAATAATCTTTTAGGTGGCAATAGCACTATTGGGCAAGTAGTAGAAGACAATTATGTCAATGAAAGACCGCCTTACGATGATTTACGTTTGGGGATAACACCCGAACTTCGTATTTTAAGAAAATTGGAAGAGAAAGAAAAAAAGAATGTCGTTTTGCTGAATGTGCCTGATTTCTTAGCACTACCGTATTTTAATAGTATTACTAACGAAATGATTAAAAAAGCAGGTTTGGAAAATAAGTTAGTATTAACTGAAAATGAACGATTACTACCAAGCCCAAGGGTTGATTCATTATTAAGTCCCATTGTTCCAATTTCATTAAAAATAGTAGATGAGAAACACCCTTTAACAAGACTTGATGGTATTGGAAGTAAAACTTGCGGAAGTTGTAGTAAATTCAATGACGAAATGGCAATTTATAGCAGGCGTTTTGATTATCCTGTCGTAGATATTAAAACTCTTTATGATAAAGTAATAAAGAATATTTATACTTCTGATGATGGTTTGAAAGTAACCAGTAAAGAGTTTTTCTCAACCGATGGAATTTATCCTTCTGCTTTGGGGCAAGCCTGTATAGCTAACGAAACTATTAAAGTAATTAACTATACTTACAAAACCTCAATCCCTTTGATAAAAATCAGAGAGTTTTTAAGCAAATAATCCATTTCAATATGAAAACATTGAAAATTTCACTTAAAGCAATTCTGCTTTTTGGCACTATTTTATTTCTCAATTTTGAAATAAATGCACAATTTGTACGCATAACCTACCCGATTGATAGAATGATTTTTCAACAGAAATTTGGCGAAAATACACCAATTTCACTATCATTTCAAATAGATATGCTACGTTTCACGCAAGAAACAGCCCTAAGCGGAGGCATGCCTATTTACAAAGTTGAAAAAATTGATTTAAAAACTGGCACAACAGTTTTAAGTACTCCCCGAAATTGGGCTTTTTTGTCTTCTTTTTCAAATTGGTCATTGCCAACATTAGATTTTAAAGGCTTTTTAGTCAATGACTTAGCTTTAGAAAAAGGCTGGTATCGAGTTACGGCTGGTGTATATTATAGCGACCCTTCTGGCAATTTCATTGCTCCACTCACTTCAATAGTTTTTGGTGTAGGTGATGTTTATTTTGTGGCAGGTCAATCAAATGCCAGTGGTTTTGACGAAAGTGGAGACAATGTTGTTAATTATTCACAAACATATCCCTCAACTGAACAATATGATTGCGTAAGTAATATTTTCAGCCCATTAAGTGAAGATGGGGTTCCGAATAGCTATGGCGATATAAATATATTAGGTTTACCTTTTAACCCAAGACCAAATCCAAGTTCTGCATTATTGCCAAGCAACCCTGTACTAAATAATTCAAAAAATGGAAGTATAACCAATCCGCAATATATCTACCCTAATGGTCGAGGTTCATGGTATTGGACACAATTTGCTTACCGAATGGCGAAAGATAAGAGTACACCAACTATGATTTTCAATGTAGCAACTCCCGATAAATCAATGAGCGATTGGGCATCTTCTTTCAACACAAATCCTTATAAACAGCTTCATAGAACACTCCAAACTTATGGGAGTATTTTAGGAGCAAAAGCAATATTATGGCATCAAGGTGAAAATGACACCAAAGATTTACGAACAACATCAAATCAAAATACTTATTTATCTACCTATACATCACGGCTAAATAACATGATTGGTTGGTCAAGAGCAGATGTAACCATGAGTAGCGACCCAAACATACTCAAGCAGTTGTCTTGGTATGTATCAAAGGCATCATTCCACTATGCAGGGAGCGGATGGACGGTTAGTAATCCTACCACAGACCCACACGACCCAATCATAAGTTCATTGATTTGTAATGAAAATACCCGAACAGATATTACACAAAAAATGGTATCAAATATACTCAAAACGGCACAAACGAACAATCCAACAAATAATATTTTTGAAGGAGTATCGTCTGATGACATCGGAGAGTGCGACAGAGCTTCAACTCAAAGAATTCATTTTACAGGAGGTGGAACAAATCGAAGTTTGGAGGAAATGGGTAATCGTTGGTTCGATGCTGTGAATACCAATTATTCCCAATCTTCAGTTGAAAGCCAACAACTTTTATCAATAAATGTTGAATTAGATGGTAGTAATAATTACGCACTGAAAGGTCCTCGAAAAGCAGGAAATGTGGCGTATGCCAAATATTTTTGGGTAAAAAATGGCGATGGTGTTTTTGAAGTGTCAAAAGTCCTTTCTACAAGTGTCGATTTTTCAACCAATCAAAATTTTTCCACCTTACCAATTTTTTATGTTTGCTATGTTTCTGATGATACCGACCCAAATAATTTCAAACTTCGTGCAAGTCAGCCTTTTGTAATGAAAAATACGCGTGATTCTGACCCCAATTCGCAACAACTCAGAATTACAAACGGCTCAAATACTATTTCTGCCATTTCATTCAGTAGCAATACTGAACTGAAAGACATTATCGTAGAATCGGATAATTTGATTTGGGATGCCGATAATATTCCAAGTTGGGTTACGCTAAGTTCAACTAATGGCGGTTTTCAGAATACCCAAATCAATATTACAACTCAACCAAATTCGGGTGCCTTACGTCAGCATATAATGAAAGTCAAAAAATTAGGTTCAACAAGTGATTTTGAGCAGTTTCTGCAAATGACCCAACTTGCCAATTCATGTTCAGACGTAAACCTTTCAAGCCTTTCACCAATAAATCCATCAAATGAATGGTCGGGATTTGGTAGCCTACAACTCAATAAAAGTATTTCGGGCAATACAATGGCAATAGGAAATCTAACTTTTATCAATGGCTTAGGAACTCATGCCAATTCTACGATTAAATACAATTTGGCAGGAAATTATACTGCCCTTCAAGCATTTATTGGGCGTGATAATGGTGCTGATGGTTGCACGCTTTGCGGTTCAGGGCAAACGGTTATTTTCAAAATTAAGGCTGAAAATCAACTGATTTATACATCTCCACCGATGGGAGTTGCAACAAGTGCTATTCAAATTAATGTTGATGTGAGCGGTAAAAACGAGTTGGAGTTAATTGTTGAAGATGGTGGCGATAATACTTTTGGAGACCATGCAAACTGGGCTGATGCGAAGTTAGTTTGTGTTTCGCCTTGTGTAAATAATTTGGTTCTTCAAAGCCATGTTGATGATATTGGAGGCTCACAAACCAAACGAGCCAATCAAAGTATAAATGCCACAAACAAAGTTTTCAACAATGGGCAAACAGAATATAAAGCAGGTAATTATATCTTATTACAAGCAGGTTTTAAAGCTGAAAATACTGTTTTCAAAGCAAATATTACCCTAAATCCTTGTTTTGACAATAATTAAGAGGGGTTGAGTAAATGTAATCGTGTTTTTGTATGTTTGTCAAATGATGTCAAAAAGGTATATCTAATTAACTGCCTCGGAAAATGGCAAACTTGAATTAGAGGTGCGAACAAGTTCCAACTTCCACATTCGTTGAAGAAGGCAGGCTTTATTATGGATTCACCAAGGTAAAGACAGAGGGACTATTGCAGATAAGTTTCGTTTGTGACAAATGCTTACGAAAGAGGAATACCTGCAATATCATTGATGTAGATAACAGGACATGAAACAAAAGAATCTTTTTTGAAATACATAAAGAAATCAAAAAAGAAACATTCTGAGTTCGTTAGAAAGCATTTAAAAAGTTTAGTTATAAGTGAATTTGTTTTTTGTCTTTAATACCTATTAAAAATACAATCATAGTATTATTGGATAACCTATTAGAAGAAATAACACCTTAAGAGCAGCCCGCACCGAACGCAAAATGCGTGTTGCTTCAATCATTGCCGATGCCCTCACGGCAAAGGGCATGGAAAAGAAACAATTTGCCCAAAAAGTAGGTAGAAAACCCTCCGAAATAACCAAATGGTTAAGTGGTACGCATAATTTTACGCTTTATACCCTTACAGACATTGAGCAAGTGCTAAACATCAAACTCGTAATACATAAACGTAAAAAGCAAGTGTAGAATCATGTTTTAGGAGAGATAAAGGTTAAAAAAAACAAAAAAATTACTCTTTATAATGCAATTATTTGATGACATAAAATCTTCGCTCTAAAAAACAAAAAGACCTAATTTTGAGCCTGCAAAATTCTGAGTAGCAAGTCTTTGAGTAGGATTAATAATTAGCTTTTTAGACCTATCATAAAAAATACCATTTCGAATATATAATAATTCAAGACTAAAACCTATTAAAGTCGTTTATGATTTGATTTTTCGATACCCAAGCCAACAAAATACCCACCCCAAAGTTTTTCGCAAGAAGTCTAATGTATTTTCTTAAAGTTTTTGTAGAACGTGGAAGATTTTTGAATTCTGTCCAAAAAGGCTTATTTGATTGCTACATTCAAGTCACAAATGCTACTTTTTTATTCTTGATTTAAAGTACAACACAATTAGGATAATTTATTGTAATCTACTTCGTAGATAATTGATTTCATCTTTAAGGCTTACAATAAGTCTTTCATAAAGCTCTTTTTCATTATCAGTTTCAGAATTAAAAATCATTTGTGTAGCCGCCTTTCCACCAGCTTGGTTATAGTTTTGTTGAACAAAAACATTGTCTTCTCCAATAAGAGTAACGATACTTACTTGTAGGATTTTGCTTAAATCTTTCAAGCGTTGCAAGGTCATCGTTTCAGGTTTTTTTTCCAGCTTTGAATATGCCTGTTGAGTAATGTTAAGTTGAGTTGCAACATAATCTTGATTAAACCCTTTCGCCTCTCTTATCCAGCGTATTGTTTCAGAAATTGGTATATACATAAGTTTTTTTATGACAAAAATACAACTCATGATTGTAAATTACAAATCTTAGTTGTAAAAATAGCTTTTTTTTAAATTATTAAATTTTGTTTTATAAGTTTATATAAAAATAAAAAATAATATAAAAATTATCAACTCAAGATTAAAAATTCGTCCATGAAAAAAACTATCCTTGTTTTATTATTTACATTTATTGTGTTTTCAACTTATTCTCAATCAACATTAATTACACCTGGTGGTACAAACGAAAGTATTAATATAAAAGGAGTAAATAGTGGAATTGTGTATTCTGGTATCACTACTGGAGAAAGAGATGCAATTATTAACCCAAAAGAGGGACATTTAATTTATAACAAAACTACAAAATGTTTTGAATTATATAATGGCTCATATTGGTTCAATTTGTGCGAGAATGATGATTTAAAAGCGACCAAATCTTTATTTACCGTTGAAACATCTGGACTTCAAGTTTCTTTTAAAAATTCAAGCCAAAAGGCATTGTCTTACTTTTGGACATTCGGAAATGGACAAACTTCCACGCTTGCTAATCCTGTTATAAATTACCCAGATGTTGGAACATATACTGTAACACTTACGGCAACTAATAGTATTGGAAGTAATTCAAGTAGCCAAACATTTACTGTAACGAACTCTACAAACATACTCACAGATATAGATGGAAACAGTTATAATACTGTAACTCTTGGAACTAATAAATGGATGAAGGAAAACTTAAAAACAACCAAATATAGTAATGGAGATTTAATTCCTAATCCAAATTCTTCAGCATGGAGTGGTATAACATCAGCGGCTTGGTGTTATTATGATAATAATGCTTCTAATAATGCCGTGTATGGGAAATTATATAACTTTTTTGTTGTTGAAGACACAAAAAACGTATGTCCTACTGGTTGGCACGTTCCTACTGATGCGGAATGGAAAGCCTTGGAAATGTATTTAGGTATGACACAAATACAAGCTGATGCAGAGTTGTGGAGAGGGACAAATCAAGGAAGTATATTGTCTGGAACAGCTTCACTCTGGCAAGCGGGTATTTTAAAAAGCAATGCTCAATTTGGCACAAGTGGGTTTAATGCGATTCCAGCGGGTTTTCGCTACATAAGTGGTGTTTTTGGTTATCTTGGGACAGCAAGTTTTTTCTGGACTTCTACGGTTACTGATGGCTCAAATTCAGTTGTAAGAAATTTGTATTTTGAAAACACTGATGTATTGAGGTATAGTGATTTTAAAACTGGTGGGCGTTCTATTCGTTGTGTGAAATAAAGAATATTTAGTAGAAATAGAATATTCTTGTATTTAGTGATTTAATTGACAACTTCGATTTTGTAGTAAAGTTATGAAAAACACAACGGATAATTGTATTTTTCATTTTAAGTACCGAATGTGTAAGAAATGAGATACGGAATTTGATATAAATATTTGATTATCAACAAAATAAGCAACGTGTTTACATTGATTGTTTTCGTATGAGTACTTGATACGCTTATTTTAAATATGTGTGAAAGTACATTACTAACGGTTATAATGTAAATTTTGTAGGTAGTTTATTAACAATATCATACTTTGAAGCGAATTAATCAAACCTATTCAAATTGCAATCTTAACACTTGTATTTTTGAATATGTTGTTTGTGTTTAAATTAATCACAGGCAACTGTCAATATTAAAAAAATACTTTAAAAATAGTCAACTCAAGATTAAAAATTCGTACATGAAAAAATCTATCCTTTTTTTATTATTCACATTTATTGCGTCTTCAGTTTATTCTCAATCAACCATTATTACACCTGGTGGAGATTCTCAAAATATACAAATAAGTGGAGCAAAAAATGGTTTGAAAATTTCAGGTTTATCTACTTTGGAAAGGGATGCGATTATTAATCCTACTAAAGGAAATACAATCTTCAACACAACTACTAATTGTTTAGAAGTATTCAATGGAAGTTATTGGTTTAATATGTGTGAGCCAAACCAAAAGCCTTCAGCAACATATACATTTAACACTTCAGCTTTACAAGTTAATTTCACTAACAATAGCCAAAAGGGCATTTCATATTTGTGGGATTTTGGTAATGGTCAAACTTCAACACAAGCAAACCCCATAATAACTTATGCAACAGCTGGAAATTATACTGTTTTACTGAAAGTAACCAATAATTTTGGAGAAAGTACTTTTTCTCAAGTTGTTAGTGTTTCTCAAAATCTGACCCCTATTGCTAATTTTACTTATGTGATTTCAGGTAAAGAAGTAACTTTTACTAATACAAGTCAGAATGCCTTGAGTTATTTATGGAATTTTGGCAATGGGCAAACCTCTATACTATCAAATCCTACAACTGGCTATACGAATTATGGTACATTCACAGTTCAATTAGAAGTGATAAACGGATTAGGTTCAAATACAATAAGTAAAACAATTACTTTATCAGATATTGCCCCAAACACTGTAACGGATATAGATGGAAATATATATAATACAATAACGATAGGGAGTCAATTATGGATGAAAGAGAATTTGAACGTGCAACGTTTTAAAAATGGAGAAGCCATTCCGAATGTAACTGATAATACGACATGGGCAAATACAACCACAGCCGCTTGGTGTAGGTATAATAATAATTCTGATGCTTCTAATGCGTTTAAAGTAGGCTTATTATATAATGGCTATGTTGCACAAGACGCAAGAGGTGTCTGTCCAAATGGATGGAAAGTGCCTGATGATTCTGATTTTAACAAGTTAGTAGAATATTTAGGAAGCAGAAACGTTGCAGGTGGTAAGTTAAAAGAAGCTAATGGAATATACAGTTTATGGAATTCTCCTAATTCGGGAGCAACAAACGAATCGGGTTTTACAGCTCTCCCTGGTGGTTTTAGGGTAGGTAAAAATGGCAGTTGGAATGAAAGTAACTTTGAATTTGCTTTTGGACTTGGTCGATTTTGGACTAAATCTACCTCATTTGCTGGAGGGCTATATTTTTTAGAATTATCGAATTCGTCACCAGATTCAGGTAGAAGTTCTTCAATACAATCATATGGTCATTCAATCCGATGTATTAAAGAGTAGGGTTTATTATAAATATTATGTTGTGACTACTAAAAGTAAATATGATTGGTTGAAATTATTTAATTTTATGGCATTAAGGTATATTATTGAAATTAACTTCTTAGTTAATTAATTTCATCTTTAAGGCTTATAATAAGCCTTTTGTGAAGGTTTAATTTAATTATCAGTTTTAGAATCAAAGGCATGAACATTGTAATTTTATAAAATCATTAATGATTTTTATATAACTCCCCTAAAAAACGAGTAGCGTCGGCACCGTATAAAATCGGAGTTTCTTTGATTGGTCTTGACATTGTGATAAATGTTTAGAAATCGAATAAGGTCAATTTATTTGCCCAAATAACACTTTGAACGCAAATATAATTATTAACAACAAAAAACCCTAACTACTTTTATCAGTAAGTTAAGGTTTTTCTGTGTAGCGGGAACAGGACTCGAACCTGTGACCTTTGGGTTATGAGCCCAACGAGCTGCCAACTGCTCCATCCCGCGATGTTGTTCCGTATATCGGACTGCAAAGGTAAGAGAAAAACTCACAATAAAAAACTATCTTTGCAAATAATAAAATAAACACGATTATTTTTTGTCGTGACCAATACAAATGCAAGAAGAAAATATTTCTCCCGGCCACAAGGCAGGCTTTATTAGTATCGTAGGAAAACCAAACGTTGGAAAATCGACGTTGATGAATATTTTAGTAGGTGAGCGACTTTCAATAATTACTTCAAAGGCTCAAACCACTCGCCACCGCATCATGGGTATCGTAAATGGTGTGCATGAAGGTACTGATTTTCAGTTGGTGTACTCTGACACGCCTGGAATCATCAAGCCAATTTATGAATTGCACAAATCAATGATGCACTTTGTGCATGGCTCGCTCGATGATGCCGATGTTATTTTATTTGTAACTGATATTTTCGAGAAACACGATGAAGATGATGTTATTACAAAATTACAAAACACTGAAACACCTATTCTGTTGATTATCAATAAGATAGACTTGGCAAAACCAGAACAAATCGAAGAAAAAATCAATTATTGGAAAGAAAACTTCAAAGCCGTTGAGGTGATTCCGATTTCGGCGTTGCACCAGCAAAACGTTGATGGCTTGTTTGCTAAAATTATAGGATTTTTACCAGTTCACCACCCATATTTCCCGAAAGACGAATTGACTGATAAACCCGAACGCTTCTTTGCGGCCGAGATTATCCGTGAAAAAATATTTACGAATTATGTAAAAGAAGTGCCATATAGCTGCGAAGTCGTGATTTCGAGTTTCAAGGAAAAAGATGATATCATTGTCGTAAGTGCCGAAATTTACGTAGAACGAACTACGCAAAGGGCAATTTTACTCGGTCATAAAGGCGAACGTATCAAAAAAGTAGGAGTTGAGGCTCGCTTGGAAATGGAAAAATTTTTCGGAAAGAAAATTTTCTTGGAGCAATACATCAGAGTTGAGCCAGATTGGAGAAATAAAAAACAAAAGTTGGAAAGATTTGGGTACGAATAAGCCTAATTTTGATTGATAGAATGAGCGAATGTTAGAATAATCAAAACTTCTTTTCATTCTATCATTCATTCTATCATTATATCATTTACGAACGGGCGGCGAACCGCTTTAAAATTCACAAACAATATGTTTTATCTAATACTAAGTATCATATTTTCGGTTTTGTTACTGACAAATTTTCGTTTGTACCCAAAATTCGGCATAAGTACTTTTCAGGCAATTGCGTTTAATTATCCGATTTGTTTTTTGACTGGACTGGTTTTAATGCCCAAAGGACAAAGTTTTGAACTCAATTTTTCAGAAAACTGGACTTTATATGCCCTTATTTTGGGGGTTGGGTTTATCGTAACATTTTTATTATCAGGATTTTCTACCCAACGAATGGGCATGACGGCAACCTCATTGGCCAATAATATTTCGTTGGTTATTCCAGTACTTTGCAGTTTATTTATTTTCAAAACGCAAGGTCGCCCATTTAATGGCCTAAATTATTTAGGTTTGGCTCTTGCTTTGGGAGCGGTTGGATTAAGTACTTTCAAAAAAAGCAATGAAAAAGTTTCTGGCAAAGGTTTAGATTTTCTTTTGCCAGTAGCGGTTTTTTTGATGTATGGCATCACGAATACCTCGATTAACTACTTGAATATCAATTATATAAAGTCAGCCGACCGCACTGTGCCTGTTACGCTCGTGATGGTTTTTGGGGCGATTTTGGCAGGAATAATCGTTCTGACGATTCGAGTAGTTCGTGGACAAGAAAAAATCGAATTAAAGAATATTTTAGCAAGTATTACACTTGGTGTACCTAATTTTTTGTCTTTCTATTTCTTGATTTTAGCACTAACCGCGTACGGAAATAGTGGTGCTTTTGTTTATCCGCTTTATAATATTGGTGTTATTTTGGTTTCGGCTTTGGTCGCTTTTATTTTTTTCAAAGAAAAACTCACTACGCTTAATAAAGTCGGACTTTTTTTGGCAATTGTGGCCATTGGTTTGATTTCTTGGCAAGATATTCAAGATTTGTTTTAAGACTAAATTTATTTCTTTGTTTCAGGAACAGCGTTCCATAATAATTGTAGAAAACAAACCAAAACTGTGCAAAAAAGGTACAGAGTACCGTAATAAAATTTAATATTACGGTACTCTGTACCTAAACAATAACACGATATCATCATCTCTACAAATATTTTGATGCTCTGCATCATTTAACTGTTCAACTTATATCTTATTGATAGTCAATAGTTTTCTGCATATATTTTTGTAACTTTGCACTCCCCTTAGTTTGATGCATTTTTTAATTATGTCGATTGTGGACAAAAACATCGACAATTTTTCACAGTTCTCGCAAGAGAATCACTGTTTATCGTTTCAAAAACGTTAACCGTTTACTGATTTTTTATGGCAAATATTGTTGCAATCGTTGGCCGACCGAACGTCGGCAAATCTACCCTTTTTAATCGCCTTATCGAGAGCCGTGTGGCAATTACCGATAATATGCCTGGCGTAACGCGTGACCGTCACTATGGTCATGCTGTTTGGACTGAAAAATTCTTTACCGTTATTGATACAGGTGGCTACGTGGTTGGTTCGGAAGATACTTTCGAGGCGGCTATTCGTGAGCAAGTCGAAATCGCTATCGAAGAATCTAGTGTTATTTTGTTTGTGGTTGATACCATGACTGGTTTGACTGATTTGGACAAAGACTTCGCAAATATTTTGCGTCGTTCAAAAAAACCTGTTTATGTAGTTGCCAATAAAGCCGAAACTTTTGAGCGTCATCAGACGGCTTCGGAGTTTTATGAAATGGGTTTGGGCGATGAAATTTACCCGATTTCGGCGGCTGATGGTAGCGGAACTGGTGAGTTACTTGATGCAATTGTAGTAAATTTTGAAGATGAGGGCGTAGAAGACCCCGATGCAGGAATTCCAAGAATTGCGATTTTAGGACGTCCAAATGTTGGTAAATCTTCTTTTTTGAATGCTTTAACAGGAACAGATAGAAGTATCGTCAATAGCATGGCAGGCACAACCCGTGATGCAATTGATACACATTATAAACTTTTCGGCAAAGATTTTATCTTGACTGATACGGCGGGTATTCGTAAAAAAGCCAAAGTACAAGAAAATATTGAATTTTACTCGACTTTACGCTCTGTAAAAGCCCTCGAAAACTCTGATGTTTGTGTGGTTTTGATTGATGCGTCGGTTGGTTTGGAGATGCAGGATATTAGTATCATTGGTCATGCTCACAATGCTAAAAAAGCTATTGTTTTGATGGTAAACAAGTGGGATTTGGTAGAAAAAGATTCAAAAACGGCTGATGTAATGAAAAAAGCAATCTTAGAAAGATTAGCTCCTATGAATTATATGCCTGTTATTTTTGCTTCAGTGATTGAAAAACAACGTATTTTCCAAGTAATTGAGAAAGTAATGGAGGTTTACGAAAATAAAACTCAGAAAATTACAACTTCAAAACTTAACGAAGTGATGTTGCCGATAATCGAGCGTACACCTCCACCGATGTTGAAAGGTAAACAAATCAAAATAAAATATTGTGTACAAGTGCCAACGCCTTCGCCAACTTTTATTTTCTTCTGTAATTTGCCCCAATATGTGCAGGAATCTTATTCTCGTTTCTTGCAAAATAAACTCCGTGAAAACTTTGGTTTTGAAGGCGTAACAATTACTGTATTCTTTAGGGCTAAGTAATTGTTAATGGCATAAAAAAATCCTCGTCTTGGCGAGGATTTTTTTATGGTTTTAAAACCAATAGCTAATATTTCGATACTTTAGTTTTGACTATTAATAAAAACATCTCACTCGGATGAATTTCGTTGGGTATTCAGATTTCCCTCCAAGAACGTCCAATTTGGACGTTCCTACGAAATAGGCCAATATCAAATAGTCTTCACATCAAACTTGAATTTATCTTTATTTGGTACGCACTTACCATCTTTGGTAGTGCAGGTTTGGCACTCAATTTTGCCTTCAATAATTGGATTTGCCTTCGTAATTTTCACTTTCTGAATAAATTTGGCTTCATGCTCAAAATACTGCACTTTCCCACCCCATATATCATCATATTTTTCTTTTGGTTTTATGGGCGTAAGTTTCCCTACAACTTGGTAGCCTTCGGTTTTTGTAAAGTTTATAGTTGTCGGCGATGGGCCTTCTACTTTTAGTTGAGAAGAATACATATACCAATTATCGTCGATTTTAGCCGTGAAAACTAAATCTATTGTTTCGCCAACTTTAGCTGATGTTTTTGAAGGCGTAAATGTCCATTTGGCAGGTTTTAGAATCTGAGCCGATGCCGCAAATGATGAAGCGACAATTAATAAAAAGAGTATTTTTTTCATTTTTAAATATAAAATTAATTAAAAATCGTTTTAATCGTAGTCAATTGACTGTGAACTAATCTATAAAATCACTTCAATATTTTCTTCTTCTATTAACGCACAATTATTAATTTTCATATATAACTGCGTTAAAACTACAACATCAGCCGCACAATATCTTTCGATTTTTGCTCTATCTTTTTCTACGTGATAGACATGATTCACTTGGTCGCCACTGATATCGCTCTTACTACTCGGAATATCAAAAATTGCTGCCAGCAAATCTAGGCTAGTAAAGTGCTTATAATCACCAAATTTCCAAAGGTCGAGCGTATCAAGGTGGTTAATTTCCCATGGTTTTTTACCTGATATTTGCAAAACTTTCGGCAAACCGATTCCGTTGACCAATAATCGACGACATAAATACGCAAAATCAAATTCTTTGCCGTTGTGAGCACAAAGCATCAGGTTTTTCCCCGCTTTATGTTTTTCAACGATTTTCTTGAATGATTGCAAAACCTCTGCTTCATTATCACCACCAATCATTTTTACCCGAAGCGATGGTTTGTTTTCATCATCAAATATTATTCCACCTACACCGACGCATAAAATTTTACCAAATTCAGCATAAATTCCTGCTTTTTTGAGATAAAAATCAGCATCTGATAAGTTTTCTTCGTTAGTCAGATAAACTGCTTTTATGAGCCAAAGCTTTTGTAATCGTTCGTTAAGTAGCTCAAAATCAGGAACTTGCGAAACCGTTTCTATATCAATGAATAAAATACTTTTGAGGTGTTTGACAAATGAATCATCCATTTTTATAATAGTTGTATTTAGTAAACGATGTTTCAACAAATATAAAATAAATTGCTTAAATAACAAATGAAGCTGCCTACTATGAGCCACCATAAGGGATAAACCACAATCATTACGCCAAGTCTGATGGAATCAAAGAAAACCGAGCCTTTAGTAATTTTGCGAGAAATATATCCTGATAAATAATTGGCAGGAAAATGAATGAACGAAACCACCAAAAATTTCAGACTTTGCATAAATCCTACTTTCGGAAAACTCCAAATAAAGCATTTGTTTATTTTTTCGGTCAATAAATCATTGAATGTTTTTAAGAAAAGCACATCTTCCGAAATATTGTTAAGGTCTTTTTTTACTATTCCTGTTCCAATATTCATATTGACGATTTTGCCAAAAGAAAAGAAAGTATCATAACTAACGCCAATCGGAACAACGGTTAGGTCAATGCCTTCATTCCATGCTTGTTGAGCCAATCGAGCCGTGCCTTTTTTAAGTGGGAGCAACTTTGTTTGGTGGTTACAAAAGCCTTCTGAAAAAATCAACACAATTTCGCCTTGTTTGAATAATTCAATACATCGATCAAATGTTTCGTCATTGCCGCTGAGATGTTCTTTTCCTTCTGAAAGGCGATGGATGGGCAACATAAAAAAACTCGAAAGGATTTTATGGGCCAATTTTTTTCTAAAAATATCGCCACGTCCCAAAGACCACATTCGACGATTTAAATTACAACCAATTATAGCAGCATCAAGAAATGAATTGGCGTGAGTAGCTGCCAAAATAACCGCTCCCGATTTTGGAATATTTTCTAAACCAGTAATCGTAATTTTTTTGATGAAAAACCTTAAAAGGAAACCAACGAAAGGACGAAAAATATAGTAAAGCAATTGACCAGATGTTTAGGTGAAAGTTTTTAGTTCTTCAAAAATCCGAATAAAAATTTATCTGACCAAATAGATTTTTGAATTTAGCACATGTTTAACATAAAACTGTAGTTTTCTGCTGAGTATTCCAAACAAAACGAATTCTCTTTGGTTTTCCTTTTGATGGACGCTAATTTCGGTTGAGATTTACAACAAAATAGCTTGAGTATAAACAAAAATATGACAAATCTACAAGAAAAAATCACGGCTATCTTCCCCGAAGTTGGTCAGATTCCCGAACAATTTCAGATTCAACCGCTTCACCAAAAAGAGTATTTGGTTGGTGGCGAAATGCGTCAATGGACGGGTGCAACCCAAGATGTTTATTCTCCGATTTATGTTAAAAATGGCGATAAACTTGAAAGTTTACTTATCGGAAGCTACCCAATTACCAACGAAGCAGAAGCAATGGATGCTTTGAATGCAGCATTAAAAGCTTACGATAACGGTCGTGGAGAATGGCCAACGATGAGTTTGAGCGAACGTATTACTTGCATGGAAAATTTTCTCAAAAAAATGCTTGAGAAAAAGACCGAAATCGTGAATTTATTGATGTACGAAATCGGCAAATCGTTGGCCGATTCAATTAAAGAATTTGACCGAACGATTGAATATATTTATGATACGATTGATTGTTTGAAAGATATTGATCGCAATTCATCTCGATTCAAAATCGAACAAGGTATTATTGGACAAATCAGACGTTCGCCTTTGGGTGTGGTGCTTTGCATGGGGCCATTCAACTATCCTTTGAATGAAACTTTCTGTACACTTATTCCTGCCATTATTATGGGAAATACGATTTTGTTTAAGCCACCAAAACACGGTACGCTTTTGCATTATCCATTATTGAAGGCTTTTCAAGAATGTTTCCCAAAAGGCGTTGTGAATACAATTTATGGGCGTGGAGCAAACGTTGTTCCGCCTTTGATGCAAACTGGTAAAATCAATGTACTTACGCTCATTGGTTCGAGCAAAGTGGCGAATGATTTAAAGAAAATGCATCCAAAACTCAATCGTTTGAGAGCTGTTTTGGGTCTTGATGCCAAAAATGCAGGAATTATCTTGAAAAATGCTGATGTAGAATTGGCAGTAAAAGAATGTATTTTAGGTTCGCTTTCGTTCAATGGTCAACGTTGTACGGCCATCAAAATCATTTGGGTACACCGCTCAATTGCCAAGAAATTCTTGAATAGATTTACCGAAGAACTCGAAAAACTCAAATTCGGAATGCCGTGGGAAGCGGGTGTAAATCTTACGCCATTGCCAGAGCCAAATAAACCAAACTATTTGGCTGAGTGCATCGCTGATGCTCAAGCCAACGGTGCGGAAGTTGTGAACGAAGGTGGTGGCACAACCGTAAATTCATTCGTATATCCTGCGGTGCTTTACCCAGTAAATAGCAAAATGAAAGTTTATAGCGAAGAACAATTCGGGCCAATTGTGCCAGTTGTGCCTTTTGATGATGTCGAGGAGCCAATTCAATATATCATTGATTCGTCGCATGGACAGCAAGTGAGTATTTTTGGTACAAATGCCGACCAAATCGCTCATTTGATTGACCCGCTCGTGAATCAAGTGAGTCGTGTAAATATCAACGCTCAGTGCCAACGAGGGCCAGATACTTTCCCGTTTACAGGCAGAAAAGATTCGGCCGAAGGAACTCTTTCGGTAGAAGATGCTCTCAGAGCTTTCTCGATTCGTACGGTGGTAGCTACGAAAGACACCGATGCCAATAAGAAAATTTTCAATGAGATTGTCGAAGAGCATAGTTCGCACTTCCTTTCTACGAAATATGTTTTCTAAAAAACAAAATCCCCTTCGGTTTAAATCGAAGGGGATTTTTGTTTTATCTACTTGAAATACTAATATCTTGAATGTGCAAAACTCAAAAAAGTAGTTAAATTTGTATATAAATATTCAGAAAATGACTAAAGAAGTAAATCCAAGGTTGATTTTGCATAAACCTCCTCGTAAATATACGCTGGAAGAATACTTACGAAAAGAAGCAAACTCAACCCACAAACACGAATTTATAAACGGCGAAATAATCAAAATGCCAAACGCAAGATACAACCACAACTTAATAGCGATGAATATTGCTATTGATTTATCCTACCAAACAGAAAACTCAGATAAGAACTATCAAATATTAGGTTCTGACCAGAAAATTTATTTTCCAAGTCTTGACGAAGGTGTTTATGCCGATGCTTTGGCAGTTTGCGAAAAACCACTTTTTTGGGATAATGACGATTTACTTTTAATCAACCCTATTTTGGTAGTAGAAGTTTTATCGAAAAGCACACAAAAGTATGACCGTATGGGTAAGTTTGACAAATACAAAACCCTCGAATCATTTAAAGAATATGTGATGATTCGCCAAAATGAGTGCTATGCCGAAGTTTGGTATAGAGAACGCCCAGGTCTTTGGCACGAAACAATCGTGACAGATATTGAAGGAAAATTGCCTTTGCAATCGCTCGGCGTAGAAATTTCGATGAAGCGGATTTATAAGAATGTGAGTTTTTGAAAGTATTGACATATAAATTTTATAACCATCTGCTTAAACCGAATGCAAAGAAAAGAAACTGTCAATGCTTTCGATTTTATGAAAGAAAAGTATGGAGCGAAACTCAAAAATCTGATTAAATTTGTAAAAAATTAGATTAATATGATAACGATAAGTTTTAAAACCAGCAGTCCAAAAGCCATTGCTTTCGCACGAAAATTGATGGAAAGTAAAAGGGAAACGCAAAAAGAAATGCGTGAATCATATAAAAATAACCCTGAAATAAGAAATGCAATTGAGCGGCTCCGAAAGCAAAACGAAGCAAACTAAGGCTTAAATGGATAAATACGATTATATTTATGTTGGTGGTGAAAACAACTCTTTTTATTTTATTACAGATAATAGAGTTGTATATGAGGTAAAATTCAAAGATAGTTCTTACCTCTTTGATGGACGCTTAGAGTTTCCTGTTATAGCTTTTGAATTTATTCTTGAAATCGAAGAAAACCCAGATAGTGTTAGTCCACCACTTGACAATAAAATACCATATACTGTTGCTGCTATCTTTCGTGATTTCTTTGCAAAAAACGATGAGCAAGTCATTATTTATATCTGTGATTCTTCGGATTCGAGACAAGCTATTCGCAGACGAAAATTCAATCAATGGGTTGAGTTTTTCAAAGGAAATGAGTTTCTGAAAATTGATGCCGAAATTGTGGAATCTTCTAAAATCACTTACTATAATTCATTGATTTTAAAAACAAATCATCCGAACCGTCAAACTATTATTGATGTTTTTATAAGCCTTGCCGATGAACAGGAAAAGTAAAATATGATATTACAATGGATAAAATAGCTAAATATCGTGACGCGATTTTGAGTTTTTTCAATAATTATCTTGCCGAAACCTCCCCAATGCTTGATAGCACCATAGAATATAGTATTTTATTTGATAAAGAAAACCTTAATTTTCAACTACTTTCTTCGGGTTGGCGTGGAAAACATTTTGTTTTTGGTCCACTTTTTCATTTTGAAATTAAAAACGAAAAAATTTGGATGCAATGCAACAACACAGAGCGAGAAGTAGTTGATGAATTGATGGCAAATGGCATCAATAAACAAGATATTGTGCTTGGTTTTCTTCCTCCTTATGCTCGTGAACATTCGGGTTTTGCTGTGGCATAAAAAGCTTATAGAAAGATAAACTAATGCCTCCAAGTCCCCGAAAAGGGAGACGCAGAGAAACCTAAATAACGATTTTAGAAAAAATAATGTTTCTAGAATAGCATTTGTTCAAATAAACTCCATTAACGTAATTATGAATTCTTTGAAAAAACTTTTGACTCTTATCTTCCTATTCTTTTTTGTGTATGAAAGCTTTTCTCAAATAAAAGTTGAATTTAAGAACGGAAATACATTTACTGTAAGTACAGTTGTTTTTACCAACAATGATATCCTATTGGATTTAAGCCCAAATGTTATATCAAAATTTGGAAAACTGGAAATAATATCAATAAAATACCCTAACGGAAAAAAAATTGACTGGCCTTCAATCGCATCCATTATATCATCTGATGAAGAGATAAAAAAAATGGATGAAATTATAAAATTGGCTGAATTAAAAAAAATTAATGAAATTAATGATATCAAACCGTTAAAGTATGAAGATATTATTAGTGTTCCTAATACAGAAAAAAAGAAAATCTATTTACGGTCAAGAATATGGTTTCATAAAACCTTTGTTGATGATAAAGCAGTTTTAAGTTTCTCGGATTTTGAAAATGGGATTTTAATCGGTAGCGGAACTTGGAAAGAATTTATTGAATTTGGCAGCGGACTTTCGAAAGAATCTCTTGGAGGATATGTAAAGTTTAGTATCAGAATTTACATAAAAGATAATAAATATAAATATGTAATTGACGGATTAGTTCATGAATATACATATATAAAACAGGGAACGACTATTGATGCAGGTGTAGGTTTATTAACAACAAGAAAACATCCACCATTTGGGGTTCTATATAGCGAAGCATTATTAGAAATACTCAAGTTTCATGTCGAAATACAGATAAAAATACTAACTGATTCTCTGAAGAATACTATTCTCAACGACACAGAGGCTGACTTTTAAATCATTATGCTAAATTTTTCATAAACCAGTTTTTTATACGGTATCATCAAAAACCCCCTCAAAATCAACGTTTGAGGGGGGGCGTTTCTATGTAGCAATACCGCAACTTTGCCCAATAATTAACTCTACAAAAATATACAGCTGACCAAAAACTGTTGATTATCAGTACTTTCCGTTCAATTCCCAATTATAATCTACATATGAAATCGAAGCGTCTTTATTAGTTTTGACCTTCGCATATTTATTGACCCAATCTAAAATTGGTGCTTTATCTTTAAAATCCCCACCATACCACTTAAAGAGATTTGAGAGCTTGGCTTCTTTTGCAGAAACTTGATTTTTGTATGAATCGTTCAAAAAATCTACTCCTTGGTCGTCGAGTTGTTGGTTAAGTTTTGCTGCCATATACGCCTCATTTCTGAGCGGAGGACAAGATTTTGCTGCACAAACCAACGCAAAGTGAATACGTGGCTCGTTGAAGTCTTTTCTGATAATACCATGTTCGATATTATTCAAATCCATTTTTTTTCCACCAATATTAATAAATTTTACGTCCCATGGAGTATTGACGAATGGAATTTTCACCTTGTCACCAATATCCTTGATACTTTTAATTTTGTGTTGAGTATTATCCAAAATCAACTGTATCGTAAAAGCATTATAAGCATTTATCCAATAGGCCAGTTTTTCATCTTTACTCCATTTATCGCCAGGAGCATTGTTTTCCACCAAAGTTAAATACTTTTTCAATTCTATTTGGTCTTTCTTAAAACCCGCATAATCAACAAATCCTTTGGCATCGACGTGTTTTTTCAATAAACCATTCCAAATTTCATGGCTAATTGGCTCAGCGTTCGATGTCGGAGCGTTTACAGCAAAACAACTGCTTACCGTAAATAAAATTATACTAAATAAACCCGTAATCTTCATTTTTATAGCGTTTTTTGTTATTATTCTTTGTGAAACCTTCATATTTAAATACGTTGGTCAGCGATAAAAAGTTTTTTATTAACAAATAATAACAAAGTCAGAGCCTAAACCCTCAAGAAAATCTTATAATGAAACATTGCTCTCAGAAATGCCCATTTCACGCCAATAACTGCTAAAGTAATCACAACACCATAGTAGTTTTCACCAAAAAGCTGCCCCAGCCATTGAAAAAGTCCCTCTGATGCATAATTCCAGTCAATAACTTTGACCGACATATAAATTAAAATAGAGTTTAGGCCAATAATCGTAAAGAAAAAAGCCCAACGTTGATATTTTAGCACATCAATAATAAAGTAGAAAATCGCCAACAAAATTAGGCTACAACCACCTGCATAAAGCATAAACGAGCTTGTCCAGAGATTTTTATTTATCGGGAAAATGAGGCCCCACATTCCACCGACGATTAAGCAAAGTAAGCCTCCAATCGCCAAAGTTGCGGCCTTTTGAGTTGGAGTTTTGGTAGCATTATTTTTAAGGAAATTTCCTGCAAAAATTCCCAACAAACCAGTACAAATAGCAGGAAGTGTCGAGAAAAGCCCTTCGGGGTCATGAATGACAAGGTGTAATCGGCCAGGAAGCACCGTGCGGTCAACCCACGAAGCAAAATTACCTTGAATTGTCAAATCGCCAGCCACAAAACCTGGAGCCGCACCGAATTTCATAATTAGCCAATAGCTAATCAAAATACCTACAAACCATACATACTGAAAACGTTGGCTTGCATATACATATATCATACACGCAAACATATATGCCAACCCGATACGACCTAAAACACTCGGAAAGCGAATCTGTGAAAGCTCTGTTATCTGTAAACCATTATTATAAATTACGCCCAAAAGCACCAATATTAGTCCACGCTTAATGATTCGTAGGACAATTTTGCGGTTTTCGACACCTTTATCAATTTCACGCCCAACTGAGTATGGGGTTGAAACGCCCGAAATAAATAAAAATAATGGAAAAATGAGGTCATAAAAGCGAAAACCGTTCCATGCCACATGTGAAAGTTGGGCCGCCATCCAAACAGCAGCTGGGTGATGGGTGGCATGAGCTAATTCGTGGATAAAATCCTCGCCGCCCATGATCCAAAACATGTCAAAACCTCGGAGGGCATCGAGCGAATAAAGTCTTTGTGAGGTAGTCTGGTTACTCATTTTATATAGATTAGGGTTATATTTCAAAGATAAAGAAAATAATAGAATGATAGAGAAGAATATTTCTATAATATTTGTGGAACGAATATTATACTCGTCGAAAAAGAAGTCTTATTCTTAAATTTTTCAAAAACCAAATAGTATTAGAAATAACCCATGAATTTTAGTTTCAGATTAGCAACAATCGACGATACCGAAGCTATTCGTGTATTGGCCGAGAATACCTTCCGTGATACCTACGCAGCATTAAACACACCCGAAAACATGGAAATCCATGTGGCTAAAAATTTTTCATCAGAAGCAATTTTAGCAGATTTGCAAAGTCTTAAAAATCAATATTTTGTTATCGAATTTGAGACACAAATTGTTGCTTTTGCAAAGCTCGTAAAAGAACATAGTACAAAAGGTTTGGAAGGCAAAAGGGTTGTCGAGATTGAACGTTTTTATATCGATAAAAACCTGCATGGACAGCAGTTGGGGCGTAAACTAATGGATTTCTGCACGAATTGGGCAAAAGAAAATAGTTTTGAAACAATTTGGCTCGGAGTCTGGGAAAATAACCCCAATGCGATACAGTTTTATAAAAAAATGGGCTTTGAGTTTCTTGACAAACACGTTTTTGTATTAGGCACAGATATGCAGACCGATTTTACGATGAAAAGAGATTTATGATAAGTCTAAAAATTAAAAAAATAAGCATTACGGAAGTTGAAAAATTCTCGGAAGTTGCCACTCGGGCATATTTCGATCATTATCGACATCTTTGGTATGATGAAGGCGAATGGTACGCCCATAAATGCTTCAACATCAATCAATTAAGTGAAGAATTAGCTGATTCAAGAAATAAGTTTTTCTTTGCAATTCTTGATGAAAATCCAGTTGGATTTCTAAAACTTCGCCCCGAAAATCAACTGACTGGTCAAGAAGGAAATGGCTTTGAAATAGAAAGAATATACCTAACAAAAGAAGCTACTGGTAGGGGAGTTGGCAGAAAAATAATGGAGTTTGCCATCGAAATGGCGATGCGGCAAAACAAAGATTATGTATGGCTTAAAGCAATGGACAGTAGCCAAAACGCTATTAGATTCTATGAAAGTCTCGGCTTTGAAATTTGCGGAACTTCACTCCTTGATTTTGAGCAAATGAAAACCGAATATTTGGGAATGGTAGCAATGAGAAGGGATTTACATTGAAAATGAGCCTTCGACTACGCTCAGGCACCATTTTTTATTTCGGTGGTTGAGCGTAGTCGAAACCCCGAAAACTATGCTAACAAAGCCTTCACCATCGCCGAAATGGTTTTCCCGTCGGCAAGTCCAGCGAGTTCTTTAGAAGCTACGCCCATCATTTTACCCATATCCGATGGAGCAGAGGCTCCTACACGAGCCTTGATTTCTTCTAATTTGGCTTTTAGTTCGTCTTCTGAGAGCTGTTTTGGCAAAAACTCTTCGATAACCATCAACTCGGCCAATTCTTTCTCCAAAAGATCAGGACGATTTTGTTGACGATAAATATCTGCCGAATCTCTTCTTTGTTTAGCTGCTTTCGTAAGTAATTTTGTTTCTTCCTCAGTCGTCAAGTCGCCTGTTTTTCCTTCCTTAGTTTCTTCCAACAAAATAACTTTTTTTATATCACGAAGAGCCATTAATCTAGCAGATTCACGAGCCAGCATGGCTGCTTTTATTTGGGCATCGATTGTTGTTTTTAAAGACATTTTTTTGAGAATTAATTGTATTATTATAATAAAAACTAATGTTATATCTGTCTGATAATTTTTTGAAATACCTATTAATAACGGGATTAAACAACCAATCAAACTAATATATGAGTTTATACTTGGCTCTCTGCTCTTTACTTTGACCTTATTTGCTACTTGCCAAAAGAGTTATTCATCAACCAAGTTAATTCTGTAAAGTTTTGCTGAAATCCAATCAAAATTAAAAAATCAGTATTGCATTATTCAACACATTTCCGATTCTGATGATTGAGTAACTCCTTCATTTCAAAACAATTGAATCGAGCTAAACGCTTCGGAAAATTTCGTCGAAGCTGGAAAAATCAGACTCGAATATTATTTTGGTAAAATTAGGAACTGATTTTGGCTATAAATCAGTTATTTAATTAATAAGTAATACAAAGTTCCGACAAAAATCTGGTAAAAGTAAGTGAAAATAGTTACTATTACCAAAAAATGAAACATGTGAAGGCAATTGGTTAAAAATGCGACAAATCTCGCATATCTCATTACGATGCACAAACTAGTATTTGTTATTTGTTAGGAAAGCGTATGATTTTAACAATACATTTTAAAGAATAGCATGACGAAATTATCAGTCAATATCAACAAAATTGCGACCTTGCGAAACTCACGAGGCGGAAGCCAACCGAATGTGGTGCAGGTTGCGATTGATTGTGAAAAATTTGGAGCGGAGGGAATCACTGTTCATCCTCGACCCGACGAAAGACATATACGCTATCAGGATGTCAATGACCTGAAGGCAATCGTTAAGACGGAGTTTAACATAGAAGGTAATCCTACCGAAAAGAAATTTGTAGAGTTGGTACTTGCTAATAGACCTACCCAAGTAACCCTCGTTCCCGATGCTCTTAATGCCGTGACTTCAAACGCAGGCTGGGATACAATTAAGCATAAAGAATTATTGAAAGATTTGGTCGCAACCTTCAAAAGTGCGGGTTGTAGAGTTTCTATTTTCGTCGATCCAATCGAGGCAATGATTGAAGGGGCAGTTGAAACAGGCACAGACCGAATTGAGCTTTATACCGAAAGTTACGCCAAAGATTACTTCAAAAACCGTGAAGTTGCCATCAAGGACTACGTTATTGCCGCAAAAGTAGCAGAGCGAGTTGATCTTGGCGTAAACGCCGGACATGACCTAAGTCTAGAAAATCTTCGTTATTTCAAACAAAATATTCCGAATCTTCTTGAAGTATCAATTGGTCACGCACTTATTTGTGATGCTCTTTATTTGGGTTTGGAAAATACAATTCAGCTATATTTGCGTGAATTGGAGTAAAAAATGAATGAGTGATAGAATGAGTGAATAATCTCTTTTACGATCAAAATCCATTGACTTATTGCTTATTGACATCTAAAAATGACAAAACCACTTTCAGTAGAGCAGTTTCTTGAAAAAGCACAAACGCTTCCAATAATTGATGTACGTTCGCCAGGTGAGTTTGAACGTGGGCATATCGTTGGGGCAATCAATATTCCTTTGTTCGAGAATCACGAACGAGCAGAAGTGGGTACTCGCTACAAGCGAGTTGGAAAAGAGTCAGCTTTCTTGTTGGGTCTTGATATTGTTGGGCCAAAACTATCTGTTTTTGTAAAAAAAGCAAATAAAATTGCTCCTGAAAAAGAGGTTTTAGTGCATTGTTGGCGTGGTGGAATGCGAAGTGGAAGTTTTGCAACGCTACTGAGTTCGGCAGGAATGAAGGTTTCGCTTTTGGTTGGGGGCTATAAATCTTACCGAAATTTTATTTTAGAACAATTTCGTAAACCGCTCAATATCATTATTTTAGGTGGAAAAACAGGCAGCGGAAAAACAGAGATTTTATATGAACTTGAAAAACAAGGGGAACAAATTTTAGATTTAGAAGGCTTGGCAAATCATAAAGGCTCAGCATTTGGCATGCTCGGACAAGCTCCGCAACCAATGACGGAGCATTTTGAAAATATGCTTTTCGAGAAACTCTCTAAGTTAGATACTTCTCGCCGCATTTGGGTGGAAGATGAAAGCAAAAACGTTGGTTGCTGCAATATTCCTGACGGACTTTGGCAACAAATGCGAATGGCGAACGTTGCTTTTATTGATGTTAATAAAGAAATCCGTATCGTGCGTTTGATGAATGAATATGCTCAATTTTCGTTTGAAGAAATTAAACAAGCTACCGATAAAATCGGAAAACGACTTGGTGGGCAACAACATAAAGATGCTATTGAGGCTTTAGCACAAGGCAATTTTTCGGTCGGAACTGAAATTGCCCTTCATTATTACGACAAAGCTTATCTGCACGGGCTCTCGAAAAGAGAACCCTCAAAAGTTAGAACGTTTGAAGTGACAGAAAATAATCCGATGGCCACTGCTACACAACTCATCGAAGGGATTTAACATAATTTAAGACATTTAAACAGCATTATCAGCATACTTATTCTAAGTTTGTATAATATTTTGCTTCTTAAACTGTCATTTAACCATTATTTTCAATTAAAACACAAAAAATTATGAGGGCTATTTCCAAAAAAGGAGTATTATTCCTACTATTTGCTGCTCCTTTTCTTTCGTTGGCACAAGAAAAAAAAGAAAAAGTACGTATTCGAATTGAACAAGAAGTTGAAGGTAAAATTATTATCAGCCAGAAAATTGTCAATTCATCGGGTTTATCAAGCAGCCAAAAAGATGAAATGATTGAAAAATTCAAAGACTCGGTTTTGGCACTAAATAAAGGTAAAGCCCAAGGGGTAAAAATTGAAATAGATAACGATTCAAACTCAAATATCAATATCGAGCGAAATGATGAAAAGAAGATTGTAAAAAGATATGAGTTTAAAGATGATGCCGGTGGCGGAAATGAAGACATTATAATCAAAAGTGGGCCGCAAGTAAGGATTTTCAAAAGAGACGGTAAAGGTGAGATTGAAAGTTTTGATAGTGAAGCTTTTACTCACGGATTGAATGGTAATATGGAAAGCTTGCGAGATAATATGAAAAAAATGGGTAAAGACCTAAAGTTTGAGTTTCGCTCAATTCCAGATAATTTTTTTGATGGTGGAAATTTAGGTAGCAAAACTATTAAAAATGTTGAGGTTTTTCCGAATAACCCAAAAACAGAAATCTTAAATGTAAGTTTCAATGCTCCACAAAAAGGCGATGTAAGCATCAAAGTATTGGATGTAAAAGGAAGCATTATTGCAAAAGAAGAAATCAAAGACTTTTCTGGTGAATATGTAGGTCAAATAAATATTGGTAAACAAAAATCACGAACAATTTTCGTGATGATTACGCAAGGCGAAGATGGTAACGTAAAGCGTATAGTTTTACCATCGAATGAGAAATAATCATGAGAAACCAAATAAAAAGCTCAGTTGAAACCTTCAACCGAGCTTTTTATTTTATCATTAAAACTATTGATTAACCATTATTACTTGCTTGCCTCTTCAATCCAATGGGTCATTTCTGTTACGATTGCATCGCCTGAGCCTAAATAGCCTGTGCTTTTAAATTTAATTTTGCCTTCTTTATCTATGCAAAATTTAGCAGGAATTCCATTTACTCCGTAATTTCCAGCAACCTCGCCACTAATATCCATAATCACAGGGAAAGTCGTAAAACCTCTTTGTTTGACAAACGAATTAACCGTCGATTTCCATTGGTCTGCACTTACACGTTCATAAGTATTTACAAACAAAAATTTTACGTTTGGATTATCCTTAAATTTATCCATTGATAGCTTCATACCCGGAAACGACATGATACATGGCCCGCACCAAGTCGCCCAAAAGTCAAGAACTACTACTTTTCCACGTAACTCTGAAAGTTTCACGCTTTTTCCATCTAAATCAACCAACGAAAAATCAGGAGCATCTGCACCTACCGACCCAGCACTTCGACGTTTTACATCTTGGATGAAAAGTTTAGCGAAAATGTGGTTTTTGCCTTCTTTTTCTAATTTTTTGGCTACATTTGCAAAGGTTTCATAGTCTTTTTCAGGGTTCAAGAAATTATTAATCGCAATCAAACCCGCCAACGAAGAACCCATTTCAGCAATAATAGGCTTGATTGTTGCACTATGATTTGCTTCCGATGCTTGGTAAGTTGTCTGAATCTCTTTTTTCTTCTTTTCGTCTTTTTTCTGAGTTGCTGCATCAAATTGATTTTGCAATTCTACTTGACCTTGACGGAATTTCTGTGATTCTGCCATAACCATATTAAATTTAGCCATCATCGGAGAGCCATCCACTGCATAAGAACCAGGCTTATCAGGCGTATTATAGCCATCCGCAGTAACCGTGAGCGTTTCGCCACCGTCAAGAATCAAACCTATCATTTGTTGATTAGCGATATTGATTTGATAAATTCCCGGCTCAGACATTTTACCTTTGAAAGCAAAACTATTCTCTGCCGAAAGAGCCATCGAATCAATTCTAAGTGGGATATTTCGGTCGTTCATTCTCTCCAAATAAATCTTTCCGCTCACTGCTGATTTTACTTTTCCGCTAATATTATACGAACTTTCCGGAACTGTTGGTGCATTTGCTTGGGGCTGTGACTGACAAGCCATTCCGCTGAATACCAAGCATATAGCAATAATAATGTGTTTCATGTTTTTTTGCTTTTTACTACTAGCAACGGGCGGCTTTCCTCGTAGCTTTTAGCTTTGTTTTTTGACTAAATACTTTTTTTATAAACAATTATGTAAAATTTTACCCAATTTTAAGACAAAGCGGCCATCAATAAGTCATTTGTGCCTTTTGGATCTGCTGAGCCTTTCGATTTTTTCATAACTTCACCAACAAACATGCCAAGTAAGCCCTTCTTTCCGTTTTTATATTCTTTTACTTTAGCTTCATTGGCAGCAAGAACTTCGTTGATTAACGATTGTAATGTATCGATATTGCTTTCTTGAATCAAATTGTTGCTTTCTGCCAGTTTCAATGCCGATATCGTTGGATTTTCGAGCATCAAAGGGAATAATTTTTGTGCAGCTGTCGAATTACTTATTTTGTTTTCTTCAACTAAGGATATAATTTCTACCAATTGGCTTGGTTTTAGTCCAAATTCGGTAATTTCAGTGCTATTTTCGTTCAAATATCCCTTAATTGTTGATGTAAGCCAGTTGGATGCCGCTTTGTAATTTTGTGATAGTTTACAAACTTCCAAATAATAATCCGCCATTTCTTTAGTGTCGGTAATTGTTACAGCATGTTCGTCAAGAATACCAAATTCTTTTGTGAATTTTTCGACTAATTCACTCGGTAAAGAAGGCATTTGTATTCTGATTTCGTTTATCCATTCATCCGATATGCGTAACGGAGCTAAATCAGGCTCGGGGAAATAACGATAATCGTTCATTGTTTCTTTCAAACGCATGCTATAAGTTTGACCGTTATCGGCATCAAACATACGGGTTTCTTGAATAACCTTTCCGCCCGATTCGATTAATGCAACTTGGCGTTTATATTCAAATTCGGCAGCATGTTGTAGGTTACGAATTGAATTCATATTTTTGATTTCTACCTTGGTACCAAATTGGGTGGTACCTTCTTCACGAATCGAAATGTTTAAGTCTGCACGCATTGAGCCTTCTTCCATATTTCCATCGCAAATACCCAAATAACGCACTATTTTACGAATTTCAGTCAAGTATGCACCTGCTTCTTCGGGGCTACGCATACAAGGCTCCGAAACGATTTCAACGAGTGGCGTCCCTGCACGATTATAATCCAAAAGCGTAAAAGCATCGCTAACATCGTGAACCGATTTTCCCGCATCTTCTTCAAGGTGAATGTGGTGAAGCTCTAAAGTGCGTTCTCTGAAACCTTTACCATCTTTTAGGCGAATTTTCACTTCCCCGCCTTTACAGATTGGATATTTATCTTGCGAAACTTGATAACCTTTTGGAAGGTCAGGATAAAAATAATTTTTACGGTCAAAATAGTTGTTTCTATTGATTTCGCAGCCACAAGCCAAGCCCATGCGAATGGCAAATTCGACTGCCTTTTTATTCAATTTTGGCAAAACACCAGGGTGTCCTAGCGTGATTACACTAATATTTGTGTTTGGTTCGCTACCAAATTTATTGGTATCGGATGCGAATATTTTACTTTCGGTCGCCAATTGGCAATGAACTTCTAAGCCAATAACAATTTCGTATTTCATGAAGGATTTTTATTGTGGCAGCGGCAAAAACTTTGCCGTTAAGAAAACTAGGTTTTTGAATAAAATACAAATTTATGGTTTTTAGCTGAAAGTGTAATAAAAAAGTGTAATACAGGTTTGTAACCAGTCAATATTTTTGTAAATAAACTTATTTTACGCTTTCGACAGGTTGGAAATTTGTCTAAAACTTATTTTACGCTTTCGACAGGTTGGAAATTTGTCTAAAACTTATTTTACGCTTTCGACAGGTTGGAAATTTGTCTAAAACTTATACTACGCTTTCGACAGGTTGGAAATTTGTCTAAAACTTATACTACGCTTTCGACAGGTTGGAAATTTGTCTAAAACTTATACTACGCTTTCGACAGGTTGCAAACCTGTCCTACATGATGTCGTTATAGATTTCTTTGATGTAGGACCATTTCCAATCTTTCATTTGTTTGCAAAGGTTAGCTTTTACTGGATTATTAAGAATATAAATTAAGATTTTATTTAGTTCTTTGTCATCACGGATTAATCTATCATAGCTTTCATCTTGCCAAAATTTGCCTGTTTCGCCTAATAATTTGTTACATTCTCTGGCAGAAAATCGTTTTATTGAATGCATAATTTCTTGAAGATACGAAGGAGTGTCGATTTCGGTGTTATTAAATAATCTCAAAATAACATGAACGTGATTTGACATGATGCAATAAGCAAAAAGTTCAAGTCGTTTGCCATCCCAAAAATGTAGGGTGTCTGCTACAATTTTTGCTAATGAATCGCTTCTGAGATAATGTTTCCCCCCTAAATAATTATCAAAAAATTTGTCTTTTTTTACAAAGGTTATTTTTCCGAGTTGGTCTAAATCTTCGTTTTTGTTTTTAGAGAAAAGCTTAATTTTTTCCTTTTCTAAATTATACTCTTGTTCCCATTGCTCATAAATTTCTTTGGGAACGCATCCATGAAGATTGAAAGTTA
>Ga0247831_1001772_pt1 | contig 38235 bp, 53 predicted proteins | sample LaCruzMarch2015__9_FD_192406 | JGI IMG/M metagenome (GOLD analysis project Ga0247831, IMG submission 192406) | Freshwater microbial communities from meromictic Lake La Cruz, Castile-La Mancha, Spain - LaCruzMarch2015_1m | ecosystem: Environmental > Aquatic > Freshwater > Lake | place: Spain...
AACCTGTGACCAACCGCCCCGTTTGGCCCGTTTTTTTACGGTCTCGGGATTCAGACCAAAGCGTTCTGCCGTCAGTTTGTAGCTGCGGGTCGCGAGGTAGGTGGCTTTGACGGATTCCCAGTGTATGGTGCCGCCCGGTCTGAGGGAAATTTATCAATGATCCGAGGGAATCCGCGTTCCCTTGCTCTTTCCCTGCAACTGGGCTGCAGGGGTCATGCACGCCTGGTTCACCGCCTCTGCAGGGGAGGTTGAGCGATGTCGGCGCGCGCGAGTTTGATGGCGCGGCGGATCAGGACTCTGCCAGCGAGGTCGACAAATGGCAAGTGTGCCCGTTGCGCCTCCTCCCGAAGCCATCCAACAATCTCCTCTAGGTGTTCCTCGCACCAATCAGGGCCATTGGAATCCATGAGAACAGCTCGTTTGTTGCACTGGCACCCCGGCGAGGGCTGGATTCCAATTTTTGAAAGCATGCGCTTGAGCTGAGATCCGGGGCCGGTGCCGATTGCCTGGCTTGCCTGCGGATTATATTTCGCCGCCAATCGTGCGTAATGTTCGTGGGGAATAAATACCAATCCCTCCTTCACTTTTGAAACGGAAAGAACTTCCTCAAGATACCCCGCCGGCCGCTCCGGAGCCACTTGCTCAAGCGCCGAGAGTAAAATGGGAATTGGAGCCCTCATGGCGGAGGAGCTACGGGATTGAAGCAAACCTTGACATAATATCCGCTATTTCCTCCATGATTGTCCCCCGCCGCCATTGTAAACGAGGCACTGCCCGCAAGAGAAAAGACATGGTTCACCGCGTGCGCCCCGTTGCAAGTGAGGAAAATGCAACACCCCGCATCCACGGCCGCGCCATTGATCAAAAGCTCGTCGTCCACGCTTCCTGTGATTTGCACTGTCACTGGCGTTGAGAACGGGTTGGTAACCGTTTGCTCACAATACGGGGTGGCGGCACACTCGCCGTAATATCCACCGGATGGTGATTCAAAGCAGGAATAGGGGTGGCACTCCGGTTCGCAAGTCGGTAACTCGACCGTGCATGTCGCACTGCCTCCCGGATGATCCAGTTCGGAGAAATTTGCCGTGTATTTAAACGTCTTCCCTCCATCAGCGGCAGCATTAAGGGAGAATGTGGCAAGAATATCCTCACCTGGACCAACGAAACCGGAGCCTCCCGCCCTCGTTCCCGGTCCGCGAATGGACACCATCCAGCGATCTCCGGTATTTGCGTCAGAAACGCTGGCACGGACCGATACAACAATAAGCTCCGCCGCACACTCAGCGGAGCAGTAGATGGTGAACCCTTTTGGGTGAGTGATGGTGATCGGAGTGATATGGATCGGATCGACCGGAGGAACAATCGGCCCAGGACCAGGGCCAGGAGGCAGAATCGGCCAGCCCCACCAAGGCGGCGGGATGACCGGCGGGATGACCGGCGGGATGACCGGCGGGATGACCGGCGGGATGACCGGCGGGATGACCGGCGGGATGACCGGCGGGATGACCGGCGGGATGACCGGCGGGATGACCGGCGGGCAATCTACGCGTTCGGGCGCAATCGTCGTCCAATCCTCCGCAAGAAATTCCGGTTTTCCGAAATCGGTCGTCCGCACGACGCGCGGGGCCGTGTCGCGAATGTGGCACCACCACAACCCGCGCCAATACGTGATCCATTTATCAGTCCAGGGCAAACGGCGGATCGGCGTTCCGGCCTGGGCGAGATCGCGCGCGTTGAACCAGTTCATGCCGGAGGGATGAATTCAGGCGGTGGCGGGTGTTGCTGATGGTCGCCCCACTTGCGCAACCCGGAAAGTCCCTCCGCCTGGATGGCATCAGCCAGAACCTTCTTCTCGGCTTCCGTTGCCTGCAAATTTGCAAAGCACGGGTCTGTAGAGTAAGCGCATGTTGTCCAGTCATGAGCGAGAAACTCGTCGCGCGAAAAATCCGTGGAGCGCACAACGCGAGGCACTCCAGATTCACGATACCACCACAGTGCTCGGTAGTATTGTAACCACGAGGTGTTGGTCGGACTCCACCCCATCCGCCGCACCTGCAACCCGGCATGTTTTGCCAGAGCGCGCGCGTCAAACCAACTGAGGTTATACAGCGGCATGGCAGATCAGGCGACCTCTCCCAAGTCGCGATCAATTTTGAGTCCAAATGTCCGAGAGGTGATGCGCATGGTATCGGGACCAGCCGCCCAGGCGGAAACTTCCACCCTCTCAATCTCGGCCAATCCAAGGAACGATGTTCCGGAATCCTCCTCGTATCCGCTCAAGGCCGTGCCAAGCTCCGTCTTGTCGAGCTTGGCATGGAGAATGAAATAGGTGCCGGTTCCGGAGCCTTGTTTCTCGAACTGGTCTGAAATAACGACATGCCTATCGGGTTCCAACTCCTTCACCCAAAGCGCGAGGCTGTCCAGATCGAGGTCGAGAATTACGCCATTTTTCACGAAGCGGACATAAAGCAAAAGGTCATCGCCCTCCTTTGTCGCAAGCAGGGCCTTCATTTCGCCATCTTTAAGGGCCGTGACGGCAGCGCCGTTAAGCGTGACCTCTCCGGTCACGACATCAACGAACACATCGACCCCAGAGGTTGGCTGGATCGCTCCGGATTCAATCCCGATGGTGATGGTCATTGATCCTGTGCCGTCCCCATTCGTTGCCTTGAGAGCATCGGTCAACTCGTAAACTCCCGGAGCGGTGGCGGCCCCACTGATTTTGCCTGTGTCCGCATTGATGGACATGCCGGGCGGAAGACCTGCGCACGCCCAGGACGTTGGGCTATTGGTCGCGCCAGGCTGAAATTCCCAATATTCCCATTGCCGCCAACCGAGGATTGATGTTGTGAGTGAAATGACTGGAGCTGGCATAATTTAGAGTTTGCTGATGGTTGCTTTGATTCCTTTGCAGGAGATTTTGACCTGGCCAACGGGCGCGCCGTTGTTGCCGGTGAAGGATGAAAACCCGAGCGCGGCCGTGGGATCTTCCGCATCGAAGCGGTTGAGTTCTCCGCGCAGCACGAACGCGGCCGTGGTTGGCGCGGTCGCATCCGCCCAGGCCAGATAAAGCCGCTGCTCGGCCGTGAATGTTTCGCTCGCCGGGCGGCGCACGCGGTAGGCAAACGCATGCTGCGTTTCCGCCTCGCTCAGCAGGAGTTGCTTCTCGAAAAGCGTGGTCCCGAATGTCACGCTCGCGAGGTTTGTTCCCATTCCGCTGCCGGTCGCTGCAGGCGTGCCGAGTTTGAGAGTCATCACATACTGACCCCGTCGCGGGCCGAGGAGCTGCGCGAGCAGCGTCCACTGGATCTCGAAATACGTGCCGACCGAGAGCATGTCCGCCTGGACGGGGATGTCGAAGACCTCCCATTGAACTCATAGGGATAGTAGGTGCCGTCGAACACCTCGGCCGCGAACCAATTAGCCCCGTCGCAGGCGACAAACGGCGCTGTAGCGCGCGTAAGCAAACCACCACGCCGTGTGGCCGATCCCGGCACCGTGACTGACTGGACGCTTCCAGACCACTGCAGCACCACGTTTTCGTGAGTGGAAGGATCAGGCAGCGAGCCGCCCTCGATCAGCGTCTCGATGTCGGCGAGGGCCGATGGTTTCACCGCGCGCAGCAGAGCGCGGTAAGTCGCCGCCCTGGTCGCCGAGGTTTTGAGCGGAGGGTATTCCATCGCCAGATCCGGCACGACGATCTTGATTTGCTCCGGCGTGTCGCGGTTCGGGATCGCATCGAAAACGATGCGCCCCGTCGCATCGGCCAGCACGCGCCGGATGGGATCTCCGGTCGCCTGGTCGATGCCCCAATAGACCAGCTCGCCGGTTGCGGAATCCACGCGCGGCACACCGAGCGGGATCGTGGTGATATCGAGCTTCCCCTCTGTGTTGAGCAAGGGAACCGTGGACGGCAGACGCGAGGCCGGAATTGCGGTGCCGCCTCCGATGCGATCCCAGGGGATATTCAGCGGGAGCTTCTCGACCGGGATGTTCGGCCAGAAGTCGGCCGGGTTGCCTGCGGCCGTGAGGGCATCAAGGATCGCCTGCAAGCCGATGATCTCGCTGATCGCGTGTTCGTGCCCGAGGAAATAACTCTCCGGCCCGATGCTGGTGATCAGGACCAGGTAAGCGTTTTCGTCCGGAGCATCCGGGAAGGTCACCTGGACCCGGTTGTCATCGAGCGCCTTCGTCTCGTAGAGGTTGTCCGGGATGCGGAGATTCGTTCCGCCGTTTTCCCAGAGGGTCACATGCAATCGGGTGGTGCCCAGATTGTGCTCGTAAACAAACTGGCCGAGCACACCGTCACCAACGATGGCGACGTAGTGGCGCTCGCCGTGGAAGACCTGGCTGTGATCGTGTTCGAGCCAGGCCACCGGATCAATCTGCTGCTCCAGCCAGGCCGGATCGTTAGAGATGGCCATCGGGTCATCGATCATGTCATTCAGCAACGTGATGGGAGCCTGCACAGGCGTGCCGCTTTCTCCGTCTAGGATCACCTCGATCTCGATGGACATCGCCACCTCGGGGTTGCCGTCCAGGGCGACCTCGACACCAGGACCAGTGAGCGGGATTTTCCCGACAGGAGTCTCAAGCACCGGCTGGTTCTCCATGTTCACTTCCATGAGGGCCTGCGCTGCGAGCGCCAGCGGCCCGACGAACTCCACATAGTAATACCGCGCGCTCGGCTGCGTGACGCGGAACCTCTCTGCACCGTCCGGGATGAGATCATTCAGAACGGCTGCAATCTTCGCGGCCGTGAGATTGCTCACCGGGAGGATGGCCGTTGTGAGACCGTTCCAGGTAATCGAAAACTCCCCGAGGGCACCGACCGGGATGGAGATCCGCTGCACCTCGTTGCGGGTGCCGGTCCCGGCGCGCACAAGCGCCCGATCCACAGCGGGAGGCATAGGCAGCGAGAACTGGTCAGTGAACGCGACCGGAGCCTGAAAGAGTTTGATGATCGAGACGCGGCCGTAGTCGAGATCCCAGGCGATCACGCGAGTGAAGCACTTCGGATAAAGCTTCGCGCCGGTCACCAGAAAGGCCGTGGTCTCGGCCGCATTGATCCATCGGATCGCATAGATATTAGCGGCCCCGCCCTGGACAACCTTCACGCCTCCGCGCGCGATCACGGTCGAGAGTTTGTTCAGCTCCACTTCCAGCGCCTGCTTGCCGATGTTGTGAGGGAGATCCGGAGTCTCGACGGCCTCCACGCTCACGCGCCACACGCCATCGAGCGGAGAGCGATCAATGAACCCGATCCCGCATTTGATCGTGCCGAAGGGAATCGCCGCCTTGCGGTAGTCTCCCGAGTCCAGGAGTTCCATGCCCTGCAGCACCAGGCGCAAGGTGTCGCCCTGCGTGACTGCGGGCAGCGTGAGCGCCCCGCCGTCCGGAGCGATGAGTTGTTTCTTTGCGATGTCGTATCCGATTTTCAGGTCCATGATTCTAAGGTCTCCAAAGGTTGCGCGGGAGCCGTCTCCGGGTCCGCGTCGTCGTCGAGCGTTGTGAACTGCCGCAGCCAATCAAACGGGAACGGGCTCACCTTGTATGGGAAGGCCCGGAAGGCATTCAGAGGCGCAGGGTTTTCGATGATGACTCTCATACCGTCCAGAACTCCACGCTGTTGGTTTGCCAGCCGATCTGCGCAAGGGCCGCGTTGACCTGGTCGGTGATAAAGTCGCCGAAGAAATTGAAGGTGCCGAGGGCCGCATCCGCGAAGCCAAGGCCGATGCCGCCGAAGCTTCCGCCGATGGGCTTGTAGTCCGGGAGCAGCTTCACCGGCTCGACCCCTGCAGCGAACAGATCCCAGAACTCCTCCTGCTTTACAAATGCCTGTTGGTCGGCCGGGTCGCTTCCGCGCAGCACGTAGATCTTGGCCAGCTCGCGGGTGGCCAGCATCGAGGAGGGTGTGCGCGCAGGCATCTTTCCCGCCCAGGTCCGATACCTGGAAGGAAGGGTGCGGGCCATGAAGATCCCGCGCGGCCGTGCATATAGATATACGCTGGCAACAAAGAGATCCTTCTCCCACGCCTCGGCCGTCCGGAATGCTTGCGGCCGGGCAGCGTCCGTCACGGCAACAAAATCTAAAGCCGTATCGAGCTGGATAAACGGCGCGGACTCCCCGCTTTCCCGCCAGCTCCGTTCGCAGACATCCCCGACGATCCGGGAAGCCGGATAATCATCGGGCATCGTCCATCCGCGCGGATCTCCGGTCTTGAGATATGCGACCGAGGCTTCCACATCGTTCACGAACCCCGCGACCATCGAGACCTTCCATTTTCCAGGTTGCCCCGATTCATCCGCCACCACCCGCGTTCTCCACGGGTGCGGATACGGCGCTGCAGAGGCCGTGCGCGGGCCTTCCAGCGGAGTGCGGCGGCGGATCTCGTCAATCAACGCATTGTGCTTCTCCGCGCTGATCGGCATCCGCTGCTTCACCCCGAGCTTGTCCATGAGCGCACTCATGACATTGCCCACCATGTTTGTTGGAATGCCCCCGAGGGCTTCCGCTGTGAACTCATGAAACCAAAGTCGAAACGGGCGCGCGGCTCGATACGTCCGTCCTTCTGGGCGATGGCGATCAGCTTCCGCGCCGTCCAGGCCTTCCACTCCGGCTTCGCGTAAGCCTTCATCTCGGCCTTTTCGATCTGCCAGAAGGAATTCAGCTTCAGTTCCACGAAGAGCCAGCAGTCACCGGCGTCGTTGTATTCCGGGATCTCCAGCGGATCGGACTCCTTGTCAGAAATCTTCAACGCCCCGATCTTGGGCTCTATACCATTGACCAGGCCACGAGAGAAACGCACCGCAGGCTTGCCACCCTCTGTGGTGGCGACGCTCGGCTGCCAGGAATGCGACACCCCGTTTCCGCCCTCGCTGCTGTAGCTGATAATGATCCCGCTATCGAGCTGCCGCGTGCGCACGCCATTGCCTGCCAGGATCTGCCTGCGCTCCAACTCGCGCACCAGAGCATTGTGATGTTCCGCGAGCACGGTGACACCCGGCTGAACATATAAGTGCTGGAGAGAATCCGAGATCATCCCATGCCCTCCAGTTTGTAAACATCCCTGTTCCAACCACCGCGACCAGAGAGCAGATATCGCTCAGTGATTTCCAGCACCGTTCCGCGCACGCGGATTGAAGGAACCCGCTTCAGCCAGTTACGGCCGCGACCAAGGTTGGGCAGTTTGATGTATCTCGGCTGCGGAACATTTGCGACCACGCTTTCGATCCCATCGAAGAGATTGCCGGGCAATGTTTTTGTTACATACGTCTTCGACCACACCGCGCCAAAAGAAAGATAGCTGTCCACCTTGAACATCGGGTTCTTCTTGCTCCCGGTGTCGCTGTTTTCAGTCGGAAGCTCATCCTTGAACTCGATGACACCTTCTTTCACGTCGCCCTTGTATTTTTCTTTGATCTTGAGCCAATCCGGATGGCTTGTGATCGGAGACTCAGAGTCACTCGTGTCGAGAGAATACACCGCTTGTTCCTCGGTGTTCTGCTCGCCAACCTGGACGGTTTGACCTCCCTCGAAATTCAATTCCCATTCCCAGTTCCCGCCAGGCGTGCGCTTTGCCTGGACTCCGGTAAGCGCGAAGCCGGAAATTGCCGGGACTGTCGTTGTCGGGATCTCCAGCGGACCGGCCCCATCCGATAGCACCAGGGGCACAGCCACCACCATCACGGTCGTTCCAGTCCGCTCCTGCCGTATGCTCACCAAGCGAGGCTTGGGAGAATCTCCATATTTCTGGCTCATTCGTAAACGGTCTCCTTCTTCGCGATGATGTCCGTGTTTGCGGCCGTCGCCTCAGCCGCAACCGCCGCCTTCTGCGCCAACTCGATCTGCTTCTTGAGTAGATCCACCTGGCCGGCCGCCTGCATACTCTCGCCAACCGCGCCGCCGATCCGCGCCATCGACGACACGCTCAGCGCATTCCGCGCGATCTCCCCGGCATCCGGAAGCGGGGTTGGCTTTTTGGGGTCGTCAGCTTTTTCCATTGAGGCATTCGCGTTCCGGATCGCGAATTTTGACAGGCCATCCGCCTCCGTCATCCCCGCCTGCTCGGCAGCGGTCCGCGCGTTCGCGTAGTCCTGCTTCCATTTGACACCGGCGATTTTTTTCTTGTCCCCGCTGGCCACTGCTTCGGACATTTCCAGATCGTCCGCCATCTTTTTCCTGGCGGCGGCGTTGTCCTTGTCCGTCTGAGCGATCTTTTCTTTGATGGCGAGCTGCTCGGCATAGATCTCCACCATGCGTTCCTCCGCAGTCGCCTTTTCCTCATCGGTGGAGGAAGAAGATTGGAAGGTCTCGTTTTGCGCGACTCCCTGCCTCTGGAGATCCGCCACCTGTTCCTGTGGGGTCATGGCATCGAATTTCGCTTTCTCCTGAGCACCGGCGATTCCTTTTCCCAAGCTGGCCTTGCGCGCATCCTCCGCCGCGATCCGCTCGCGCGACGCAGCGATAGCGGCCTCCAGCGCCACCTCCTCGGGACTCAAGAGGCCCTCTTTTCTGCCGAGCATATCCACCAGGAGCGAAAGGTTTTTTACCGAGTTCTTGAGCACAAGGTTTTGCGCGGCACGCGGGGCTCCGGCATCCTTGCTGCTTACGATTCCCTGCGAGTCTTCCTGAGCGGTTTTGGCGAGTTCCTCCGCGAGTGCGTCCCTCTCATCCTGGGTTTTTACGTTTTTGACTCTCTCGGCAAACGAATCGTATTGCTCACTCTTCGCGAGCCTCATCTCGTCAGCTTTTGCCTGGTCAGCTTCATCGGTTGCGCCGCCGAGAATGCTGTAGCCAAACCTCTTCGCCTGGCTGAGCATGAAATCCACACCCATCTTTGCAAAGGTCGCCGCGAGAATGTTCGGAAGGGTGAAGAGCCCTCCGATAAATTTTTCAAGCCCGGCTGATGCCTTTCCGAGTCCGCCCGCGAGAGCGCCCCCGAGTCGCGTCCAAAGCGGGGCCGCCTTTCCGGCCTCCTGCCCAGCCTGCCACATGGCACGGCGAGCTGCCTCCAACGCCTGCTGTGCAGGCATGCCCATTTTCCGGGCAGAGTCGTATGCGTCTTTGCTGTAGGGCGCACCGCCAAACGCTGGCCCGGACGGCGCGGCGCTCTTGCCCCTTGCGGCACCTCCTCCTGCGCGGGCAGAGGAGTTTGCGGCCTGCGCCGCCGTGTTGGCCGTCAGGGCCGCCGTTTCCGCCGCGAGGGCTGTTGTTGTGGCCGCCAGCCGGGCGGCAAAGCCATTCATCGCCGCCACGACGGTATTGATGACCAGTTTTCCTGCGAAGACTGTTGCCAATGTTTTCACTGCGCCTACGAGCGTATTGACGGCACCGCTGTTCCGCTCGCACAGGTCGATAAACGCGGACAACTTCTTGGTGACATTATCCAAGAACTCCGACGACGAGGTGAGGAAATTTTTCCATGCAGGAGCAATCGGGCGGCCCAACTGCACCATGAGCATGTTAAAGGAATCCGATAGCGTTGATTCCTTCCCTGAGACCGTCGCCGACCGCCGCGACATTTCCCCGTTGTATTTTCCAAGGGCCTTCGCGACCTCATCCCAGCTCTTCACCTGTCGGAGATTTATTCCGGTCAGTTCAGTCATCCGGGCCGCAGCCTCTCCCACTGGCGTGCCGTCGCGCATCCCCTGGTAAAGTCGCCCCATCGTGATGGCCACCTCGGCGAACGGCGCGTTTGCCGCTGCCGCCACGTCGCCCACCATTCGCAGCCCGGCCCCCGTGCTCAGCGCTCCGGACGTAAGGTTTTCCAGCACCTTGGAAGCCTGCGCCACCTCCGGCAGTTCAAATGGGGTCTCGGCAGCAAACTTGCTCAGATCCGCCATCCGCTGCTTCGCTTTCTCCACGCTGCCCAGCAGCGTGACAAACGAAGTCTGGAGATCCTCGATCTTGCTGAACGCCGACAGAGCTGATTTTGCCACTCCAGCCGCTGCACCCAGGGCCACCAATCCCATGCTTAATAGTCCTACCCCACCATTCATGCTGCGCATGAGCGAACCCACAACCGGAACCTGCTCGGCCATCCCCAGCAACTCCGATGTCGCGCGACCGAAAAATCCCTTGTTGGCTATCGCTCCTCGCACGGAATCCAGCTGAGTCTTGAGGTGGCCGTAAGCCGCTCCTGCCGCCTTGGCTGCCATGATCTGCTGCTGCAGGGACTGTTCAACGGATTTGGCCGCACGCAAGTCGGAAACCGTCTTAATTTCGATGGTGAATCCTTGAGAGTTCATGCTATATTCACCTCATGCTCTTCTGGACATGCCTTCTGCTGCTCGCGATCTTCAGTATCGCGGCCATCTTCGGCGACCCCCTTCACTAGCGCCTCCCGCTCCCGGTAGTTCATTTCCTTCGGCTCCAGGCCATCGAGCGCGGCATTTGTGGCCACCAGCGCGAACGCCTGGGGCATCGGGCAATCCAGCGCCCCGTCGCGCGTAAACCCGAGATCCACGATCAGCTTCGTGAGCACGCGCACCCACCATCCAAACCCGTGGTCGCGGGCAGGAGGTTCGGCACCTTCCCCCGTCTTCGCCGGACGGCGCATCGGCAGCGCCGGTTCCCAGGCTCTCGCCACGCAATCCGTGACCAGATCCTCGGCATAGATAGCCTGCTCCGGCGTGAGCGCCTCCATGAGATCCGGGAGGTCGAGGCCCCGTCCCGAGAGCACTGAAACCGCGAGGCAGAGCGCCTGCAGCCGCTCTGCATTGTCTTCCGGAAATATCCCCGTCACATACGGCGACCGCGCCGACTCCAGCCGGAGATACCCCCGCATGGTGAGCGTCAGGAGCGGGATCGGACCGAGCATCACCGGCTGCGCAAGAAACGCCCGCGCGACGCACTGCGGAGTGAAGGGGTTGGCCTCCTCCTCCGCCAGGCGTTTGCTCAGCTCATCGAGTTGCGCGTCGGTCATCTCTCAGGTTTCCGCTTTTCAGGAAATCCCAGGGAACCAGATCGCCTCGACCGAGAACATCGCCGCGCCTCCGCGTTTCCACTTGATGTCGCTGCCGGTGATGACGGCGTTGGCGGCATTGGAAGGTGCCCCGGTTACTGCCAGCACGGTATCCGGCGCGGGCCGCGAGGCCGCCGCCAGGGCGAGGATCTCCAGCGAGATCTTGCGCATGTATTTATGCGACTGGATTGCCACGATCTTCCCCGCTTCGTCCAGGCTCTCCGTGAGCTGGAGCGTCTGCTCGACCGAGAGCTTGTGAACCTTGCCGGAAGCATGGGTCATCCCCGCGCAGCTCCAGATCAGCTTGTCAGCAGGCCGGATCACCGGAGACAGGGTCTGTGTGGGGGTGGCCGCGTTGAGCGACCCCGCATCCGCCCCCGTGCCGCCCGTGGCATCTGGGAAGTGCGTCGCCGCGCCCGAGAACTTCTTCGCGCTTCCGAGCGACCAATCCTCCGTGATGCTGGAGCACAGGACGATCCCGCCCACGATCTCATCGGCTTCGAGGTCGATCTTCGCGCCCGCCGACAGGTCCGGAAGATCCACCGTCTCATCCGTGATCGTGCCGCCGAAGGAAATCGCGCCCTTGCGGCCGTGCAGGATCAACGCCGCGAGATCCCCCGCCTCGTCATCCTCCTCGTATGTTTGAAAAGCATCCTTGTAGTCGAAAGACTCCAGGATGCAGGTGGCCGGGTGCGGCGCTCCCGCGCTGCCCCACTTTAATGCTACTCCGTATTGGTTGCTCATATGGTTTTTTGGTTACTTGGATTATTGGTAGGCCGCGTGAAAGATCAGATCGATCACCACGGCCGATGGGTCTTCGACTTCCTCCACCGGAGGGTTTGCCAGGCGAAGATTGTCAGCGAGGAGATTGCCGGGATTCGATCCGTGAAGAGCGAGCCGGGCCTGCGCTGCCAACTCGGGACTGTCCATCCCGGTTTCGTTCATCGTCGGGTCCACGATGATCCGAACGCGCAGCTCACCGCGCTTGACGAAAATGAAATCGGCCCCCTCCTGGACTTCCACCGGCTTCACTGGCATGACAAACATGCAGGCCCCGAGTTTCGCCAGGCTGGCTTCGATATCGTTCTCGATGCTCTTTTCCTTCCGCTCGATGAACTCAACACCGGCCGGAATGCCCTCGGCCCGCCTGAGCAGATCAAGCACCGCGACGGGAATTTCTGTGGTCGATGTCATTCGAGGAAAGTGGCTGAGGTGACTGGCAGGCTCCGGTTGGTTGCCGTGATCCAGGCGCGCGCGATGCTGGCGGGATCATCCCACCAGGCACGGACGCGGATGCTTTTCCAGTTGGCATCCCAGACCCACAGACGGTTGTCGCCCGATGGGTAGAGATAAAGCGCGACGGCATGATTCCAAGCTGGCGTGGAGATCAGGAGGGCACGCGATTCGATCCCGGCCCCGCGCAATCCCTCGACCATCGCCGCCGCCTCGGCCACGCATGCATTCCGAAGCTGCCCGGAAAACGCGGGTGCAGCGACCGGAGGCCGCGCGGCGCAGGCCGATAGGCAAAGGCAGACGATGGCGAGGAGGCGGATCATCTCAGGGCTCGGGAGTGGGCTCCGTGATGGTGACGGTTCCGTCTTGGTTTTTCGTGTGGGCAGGAACGCGAGCAGCCAGGGCATCAAGTTCGGTCACAGATGCTGTGTCGCCGCAGGCGAGCAGCAGAGCGCGGATTGGAGCCATGAAGGATTCGTAAAGCGTGAAAAGCTCAACAGCCTTCGGTCCGAGGGCCTGCGCGGTCGCGACGTTGGCAGCGTAGTCCTCCGACCAGAGATCGGTGATCGAGTGCCGCAGCCCGCCGAGGATGGAGTTGCGGAGGCCCTGCGCGTTCTCGGCCGCACGGATCGCCCGGGCCTGTGCGGCGGGGATCGGCGGATCGGTGAGGAGCGACTGAGCGGTTGCGGTGAGGGTGAGCGCGACCACACAGGCCGCGAGGAGTGCGATGGTTTTTTTCATATTGTGAGTGGCGTCAGTGGACATACACGGTCATTCCTCCAAATTCCCAGTTGGCGGCATAGCCCGGTGTTGTGCCCGCGCTGCTCGCGACGATTGCCAGAGCTGAGCCAGCAAAAGACCCTGACCCGAGGCTGCCAGAAAGGGTGGCGGTCGTGATTAGAGTTGCCGATCCGTCCATCGCACGCCCCCACACCTCAAGTTTCGACCCCGCCGCAGGTGTTGATCCTACAGGCAGCCAGCGCACAATGAATGCAGCCGACCCATACGCGCTCACGTTCGCGGAGCTTAATGTCTCGCTCGTGCCATCGTGGATCGCGGAGGTGACCTTGATGTTGCTGGTAGGGGTATTTCCTTCAATCCTGACTCGTAGCCCACGCGCGGTTAATGCCCCTCCGGTCTCGGTCAACTGCGCACCGAAATATATATCAGTCGCGAGGCCGATGGCGGCAGAATCTCCAGGCGCGTTTAGCCAGCATGCAAATGTAAATCCGCGACCCGCAAGAGTTGATCCGGATTGCCCGGACTTCTGAATAAATCCATAAGAGCCAGCGCGCGCCCAGCCAGCAGCGCTGCCGACACTCTGCTGCTTAAGTAATTGCACCCAAGAGCTGGTCGAGGTAGCTGCCCAATTTGACCATGTGCCATTGTTCGCTAGTTGCCATGTGGTGCCGGGCCGGAGCGCAGGGTATTGGGCCAGGGCCATCGCCATTACTGCGTCCGAGTTATCCCCAGAGATCCGAGGAAGATATTTAGCATCCCCCACATTGCCATTCAGCATCACCTTATCATCTGCGGCCGAGGCATAGGTCGTGCTCGTAAGGTTCGGTGCGCGAGGATCGTCGTCGTTGATAACCGCCTCATCCCCTGCCGCATCGCCAGCGGTGAAATTCCCTGTCAGCGTGAACGCACCCGCGAACGTCTGCGCCTGCGTTTTGATCCATGTCCACCAGGCAGCGAGGCCGGAGGGTCGCACGGCCTTCGCCGTATTCGTTCCGGTCTGGATCTCGGCATCCGTGGCAAGCTGGACCGCGCCGACTGAGTTTGTAGCTGCCGACGAGATTGCGAGCGTGAGGTTGCCAGTCAGGTTGCCGCCGCCTGTGAGCGGAGCCGTGGTCGAGATAGTTCGCGCGGGCTGCACGGCGCTATCCGCCAGAGTTCCCTGGGCGGCGGTCGCGGCCCCGATGCTGGCCGGGGTGATCGGACTGTTGGCTGAGATCCCGGAGACGCGGCCCTTTGCGTCCACGGTCACACTGAGCGTGTTGGTCTGCGATCCGTATGCTCCGGCCGTGACGCCGTTGGTGGCGAGAGTTGGCGAGGGATAGGTTCCAGTCAGATCCCCTGCAGCAGATCCGGACGGCGCACGGGAATTGGTGAGCCGGGAATCGTTCGTCGCCACTTTGCCGTCGAGCGCCGCTTGCAGGCCGGAGACGTTGGTGATCGCCGTGCCTGGCTGCAGCGCGGAACCCGCAAGCGTGCCCTGGGCGGCCGTGGCGTAGTTCGTCCCGACCGCGTTCGTGATCCCGGCCGCATTCGTGGCCCAGAAGTTTGTGGGCTTCGTGACCAGGCCATTCGTGTCGAGAGTGAGCGTCTTCGTGACCACGTTCGTCTGCCCGACCGCTGGCGATGTGATGGCCAGAAATGCCAGGGAGGCGACGCCACCGGCGACGAGAGTCAGGGCGGCGATCCGGCCGCTTTGAGAGATGAGTTTTCCGATTTTCATAAAGTCGTAAAGGTGAGTTCCCCGGCATTGAAGGTGACGAGACGCCAGGTGTTTGTGGTGGTGTCTTTGATTTCGAGTCCTGCGGCCGAGATCCGGACCGCGCCGAAGATGGTCCCCTGCGTGACGAGTTCGCCTGGCAGCGGGTAGGGAGGATCTGGATCTTCAGGAACCGGCTCGTCCTCGCGGTAGTAGTTGTTTTCGATGACGAGCTGAATCGTCGGCAGGACGATCCGCTTCCCGCTTTCAACGATAACGATCTCCAGTGCGAACGTCTTGGAGGGGTCCGTTCCCAGGGCCGTGTCGATCCCGGCGCTCACGGCCACAAAGGCGAACGTGTAGCCCCGGCCGTCGAGAGTGGGAGCGTCCCAGGTTGTGTCCAGAAGCTTGGCCGTGCCCGTGAAGTCATTGACCGTCTTCACGACCAGCAGGCCGGTGCTCCCGGTCGCGAAGAGTTCTATGGTCCCGTCCGCCTTCACTGGGGTCAGCTCGACCTCGACGTCCTGGTATCGCTTGACGGTGATCTTTTGGACATTCGTGGAAGCCGTTGCCGACGCGCCCAGGATGCCGGTGACTTTATTGAAAAACAGTTTCATGGATTGAGTTGGAAAGCGGCGTGGAAAATGCAGTCGAGCGAGATCCCCTGTGCATCCTCGTTGAGTTCAAAGGTTGCGACTTCCAGCGGCGCGGCGAGGATGTCTCCGGGGTTGCTCCCCTGGAGCGCCAAGCACACGGCCTCGGCGACTTGGTAGGCGTCCACTCCGGTAGCGTTCAGTTTTCGGTTCTCGATGACGCGCACGCGCACCTCTGCCCGCTGGAAGAAAATAAACGGGGCACCTTGGATTGGAGCGACCGGCAGGATCGGCAGCACGTAAACGCCGATTGCCAGACCCGCAAGCACGGTCTCAAGGTCATTCAGGATCTGCCCCCGCTCCCGCACGATCACCGGGATCTGCGGCATGATCGGCGATGCCTCAATGAGCGCCTTCACATCTTCCGGCATTTTTCCCAGCGTGCTCATTTCGTCAGTTCCTCCCCGATCTTGCGGTTGTAGATTTCAGCGCATTCCTCGATCCCGCTGGCAAACATACGGCGGGCAGGGAAGCCAGGATGCCGGACCGTGCGCGCAAAGTGGACGCCGCTGGCATTCCCCCAGCGCAGGGCCTTGCCATTGCGGGCGCGGATCGTGAAGGGCTTGCAGCCGAATTCGTGCACAGCCATGTAAGGCACATTTGTGCCCATAGTGCTTTCGACCCCGTCACCTCGTATCACGGCGAGCGAGGCCCGGGAGCTGGAACGTCCGCGATTTGACCGCACGGCCAGCGTCGTCGCCCCCTTCTGCGAAAGTTTGTTCCTCTGGATATAGGAGAGCGTGAGCTGGTTCCCCTTGTCCATCCCCCGCGCCACGCGGGAGAGCATCTCGCGCGGGTCCAGCCGATCAACGACAGCTTGCATCCCTGTGATTTCGATGTTCATTGCGCGATCCTCCGGTAGTTGGCGATCACCTGGCGCACAGGCATGAGCAGATCCGCATCGGTGCCCGCAAATCCGAGCGCCGCCGTGTCCTCTGTAAACCCCGCCTTCGCGCGGTCAGTGATCGAGCGGCGTTCCCAGAACCACCGGCACTGCATCACCCAGGCCGCGCGCAGATCCTCCGGCAGCGGAGTCGCGCCCGTGGGCATCGTCTCGGGCGTCGTCTCGCCTGTGTCCCACCAGTAGCCCCCCGTATATACTACGCGCGCCATTTCGCCATAAGCCCCGAGGCACCCGAGGAAATCCACCTTCCCCGAAAGCTCGTTGACATTCGCGGGCATCCCCGGCACGGCCAGGAAGCCCCCTGCGTAATCCCCGCGCACCTCGACCGCTGTCACCGTCTCGATGGGATACCGCCGCACGATCCAGAATGCCCGCTCGGCGGAAAATGTATCGACCTCCTCCTGCCGCGCGAACCGGCGACCGGCCGCGCCCTCGAAGAGCGAGGCAACGCCCAGCCCGAGCGACAGCACGGAGGCGTCGTTATCGGTCTTCGATAAATCGGCGGCCAGCAACAGCTCGCGCTTTAAGTTTTTGAGATTTGAGAATCCTGCGTTCATTTTGTGGTTTCCTCGCTGCTGCACCGGGCTTGCAGGCCCGATGCAGAGTGCGAGGATTTCGCAGTTGAGGTTAGGAGGCCGCTGTCTCCAGGCCGGACACCGCACCGTTGGCCATGAGGCCGATGGTGAAGCGCTCCAGAGCGCGGATGCAGATCTCGTCGGTGGTGAACCCGGCTTCCTTGCTCGTGTCCATCCGCACGCCGCCACGGGTGGCGAGGTATTGGTAGGACAGGTCGCCGAAGAGGGCGAACACCTTCGAGACGTTCGCGCTCGTCGAGTAGGCGGGCATGATGTCCACCCAGTTGATCGCGTAGCCGTCGAGCGTCGCTCCACGGGAACCGTTCGCCTGGTAGGGCTTGTCACCGGCGGTGTTGAGGCCGCTGAGGTGCTGCTCGAAGCTCGGGTGCATGTAGTATGCGCCCATGCCGATCACCGGGGCATCGACCGTGGCCCGGATCGAGCGCAGGTTTGCCAGGGTGGCGTCGGAATACTTCGTCTTCGTCGAGGCCATCTGGACAACCTTGCTGTTGTCGATGGTCGAGACGCAGAGCCCCTTCACGCTGCCGTTCGCGCCGCTTCCGGCACCGGTGCCGATGAAGAAGTTGCTGTCTTCCACCAGCGCGAGCTGGCGCGCGCTGTAGCGGGCGACGAACTGCCCGATGGCGATGATCGAGTCCTCATCCAGTTCGGAGGGCAGGCGGACGAGACCGCCGAACTTCTCGGGCGTGAATGTGACCCAGCCGACCTGCGGGCTCTTCTCGGTGACGGTGCCGCTCGCGGCGATCAGGCCGAAGGCCGGGTCGGTCGTGAGCTTGGGCAGCTTCACTGTGCCCGCGCCGAGCGGGAACACCGTGCCGAAGCGACGGGCCGCGCCGTAGGCCGAGACCAGCTCGACCACCTGCGCGTTGTATTGCACGGGCAGCGGGATGTCCGAGCTGCTCAGCGCGGTCTTGGCCTCGACCCCGAGGATGTCCTTGACCATGCCGTCGATGCGGTCTCCGGCGAGTTGCCCTCCCTTGAGGCCAGCGACGAGTGCGAGGCCGCCGAGGTGGCGGGCGCAATCTTCGGTGACTTCACCCTTGCGGGGAGCCGTGCGGGTCGTGGCGGCAAGGTTCGCCTTGCGCAGCGCCTGCGTGTCGGCGGCGAGCTTGTCGATCTCGCCCTTCAGCGAGGCGATGTCTCCGCCGTTTTTCTCAATCGCCGCGATCTTCGCTTCGAGGTCTTTCGACTTCTGCGCGATGGCCTCGACGCTTCCGAGCACTTTCGCCTGGAATTCGTTTTCGTTCAGGGTTCCGCCGCCGGTTCCGCCGCCGTTGTCCGGGGCAAGAAACAGGCAGCCCAATTTGGTGCTGATGCGTTTCATAGATTTGTAATTTGATTTTCGAGTTTCCCGAGCCATGCCCGACGCTGTTCCCTCTTCCGTGTCGCGGCAGCGTCTTCCTCTGCGGCACGGGCGGTTTTTTGGGTGTCTGCGGAAATGCTCTCTGCCAGGAGGTCGATGTCGCCGTCGGCGATCACCCCGTCCTTGTAGGCCCGAGCGAGCGCGGCAGGGTTCGCGCCGATGATGCAGGCGCTCAGCTCGATCTGCTCTTGCTCAAGATATACGCACGACACGCGCTTGGCTGTCTCCGCGTCCAGGCCCAGTTCCGCGATCTGCGCGGCCAGATCCGCCCCGCCATTTTTGTAGCGGTCGGCATATTTCGTGGGCAGGAACCCGACCGACACCGCCTTCAGGTGCCCGGCCTGCGTCATCGCAAATCCGATCTTCGCAATCGGGTTCGCCTCCGGCTCCCACTTCACCACCTCGATCAGCTTGCGGCCCTCCACCCGGAAGTCCACCACCGAGCCCAGCAGCTTCTCAATCGTCGAGTAGTCGTGGCTGTCCACAAACGGCGCGTTTTTCGCAAAGTGGTTGAACCGCCAGCCATCCGCCCGGATGATCTCCCGGTAGTGGTCGAGGGTTTCGTCGCTGGCGACGTATTCCACGAGCCCCCCGGCGGCGTCGAGAACCCGGATCTCCGGGAAAATGGTGCGTTTGAGTTGATTCATAGGTTCGAGCCGGTTGGCATTGCCATTGCAAAGCCGTTGCACCGCCCGGTGGCGGCGTTTTCTTTTTCAAGTGGGGAATTCACCCCATACGGAGCCTTCGGCCCCGAATTTTGGCGTTTTTGCGCGTTCATGGTTTTTCCTCCGTGGCCAGCGCGACGCAATGGCAGTTGATGATTTCCGCCGGAGGAGCCCCGAGGCTCCCGTCTCCGGGATGCAGGATGCTCGCTCCGCCGATGATAAAGGGTTCGTTCACCGGGACGATCTGCCCCTGCGCCGCACGGTGGCTCGGCCGCACGTTCTCATTCCCGCTCGTCAGCCATTCCTTATACTCGATCCCCGACTGCTCCAGGGCTTCCTGGCGGGCGGCCCCGTAGGCGGCGCTCGTCTCCGTCATCGCGATCCGCAGGCTGCGCTGCTTGCTGATCCCCGCGAACTCGGCCCGTATCCTCGCAGCCAGCTCGTCGGTCGTGTCCCCATTGACAAACCCCTCCTCCAGGCTCCCGAGGATCTGGGTATGAATCTCGTCGGCAATGTTCGTGAAGAAGTTCTCGCGGCCCTTCAGATACGACAACGCTTTTGCAGGCGGCATCGTCCAGGGATCATCCTTGCCGATCTCCGCGAAGCACTGGCTGCCAGCCTTGTCCAGCGTCTCCTGCCCGGCCTTGCGCATCGCCATTTGCAGGCCCTGCTCCCACTCCTCCAGATCGAAAATGAAATCCGCCGCCACCGCCTTCGCGCCCTTCGTCACCCGGTCGAGCACCTCCGCGCGAGCCGCCATGAGATGCCTGTCGAACTTCGCCTTCCACATCTTGATCGCTCCCTGCCTCGCCCTCCAATGCGCCGCCCACTTCGACCCCGGCGCACGCGTGGCCGCCGCGCTCATGTCCTCAAAGCTCCCACATTTGCAATCCGGCTTGAGCGCACGGCCCTTGAATGCGGCCTGCATCTGCGCGACCGCATCATCCAGCGGCTCCGCCTGAGCCCCGGTCTCCGTCTCCTGCTCTGCCAGCGGCTCGCCGACCGGCTGCACCGAGAACGGCAGGTAGCCGACCTCCCAGCCCTCATAGTCGTTGATCCCCATGTCCAGGTAGCCGTTGATTTCCTTCATCGGCATTCCCATCGCCCAGAGCTTCGCTGCCGCATCGATCCGCTCGCCGCGCACCTGCTGCATCGTGGGATGTTCGTCAAAATCGAAATACGCCCGCACCGCCTTCCCGGTCTGCCGCGCGATCAGCACATCCATCGCCCCCGCAATCGTATTGCCCGCCGGCATGCTCGCCCCGTGGATCAGCCGGAAATAATCGCTCGCGCTCCCGATGCTGTAGCTCGCCTGCACGTCCGCCATGCCGGGCGGAACCCCGAAGGCGATGAAGACCTCGTGCCGGGATTGCAGGCGATTTGCAACAAACGCCAGATCCGGCGGCGTGATCGTCGGCGACTTCACCTCGATGTCCGAGGAGAAGAAGAGCGGCCGGAAGTCCCCCCGCAGCTTCGCCTGGCGTTTCGCCCGCAGCGCCGCCGTGACCTGGTCGCGCTGCTCATCGGTGAGCGTGCCGTTCTTCGCCGAGATGTAGTCGCCGCCATCGCCCTGGTTGGCGTAGGTGTCGCGAGCGTAGCGTCCCGCCAGCAGATCCGTCTCCGCCGCCAGCCGCGCCGCCTCGATCTCACCCAGCCCGCGATAGGGATTCGCGGGATTCCAGCGCTTCGCGTGGATCACCTGCTCTTGCAGGAGCGGAATCTGGCGGCCCGCGTCATCCGTATAGACCCAGCCCTGCAGCAGCCCGCCCGTCACCACATGCCGCATGCGGTCGGGCGAGGCGACCACGAACTGCCCGCGCGGACCGTTGCCCCGCGCAAGGAATGTGTCGTCAAAGATCCAGAAGAACTCCCCAGCCAGCTTCAGCCAGCCAGCCGTCGCGTCCAGGAACTCCTCATAGCTCATCCCCCGCGCCGGATGCCTCCACCAATCGCACAGCGCCACGTCCTCGTATTCCTCCTCCTCCAGGTAAAACTTCAGCGACACCGCCTTCAGCGGCTGCGCCACCAGGCCGATGGCCGCCGCCACCCACACGCTCTGTGCATACGGATTCCGCAGCCCCGCCTGCACCGTGCCGTCAATATCCAGGCCACGGGCAAAATCCGTTGCAAACGATTTGCGGACAGCAGCGAGAGTGCGGGCAAGCCAGTTCATACGAGCACCGCCTCAAAGTTTGTGACCGTCTTCCCCGCATGCAGCGCCAGCGCCAGCGCCCAAAACCTATCGCAGTGGCCATTCTTCCCGCGCTCACCGGCGAAGCGGATGTTCCCGCTCGCGGTGGTTTCCTTGCGAATTCCGCGCAGGTCGGAAAATATCGTCTGGTTGTCAGGGATGCGGATTGACCGATCCTCGAAGGCCGCTCGCACCGGATACGCCAGCTCTTCCTTTACCGGGCCTGTGAAATGCAGCCCCTCGACTTTGTAGGTGCCGAACCTCTTCTGTGCGCGCTCAGCGAACTGTCGCCCGATCCCCGTCTGGTCGATGCAGCAGCGCCGCACCTGCGGGAGTGCCAGCACAGAATACAGCGCAGCCTCCTGCGTGTCGAACGTCTGCGCCTTCAAAACGATAACCCGGCGCGTGAGATTGATCCCGCTGATCTTCTCAAACACCCAGATCACCGTCAGGTCATGATCGCGGCCCACGTCCACGCCGACATAGAGCGGGTTTTTGCTGTCGAGCAGATCCGTCTCCCATTGTTCGCCGGTCGGATATTTGCACCCGTCGATCAGCTCATAGGAAAGAAACGCCGAAGCATCATCGCTAGGAACGCACATGTATTCCTGCGCGAAAGATTCCTCATCAGGGCATCCGGCCTTGACGAAGTTGAAATAGTCGCCCTCGTCCATTTGCTGGCGAGGATCTCCGGTGGGCAGCTTGCTCTGCAGCTTGTAGAGGAACCCGTGATCCAGCGCGGTTTGAAGCGTGACCGTATGCAGAGAAATCTTCTTCGGGTTTCCCTTGTCCTTGATCTCAGTGACGAGCTTGTTGAAGAAATTTGCCGATCCGCGATGGGTCGAGATGATATCCATCGATCCGCCCCACGTGATGCCGGGGTATGCGATGGAGTAAAGTTTGCGGGGATCGGGGTGCAGGGCAAACTCATCCAGGCGACGCGGCCCGCGCTTGCCCGCCTGGGCATCGGGATTACTGGACATGCTGTGCGTCCGCAGGCCATTGGCGAATTGCAGCACGTAGGCACTGTGCCCGTCGTCATCAATCACCTTCTCGCCAAGATCCTTCGCAGCGAGATTCAGCAGCCCTGCAAAGCTCTTGCAGTCCTCCAGAAATAGCCGTGCCTGGATATCGTCACGGGAGGACACCCACGAATCCAACCGGGCATCGACCTGGCTTTGTGTCCGCACGTCCTTGTAGGCGCTCGCCCAGGAGATCCCGATCTGCCGGGCTTTCTCCATGAGCGTGAGTTGTGCCGGGTCGAGAACATAGTCGCTCTGGTATTTGAGCAGGAGCGTGTCACGCGTCGGGAAAATCTTGCAGAGCCCGCCGAAGGTTTCCGGCACATAGTCCGGCCGCTTCGTGGTTACATGGGATGCAGGCGAGATCATAGAAGCTTGGCAGCCTCCTCGATTGTTTTGAGCGTCTCGGCCGTCAGCCCGCCCTTGGTCTTCAACCCTTCCAGTGCCGCCTTGGCTTTCGCCGCGTTGTCTTCCAGCAGGACAACCCGCCTGGTCGCCAATGCGAGCTTCCGGTTTTCCAGATCCGCCTTCGTTCGCGCTGAGTCCTGGGCGAGCTTCAGATGCTCCAGGCTCACAAACGTGTCCGCATCCCCCGAGTCCAAGGCTTCCAGGGTGAAGATCGATTGTGCCAACTTCCGGACGTGCTCCGGCTCCATGTCGGGATTCCGCTGCTGCAGGAGTTCCGCGACCTGGTTCGCTCGCGATGCGGCTTTGGAAAACCGCTGCTGCAGCCCATACCAGGAGACAAACTCGGAGAGCGTGGACATGGAGACCTTGAGCCCATCCGCCGCGAGCTGCTCGCGAGCGTAGGCCAGCCCACCGGGATGCTCCTCCGTTTTCTGCGTGCGCGCCCAGGCAATGATTTGCTCCTGCCGCTCCTCGGGCAGAATCTTCAGCTTGGAGTCGGATCTGGGTTTCATTCACGCGAGGCCCTCCGTGGCGAGGAAGTCCCGGCCCTCGGCCGTGATCTTCCATTCCCGATTTTCCGGGGAGATAACCTTGCCCTCCAGGGCGACGAATCCTTTGTCGATCAGGTATTGCACCTCGGCCCGCAGATCGTCGGCGTCGAGCTGACGCAGTTGCGGAGGTAGGCCCATGCGGATGCCATCCATCGGCACGCCGTAACCGCGCGCCATGTTGATGGTGGAGAGGATGAGCAGTCGGAGGTTTTCGCGTTGCTTCGGGTTCATGCTTTGAGCCTTTCCAAAATGCGGTCGATCTTTGCGCTCTGGACCGCGAGCGTGCTGTTTGTGGTCCCGGTCCGCTCGTCGAGCGCGGAGACCTTCTTGTCGATATCGTTGATTCGATTGTGGATGTTGATCGCCCGCTCTTCTCCGGCGTCGATGATCTCCGTTTTGTCGCTTTGCATCGTGCGTTCGATACGCTCTGTGCGTGCTTCCAGCGCGACCACGCGGCGCTCCATGTAGCCGCAGTGCTCGACATGCTCGGCCTTCGTTAGCACGTCTTTTTCATGCTGCACCCGCAGCGGCTGTTGGATCGTCCGCATGCCACTCTTGCCCGTGAGCACCGCCCAGGCCGTCACTGCGTTTCCCAAAAGCACCACGACCCCAATGGCCAAAGTTAAAAACTCGCCCTGGTTCATTGTTCCATCCCTCCCTCGTTGAGCCGGGCAACGGCCCATAGGTGAATTGCTTTCGCGCGGCGCAGCCAGCCCTTGAGGAACCGGCTCATCCTTGGTTTCGTGTGAGCAAGGTTCATGTAAAAGAGTTCCCTTTGAGCGGAGAGTTTCAGCAGGAGCTTCCCGGCCTCTCCTCGCGTGATCATGGCGTTGGCGTTTGCCAGAGTCTTGCTGCCGACAACCCCATCCACCTGCTTGAGGCCGAGCGCCCTCTGCAGGCACTTCGCGGCCTGGGATTCCCCGGCGTTCACCGCGAGATCGAAATAGACAAAGGAGACCGGAGCCGGGAAGTGGGCGGCGGCAGATTTACCGAACTCCGCAAGGTAGATCCGCTCGGCACCGGCCTTCGTGAGCGACTTGATGTCCACACCTGGATGCGACCGCTGGTCGATCCCGAACTTTGTGGCCCCGCCCGGATCTGCCGGATCGTTTTCAAAAACCGTGCCCTCAAATTCCATGAGCAGCTCGAAGTAATCTTTCCAGAGCGCGTGCATTAGAATGTGCCCTCCCATTTAATGGGCCACTTCCCACCGCGCAACGGCCAGCCGGGCGTGATACGTGGTAGCCAGGAGTTGCGTCGCTCGGGAACGGATGTCCCGATCTGGACCACACCGGCACGCTCCATTTCAGCGTAGCGCTCGACGCGCCATTGCTCGCGCGCTTCCGCGTGAAAGGCCAAGAAGCCCCAGAATATCATAGTGAGCTTCTTCATTTCGGAGCGACCCACCAGAGGACCAGGCATGTGATCGCAAACCAAAAGCATGCGATGCCAGCCATTGAAAAGACCACGGACCACCGAACCTGCCCGGCGCGCTTCCCGCGCCGCACCTCGGCCCTTGGATTGAACGGCCCCCCCGGCCGCGTTAGCTTGAGCTTGTGCCGCGCGTCGATGCGGCCGTAGATCGCCAGCCCGGCACCAACCGTGTCCAGGCAAAGCGTGAGGATGTCGGTCAGCTCCGCGTCGATGATATCGACCTTCGCCGCCCGCAGGATCTGCGAGAGCAGCATCACGGCCACGCCGATGATCGTGCGGGATTGCCACCAGGGTTTTACCAGGGGCGCTCCGTAGGGTCCGCCTCCGTCTTTCACCGGGACTCCTCCAGCTTTTGAAGTGCCAGCTCGATGGCCAGATTCACAGCCCGTGCAGAGGCGTTGATTCCGGCCTGCAGCGCCGCTGCCTTGATCGCGTCCGCCGCCGCCGCGCGCTTCTCCGCGCCGCTCTTCGGCGAGTCCGCCAGGCCGCTCACCACATCCAGCGCAATCGGCAGGAGCGCTGTGAGCAGCCCGGACAACGAGTCCGCCAGGATCGGCAGCAAAAAGGAGATGAGGGTTTTCGACGCGCCCGTCAGCCAGGCCAGGGTATTGAGGAGTGCTTTTTTCATTTGATGATTGCAGGGGTGGAGAGCGGAGCGCCCTTCGCATGAGCAGGCACACAGCCAAAGAGGGCGGCGGTGGAGAACAAAAAAACCACCGCCGCCCCTGCTACGCTTCCCCCCGAAAAGAAACCGGACGCGGCTGCGATGAACTCCCCACCACGAGGCACAGCCGCGCCGGAAGAAATTGCGCGGCTCACTTGGCTTGCCCTCCTTTTGGCGAAGAGACAGGCTGAGCCACATGGACTACAATCTTCCCGCATCCTTCGGAAATCATGGCGCTGACATCCTCGCAAAGGCGGGCTGGATCGACGCCAGCTTGATAAAACAAGGCGCACTCCGGGTCCGATGGACCGACAAGGGCCGCGCCCGCGCCGCTCAACTCCTCGACCTTCTCGCCGAGTTGGAAGAGCACGGTCAATCCCTGGACTGCGAGACGCTCGAAACGGTTTACGCGATTTGCGGCATGAACGATCCGCGAACGCCGTAGGAGATCCGCTCCAAAATCCGCACGCTCACGCAGAGTAGCCGAAACATCGTCCCATTTTTCAGCTTTCAGCTTTCCGCCTTCAGCTTTATGCTTTGGCTGCGTCTTGGTGGTGGCCGCGTTCATGTGGCAGCAACACTGCCACGACGACAAAAAACCCGTAGGGCTAGACCGGAATCACCGGACTCAGCCGATGAAAATGCAGATCAGCAAAAAGCGCGAGGAGGAGACTTCCACATCCGCCCGCGCGCCGCAGAGCAGAAGAATTGAGAGGCAGACTGTCGTCAGGAGCGTTTTCATTTGTCAGGTTTTCTTTTCCCCCGCTTGCCTTTCGGCTTCTCCACAGGCTTCTGCACGTGGGCACCAGAAGCTGATGACAAATTTTCAATGTGCCCAATCGCCACTTTGTTCCCCGTCTGGTTGATCGTCACCTTTTTCGGACGACCTCCTTTTCCTGCGCGTGACGGCGCGGCTTTCAAGCTGGCAGAAACACGGATATTCATTTCCTCAAGTCGCTTGTAAACGGCGTCACGGATAAATGTAGAGCGATCCGAAAAGCCGAGCTTTGGAAAAGCTGCATCAATTTCATCGCGAAACTTTTCATCCATCATCACTAAAACTCCGCGCTGGTCGATTGATCTGACGTTCGGCATGGGTGCATATAAAATCTTTTTTCATTTTCCCGCAATTTTTTTCTTGCGTGGTGTATATGCTGGGCATATAGCGAGTTTATGCAAACAAAACAACGCCACCGGGGAGCACTTTCCAAAAGCAGCTCAAAAGCAGTCCTGGTGTATTTCCCGAAACACCAGATGCCGTTGATCGATGAGGCCGTGAACATCACGGACACCGACCGATCGAAATTTATTCGCGGGGCAGTCCGTCAAGCACTCGACCGTCTCAGCCTTCCAGTCCGCGCCGCCTGATCACCTTCGCCACGGGGCGGGCCATCCAATGCGCCCCACCACTTTTCAAAACCACAAACAATGAGCGACACACAACCTTCCTTCGACTGGCTCATTCCAACGACAAAAGAACTCCTGCGGCCCGAAGAATGCGCCCGCTACCTCGACCGCTCCCTTGATTTTGTGGATGCCATGATTGACGAGGGGAAACTGGAATGGATGGCCCCCACCGGGCGCAAGGTCGAACGTAAGAGGATCACACGCCGCAGCCTGCTCCTCCTCATCCTGGAGCAATTCCGTGCCGATCCTGAACTCTGGTTCGAGCGCTACGCCGCCCTCCTCCACCGCTGCTCAGCTCACCAGCTCACCCGCCTCATCGCCGAGGCCACCCGCCTCCGCTCAAAAAAACTCACCACACTATGAAAACCACAACCGCACATGGGAAAAAACCCGAACAAAAATACCAAGCATCAGCGAAGGCTGTCGCCGACTACATCCGGCGACTGTGCCGTGTTCATGGCGTCAACCCAAACGTCCTCTCAAACATCGAAATCGAGCGCGGATCGTGGGCCAGGAATACCAGCGCGGGCCAAGGAATGACCGCATCCGAAGCGGCAGAAAAGATGGAGGCCTCGAAATGAAGACCCTCCAGCCCACCTCCACCGGGAATATTTCGGCAATGACCATCCCCCAGCTCGCCGAGGCGGGCAAGGCCCTCGACCGCGCGGGCGACCTCCATGAGAACACAGCAGGCATCTGCCGCCTCCTTCACGGTCTCGTGCTCATCGAGGCCAAGCGCAAACTGGAGCACGGAGCCTTCATGCCTTGGGTGAAGGAACATTTCCCGAACTCGTATCGGGCAGCAGCACAGCGCATGCAGGCTGGCAATGATTTTCTTGCCACCGTCAGCGACAAGAAACTGGCCAAGAAGCTCAAATGTGCAGGCCCCTGCACATTTGACGCCCAGAGCCTGCTCCTCGGGGATCTTGCAACCAACCTGCCCGAGATCAGCGGTGCCCAGCTCGACATGAGCAACCCGGTCGTGGAGGCCGCGAGCAAATACATCGGCAACCGCTCCTGGACCCAGCTCCTGCTCGACCTCGGCGACGCCCGCGAAAACAACGGAGGCAAGCGAACGCGGCTCAACGGAACGAAGCGGCGCACCGACCCGGAAAAGGAATTCGACGACGCGCTCAAAAAGGCGATGGACTGGTATAAGCTCGGCCTCGTCAGCCTCAAGGAAAACTACCTCCACAGCAAACGCCGCTGGGAAGTGCTCCCCGAGGTGGAACTCGCCAACGTCGCCGACCTCGTCAAGCTCTGGGCCAAAAAACTCGACGACATCTGCCGCGCCCGGCACATCGTCCCCAGCAAGATCCGCGATTGGGACAAAAACTTGTCGCCCGCAGAACTCGGCCTCTCGGAGGACGGGAAATGACACTCGACGCCTACCAGCGCGAGAGGATCGGAACGCTGCGCCCGATCATGGAGGCACTCGAAGCCGCCGACCACCTGACCAGCGGACTCGCCGCCTTCTCAGCCCGCATCGGCTTTTCCAAGCAACGGCTGGAAATGCTCTTCTACTCCTGGCAGCGCGCGGGCGACGACGCACTCATCGACAAGCGCAAGCTCCCGAAGCCAAAGAAGAGCGCGGCAGATACCCTCCCCATCAGCGACGCCGAGCGCGCAGTCCTGCGCCGCCTCGTCGCGCAATGCGGCTCCATGCTCTACGGCATCGAAGCCTTCGCCGATGATCCCGTCTGCTCGCCCGAGATCCGCACCCTCATCATTTCGCGCCGCTCGCGCCGCAACTATCCCAAGGCCCTGCTGCGCGCCGCCCGTGTCACCGGCGAAGAGAGCGACCTCGCCCGGGGGCCGAAGCGGTTCAACCTGCACGTCGCCACGCAATACCGCGACAATGTCTGGGTGGACTCAGCCGGGGTCGAGCATCCGCTCACTGGCGGCGACCTCTTCGAGTGCGACGACATGAGCCTCAACCAGCCCTTCTGGTATGAGTGGCCCTACGGCGGGGACGAACTCTCCGACATGTTCGGCGTCCGCCTCGGCCGCCAGATGCTCGCCTGCATCGACACCGCCACCGCCCGCTGGATCGGCTTCGATCTCATCGGTCGGGTCCGCGACGCCTACCGCGCCGAAGACATCGTCCGTTTCCTCGGCTCCATCTGCCAGTTCAACGGCATCCCGCGCCACGGGTTCCGCCTGGAGCGCGGCATCTGGAAATCCAAGGCCGTGCGCGGAGTCAAGGGCGTGAACGACGACAAGGAAAAGCAGGTCGTCGCCTCGATCTCCGACGCTGTCGCCCTCCACTACGTCCACAGCCCAAAAGCCAAAGGCGTCATCGAAGGCAGCTTCGACATGCTCCAGACCATCCTCTCCCTCGACGGCATCACCATCGGGCGCGAACGCGGAGAATACGAGAAGGCCACCGCCGCCATGCTCAAATGCACAGCCGGCCGCATGCATCCGAAAAACGCTGGCTTCCCGCACATCAGCGATATCGCCGAGCGCGTCAACGGTGCGATGGAGAAGTTCAACCTCCGCAATAAAATGGGCCGCGTCATCCAGGGCGTGCCCATGGAAAACTTCGCTCGCGACATCGAGGCCCAGCCGCTCGCCGCGCTGCCCGACCAGCAGGCTTACCTCTTCCAGCCCTACCGCGAGATCCGGCCCATCACCGGCGCCCACGTCCGCTGCAAGGTCGAGCACTACAACCATACCTTCTCCTTCGCCGTTCCCGGTGAACTTGCCCACCTCGGGCGCGGCTACCGGCTCCTCGTCTGCTTCGATCCCGCCAACCCGCATGCCGGAGCCCGCGTCTTCGACGCCGAGAGCAGCGACAGCAACCGCCTCGACTACGAGAGCAAGCACGGCCAGAGCTACGGCATCATCCCCTTCGAGCCCGACGCGCCCCAGCTCGACTACTCGGACCGCGCCAAGAACCGCACCAAAGGCGGATACGCCGGAGCCGTCCGCTCCGAGTTCCGCAACCTCGGTCTCCAGCAGGGCACGAACATTTCCCGAGTCAGCGACGGGCGCGGCAACTCCACCCAGATCGCACGCGGCGCACAGATCGCCGCTATGGAAAATCTCCCAGCCGGTGACCCGCGCGCTGCAGAGGCCCTGCAGGCCCGCCGCACGTTCGTGGAATCCGGCGACCGCGCCACGGCCCGCAAGCTCCGCAAGGTCTCCAGCGCGGCCCTCCTGGACGACGACGAAAACGAGATGCCTGGCGCGCCTTCGCGCATCAGCTCCGAAGCCCTCCTTTAGCACCACCACCACTTTATGAACAAAGACACCACCACGTCACCCGAACCCGAAGACAACAATCAACCCGAGCCGCAGGCCAATTCTGGCAACAACGTGCGCGCGTCCTGGAACTTCTCGCTCCACGACATCCGCATGAATCTCGCGCATTGCTCACACGACGCGAAGGAGATCCTGATCGCCTGTTTCCTGTGGTGCATCGACGCGAAGCACCCGGTCAGCCGTCCGGAGTTCGCGAAGGCCATCGACTTCGACCCGTCCACGATCTACCGGATCTACTCGGGCAAATACATCAACGCCACGACACGCGAGCGCCTGGAAGTCCCGCCGAAAATGGTGGATGCGTCGCGCGCCTGGCTGGCCCGGCAGCGCAAAGCCTACACGCCCATCGGAGAGTTCATCCTCACACCGACCGCCGAGCGGATCTTCCACGCCTGCAACCTGGCACGGGAATCCAAGACGCCGGTCTTCCTTTGGGGCCGCTCGCACATCGGGAAGACCTGGGCGCTCGAAAAATTCGCCGCCGATAACAACCACGGCCGCACGATCTACGTCCGCATGAAAGCGGCCACCGGCCTGGGCGGGATGGTGAAGCGGATCAACGAGCGCTGCGGAAATTCCGACAAGGCGAACACGGCGGATTCGATTGACCGCATCAAGCGCGCCCTCTCGCCCGACACGCTGCTGATCCTGGACGAGCTGCACCTCCTCCAATACACCTACCGGCTCAATTCCTTCTTCGCCTGTCTGGAAGTGATCCGGGAGATTTACGACGAGGTCGGCTGCGGGATGCTGCTCTGCGGCACGGAACTCCTCCTGGAGAAAATGCGCGGCGGCACCCACGGCGAGATGGAGCAGCTCCTGCGGCGCGGGGTCCATAAGTTCCACCTGCCGAAGATGCCGAGCAAGGACGACATCACCGCGATCCTCGGCCACTACGGGGTCGAGTTTCCGGCGAAGAAGAAAACCCTCAGCCTGATCGTGGACGGCGAGCACATCAACGAGATCCCGTTCGACCTGCTGCGCCAGCTGGCCAAGGACAACGGCATCAAGGCGATCACCGAGCGCCTGCGCTATGCGGAGAAGATCGCCGCCAAGGCCCGCACGTTCACGACGATGGCCCACTTCGTGGAAGCCCACGTCCGCATCCAGTCCAACGGCGCAGTCGACAACTCGGATTGGGATTGAGCGCCATGAACTACCAGCCAATCACCGCCGCCGAAATCCTCGCGCTGCGCAAAGCACTACCGGCCGTCGTCGCCTGGCTCCGCGCAAGGGAGGGGAAATGATCGCGCTCCACATAGAATCCCAGGACATCACCGACGCGATCTGCACCGTGTCACTCATGGGGCCGCACGTCGAATCCGCCGCCGAGGCGGCATTCATCCAGTGGCTGCGCGAACGCGGCTACAACTGCGACAAAGCCGAGGATTGGGAAACGCCCCGCGAGCTTTGCGAACGGCTGCACATCGGCTGTTCCTTCGTCTCCCAGGCACTCCGCCGCCCAAACTGCCCGAAGCCGCTCGACATCTCGCGCGGCCCCACCGGCCGCATCACCTACCTCCGCAGCACACCGGCCCTAGACGCCTTCCTCACAAAACATAAGTCCCATTCCTAATTCCAAATTCCAAATTATGAAAAAAACACCACCTGCCGCCACAAGCGGCCCGAACATGACCCGCGAATACCGCAAGGAACTTCGCGCACTCGAAACCCAGATCCGCCGCGCCTCGCGCGACCAGATCCGCCACCACCGCGCCACCCAGCGCGCAATCGCCCGCATCGAAAACGAAGCCGTCAAGCAGATCCGCGCCATCAAGCGCGAGTCCGCCAAGATCGACAAAGGCACCCTCAAGCAGATCGCCGCATTCGCCAAACGCCGCGACATCCTCATCGGGAGGCTCAGCTAATGAACCTCGCGCCTACCGTTGATCGCGGCCTCGAAATCCGCGCCCAGATCGAGCAGCTCAAAGAAGAACTCTCCCTCATCGAGAGCACGCTCGAACTCGCCGCCCGCAAGGGCGAGCAAATCGACCTCGAAGACCCCGACCGCGAAGGCCGCCAGTTCCTCGCCAGGGGCACAGAGGCCATCGTCCCCGTCGTCCTCACCGCAGACATCATCCAGGGCACATTCGCGGACGGCTCCCAGGCCCATACGAAGATCGCCACGGCCGCCGTCGGAAGGCTCGCCGAGTTCTACTGGCCCACCACCACATGGAAGCTCCTGGCAAAATCCGGAAAGGCATTCCGCATCGAAGCCGCCGCCATCCTCGGAGCCGCCGCACCGGCCCTGATCACCGCCGCCATCGCCCGCGACAAAAACGGGATCCCGAAATCCCAGATCAAAGTCGAGTGGAACCGCGCCGAAGAACTGCCAACCGCCAACTGAAAACCGCCAACTTCTTCCTATGACCATCGAGATCACGATCCGCGAGATCTACCAGCTCATGTTTTGCGTCTATTCGCTCGGGCTCCTCACCGTGCTCGTCGGCTACACGCTCATCCGGATCTGGCACGATTCGCGCGAGAACCGCCGCCGCCGCGAGCAGTTCCGCATCCACCGCCGCACCCCCTACGGCATCCGCGTATGACCCTCCGCGCCCTCAACTGTCTCCTGCTGCTCATCGCCCTGCGCGAGGGGCAGCGGGGACGTTGCTGGAGGCCACGTCATTCCTAATTCCACATTCCACATTTCGCATTTTTCCACCCCATGCTAACTCCCAAACAAGAACAGAAATACTGGCGGACGTGGGCGAAGATCCTCGCCTGCCAGGGATGGGCTCACGAGACGAGCGCGAAAAAGGACCAGCGCCGCTATGCCACGCACATCATGTGCGGGCTCAAGAGTGAGGATGGCACCGCCCGGTCCATGAAGTCTTTCGTGAACCGTGATTTCTCGCGCTGGCTGGCCGCTACAGCTCACTTGTGCGACGAGGTGGAGGTCAGAGACCGGGATCGCGAAAACTCGGTGTGGCGCATCCGGCAGGATGCCAGGGCAGCGGGGCTCAGCGACGAATATCTTGCCGCCATCGCCCGCGATGTCTTCGGAACGAACGACTGGTGCGGGCTACCAGGTGATCAACTCATCAAGTTCCGGAACACCATCCATAACCGCGCCGGATCTCATACTGGACACGACACCCGCACCGAGGCACCCGCGCAACCCCGGCGCAAATACACGCTCGACGGCGGCAGCAGATCTTTCAGTTCCCCCGCACAAGACTCTACCACGCTAAAGGAGGAGCGGCCTATGACAACACGGCGGATAAAGCCCGCCACCGTGACAGGTCCGATCCCTGTTGTGCCTCCCTCCCGGCCGCTTGGCTACTGCATGCACGCGGTCAATCCTCCCACGGCCGCGCCATCGCCCGCGCGCGGCCTTCCTGCCGACATCATCATCAACGAGGTCGCCCACTTCGCCGATCCGGAGGACGAGCCGTTCTGAATTATGGATGCCGCCGCGCTCGCAACACAGATGGACCTATGGCTCCGCACCCAGCCGCGCTGGGTCAGCGGTGCGGAGATCTGTGAGCGCTTTGGCGTCAACGAGCGCCGCCTGCGCTCAGCTAACGGCAAGCCCGGCCTCCTGTCCTTAAACTGTGTGAGCAGCTCCACCCAGGGGTTCAAGCACATCCGGTTCGCAGCCACGCAGGAATTTTTCGAGTGCGACAAAGAAGACCGTAAACACTGCATCTCCCGATACCTCACCCTGCGAGCACGCCGCAATGCCTGGCGGAACGAGCGCACCGGCAAGCGCCCCGAGTTCCGCGAACTCCACACCGGCCAACTGGTTTTCGTATGAATCGCAAACCCTCCCGCGAATGGACCCGCCGACTCTGTCCCTCCTGCGCCCACCGCGTGATACAGACCGAGTTCGGCTGGTTCTGCCGATCCGTCCTATGCAGGAGATCATGGTTCTCGAAGAAAAAACCGCCGAACGCTGCCGGTCAGAAATCGCTGGCTTTCGCGGAACCTCCGTTTGAAAGCTGATATGACGCAACCATCCATCTCAACACCCACTGGCCAGCGATTTCCTGGACCGGCTTGTTGGGCAGGCCGGAAAAGAGCGTCGAAAAAAGATGAAAATAGTTCTTGCAATCAAGACAAGGTTTGAATAAAGTAAGGGCGTCATGAAAAACAACACCAACACACGCTCAGAAAAATACGCAGCCCACAAATCCGCCGCCGCTTTCCTGCTGGCTCAACCCGCTACCACCTCACGGAAAAAAGCGATCCTCCTCGTGACAAACGCAGAGGGTCGGCTCATGGCCGACATCGAAAACGGTCGCCAGTGGGGTGGCCGCCGTGGAGTCAAGCAGAACGGCGGAAAAGCCATCGCCAAGACCGAAGAGACGGTCGCCGCGATGAAAACCCTCAACCTCAACGCCGCCGCGTGGTTCTCCCAGGCATGAACTACCGGGATGCTTACGACCGCGCCGACTGGACGAAAACGGATGTCCAGTTGGCGCGAAAATTCGGAGTCACCAAGCAGGCAATCCAAGCTGCGCGTAGGGTCAGGGGCATCGCCCCGACTCCGCACGGAGGATTAAGGAAAGGCGCTGGCAGAAAGCCATCCAAAAAGCGCCGTAAAAAGAAATGCGCACCACGGCGGCCCAACGGCGCGGATGAGAGGCAGCTACCGGAGGAAAAACTATGATCGAAAAACGGTATGAAAGCGGGCGAGGACCGAAAGAGAACAGCGGTAGCTGTTCTCTCGATCCGATGGTTCGGCAATCTTCGCGGCAACTCTCTGTGCGGGTAGTCCCTGCGCTGTTCCGCGCCGTCAATCGCCTGTGCGAGCGTGACGGAATCACCCTCACGGCATTCGTGACGGCCTGCGTGTGGTTCGAGGTGCGCCGCCGCGCCCCGGCCTGCCACGACTGCCAACCCGGAGCGGCAACCCCGGCACTCAACCAGCATGGCGACTGTGCGACGTGCGACGGTCTGGGTGTTGTTTTGCCGAACGCTGGGCTATGCGACCGGGACCGCTCATAATAGACTCCGCCATGCAAAACAACCTTCCCAGCGGTCCCGGTTCGCATCAGCCACTTGTTGGCCCTCTTCCGGTTCCATACTACGACGACGGTCTCATCACGATCTTCTGTGGGGACTCCCGCCGTATCGTGCCAACGCTGCCGAAGTTCGACCTGCTGCTCACCGACCCACCGTATGGCATCAACATCGCCAAGACGGGCAAGTTAGGCAAGGCGCGGTATGAACCCGCCGAATGGGACGCGAAGCAGCCGGAGCCGTGGGAACTGCAAATGCTCATCTCAAGCTGCAAGGAATCCATCATCTGGGGCGGCAATTACTACGAGCAACTCCGCCGTGCCACATGCTGGCTGGTGTGGGACAAGAAAAACGACGGCCTATCCTTCGCCGATGCAGAACTCGCCTGGACAAACCTGCGCCGCGCCGTGCGCATGTTCCGGTGGATGTGGCATGGCTTAAAGGAAGGTGGCCCCATCAAACGCGTCCACCCCACGCAAAAGCCGGTGCAACTGATGGAGTGGTGCATCGGCAAGGCCAACAAGCCGCAAAGTCTCCTCGACCCCTACATGGGCAGCGGATCGTCACTGATCGCCTGCCAGCAACTCGGCATCCGCGCCGTGGGCATCGACATGCACGAGCCCTACTGCGCTGCCGCCGTCGAACGGCTCCGCGATAATCGGGCCAACGCAGAGAGGAGCCACACATGACCGCCGCGCTCGACTCCGCTCCTCCCCAAGATGTGTCCGGCGGGCATGTGTTGGCTCACTCGCCTTGTTGGCCTTTTTGGGGCCGCTCAAAAATATACGCAAAAAAGCGTAAAATAAATGTTGACGGATTACGCAGAAATGCGTATTGTGTAAATAGATCAAGGGGACATGAGGCCAAACGGCCCCGCCCGAGATCAGAAAGAAAAACACAAAATGACAACCGAAACTCTCACACGCAAATTCACGGTCGCTTATCAGCTCGGTGGCCGTGGGACAACTCACAACAAATTCTCCGCCGCGCTCAATGCGGTGGCAAAAGCTCGCCGCGCTGCCAAGCGGGGCGGAGATCTGCAAGGCATCGGGATCGAGGTCTCGGAATACAAGGCGGATGGCAGCCTCTGGGGCACAGGATCACTGACCGAGGACGAGGCAGCAGCCCTCTACAATCTCTGAGCCATGAGAGTCACAACCGACCACTCGGCCAGCAGCTACGGAGTCCCCGTCATCCTCGCGGATGGCGGGGAAGTCATGGACTACGCACCCGGCATCAAAGCCATCCGCGAAAAGCTGTCCATGTCCACGCAAAATCTAGCGGATGCCTGCAACGTCTCTCGCCGCACGGTGGAGGGATGGGAGCAAGGCAGGATGCCGGACGCTGCCGCGCTCAACGTCATGGCGAGCCTGCTACGACGACGGCGTTGATATATTTGGCCAACAGTGTATTGAACAAACCCGGTTCGGATTAAATCATGGGCCTCATTGATCAATTCCGAGTCCAGGCGAGCTGCCGCGAGCTGCAAAAGCGCACGGTGGCAACGTATGAATTTTGGCTGCGAAAGTTTTTCAATGAGACCGGGAAAAAACCAGCTTCTCAGTGGACAGGCGCGATGGTCTCAGAATGGATGCACGCGCTGGACCGACAATCCTATTCTTCCGTCTCCCGCAAGCAGGCTCTCTGCGCGCTCGTTTTTGTTTTCCGGCATGTGCTCAAGCTGGACATCAGCAACCTCGGACTGCCGAAACCTCCGCGCGAGAAGTTCCACCTGCGCACGATCCCGAGCCGGGAGGAACTCGGGCGGATATTTTGCGGGCTTCGTGGACAACCTCGCCTCATGGCGGCGCTCATGTATGGGGCCGGGCTGCGGGTCGAGGAAACCTGCAAGCTCCGCGTCCAGGATCTCGACTTCGATGCCAGGACGATCCGCATTCACGGCGGGAAAGGCGACAAGGACAGGCTCTGCCTCATGCCTGAACTCATCATTCCTCACCTCTGCCGCCAGGTGGCGTGGCGGGCGGCCCTGCACGATCAGGATCTCGCCGCATGCGCTGGAATCGTCGAGCTTCCGGGCAGACTCGCGAAAAAATACAAGGCTGCTGAGCGCGAGCTTCGCTGGCAGTTTCTATTTCCCAGCCAGGCGATCCGGGAGCAGCGGCGCTGGCATGCGGTTCCCGAGGGCGTCCAGAAGGCAATGCGCGCGGCCGTGCGGGCGGCCGGGATCACAAAGCGTGTGACCCCGCACACGCTGAGGCATGCTTTTGCCACTCATGCTCTGCGCGCTGGGAACGACATTAGGACAATCCAGGACCTGCTCGGCCACGAGCATGTCGAGACGACGATGATCTATCTCCACGGCGACATGGCCCGTGGCGTGTCTCCGCTGGATCTCGCCCCGCCGCCGCCGATGAGGCCCAATATTTTGACGAGCCAGCAGCTCGCTATCGGTTGATATGGCGAAACTACTTCAGATGCCTCTCGACCAGGCTCTTTTTCCAGTCCCCGGAAAAGCCGAATGTCGGAGCTGGGACGGGCTCTGCGGAAAACCAGAAATCCGTGAACGGCTTCACGTCTGGGACACAAAACCAGTGGGCTCCACCGTTTTTATCCACCGCCCACCAACGGGCATTCTTCGGAGCATGTTTCCAGTCAACGTCTGGCATGGAAGGAATCCTATCACCTTCGTCAATCCGAGCTGATATGCCAGCCGATTCCCTCGTCAAAAACTGGCTCCACCGGCTGAAAAACCAGTTCTATCCAGACACCCCGAAGGAGTTTTACCAGCAGCACAGCATCCTGATCACCGCCATCACGACCCCGGCACGCTGGCTCGACGAGCGCGGAGTTCGGTTGCCAGAGGCCCGGCTCGACGCCATCTTGACCGATATCCTCCGGGGAATCATGCACCACGGCGATACCGCCCGGATCGGATACTTCTGCCGATACTACCTGAAGGCCGTTCAGGACCACATGGCCCACCAGGGCGAGAAATACTACGAGGAGGGAAAGAGCCTCCGGTTCATTGTCGATTCAGCCCTCGAAAATCTGTCAAAGAGGCAGGTAGCAAAGCTCCCGGATGCCCAGGATCGCACCACGGTCGAACTCGCGGCCCTCAACCGCCTGGTCAACTCCACCCGCGTCAAAAAGAAGAAGGTCGCCGTCAAAACCGCGACTCAGCAGGAGCTATTCTGACCCCATGCAGGCACCCTGCACAGACCCTGCACCGGAGATCCAAGGGCAGGAAATCGCCCTCGACAAATTGATAGAAGGCCCTTTTTCGGCCTTTTCCCCTCAGATCGGCACATTCTCCCGGCCAGCCGACCGGAACGCCCACACGGGCCGATAAACACGGGCTTTCGGGCTATTTCGGCCTGCTCGACTCTATTTCGGTCTTTCCCTCACACCGGGCGGCAAGACTCACCAGTCCATGATTAAGCGATCCCCTCAAAGGTGAGTTGTGTGACGCCCAAGTTGGCGGCGGCCTGTCCCTGTGCGTCGATGCGCAGGTAATACAGCGGTGGTTTGACGTGCTGGCGGAGTC
>Ga0247831_1001775_pt1 | contig 38132 bp, 27 predicted proteins | sample LaCruzMarch2015__9_FD_192406 | JGI IMG/M metagenome (GOLD analysis project Ga0247831, IMG submission 192406) | Freshwater microbial communities from meromictic Lake La Cruz, Castile-La Mancha, Spain - LaCruzMarch2015_1m | ecosystem: Environmental > Aquatic > Freshwater > Lake | place: Spain...
AAGCTCAAAAGGATAAAGTACGGGAAAGATTTGAAAAGTGGCTAAGCAATGGAGGTAAAAATCAACTGATTTCACCCAAAAAAGACTTACTTATTGATATTCCTTTTGAAGTAAAATCAGTAAAATGGGAAGGCGAAAAAAAAGATAAAGAGCGACCATTTTTTGCAAATCTTGCCAATGATACCCTTTCTATGGAAATGTATGGCGAAATTGAAGGCCGGCCTATTTCAATAAAAGGTCGACTTGGTTTAGGTGTAAAATTTATTGGAGACGGCTATTTAAAAATTCATGAATCCAACAATTGGTGGAACAACAAGAACTTTGATCACCGCACAGTTGGCAATTTTGAACGAAACCAACCCTTCACTATCAGTCTTTGGGTTGGCCTCATTGACCCCAAGTTCAAAGGTCAAATTTTCAATAGAAATTCAGGCCCTTTGGCTGGTTGTAAAGGCTACGAATGTAAACGATTAGAAGACGGCAGGTTGTCTTTTAGAATCAATAATGTTTGGCCTGATAATGCTATTGACTTTGAAACAGAACAAAAACTAAAACCGAATGAATGGACATACATTACAATGAGCTACGATGGTTCGAGTCAAGCATCGGGTTTAAAAGTATATCTTAATGGTAAATTGGTCACAGGAAAATTTGTGGCAGATAATCTTGATGGAAGCACCATTTGGAATAAAAATCATAAAATTTATAAAAGTTATGCTGCTTCGTCCAACTTTTCATTTGGCAAAATGCACACTACCATCAATAAGGGTTACGCCGTGGATGAACTTAAAATTTTTGGAAGAGCACTGACACCTCTAGAAGTTCAAAGTGAAATGAGCCAAAAAGATTTAGTACAAAATGCTTTAAAAACACCATCGGAAAAACGTTCAGAATACCAAAAAGAAGCTCTCTTTGATTATTATATTACGCATATTGACCCAGAAACCCAACATTTGGCCGCTAATTCGCAAAAGTTAATTGGCGAAGAAGTGGAAGTATTAAACAAAGAAATAGATATTATGGTGGTTCGAGACCGCCGACAACTGCGTAAATCTTACATATTGCAAAGGGGTGTTTACGATGCTCATGGTGAAGAGGTTAGCCCCGAAACACCTCTAAAAATCGGAAAATTACCAAGTTCTTTTCCTCGCAATCGCCTTGGACTAACGCAATGGTTATTAGATGAAGACAATCCCTTGTTTGCTCGGGTTATGGTAAATCGTTTTTGGCAGCAATATTTTGGAACTGGTTTAGTAAAAACCCAAGAAGATTTTGGTAATCAAGGAGAACTACCTTCTCACCCCGAACTATTAGATTGGCTGGCAGCTAAATTCAGACAAGATGGTGAAGGTTGGGATACCAAAGCGTTTATAAAGCGAATTGTAATGTCGGCTACTTATCAGCAATCATCAAAAGCTAACAAAGAGCAAATCGAAGCTGACCCTGATAATCGTTGGCTGGCAAGGGGAAGTAGCTACCGTTTTAGTGCTGAACAAGTACGAGATAATGCCTTGGTAGCCAGTGGATTATTGGTCAGAAATATTGGTGGACCAAGTGTTTATCCATATCAACCTTCAGGCATTTGGGAAGCTTTGGCTACTCGAAATGCAACAAATTATGTACAGCAACACGGTGACAGTTTGTACCGTCGTAGTATGTATACGATTTGGAAACGGACAAGTCCACCGCCAATGATGCTCAATTTCGATTCACCCGATCGTAGTTTATGCACCGTTCGTCGGCAAAAAACAGCTACACCATTGCAAGCATTAGTTACGCTCAACGACCCACAATTTGTTGAGGCGGCAAGGGTTTTAGCAGAAAGAGTGATTAAGAAAAAAACAAGCTTTGATGCAAGAATACAACTCTTTTTTCAATCGATAGTTTCAAGAAACCCACGCCCAAAAGAGATGTTAATTCTAAAAAACCTTTATGATTCGGAGTTTGAAGCATTTAGTAAAGACACAAAAAGGGCAGAGTCATTATTGGCAATTGGTGAATTTTCAAGGGATAAAACATTAAATATCAATGAATTGGCTGCCTACACAGTTGTGGTAAATACGGTCTTAAATTATGATGAAGCAATAGTAAAACGATAATATTATGAAAACTAATCGTCGTGATTTCCTTAAGCAATCAACTTTTTTAATCGGTGGTACCATGATAAATAACGATATGTCAAATAGTTCAGATATATTTGGTATCAAATTTTTTTGCCCACGTTGGGGAGCCAACGATTCATGGGATGACTTTTGTAAACGAGTAAAAGAAGCTGGCTATGATGGCATAGAATCTGTTCATTCGTTAGACCCAAAGCTCCAAAAAGAAGAACTCACCGCACTTGAAAAATATGAACTTAAAATCATTGGGCAATATTATCAATCTTTTGAGTCTAATTTTGATGAACATTTAAAAAGTTTCGAAAAACATTTGAGAAACCTTGTTTCTGCCAATCCCATTTTTATCAATAGCCAAACAGGTAAAGACTGGTTTAGTTTTGATCAAAACAAAAAATTATTTGAAACTGCCTTTCTTATAGAAAAAGAAACGGGAGTAAAAATTGTTCATGAAACGCATCGTGGAAAATGTCTTTTTGCTGCCCATGTGACAAAAGAATATTTAATGAAGATTCCAGATATTAACCTAACACTTGATATTTCTCATTGGTGCAATGTACATGAATCATTGCTTGCAGACCAAAACGATGCAGTAGATTTAGCCTTAAGTCGCACTAATCACATTCATTCAAGAGTTGGTCATCAAGAAGGTCCACAAATAAACGATCCACGAGCTCCAGAATGGGCTAAAACCTTAGAGAGTCACTTAGCTTGGTGGGATAAAGTAGTTGAAAGGTATCGAAAAGATAATAAAATATTAACCATTACCACCGAATTTGGTCCAGCAAATTATATGCCTACGCTGCCTTACACGCAGCAACCTGTAGCTAATCAATTTGAGATTAATGTTTTTATGATGAATTTATTGAAGAAAAGATATTTAATTTAAGAAAAACAAATGACTAACGACCTACAAGACCAAGTGCATGACCAAATGAGTCGTCGCACTTTTTTAACAAACTCTGGTATTGGCTTAGGTGCAGCAGCATTGTCGGCTATTTTACCAAACACTGCTCAAGCTAACGATAGTTTTCATAAAATCGGGCCACACTTTGCACCCAAAGTTAAAAGAGTTATTTATTTACATCAAAGTGGAGCTCCTTCTCAACTTGAAACTTTTGACTATAAGCCTAAACTCGAAGCAATGTGGGGGCAGAATTTGCCCGAATCAATTAGAGGAGGGCAGCGGCTGACAGGCATGAGTTCGGGACAAAGCTCGTTTCCTTTAGCAGCATCCGCTTTTAAATTTGCCCAATACGGTAAAAGTCGTGCATGGATTAGTGATTTACTGCCTTATCATAAGCAAATCGCCGATGAGTTGTGTTTTGTAAAATCCTTGCACACCGAACACATCAATCACGACCCAGCGATCACGTTTATTCAAACAGGTAATCAAATTGGTGGTCGTCCGTCGATGGGTTCTTGGATGAGTTATGGTTTAGGTTCAGAAAATCAAAATCTTCCCGCTTTTGTGGTTTTACTTTCAAAAGCAACCACGAACCCAGACCAACCACTTTATGCAAAATTGTGGAGCAATGGTTTTATACCGTCGGTGCATCAAGGCGTGGTGTTTAGGTCAGGGCAAGACCCTGTATATTACCTCAACAACCCCAATGGTATCGATAAATCGTCTAGAAGAAATATGTTAAGTGCTTTGTCGAAATTGAGTGAAGACCAATACAAACAAGTATTAGACCCCGAACTCGACAGTCGTATGAAACAATACGAAATGGCATACAGAATGCAAAGCTCTGTACCGGAAACATTAGATATATCCAAAGAACCAGATTCAGTTTTTAACATGTACGGCCCTGATAGCCGCATTCCAGGTACTTTTGCTGCTAATTGTCTTTTAGCTAGAAAATTAGCCGAAAAAGATGTACGTTTTATACAACTCTACCACAAAGGTTGGGACCATCACGGTAACTTACCCAGAGATATTCAAATCATGGCAAAGTCAGTTGACCAAGCATCGGTTGCGTTGATTAAAGATTTAAAACAAAGAGGGCTCTTAGACGATACATTGGTCGTTTGGGGAGGTGAATTTGGACGAACAAACTACTCGCAAGGAAAACTCACAAAAGAAAACTACGGTAGAGACCACCATCCACGCTGTTTTTCTATTTACATGACTGGTGGTGGCATAAAAAAAGGAATTTCTTACGGAGAAACTGACGAATTTGGCTACAACATTACCAAAGACCCAGTTCATATTCATGACCTTCAAGCAACAATCATGCACTTGATGGGCATTGACCATGAGCAACTTACCTTTAAGTTTCAAGGTCGCCGTTATCGTTTAACAGATGTTGCAGGAAAAGTAGTAAAACCAATTTTAACTTAATTTTTCATAAAAAATATAGAAAAATATTATGTAAAATCGACGTGATTTTATCAAACAAACTGCCATCGGATGGGCAGCCATGCTTACTTTTTCTTATCTTTTTGCTTATCATTGTTAACCTAAACAAAAAGTAATTTTGGGAATAATGGGAACAAATAGCTGTGGAATGTTTTTGGCAAAATCTTTTGCCAAATCACCAAATGTTGAATTTGCCCTTATTTGCTATCCAAAGTTTTTGGCAAAAATCATTGCTGAAAATGAAAAAATGATGGGCAAAAAACCACAAGATTTTGCCGATGTTCGCAAAACGTTGAATACTTGCTGCTATAATTATAAGCAACACTACTTTTTGAATTTCAGCTTGCTGAATACTTTTATACGACAAGTTAAAATCCGAAAATCCTGCTTTGGATGCTGATATATTATTACCTTATACGGCTGTTGCATCAAGATTGTGCTTTCCAAAGCTTTTTTTATAGTTAAAAATAGGGCTTGCTGAAAAAGTCATAACTATTTGACTATCAAATATATAGATGGATATTTTGTTGTAAAAGTGCAAGGATATTCGTTTATATAAAGAAAAAACCTTGCAGATGGTCAACTATAAATCTGAGAAACAACTGTCTATATTTGATTTCAAGACTGGTTTAGAAAGCAAATTATATGCAAACAATAGGTGGGTACTCTTATGCTCATTACTTGATTGTGATATGCTATCTGCTATCAAGTATTTATCAAAAAAATTGAAGTAATGAACATTTATGATGTTTTTCAATAGACGCATTGATTTAATGGACAAAAATGGTGGTGTATATTTTTAATAATTGGAACTATCTATACTAATTTTTTTTCTTTTTTATTGTCAAATAAAACGTACAAACGCTCTGCTGGAGAGTAACTTATTAGGGATAATTTGAGACCGACGAGAGTCACCAAAAGGGGATTTTGTAAACTTTTTTATCGACACCCTGAGGTATTTATCCAAAAAAAACTCATATATAAACTTCTTTTTTTCTCCAAAGATAAACCGTTATGATTCCTCTATTTGTTCTTCAAATCAGCAAACTATCAATAGCATTGGTTTTATTAGGGATAATTAACGACTTGTTGTAATACCAATTAAACAACCATGACAGATTGTTTTTGAGGCTTCTGTAAGCACTTCTCAGTTTTTTATGAACACATCGTCGCTTCCCATTTTCATCCGTTCTCTGCTCGTTGAGAAATGGTTTGCATTTGACATACTATAACTCTAAATCACCAGCAATACTTTCTTTATCTGTGCGAGTAAGTAGCAAAGTATGCTCCCAAAGTTCCTAATTGGCCTTTAATTTAGGCTTTTTACTCAAATGTGTCCGAATTGTTTTTACTTGATGAAATTGACAATATTGAATCGATATATCAGAAAATAGTTGTACTAAACCCTTTCTTCCATCACAGATGAAAGACTGAATTTTTATACATCTGCGTGAAATTTCTTCCATACCATCCAAATAAATTTGATTAGTTTCTTGCTTGACAAATTGTGTGAAAATAATATTACCACTTAGACTATCTTTAAACACTACAACACCAAAATTCTTTCCAAAAAATGCGGAGCGACGCCCAGACGTATCCATCAGCACATTTTCTAGTTAAGGAAAGCTACTTTTTTAGGTAGTCTTAACTAATTATAATCGACGTTGAATGGTCTTTATTGAACAGAAATATTTGTTTAATAGTTGTGCACAAGTTTGTTTGCTTTTGGTGTACTCTATCCATTAATTGATATTTTCCAAACACTCACCATCAATAAATCTTTTTCCACAAACCGCACATTTATAACGTTGTTTGTCATTAAATTTACCATCTTTTGTAACAATTATGCTCTTACAGTAGAAGCAGTTTTTTTATTCATAACCTTTCGTTTCTTTTAAAGATATGATAATTAACACGTTACAAAGGTTTTAGCACCATAAATGTCCATTAACCCAAAGATATGATAATCAAAACGTTACAAAGGTATTAGCACCATAAATGTCCACTAACCCTAAAATGAATAAAAAAGTTGATTTGAGTTATTAAAAAATCTGTATTTAGCATATAATCTGTCAATAAATCTACTATATTTGATTTTTATTCAACCTTATACTATTACATAATGAAACGTTTACTTTGGCTATTTTTATTGATAGGCTCATTTGCTACTTATGCCCAGCAAGGAACAATCAAAGAAAGTCTAAAAATCAAGAGCAGCACACTCGGCAAAGATGTCGAATACAACATTTATTTACCTGCCGACTACGACAAAACCAATCGCCAATATCCAGTACTTTACTTACTTCACGGCTATACCGATGACGAAACTGGCTGGACTCAATTTGGCTTAACGCCCGAAATTGCCGACCGAACTATCAATAGTGGTGAAGCTCCTCCGATGATTATCGTAATGCCCGATGCTGGCGTATCGTGGTACATGAACACTTTTGATGGCAAAACAAAATTTGAAGATTTTTTTATCAAAGAATTTATTCCTTACATCGAATCAAATTACAGAATTCGTGCAAAAAAAGAGTTCAGAGCAGTAGCTGGCCTTTCGATGGGTGGTCTTGGAACACTTCTTTACGCAACCAAACACCCAGATATGTTTGTAGCGGCCGCTCCATTGAGTGCTGCTATTTGGACTGATGAAGAGGTTGTTACGCAAAATGCAGATATTAATCGTTGGAACACTGTTTTCGGTGATTTATATGGCAAAGACTTAAAAGGAAAAGAACGTTTGACCGAACATTACTACAAAAATGCACCAATTAAAATTGTAGAAACAGCCAATGCCAATGATTTGAAAAAAGTTAAGTTCTATATTGATTGCGGCGACGATGATTTCTTAATAAAAGGCAACATGGCACTTCACACCATGATGATTGACATGAAAATTCCGCACGAATTTAGAGTTCGTGATGGTGGCCATACTTGGTCTTATTGGCGTACGGCTTTGCCCGAAGTTCTTAAGTTTGTAGGAGAAAGTTTTCACAGATAATTTTGAATGAAAGATTAAAATATTTCAACTTGATTTAATAAATTATTCTATCATTCGACCATTCTATCACTCAAAATTAAACTAAAATATATGAATCGTAGAGAAGCCATACAAAGAGCCACGCTCCTACTCGGAGGTGTACTTTCTGCACCATTAATGGCAGGTGCTATGGGGCAAATTCTCAACACTGGCGAAAGTGTTGCAGTAACAGCCGACCAATCAGCTTTATTGGCCGAAGTGGCCGATATTATTATTCCAACAACAGGCACGCCAGGGGCAAAAGCAGCAGGTGTTGAAAAATTTATTGTGCGTGTCGTCCGTGATTGTTTTGAGAAACCAGAACAAGAGAAATTTTATGCTGGATTAGCAAAACTAGATGCCGATAGCCAAGCAAAATTTGGTAAAGGATTTGCTGCAATTGATGTGGCTCAGAAAAACGAAATGCTCAAACAAAGTACGGTAGATAACAAAGCTTTTTTCTTAATGATTAAAGGTTTAACCGTAACGGGCTATTTCACTTCAGAAATTGGTGCAACACAAGCTTTAGAATATTTACCAATCCCTGGTAAGTTTGAAGCTTGTATTCCACTCAAACCTGGTCAGAAAGCTTGGGCATTATGATTTGAAAATTTGGAGATTTGTCAATTTGAAAATGTATTTTACAATTGTGATTACAAATACTAAACCTAATTGATAAATTACCAAGTTATCTATTCGCCCCCTTGCAAACTATTTTCAAATCACCAAATTATCTAATTTTCAAATTAAAACAATGGCAAACTTAAATATAGATTTAATCAAAGACCAAACTTACGATGCCATCGTAATCGGCTCGGGTATCTCGGGCGGTTGGGCAGCTAAAGAATTGACCGAAAAAGGAATGCGAGTATTGATGCTCGAAAAAGGTCGCCAACTCGAACATGTAACAGGCTATGAAAACGCCATGAAAGCTCCGTGGGAGTCGCAATATAATGGACGTTTAACGGTAGCTCAAAAAGAAAGTCACCCGAAATTAGCTCGTGATTATCCGTATAACGAAATGAGCGAAAAGTATTGGATGAACGATTCGGATGCACTATATAAAGAAGATAAACGTTTCGACTGGTATAGACCAAATATCGTTGGTGGAAAATCAATTATGTGGGGTCGTCAATCATATCGTTTGAGTGATATTGACTTTGAAGCTAACTTAAAAGATGGTATTGCGGTTGACTGGCCGATTCGCTACAAAGACATTGCTCCGTGGTATTCTTATGTAGAAAAAATTGCGGGTATTTCTGGCGAAAAACTTGGTTTACCTCAATTGCCTGATAGCGATTTTCTACCGCCAATGGAAATGTATTGTGTAGAAAAAGAAGTGCGTAAACGTCTTGAAAAAACATTCCCAGGTCGTACGATGACCATCGGGCGTGTAGCAAACCTTTCGGAAGCTCGCAAAGAACAGCTTGGTGTTGGTCGTGCAGCTTGTCAATATCGCAATAAATGTGCACTAGGCTGTCCATTTGGTGCCTATTTCAGTACACAATCTTGTACATTGCCGCCTGCAGCTAAAACTGGCCGCTTAACGCTTCGTCCAGATTCTGTTGCTAAAGAAATATTATTCGATACCAAAACTCAAAAAGCTACGGGCGTTCGCATAGTTGATACTCAAACGCTCGATGTGCGTGAGTTTTATGCAAAAATCATCTTCGTTTGTGGAAGTACATTGGGTTCTACAACCTTGATGCTCAACTCAACATCTGAGCGTTTCCCTAATGGATTTGGCAATGATTCTGGTCAACTTGGACATAATTTGATGGACCACCATTTCCGCACCGGTGCTGGTGGCGAGTGGGAAGGCGATTTGGATAAATATTATTCTGGCCGCCGTGCCAATGGTATTTATGTACCGCGTTACCGAAATATTGGCTCCGACAAACGTGATTATATACGTGGTTTTGGTTATCAAGGTGGTGGTAGCCGACAAGGATGGCAACGAAATGTAGCCGAATTGAATTTCGGTGCAGATTTCAAAGAAGATTTAACAAAACCTGGCAACTGGACTATGGGCTTCGGTGGCTTTGGTGAAACACTTCCTTACTTTGAAAATCGTGTGTATTTACACCCAACCGAAAAAGATAAATGGGGACTTCCGTTACCAGTTTTTGATGCAGAATTAAAAGAAAACGAGAAAAAAATGCGTGTCGATATGCAAAACGATGCCATCGAAATGCTCGAAAAATCAGGTGTAAAAAACGTAAAAGGTTACGACCGTGGCTCATATTTGGGTATGGCGATTCACGAAATGGGAACTGCCCGCATGGGTCGTGATCCAAAAACTTCGGTTTTGAATGGTAATAACCAAGTTTGGGGAGCGAAAAACGTTTTTGTTACTGATGGTTCAGCGATGGTTTCGGCATCTTGCGTAAACCCTTCGCTTACGTATATGGCTCTTACAGCTCGTGCGGCTGACTTTGCCGTAAATGAATTGAAGAAAAAAAATTTGTAAGTAATTCTTTGACAAACTTAATGGAAGCTTTCGCTGGGCGACATTCGCTTTGATTGAAGGCTTCCTTTTTTTTATTGAACAACCGCAAGATTAGTTTTAAATTTGAGAAAATATTCAAATTCAAAAGAATGAAAATCAATAACTTCATTATCACCATTGTTTTTATAAGCTTCTCACAAATCCTTTATGCTCAAGGCCTTTCGATTCAAGACCTAAACAAAAAATTAGGTCGAGGAATAAATATGGGAAATATGTTTGAAGCTCCCACTGAAACAGAATGGGGAAACCCTTTCATAGATGATTATTTTGAGAGAATCGCACAATTGGGTTTCAACCATGTAAGAATTCCGATTCGTTGGGATGTTGCCACGCGAGCTTCGCAAACTGAGCCGTATGCAATAAATTCAGTTTTTTTGGCAAGAATAAAATATGTCATTGATAAGGCTCGTGCGAGTAAACTATATGTGGTCATAAATATGCATCACCATGAAGAGATTTTTGCAAATCCCGAAAAAACAAAGCCTAGATTTATTAGCCAATGGGAGCAAATTGCTGCTTTTTTCAAGGATTATGACCAAAATTTGCTGTTTGAAGTATTAAACGAACCTAACGCAAATCTAACACCCGACCTTTGGAATACCTATTTTTCTGATGCTTTAAAAAGTATTCGTAAGACAAATCCAACAAGGGCAGTTTTGATGGGAACAGCTAATTATGGTGGACTTAGCGGAGTTCCAAGTCTAAAAATTCCCGATGATAAAAATATTATTTTGACCGTCCATTATTATAATCCTTTCAATTTTACGCATCAAGGAGCAGAATGGGTAGGTAGCGAGGCTCAAAATTGGCTCGGCACGATTTGGGAAGATTTGGCTCTTGAAAGGAATCAAATAATGTCAGAATTTGACTACTTGAATACTCTCGCCAAACAAAAAAACATTCCGGTTCATGTTGGAGAATTTGGAGCTTACAGCAAAGCCGATATTGAAAGTAGGGTAAAATGGACTACTTTTTTGGCTCGTTGGTTTGAAGAACAAGGTTTCAGTTGGGCCTATTGGGAATTTAGTGCAGGTTTTGGTATTTATAACCCCACAAATCAACAATATAATACTAAATTAGTAGATGCTTTGCTAAAAAATCCGATGTCTAATGCCAAGGTTTTAGCAACAAAAATACTTTATCAAAGCGATTTTAGCACAAACGATGGATGGAATTTGGGTGTGCAACCTAATTCGACAGCTACGATTTTACGGAATAATGGTTTGAATATTGATGTAAAAACTGCTTCAAAAGACGGTTGGCACGTACAATTAACCAAGGGAAATATTCCGATTTTAAACAAAAAAAGATATTTAGTAAGCATTACAGCAAAAGCCGACAAAGATGTTTCGGTAATAAACTATGTCGGCAAAAATGCATCTCCTTATAATAGTTATTCTGGATACAGTAACTTAACTTTCGGCACAAAAGAAAAGGAGTTTTCTTATACTTTCGTAATGAATGAAACAAGCGATTTATCCGCTCGAATGAGCTTTGATTTAGGAACAACGATTGCGAATATCAATATTTCTTCAATAAAAATTGAAGAAATTATCGACAACTCCACCCCTCTTGACATTGAAAAAGAATCAATTATTAATATTTACCCTAATCCAATCGAGGATATCATAATGATTTCAGGTTTAAAAGACATCCAAAGTTTAGAATTAATTGACCAAAAAGCTAGTGTTATTTTAAGAAAAACCATCATCAACGAAGGCTTACCCAACGTATCTTTGCAGACAATTCCATCGGGCAGCTATATCTTGGTTTTGTACGGGAAAAATGGTATTAGAACAAAAAAAGTAGTTAAGAATTGAGAACTCCAAACATAAATATTTTACGGGTAATCGCTTGTTTCCCTTTCATCGGTTTATTATTTACGCTAAGCTGCAATAAACAATCGGAAGGTGAAAAATTAGCTCAAACTTATTGTGCTTCGTGCCACCTTTTCCCAGAGCCAAGTTTGCTTGATAAAACAACTTGGAAAAATAATGTCATGCCAATAATGGCTCAACAAATGGGTTTACAGATTGTCAATGGTGAAGCTTATCCAGATATTCAAAAAGGTGCAGATGGAAAATTTGAGAGCGTTGCAAGCGTCACACCCGAAGATTGGGCTAAAATTATAGCTTTTTATGAAGAAAATGCTCCAGAAAAATTACCAGGTCAAGGTCGTAAGCAAATTTCGGTAATTACTGATTTGTTTTCGGTAAAACCAATTTCAATTCCACAAAGTAGTTTTCCATCGCTTACTTACATCAAAATTGATAGTACCAACCAGAAAATTTACGCCGCCAGTGATTCAATGCTTAGTATTTTTGATAAAAAAGCAGCAACTATTTTGGCTCAAAAAGTAAAAGAAACAATAGTTGATATTGATTTCGGAAATACACTTCAAAAAGCAGAAAATCGAGTTGGATATTTTACAAATATCGGCATCTTAAACCCCAACGATTTAGCCAAAGGCTCACTTCATAGTTTCAACTTTGATGGAAAGACCAATTTTAAAAACACAGGAAGAATTCTCGAAAATCTTACTCGCCCTGTACAAAGCATTGCCTTTGATTTAGATAAAGATGGACTTACAGACCAACTCGTTTGTGGCTACGGCAATAAAAATGGGGCTTTAGTTTGGATGAAAAATTTAGGAAAAAACAAATTTCAAAAGCAAATAATTAGGCCATTTCCTGGAGCAATAAAGTCATATATTGATGATGTAAATAAAGATGGTCTGCCTGATATTTGGGTACTTTTTGCCCAAGCACAAGAAGGCATTTTTTTGTTTACGAATAAAGGAAATGGTAAGGGAGGCGTTCCTCTATTTGACTCAAAAGAAATACTAAGATTTACGCCTATTAATGGCTCTTCTTTTTTTGAATTAGTTGATTTGAATAAAGATGGTCACAAAGACATTCTCTATACCAGTGGTGATAATGCCGATTATACTACTCATGTACTCAAACCTTATCACGGAGTTTATGGCTATTTGAATGATGGCAAAAATAACTACAAACAAGCATTTTTCTATCCAATCAATGGCTGTTTCAAGGCATTAGCTCGCGATTTTGATAAGGATGGAGATTTGGATATTGCTACAATTTCCTATTTTCCAGACTTTAAAAATCAACCAAGAGAAGGTTTTGTTTACCTCGAAAACAAAGGAAAATTTACTTTTTCTGCCGCGTCAATCAAAGAAGTAAACGCAGGAAATTGGCTTGTAATGGATGCCGCCGACCTCGATGCCGATGGTGATGAAGATATTGTACTGGGCAATTTCGACCGAAAAAAACGTGGAAGAATCAATGAATCTAAAAAAGATACTGCGATATTGGTTTTGGTAAATCGGTTGAAGTGAGAGAAATATTAACGAGCAGGCAATTTCGCACCTTTAAGCATTTCTTTGGCAATTGCTTTTTTCTTTGAAAACAAGTCAATGTCTTTCAAAAAAGAGAAATTTTCATCTTTAACAAAATCACCTTTTGGCAATTTTGAATTAGCATTTTCTACAAGATTTTTCATAATAATGATAAAATTTATCAAATTTATAACATTTTTCTAACTAAAAAAGATTCATAATTCACATTTTTTTGAAATATCTCAAAATCACTATTTTTAAAACCAAATATTTCAAAGTAAACCTTAAAATCTTCATAGTATCTGTTGATAGCAATTTGATACAACCTTGTTCGACTTAATGTACTACCTACAATAAATACAGAAAATTTAGGATTATTCTGAAGAAAATCGTTGAGAATTAAAACAACTGTTGCCAATATTTTTTCTATATCACCATTATCACTAACGATTGAGTCGCTCAAAGTTTGCCTTTCAAAGTCAAAATCACCAAAGCCTAAGTTAAAAATGTCAGATTCGATTTCATCAAATCTAACAACCTTTAATATCAAACCCCTTCTCCCTACACTTATGAAACTGTAAGTATTTTCCTCATTTACTTGAATTTTATACGTTGGTTGATTCATTACTCATATTAAAATTACAATACTACAATATAGTTTGGTAAGTAGGCTGTAAAATTCTACTTACCAATTTATCTTCATCAAGCCAACAACTCTTTCGCATAAGCTACACATTTGGCGACCTCTTTCACAGCATTTGAGCCTTCGGGAATGTCATATTCTAATTCAACTGTTGCAGGAAACTTATATTTCTTAGTTTTCATTAAAGCCAAAATTTCTTTGAGTGGCGTGTCGCCATTGCCCCAAGCTAAATTTCCTTTTCCATCAGCTGTGCGGTCTTTGATGTGCATACTAGTAATACGGTCATGTTTTGCTTCGATTAGTGCCAATAATGACTCTTTGGTGTTTTTTCCACCTACCGCAATATAATGTCCACAATCAAGATTAAGCGAGTTATACGGCGATTGACTTAAGGCTTCATCCCAAAGACTATCAGTTGCCTGTAAGTGAGCATGATAACCCACATAAACCTTGTTTTTTGCTCCCAAATCACCCAACCGCTTAGATTGAGCTGAATTAGTCGGAAGTTCAAGCGTCACCGAATTTGCACCGAGAGCTTTGGCGGCTTTCATGCCATATTCAATTTCAGCATCTGAGTTATTTGCCCCAAAAGCATTTGGCTTAAACGCATAAATTGTTATGCCAGCATCATTAAATTTCTTGCGAATTTCCTTGAATTTATCCATTGAGGTAGTTGCACGCCAATCCGCAACACTTTTGTTATATTCGGCCATCTGAGTTTTTTGTTCCTCAGTCATTTGTGGGCGTTGTGGTGGTTGTCCAGCAGTTTGACGTGGCGGAGGCCCCATTCTAAAGGGATTAGGGTTTTTAGGTTTTCCTACAAAATCTTCGGCAGGGTCACCCATCATTTCGATGGCACTTACATTACAATCAATGCAAAATTGCAACAATTGGTCAATATCGTGTGGCATACTTCTGAATGAGTACGTGATTGCCCCAATCTGCACACCATTAAATTTTGAATTAGGTTTATCGAGCCAATTAGTAGAGCGTTTGCTCAATACTAGGCCAAGAGTGGCCATTGGTGCGATCGTCATAAAACCACGACGCGAAAGTTGATTTTTCATAGTAAACGATTTTGTTGAACAGATAATGATTTAATAACTTATTTTCTTTCTAATAATTTCACTTGGCAAATAGCCAATTCGATGAGCCAAAACATACAAAGAATCATTATTTGAAACATCGAATGGCTTTGAGTAGACCTCCCACGATTTATCATTCCAATGTTTTTTATAGCCAATTGATGCTCCTTTATTTGCACAATTGATTGAAACTTTACTGCCTTCTTTACTAACAAAAGGAAGACTTGTTTGTGGAGCTTGGTTTTTTCCATTCCACCATTTAGCCAATAAATCTTTTTCAGGAATTGCACCCAAATCGCCGTATTTATTCAGCCATTCTTGGTGTTTTGCTCGAAATTCAACCAATTTTGCATGGTAATTGGGATCATTCACTAAGTTTAGGTATTCATTTGGGTCAGTTTTTGTGTCGAAAAGCTCTTCGTTAGGTTTACTTTTTCTGAACCAATACATTTGTTGTTCATTCAATTTTCCTTCATTACGAAGCCGCAAAATCTCTTTCATACTTTTCTGGCCTAAGCGATATTCAATCTCTTGATAGTAAGGTTTTTCGGGCATATAATTTTTTAGGTATTTATATCGTCCATCACTTACTGCTCTCACTCTGTCATATTCCGTATCCATTCTATCTCTAGCGGCATAAATATATTTTCTTGGCATTTTCGCCTTTTGATTTCCCAAAAATGCTTGCCCTTGTATATATTTTGGAACTGGAATATTTGCTAAAGAAAGGATTGTGGGAGCTAAATCAACAAAGCTAATCAATTGACTATCAACAGTACCAGCCTTTTCAGCATTCGGGAAACGAATAATCATTGGCACTTTTAAACCTCGGTCATATAGTTCTCGTTTTACAAAAGGGAGACCATCGCCATGGTCGCTGTAAAAGAAAATAATTGTGTTATCGTAAAGTCCATCATCTTTTAGTTTCTGAATAATTTCGCCAACTTGTTTATCCATGAGTTGCACATTTGTCAGAAAACGGGCAATATCAGTTCTAATTATTTCATTATCAGGATAATACGAAGGCACTTCTACATCCTCAGGTCTAACCAATAGAGGCTCTTTACCTCTCGAAAAAACCTGAGATTCATGTGTAATCGTCAAATTTATTACCGAGAAAAAAGGCTGATTTTTATCTTTTCTACCACGCCAATCGCCTTTTTTTGGATCGGGTGGCGTTCCAGTTTCATCCCAAACGGTTTGTGGTGGGGCAAACTGATAATCTTGTTTATTATTATTAGAACAATAATATCCTTGTTTTCTTAACAACTCTGGAAAACAGCGAACATCTTCAGGAACTACAGCTGAATAAGCAGGTATAGAAGTAAATGTAGTAACCAAAGGTGATGTTCGCATGTGCATACCGCCAGTTGAGGTTTGGTACATACCTGTAATAATGGCATTTCGGCTTGGAGCACAAACACCAGCCGTCGAAAAAACATTGGTATAACGCACACCTTCTTTTGCCAATTGGTCAAGATTTGGCGTTTTAGCAACTTTTTCACCAAAACTCCCTAAATGCGGCGACATATCTTCACAAGTTATCCAAAGAATATTTGGCTGAGACTTTGTTTCTGTTTTCGTGAAAATGAAAGCAGTTGAAACAAAAATAACTAATATAATAAATAGGCTATTTTTGAGTAAAAGATTGACTTTTATTGTTTGCTTCATAGAAAATCTATTAAAATAGATAGATTTGACAACTATCAAAAAGTTGTCAAATCTAAGTTTTCGGTTAGTACTTTATTTCAAACCCGACAAAAATTCTACCACATCACGAATTTCTCGTTTTGTTAGTAAAGTGCCCATTGCTGGCATACTTGATGGCATATTTTCACGTTTGGCAATGCGTGAAACTGGAATCACCAAAGGCTCAGCATCGGAAGTTGTAATCACCAATTCTACGGCATTTTCTTTGGCCAAAGTACCTGTCACTTCCTGTCCATCTTTTAGTTTCAAAGAAACCGTTCCGTAACCTGGCGAAAGTCTTGCACTTGGCTCAATGAGTGCTTGCAGAATTTGCTCACGGCTCAATATGCCACCAATTTTGGCAAGATTTGGTCCAACCGAACCACCTTCACTCCCCATGTTGTGGCAACGCACACACTGAACAGTTGAGTTATAATTAAAAACATTTCGTCCATTATTTCGATTTCCACCAAAAAGCGACTCCATGTATTCATCCATCGGCGAAGCACCTGGTTTAATAGCCGCCATTTTAGTTTTTAGAGCATCAGAACCTGAAGCTTCAACAGCCTCTTTTAATTCTAAAGAAACATTTGGCGATAATTGTTTTTCTTTCAATTGATCAATCAAACCAGCCAAAATTGATTGGGTTTTATCAATTGTCAATTTACCCAAAACAACCAATATTTGTTGCTGTTCTCTAACGCCACCCTTTGTAAAAATTGTCTGAACAAGCGTCGGCAAACTTTCTTTCGATACATTATCATTATTCAATAGACTTAAAGCTACAGTTCGCACGCTTTCATCCTTATCGTCAATTCCTTTCTTTATTACTGCCTCTAATTGTGCATATTTTAATTTATTCAAAGCAGGCAAAACAGCAGCCCTAACTTTGGCATTATCAGAATTATTATAAATATTCGCCAGTTCGTTGTTGTATTCGGAAATATTCAATTCCGACAATAAACTTGCCATCGTAACGAGTGTTTCTGGATTGATTTCTTTTAAGAAGTTGCTAATAAATGGCTGAATTTTAGTTTTAACTAAAGCTCCATCGCGAATCAAAATGCCACGATAACGACCATCAACTCTATCTAATACCGATGGATTTCCCCACGTTCCCAAGGTAGCTAAAGCCTCTGCTTTGATATTATCTTTTATGTCGGTGCGTGTCGAGAAAGCAATCAATAAATCAAGTTCTTTTGTTGAACCAACACGCAAAGCAGCGTTGATAGCACGGCGAAGCAATGGCTCAGACGTAAAACGAGTTTCGGCCAAAGTTGCTGCCAAAGCAGGCAATGCCGCAGGAATTGATAAATCATCATTAATTCCACGAGCAGCTTCTGTTGCAATATATTCATCTTTATCATTCAAGAAAAGAGCAATATTATCGTTTTTCAATCTTCTCAAAACCAACACTGCTGCCGTGCGAAGTGCTTTGCTCGGGTTATTGGCCAAAGCAACGATTTGTTCAACTTTTCCTATGCGAGAAAGTGCCAAAACCCCAGCATGACGCAAATAAAGTTCTTCGTCGTTGTTTGCCTCAAGCATTTGAATCAATGGAGTAACGGCATCTTGATAAGTGATTCTGCCTATTGCCTCAGCAGCGTAAAACTGAATTCTTGGATTTTTACTTTTCAATAAAGGCACTAATTCGCTACCAGTATTTTCAAGTTTTACATCTCCAATTATTTTGGCCGCTTGAGCGATTATTTCTTCATCTTTATCTTTTAGTAAAGGCAAAAGTGGTGAGGCAAAAGTTTTGTTCTGACGGGTCAATTGTCCAACTCCCCAAATGCCATGAACACGTGCAAGCTGATTGCTTGTTTGAGCAATTGCCTTAGTAAATTGAGCAAAACCTTTTTGGCCACGGCTTGCCAATTCGAACTGTGCTTTTTGGCGGATACGCATATCTACGTTTGAAAGTAGGTCGTATAGTGCGGCATCGGTTTGAGCAGTATAATCAAGCTGAATGAGGAGTTTTGTCTCTTTTCGGAGTGCCTCAAAATCGTTTTTATCTTTTGTTACATCTAATTTCCAAACTCTACCATAGTTTTTTGTATCCCAACCATTAATCCAGTCGGCAGCATATAATGCACCATCTGGACCAAATTTAATACCTGTTGGCAAGATTCCACTAACTACGTCTTTTTCGCCATCAAGCACAAACGATGCACCTTTTGGTTTTAAACCAAACGACCAAATATGTGAGCGAGTTGGGGTTCCTACAAACTCAACCAAGAAATATTTATTTTTCCAATCCGACCCCAAAGCAGTACCTGGATTGTAAACCATACCAGTTGGACCGTTGTGAAAATTCATGATTGGCGGAATAATATACGCAGCTTGGCCATCCCAACGAGGTTTAAAAAGTTTTTCATCCATCCAAACATTAAACTTATTATTTTTCGGATCAGTATATTTTCCATACTGCCAGTTTGAACGCCAGCCAGCATCTGAGCCTTCAACTACGTGAACCAAACGCTCGCTTTCACCAGGGTGGTCGCCGTCGTTATCTGACGAAATCAAGTTTCCGTATTCATCAAAAACAAACTCGTGGGTATTGCGTAAACCAGCCGCAAAAATCTCAAAATCACTACCATCAGGATTTGAACGAGCAATAATTCCTGAGTTTGGATGCTCAAACTTTTTGCCGTCGGCGGTTGTAATATTCGCACCAATATCACCAATATTCCAATAAATACGTCCATCTGGACCTTCAGTTACGCCCGACATTCCGTGTCCGCCGAAACCAATATGTACACCATAACCATGACTTATAGAAGTTTTCTTATCAAAAATACCATCGCCATCGGTGTCTTTTACTTGCCAAAGGTCTGGAGCAATTCTAATAAACATTTCTTTGCCACGCACCAAAAGTCCACCCGCAACGTCAGTAATTTCATCGAAGAAATCGTTCAAAACACGCATTGACTTATCAGCTATTCCGTCACCGTTTGTATCTTCCAAACGCCAAACTTCGTCTTTTTCAATAGCTAAATCGTGCCAATCATGGCTTCCATCTTCATTAAGGTCTTTTAGCCATTCGTTTTCTTTGCTCTTCTCAGGGGCGAAAGTTTTACGCAAAAATGCACGACGATCTTCAACGTTTTGAAGTCCGATAGATTCGGTCATCCAATCTCGGTGTCCACGAATATCAAATTCCGAGTTTTTTTGGCGATTTGTACGAATCAAATAAACACGTCCTTGGTCATCAATTGACATCGCAACGGGATCCGGTGCAAGCGAGTCAGACGCCCAAAGAGTCATTTGTATGCCATCAATTACTTTTGCTGATGTTTTCTCACGAATTTCTTTTGCTTTAGCAACTATCTTTGTTGGATCTTCACTGATAACCAAAGGCTTTTCATTTTTTCCAAATTTAACACAGGAAACAATTAAAATGGTCGATGCTGTAGCCAAAATGAGCTTGCTTTTTAGGAGTTTACTTAGAATCATAGTTTTATTATTGATTTGGATAGTATTGAGATTAAATTGGACTTTAAAAATACACAATTCACATCATATTGGCATTCTGTAAATTAATATTTTTATTGTATTTGTAGACAAAACAAACTACTTTGTCGCCAATCAACTTAAAAAATTCCTTAATTAGCAAAAACAAAACTCTGAACAATTCAAATTTACCATTTAATCAAAAACTAGCGGTATTTTATTTTTTTAATTTGCACAAAAACATCAACTTGTTTTTATTAAAAAATATTATTTACTTTAAAGAACAAATTATGTTATGCTAATAAATTATAAAACGTTATATTAATAGTACAATAATGTTTGTAAAAAAATGGTAATCATCTTATCTAATTGCATAAATCAAACCTATTATTTCCCAAACAATTATGTCAACTTCTAAAACTGAATATATTCTTGAAAATGACGTAGAAGTAAATAGTCGCGAGTCTGTTGTAGATATCAAGAAAAACAAACAGAAAAAAGGAATATTGTATGACATCTATTTCAATGACAAGAACACTATTGCAGAGCTTTCGCAATCGTTGAATAGTAGTATTCCATCTATTACAGCCTTAGTCGATGAACTTGTCGAGGAAAAGTGGATTTCCGAAACTGGTTTCGCAATATCAAGACAAGGACGCCGCCCTGCCATATATGGAGTCAACCCTAACAAAAATTATGTATTAGTTCTCGATATCAATACGCACGATACTCGTATTGCGGTACTAAATCTAAAAAACGAAATTGTTTTTTCGCAGGTATCTGACCTTCAACTCAAAAACAACCCTTCGTTTCTTGAAACTCTTTTCCAATTAGTTGATAATATTGTCGAACAAAAAGTATCAAAAGGTCAGGATGTTATTGCATTGGGTGTGTCAATTCCAGGTTTGGTTAACAAAAAAACAGGCATTAATTATACCTACAAAAGCCTTAATAGCCAAGATGTATCTCTTAGCAAACTCATCGAAAATTACTATAATTTGCCAACCTTCGTCATAAATGACTCAAAAGCTACTGCTTTTGGCGAATATCATTTTGGATTAGCTAAAGGAAAATCACACGTACTTTCAGTAAATGTTGATTGGGGAATTGGCTTGGGAATCGTAATAAATGGCGAAATCTTTGATGGAGCATCAGGCTTTGCCGGCGAGTTGGGACATATACAAGTAAACCCAGACGGTGTACTTTGTAACTGTGGTAAAGTTGGCTGCTTAGATACAATTACCTCGGCGTCTTCATTGCTGAAAAACATCAAAGATGGCTTAAGAAACGGACATGTTTCAAAATTGGATGAATACAAAGATTCATTGGAAAATATCAATCTCGAAATAGTTATCGATGCTGCTCAAAAAGGCGATGGCTTTGCAATTGACATTATTCATAATATTGGGCTCGAACTCGGTAAAGGACTTTCGATAGCCGTGCATTTATTTAACCCACAAATCATTATTATTGATGGAGTATTGTCGAAAGCTCAGAAACTCATCGTTAATCCAATTGAACATGCTATCAATAAATACTGTTTGACCGATTTCAAGGAAGATTTAAGTATCGAAATATCACAACTCAGCGAAGATGCCAAGATTTTTGGTGTTCATGCATACGTTGTAGAAGCACTTTTAAAAACAGCGTGAATGGTTAATTTGTTACTGGCGGCAAACTGGTTACGGGTTCATTGCGAAACAAATAACCAATTCACAAATAAGAAGTTAATCAGTAACCAGTTCACCAGTAACCATTATTCCAGTAACCAATAACAAATCAACAAATTATGCAATCAAGAAGAAACTTTTTACATTGGTCGGTACTGAGTTTACCGTTATTATCTATCAGTCAAGCATTTGCAAAAAAAACTATTGCTCCACAAAAGCCAATCGTTGTCTCAACTTGGGATAGTGGCTTGCCTGTAAATGCAATAGCGTGGAAGATTTTACGAGAAAAAAATGGCCGTGCATTAGATGCCGTTGAAGCAGGAGCCAATTCGATTGAAGATACCATTAACTGTTGCGTAGGTTTGGGTGGAAACCCCGACCGTGATGGAAAAGTAACACTTGATGCCTGCATCATGGATGAGTTTTCAAATTGTGGAGCAGTAGCTTATTTACAACGCATCAAACACCCGATTTCAGTTGCTCGTAAGGTGATGGAGCTCACTCCACACGTATTTTTGGTGGGTGAAGGAGCTCAGCAATTTGCATTGGCAAATGGTTTTAAATTAGAGCCCGATAAGCTCTCGGCCGATGCCGAAAAAACTTACAAAGACTGGCTAAAAAAATCTGAATACAAGCCAGTTATGAATATTGAACAACAGCAAAACAAAGGACAAAACAAAGAAGGTCACGGGCCGTTTGCTCCAAATAAATTTGATGATGGCTCATTAAATCATGATACGATGGGAACGATTGCTTTAGATGCTTCTGGCAATCTTTCGGGAGCTTGCACCACAAGTGGAATGGGTTTTAAAATGAAAGGTCGTCTGGGCGATTCGCCAATTATCGGTGCAGGACTTTTTGTTGATAATGAAATTGGTGCAGCAGTATCGTCGGGGCAAGGCGAAGAAGTAATTCGTGTTGCAGGTACTCATTTGGTTGTCGAAATGATGCGAATGGGTAAAACACCAGAAGAAGCCTGCAAAGGTGCGATTGAGCGTTTAGTGAAAATCAACCCCGAAAAAGCTAAAAATTTTCAAGTTGGTTTTATTGCCATCAATAAAGCTGGCGAATATGGTGCGTATGCTATCAATCCAGGTTTTAGCTATTCGGTTACGGCTAGCGACACAGGTGGCAAAGTATTTATGGCAATAAGTCATTATAAATAATCAAAGTAATATTTTTTATAGAAAGAGTAATTTGAGTAGTTCACGGTCAATAGTTGACAATCCCAATTAAGATAATAAGCTTATAGACATATATTTATCTGATTGCAAATTTGTCGATTAATATTTCACTAGTACTTCAGCTTAATAATTGTAGATATTTGATTGTAAAATATATCAACAAAATAAGCACGAACACCACTTTAATCGCTCAAATTAATCTTAAATCTATTCATCCGAAAAATATCAAGGTGAATTTACTAACTATAAAGAGAAAAGGTCTCGAAAAAGTAATTTCGAGACCTTTTCTCTTTATTAATTTCATCCTTAATTTACTCTCTCAAGAATCGTGGCGATTCCCATTCCACCACCTATACAGAGTGTTACAAGTCCAGTAGACTTGTTTGAGCGTTCGAGTTCGTCGATTAATGTACTTGATAAAATAGCTCCAGTTGCACCCAACGGATGCCCCAAAGCAATTGCCCCACCATTGACATTTACTTTTGAGTGGTCAACACCAAAATGCTCCATAAACAACATCGGAACGGCCGCAAATGCTTCATTTACTTCAAATAAATCAATATCACCGATATTCATTCCTGCTTTTCTCAGAATTTTTTCGGTAGCCGGCACCGGGCCTGTAAGCATAATTGTTGGCTCAGAACCAACAATCGCAAACGCCTTGATTTTGGCACGAGGTTTCAAGCCCAGTTTTTCACCCATTGCTTTATTTCCAATCAACAAAGCCCCTGCCCCATCGGTCAACTGCGAAGAATTTCCAGCATGATGCACATGATTAATATTTACCAAATCGTTATATTTCATCAAGGCCAAAGCATCAAGACCCATACTGCCCATCATCTCGAAAGCTGGTTTTAGCTTACCCAATGATTCGAGCGTTGTGTCAGGACGAATACCTTCATCACGGTCAAGCACAGTCAACCCGATTTCATCTTTAACTGGTATTACTGATTTATAGCGATTTGCCACTTGAGCAGCTACTGCTCTTCGCACCGATTCTACGGCAAAAGTATCAACATCGTTGCGTGAATAACCATATTTAGTAGCAATCAAATCGGCTGAAATACCTTGCGGAACAATTTTATGTTGAGAAATTATCTGAGGATTCATCATTAACGCTCCACCATCCGAACCCATCGGTACTCTCGACATCGACTCGACACCGCCAGCTACCAACATATCAACTTGTCCAGACATTACATAAGCCGCCGCCATATTAATAGCCTCCAAACCTGAAGAACAAAAACGATTAACCTGTACGCCCGCCACACTTTGGGCATAACCAGCCGCCAAAACTGCCGTGCGAGCAATGTCTGCACCTTGCTCACCAATTGGCGAAACACAACCCATAATTACATCGTCAATATAACTTGTATCAAGGTCATTTCTATTTTTTATGGCTTTCAAAACAGTTGCAAGAAGGTCAACGGGTTGAATTTCGTGCAAAGAACCATCCGATTTTCCACGACCTCGTGGTGTGCGAACAGCATCATAGATATATGCTTCCATTTTTAAGATTTAATGTATTGGTGAATAGAAATTAGTATGCAAACATACTCTATCTGACAAAACTAATCAATAGTTTGGTTTGATGCAAATGATGAAAAAGCTAATTTTGTTGGGCAATAGCAAATGTATTTTCTAGATATTTTCTTTTTCATTTAATTTATTAACGAAACGGTGTCTCTACGGCGAATTGTTTTGTTAAACAATATATGCTTTCTCTTTATCGTAATGCTTTTGGTGGTTTATCTCGGCAAGTTTGGTTGTTGGCATTGGTGATGCTTATCAATAGAAGTGGTGGAATGGTTGTGGCATTTTTAACCCTTTATTTAACCCAAAAACTAGGCTTTAGCATTACTGATGCAGGTTTCGTAATGGTTGCGTTTGGTATAGGTTCTATCTGTGGGACTTTTCTTGGCGGAAAGCTGACTGACTGGATTGGTTATTTTCCAGTTCAACTATTTAGTTTATTTTTGGGCGGAATTATGTTTTTATTGCTTTCTCAAACCCAAAACTATTATGTTTTCTGCACATTGGTTTTCTTTTTGAGTGCTTTCGGCGAAGCCTACCGCCCCGCTAATACGGCATCAATTGCTGATTTTAGCACTCCCGAAACTTTCACTCGCTCGGTTTCTTTGATACGTTTGGCGATAAACATTGGTTGGTCGATTGGACCTGCTATCGGAGGTTTTCTGGCTTCACGAGATTATACTCTCCTGTTTTGGGCCGATGGACTAACAAATATCGGTGCAGCAGTTTTAGTATTTGTGTTTTTAAGAACTTCTCGACAGAAAAGAGCCGATATAAAGGCAAATAAAGTGGAAATAGACTCAATGAATTCAGCCTATCGTGACCGTAAAAATTGGATTTTTTTGGTATTTACGACAATGTACGCGATTGCATTTTTTCAACTTTTTACGATTGGGCCAGTTTTCTATAAGCAAGTATGTGCATTATCTGAAATACAAATCGGATATATTTTGGGCTTAAATGGGCTGATTGTTGCTATGGTCGAAATGATCTTAGTTTATAAAATTGAAGGAAAATTCGAGAAGCTTTACCTGATTAGTTTTGGTGTCAGTTTAGTGGTAGTCAATTATATAATCTTCCTGTTTTCGCATAGTTATGTTTGGCTGATTATTGGAATTTTGTTTGCTACTTTCTCCGAAATCTTCGCAATGCCATTTATGAATGCATTTAGTATAGGACGTTCAAAACCTCATAATCGTGGGCAATATTCAGCACTACACTCTATGACATGGTCGATAGCACAAATTTCTGCACCTTTAATTGGTACTCAGACAATCGCACATTTTGGTTTTGATACTCTTTGGTATATTTTGGGTTCGTTTGGAGTTGTTTCCGCAATAGGATTCGTTTGGTTGAAGCGAGTGAAAAATTAATTGCTAAAAAATCACTTAATTTTTCTTCTTAAAAACACCTCTTGGATCATCTTTTTTGGCTAAAAGTCCTTCGAGAATCTCAATGCTTGCATTATCGGGGTCGAGTTCGAAGCCTTGATGGAAACGCTCCCATGCTTCGTCGATTTCTTCATTGAGCAGCTTTGCTAAAGATAGCTGCATGAGTGCATTGGCCGAATCTGGTTGTTTTGTAAGTGCTTTTGTAAGTAACTCGTGGGCTTTTATTAAATCTTCTTTTTCGGCATCAACTGTGAAACATTTGATGTAAACCGTAGATAAGTCAACGATTAGTGTTAAATTATCTTCAATTTCAAGTCCATGATTCATCAATTCAATGGCTTGTGTATACTTTTCATTTTGGTAAGCAATCACACCCAAACCCCAATATGCATCGGAGTTTTTGTCATCAAGCAAATACGCCAAATTAAAACGATACATTGCGGTATCTCTTTCTCCCTCACCCAAATACTCCCATGCACGTGCCGAAAAAAACTCGCTTGCTTCGTGTCGATTTTTGAAATTTAAATCACAAGCTTTTAGAAATTCTGTATCAAATGCTTTTTGGGCATCGGTTTTCTCAAATTCTCCGAAAAGTGGAAAAAGATAAATATTTGCTCCTTTTGGAGCATATTTCTTATTAACTACTTGTGTTTGAGTATCCTGAACTGGCACAAATGACTTCGTATTTGAAGTATTTGATAAGATTTTGGTTGGTGTAGAATAGCTATTAACATTGGTATTCCGCGTACGAAAAACAGCTTGTTGAGCTATCATATTAGCAGAAATTAAGACACATAAACTTGATAATAATAAAAATCTCATTTGCAATTTTTGACAGATACATCAGACAAATAACGACGTATGTTGTAAATTTATTAGATTTTTTTGAAAAATTCAAGAGTATTTAAAAAGATTTAAATGATTGCCAAAATGATAGATTCTTTCAAAAAATCGTTTTAAAAGTATTATTTATATTTAGTTTACAAAAACTATGTCTAATAAATTTTCTTTAATAGGCTAAATATTCTATCTTTTGAATCCTTTGTTTGATTTTGAAAAACCATACTTTTTACCACTCGAAGACGAACTTTTTGTAGAAGACCCTCCCCCACTTTTGCCCGAAGTCAAAGCTTTTTTCTTAGCCGCTGCTGCTCTTGGATTTTTCTTTTCGTGGAACGCTCCTTTAAAATTAGGATTTTCTTTTTTACGTTGATTATCTATTTCGAGCAACATCGCTTGATTTTCATCAAATGGCGTTGTGGCGATTTTTACATCAAGCGGAATCAACTCTCGAAGAATTTCCATTCGAATGATTTTCTCAATTTTCTTTATGTGATATTCTTCAGGTGGAGTCAGAAATGTAATGGCTTCGCCCACATTATTTGCTCTACCAGTACGGCCAATGCGGTGCACATAATCTTCGTAGATTAATGGAACGTCAAAATTAATTACGTGTGTAACATGCTCAATATCAATACCTCTAGCTGCTACATCTGTAGCTACCAAAACTTTTACGGCATCTTCTCTAAATGCATCCATTGAGTTAATACGAGTATTTTGCCCTTTATTAGCATGGATAACCCGAATCTCTCCTTTTGGAACGACCGATCCTTTTAGGGCTTCAAAAACTTTATCGGCAATATCTTTTGAACGAGTAAAAATAATCGTTTTTTGTATTTCACCAGTCTTGAAAAAATACTCCAAAATATTGATTTTGGTTTGCATATTTGGCACGGTGAACATTCGTTGTTTGATAGTTTCGGCAGTAGTTGCTTGTGGTGAAACCTCTACTCTAGTCGGAAACTCTAAGAATTCGAATGAAAATCTTTCTACTTTTTCGGGAAAAGTGGCGGAAAACAGCAAGTTTTGACGTTTTGTGGGAATAACCTCCAAAATACTGCGAATTTGTGGCATAAAGCCCATATCCATCATTTTGTCGGCTTCATCCAAAATCATGATTTTAATATCTTTTACACCAATATCGCCACGCAAATACAAATCCATGAATCGGCCAGGAGTCGCAACAATGATGTCAACACCTGCCTGAATAGCCTCAATTTGAGTTTTTGGTCCAAGTCCGCCATAAAGTGCGACGTGACGAATATCAGTATATTTTGCCAGTTCACCCACCGCCTTATCAATCTGAATTACCAACTCACGAGTGGGTGCAAAAATCAAACATCGAGGCAATTTGCCTTGTGCGTACTTTACTTTCATCAAAATTGGCAAAAGATATGCCGCCGTTTTGCCTGTGCCCGTTTGAGCTATACCCAAAACATCATGTCCTTGTAGCGTCAACGGAATTGTTTTTTGTTGAATTGGTGTAGGTATCGTATAACCAGCATCAGCGATGGCATTTAATAACTGACGATTAAGTTCAAATTGCTCAAATGTATTTTCTATTTCTTCCATAATCTCAATCCAATGGCAACAGCCTACCTTCCTCCACGATGACAATGACTATTTCTTAATTGGTAATTTTTAATTCTTTAAATGTTGCCTCAAAACTTTCTTCAAAGCCCGAAGTGTATTTTGTAAAAAAACGAATTTTGGTAACTCTCTGATTATCAACACCTTTATTTAAGAAAAAGTTACAGGCATCGGCTTGTGTGGTTACTTTTTGATTAATGAAGACTCCACCACGCAAGATTTTATCGATCACGCGAAAGTTTTCTTGGAGGCCATTTTCATAAGTTACCAAACAATATAGATAAGGAGGTTGAAAAATCAGTCTTGCCAATTTTCCTTTTATACTATAATTTACTTTTGCTGAAAAACGAATCGGATTCACTGATTTAGGAATCTGAATATCTTCGTTTAGTTTAAAATTAATGCTTGATAAATCACTGTATGTCAAGCTCTTAAGTACTTTATTTCTGTGAAAAAGATAAAAAGTATCTTGCAGAATTACAGTCGTATCAGTCAGTGCGTAATTTCTCAAAAGGGCTTCACTCAAATCGGTTTCTACCCAAAATGGATTTTGTTCACGAAAAGCTTCGATGCGAAAAAGTACAAAATCAGGGCCGGTTTTTGATAGATATTTCTCGCCATTTTTTTTCATCAACCAATCGCTATTAGCTTGATAAGATTGTATGATTGGCCGAGGATTATAATTCAGACGATTGAAATAAACATGTGAAACCTGATGCGGAACGATGTCAATACTGGCATTTCCGACTTTAACCCTTAGGTCGTTTGTCAACGGAACTGGTGAATTTTTGAAGTTGTCCTCAAAATCATAACTGATGAGCCTTTTTAAGTAATTTATAGGATTTTTTTGTTCTAATATCTCTAAAACGTGCATGATAGAAAACGAACTTTCCGAAATTTTTTGCGAAATGCTGGTCGGTGGAAAAGTCAATAAATACCCTTTGATTGTCTTTTCTCCAATATAAAAACGAATTAATTGTGTAGCTAATAATTGTAGGAACAAAATAGCAATAAACATTCGCCCTGCCCAAACTTTGTGAGAATTTTCCGTGAATAGGTAAATCAAAGCTGCTAAAGGAGGCATAAATAAGAAAAAACCAAAAATATTGTACGCACCAAATGCCGTATGGGCTTGTTTGAAGCCCAAAAACCAAGCAAATGCAATGAGCAAATACAAATAAACACCCACAAAGTTTTTCTGAAAAATTGAGCGAAAAGTCTTGAAAACAAAAGCTAAAACCACTAATATAATCAATATTTCAAAGAATAGTAATGAAAATAATTCTTTTGTACTTAAAAGCATAACGGACATTGCATCCTGATAAGCATCAATGATTTTTAGGCTGGCTTCGAGATACGCTGGAATATCTACATGCAAGATTAATGAAAGTGCATAAGTCAATAAAATTTGAGCAAGCCAACAAACAATTAGTGTACGGAGAGTAAAGGCTTTAATTAACCAAAAATAGACTAAAGAGGCTGCAAAAAGGCTATAAACGAAAATACTTAAATTTATTTTTATGTAAAATATTAGCACCGAAATTAAAACTGCTAGCAACAAAGCTACCGAATTACGTGTGTGAAGTGCATAAAGCAGCCAAAATATGAAAAAATAAAAAAATGTAAAAGAAGCATCTGAAATAAAGCCCCACGGCATTAGAATCAACAACGACGAAACCGCCACTATACTCCAGTTTTTACCAGCTTTCTGAAAGCTAAATTGGATGATAATGAGATAATTAAATAGCGTAAAAAACTCTGTAGCAACCAGCACCCAAATCGAAACACTTTTGGGTATAAGCCCAGTATTGATATAACCCAACGGGCCATAATTGAATATAAAATCACGCCCAAAAACAAAACCTTTATCAATTGCCATCACGAGCGACTCATGCCACGAAGCATCAATATCGATGCCCGAATAGCCCGCTGGTAGCGATAACGAAAAATAGATTAATCCAAAAAAAACAAGAAATATAGTCTGCCGATTAAAGAAGCCTGTCGGTACTGTTAGCATTAATTTTTTAAATTTTTTTATACAAAATTTTACTCAAAAATAGCTTAAAAAGCAAATAAAAGCTTGATTTGACGAAAACTATTTCATTAGAAATAAAAAATTCGTATTTTAGTATCATTCAAAAATAACATAAAAATATGAAAAACTTTAACAAATTATTCAGTAAAAAATACTTTATTTTACAATTATTTTATTTCTCGATATCCTATACCTTATTTGCCCAAAAATACGATACTGTTATCAAAAACGGGCGTATCATTGATGGGTCGGGCAATCCATGGTTTTCAGCCGATATCGGCATCAAAAATAGTCAAATTACCCATATTGGCTTCATACAGGCAAGCGATGCCACCAAGGTCATTAACGCAAAAAACCAAATTGTTTGCCCTGGTTTTATTGATGTTCATACTCACGTCGAAGATGCTATTCAGAAACTCCCAACTGCTGATAATTTTATATATGATGGTGTGACAAGCATAATTACAGGCAACTGTGGTGGTTCAGAGGTTAACCTTGCTAAGTTTTTTGAAGAACTCAAACAAATCAAATTAAGCGTAAATCTTGGATCATTGATTGGCCATAATACGGTGCGAAGATATGTAATGAAAAATGTATTTCGTGACCCAACCGCTAAAGAACAAACTCAAATGGAAACTCTCGTGGAGCAAGCCATGAAAGATGGAGCAGTTGGTTTGGCAACTGGCTTAATTTATATTCCGGGTACCTATTCTAAAACTACCGAAGTTGTTGGACTGGCCAAAGTTGTTTCTTCTTATGGTGGAATCTACGCCTCGCACATTAGAGATGAAGCATCAAAAGTGAAAGAAGCAATAAACGAAGCCATCAATATCGGGCGAGAGGCACATATTCCTGTCGAGATTTCACACTTTAAGATATCGAGCAAACCTCTTTGGGGACAAAGCAACGTAACACTTGATTTAGTAGAAAAAGCTCGTTTAGAAGGTATTGACGTAAATATTGATCAATATCCATACACTGCAAGCAGTACGAATATGGGAACCATGCTTCCATCTTGGGCATTGGCTGACGGCGATTCGTTGGTACATATTAGATTGACTGATCCTGAAACTCGCAAAAAGATTCGACACGAAATGCTCAAAGGTCTTAAAACCGATAATCGCAAAAACTTCGATTATGCTTTTATAGCTCGTTATAAAGCTGATTCTACCCTTAATGGAAAAAATATCACCGAAATAAACAAGCTTTTAGGCAGGAAATCAAATATGGAAACCGAAGCTGAACTCATCATGGATATGGTTGATAAAGGTGGAGCTCAAATGATTTTTCATAAAATGAGTGAAGATGATGTGGCTCGAATTTTACAGTATCCTTTCACGATGATTGCTTCTGATGCGGGCGTAATCCAGTTTAACCGAAATGTGCCACACCCGCGTGGATATGGCTCAAATGCTCGTGTATTAGGTGTTTACGTGCGAGAAAAAAAGGTACTCCGCCTTGAAGACGCCATTCGTCGAATGACATCTCTCCCAGCCCAACGATTTAGAATTGATAATCGTGGCTTGATTCGTGCGGGTTATGCTGCCGACCTTGTGATTTTTGATGAAAATAAGATTACGGATAAAGCTACATTTGAAAAGCCCCACGCTTATTCAGAAGGTATTGATGCCGTACTGGTAAATGGTGTAGCAGTGCTTGAAAATGGCAAACATACTGGCCAGAAATCAGGCGAAATTATTTATGGAAAAGGGAAAGTAAATTAAATTTATAAGTCAGAGCGTGTAGTTTTATATCAATTACACGCTCTGACTAATTTAGCCGTGGGTCCGTTGGATAATTTGATAAAACTTTGTATTGTCCACCCATTCGTTTCAATACTTCACGCCAAAAGTTTTTACTTGGTGTTTCAAAAATCAAACTGGCATCTATATCAGAAATAATCCAAGAATTTTGCTTTAGCTCTCCTTCTAATTGCCCACCTGACCAGCCCGAATAGCCTATAAAAAGTCTAATATCATCTTCTGATATTTTCCCAATATTCATCAGTGTTTTTACTTGCTTAAAATCTCCAGACCAAAATATACCATTTCCAATATCAACTGCACCTTCAATTTCATTACCCAAACGGTGAATAAAATGCAAAGTATTCCTCTCAACTGGCCCGCCCAAATAAAGCGGTAGTTCGCTATAAACATTTTCAATTACATCATCTAATTTCAAATTTGTCAATTGGTTTAGAACCAAACCAATTGCTCCTTTTTCATTATATTCGCAGAGCAACACTACACTTCGCTCGAAGTTTTTATCACCCAAAAACGGTTCTGCTATTATTATCTTTCCTTTTAATAATGACATAAAAGTTTATTATATTTTTAACCAAATTGTGCATATTTATCAAATATGCTATAAAAAAAACAAAGGTTGCTTACAAAAACCGTAAGCAACCTTCAAATATTTCATGAAACGATATTCGGTGCGAATATTATTTCTTCAAAATCATTTTTTGAGTCAAAGGCTTGTTGCCAACTCTTTGTACACGCACTGCTAATTCAGTAGCTGGAAGGTTTTCTGGTAATTGATATGCCTTGCGTAAGTCTTTCACCATACCTTCTTTATGCATGATTGTTGAGCCATTTTGGTTTGTTACATCTACCGTGATTTGCTCGTTTTCGTTCATTCCGCTCAATTTCAAAAAGTATTCGCCTTCTGTTGGGTTAGGATAAACACCAATCTCGGCTTTTACGTTGCGGCTTTTTGCGAGCGTAAACAAAGTTCCGTTTGATAAATCAGTTGAAGCAGAAAGTTTTGAATCTTCCAAAACATCCCAAGTACCTTTTTTCAAATAAGCTACTTCTTCTAAACCAGCTTGACCATTTACTTCAACTTGAGCTGAACCTTTTACTGATTCTGATTTCAAAAACCAGTATTCATTTTCGTTGATTCTCTCAACGTTTTCAGAAACTTGACCAGAAATGTTCAGAGGACTTTTATAAAGATAAGAAGCAGAAAGAATTTGACTATTATTAGCACGAGCAACCTTGAAAGAACGAAAGTTTGTACCATCACCCAAAGGGAATTCAAAAGCTTCGCTACCTTCTTTTTTCACTACACCTCTGACGTGTGAGAAATCTGAAGCACCGTTATGCTTTGAATCTGCTGAAAATATTAGTGGGTTTATTGATGAGGATTCAATTACGCCACGTCGGAACGCTACTGATTCGTTTACACGAACTGGTGTTTCGAGTTTTACATCATTATCCAAGGTTAATTGGCTGAATGTTAGCTCGTTATTGCTTTTGATAAGTTGTGTTCCGTTACCATCAAAAATCGCTATACCTGTTGATTGAACAGAGTTTAGGTTTTCTAGGTTCTTTTGAAAGTAAACTTTACCATTGTTAGTAATTTTACCTTCGTTTACTACATCGGTATTGAAACTCACGATAGCACCCTCGCTTATGTGGAAGTTTGTGCTATTGACAAACTGTGCATTGACATGGCCAGCCAATAAGCATACGCCAAGAGAGTAGACGATTTTTTTCATATAATAAGTTTATAATTTTTTTCTGATATAAAGGTAAATAGTTGTTTCAATAAGAAAAAACTTTCTTATTGAATTTTATTTAATGGTAAAGAACTTGTTAATGAGTGGTTGTCGGATATTTTTTATAGCTAATCCAAAGATTATTAGTATAAAATAAAACAATAATCATTCCAAACACAATTATTTTGCAATAAATTTGATTATTTGTAGCTTTTTTAAAAAATATTTTTAAATTTAATATTTAATGAAAAATTGGCATGTTGATTGAAAGGATCAAAAAAAGCTATTCCAGGATTTATTTTCTCAATAAAGTTTTACTCTATTCACCAAAAATACCCAAACAATTGCCAAAACTGCTACCATCGAAAATGCAAAAGGTAGATTGACACTTTTGGAAATAAATCCGATGAGCACTGGCCCGGCCAAAAAACCTCCCATACTGAAAGTATTCAAGGTAGCCAAGCCTGCACCTTTGGCCATACCCGGCACACGAGCCGCACTACCATATAATATAGGAGCTCCGCAAGATACACCCGCCCCTACGAGCGTAAAACCCAAAATAGAGGTAAATGTATATGGGAAAATAATAGCCAATACAATGCCCAATGCGGCAATGATTCCTCCTACACAAAGTACGGCATTACCCCCAAAACGAGGAATAAGGGCATCACCAAGGAAACGTCCCAAGGACATAAACATTGAGTAGCCAGCTAAACCCCAGCCAATGAAATAATCATCGGTATGTACAATCTCTCGCATATAAACGGCCGTCCAATCGGCCATTGTGCCTTCAGTAACGTTGGTACAGAGACTTATAAGAATCATTAATAATAATGCACCTTTCGGAAGAATAAATTTTGCTCCGGGAGGCGTCTCTCCTAGAGACGTCTCTCCGTCGCCACCTTCATCAATAATTTTTTCTTCGTGGATACCTAAAATTGTTGGTCTAAGTAGAATAACCAAGGCTGTAATTACAACTGCAATGAACGTCATTTGAAAAACTGGCTCGATTTTCATTCCACGCAGAATACTTGCAGTTATAGAGCCAAACATGAGTCCCGCACTAAACATTCCGTGGCATGTTGACATAATATTGATACCATATTGATGCTCTAGGCTTGTCACACAAGTATTCATGGCTACGTTTGTGACAGAAAGGCTAATTCCGACCAAAACCAAGCCTGCTGAAACCAATGGTAGATAATAAAAACTTACGGGTAAAATATAGGTAACTACTAGCAGAATCAGCCCAAAAATAGTAGTATTAAGCATACCGAAACGATTGATGAAATAAGTCGAAAACGGATTCATGACAGTTGCACCGATGGGCATACTCAGCAAAAGTAGTCCAAGTTGAGCATCGTCTAGGTCAAATTTTTGTTTGATGTAGGGAATTAAAGTTGCCCAGTTTCCAAATAAAAAACCAACCGAAATAAAGACCAGACCAATGGCCAAGCTCTGTCGATGGGTAAAAAAAGTACGTAAGTGAGTAAGCATTATATGGTTATTTCTATGCGATTTTGTTCGGGGTCAAGCACTACGCTTTCGTAGTAGCCATCGCCTGTCCATCTTGCTTGGCCTGCTATTTCAAAGCCATCATTTTCTAATATTTTTGTTAAAGCATCAACTTTTTCTTACTTTAAAACCGAAACGGCAAAATGCGTAATATCAATAAAATGCTCATAAACAGCATTGCTTGAATTAATAATCGCAATAATTTACATAATTTCGAGCCTTGCTCCTAAATCGAAAGAAATTTAATAATATACAAACCCCTTTTTATCGTTTCGATATTTCTCATTTGATTTTCCCCCAAGATATTTTTCGTAGAAAATCCTCTTTTTTCAAGGTCTTTGGTCCAAAGAGCAATATGATCGATATTCATCAGTTAAAAAGTTCTTTTATTTTCTGATATGTAAGTCCTTGATAATCAACTATGTAATTATCACAAATAGGTAATTCTTCTTTTTTGTAAGTCGAAAGTACTCCAACAACCTTTGCACCTGCGGCTTTTCCTGCGGTAACGCCAGAGAACGAATCTTCAAAAACAACACATCTTTCAGGCGAAATATCCAAGTTCAAAGCAGATTTTAGGTAAACTTCGGGATTGGGTTTGTGTTTGCTTACGTCTTCACTGGCAAGTAAAGATTGCATTTTATTACGTAAAGGCAGTTTACCTAGAATCATTTCCATATTTAGATATGGTGCCGAAGTTGCGATACCTGTTCGAACACCATAAGCTTTTAGGTCATCAATAAATTCGACTAAACCCAAAATTGGCTTTACGTGCTCTTCGTAAATTCCACGAAAAAGTGCTTCTTTTTCAAACTCCATGCGGTCGAACTCCTCGCCAACGATTTCCCTTTTGAAAAAATGTTTCAGAATATAGCTATTGCTTTTACCGTACATATGAGCAATAAATTCTTCATCACTTGATGCGATTCCGTGTTTATCAAGATAGGCTTTCCAAGCGAGTGAGTGATAAGGGTTTGTGTCGCAGATGACACCGTCCATATCAAAAATAACAGCGAAAGATGTTTCCAATTTTCTTTGCGAATTTTAGGGTTTATTTTGCAAAAGTACAATTTTTAAAGGCGGGTTGCTATCTTTTCATTTACTAAAATTAATACGCTGTTACTTATTTATCTAGAAAAAAGTTTATTTTTGCTTTAGATTAACCTATCCAACATCCCGAAATAAATTTAAAAATGTTTCACAATCTTTTACTTAAACTTAAAAAAAGTGTTTCCTTCTTTTTGTGCTTTATTATGCTAGGCCATAAAGCGTTGGCTCAAATAACTATTAGCTTTCCATCCAACAGAATTGTTTTCCAGAGAAACAATGACAACAAAGGCTTTGTAAATATTATCGGTAATTATTCGGAAGAGATTGATAAAGTGGAAGCGAAACTTACACCAATTGCAGCAGGTCAAGGCATCGAAACCGATTGGACTGTTGTGCAAGATAAACCAAAGGCCGGGTATTTCGCAGGAAAAATACAAGGACAAGGTGGCTGGTATAAACTTGAAATCAGAGCAATAAAAAACAACTCAACATTAAAAACAATAACCATTGAAAAAATAGGAATTGGTGAGGTTTTTATCGTTTTGGGGCAGTCGAACGCTCAAGGAATACCCAATTACGGAGCAAAAGGAGCAACCGATGATAGAGTGAATGCTATAAATTTTAATAATAGCAACATCATTGATAAGCTACCCGAAAATCTTAATTTCGTACAATTAAGCGAAAAAGTAAACATAGCTCCGCAGGGTGATGGCCCGTGGTGCTGGGGCGAATTAGGCGATAGGCTCGTGAAAAGGTTGAATGTACCTGTTGTGTTTTTTAATGAAGGTCTTTCGCTTGTTTCGGTCATTAATTGGCGAGAAAGTGCTGAAGGAAAACCAACATTTAACTTCGTGTTGGATGTTGGCGGACGTTTTCAGTTACTGAATGGCTTGCCCTATATCAACCTAAAAAATACTTTACAATATTACGGTGCTTTATTGGGCGTTCGGTCGCTGCTTTGGATTCAAGGCGAAACTGATAATTCGCCAAATAGGCTTTCGGCTGATGTTTATTCTATGAACCTTCAGCGACTAATTGATATTTCGAGAAACGATTTTGACGAAAAACTTACTTGGATGGTGGCACGAACTTCAGTTACATATCAAGCCCCTTCGAACCTCGAAATCATAGGAGGACAAAATCAAATAATCAATAAAGCAGGCAATAATGTTTTTGCCGGGCCTTTAACCGATAGTCTGCAAATTCCAAGACTTGATGATGTACATTTTAAGAATGTCCCTGGCAATATGGGCATTTCACTTTTGGCCGAAAACTGGGACAAATCGCTGGATGATAATTTCTTCAAAAATTCAAAACCAATTTTGGCAAAATCCATCATCGAACCCGAAATCGAGTGCGATTCAGACAATCAAGTAAGTATCAAACTCCCCGAAGGACTAAAAAGCTATGAATGGTCGAATAATGCTAAAAATAATCAAATTACAGTCAATAAAGAAACTATTACGGTAGCTGTTAAAGACCAAAAAGGCAATACTTTACTCGTGCCGAGTATTAACACAAACCTTATTTATCCTTCTACAAAACCAAATATTACGGCTGATAAAAGTTTAGAATTTTGCACTGACG
>Ga0247831_1001778_pt1 | contig 38048 bp, 36 predicted proteins | sample LaCruzMarch2015__9_FD_192406 | JGI IMG/M metagenome (GOLD analysis project Ga0247831, IMG submission 192406) | Freshwater microbial communities from meromictic Lake La Cruz, Castile-La Mancha, Spain - LaCruzMarch2015_1m | ecosystem: Environmental > Aquatic > Freshwater > Lake | place: Spain...
TTTTTTGAATTTGGTAATTTGTATTTTTTGAAATAAATAAAATTCTGTTTTGGTGTCTGAGCGAAGCCAAAGACCTGCATCGCAAACAGTGTCTTCGACCGCTTCGGCGGCCTGATACGCTCAGACACCATTTGCGAGTATGTAAAATTATACATTCACCCGCCAATCGTTGTCATTGATTCTGAAACTACGCTTGTGCGACGATTTTCAGCTTCAAAACCATCTTTTGCTCGATTTTGTAAGGCATCATAAATGCGTTGTTTGATTTCTTCATCAGATAATTTCTGACGCATGAAATCTCTTACGTTGAAAACACCGTCATCATATAAGCAAGTTCGGAAACTGCCCGTAGGCGTTACACGAATGCGATTGCAAGTGCCGCAAAAAGTTCGACTGAATGCTGCAATTACGCCGACTGTTCCTTTAAAATTTGGAATATGATAATTATATGACGTAGAATTAGGTTCATCTTGTAATTTATACAATTCGGGGTGTGCCGAACGTATTAAATCCATGATGCGTTTGTAACTCCAAAATTCCATTTGTTCGGGACGAAGACCTTCGCCATTGAAAGGCATTTCTTCAATAAATCTCAATGAAACATTTTGATTACGAGCCAATTCGACCATTGATAAAATATCTTCGTCGTTTTTACCCGCCATCACGACAGTATTGATTTTTACAGGAATATCGTGTTCGAGAAGGGCTTCGAGTGTTGCCCAAACTTTCGGAAATTCATCTCGTCGAGTAATTTCAAAAAATCGTTGGCGGTCGAGCGAATCAAGGCTAAGATTAACTGAGCTTACACCAATTTTCTTTAATTCTGGCACTAAAGGAGCAGTAAGTACGCCGTTGGTTGTAATATTTATTTTATTGATGCCTTCAATTTCGGATAATTTCCACAGAAAAGGAATAATATCTCGGCGAACGAAAGGCTCTCCGCCCGTGATTCTGACTTTACTAATGCCCATTTCGGCCAAAATCGTACAAAGTCGAATCATTTCTTCGTAGCTCAATAAATGCGGTTTCGGCAGATATTGGATTCCTTCTTCGGGCATACAATAAAAGCAACGCAAATTACAGCGATCGGTAACAGCCAATCTCAAATAATTAATGGTTCTTCCGTGATTATCTATGAGCATTGAGGGGCGTAAATCTTTAAAATTATGCTGCAATCATTGAGTGAACCTCAATTTTATATATACTTAATGCTTCTTGAAGTTCGGAAATAGCTCTTTCTTTCAAAAATTCATACTGCTCTTTTGACAGGCTATCATTCGTAACTGTTTTATGATAATATATCATCTGATTGAGTTTTTCGATTTGTTTCAATACTTCTAAAACCTTCAAGTCATAGTCGGCTATGATTTCTTTTTCCATGTTTTAGCTAATTTTTATTTGAATAAAACCTTTTGAGAAAGACTTGCCTTCTTTATTCATTTTTGAGTTAGAAAATTTATCAACCCAATAATATTTATCAAACGTTGTTGCTTTAAACATTTGATGGTCTTCGGGAAATAATTTCAAGATATATGCGTCAACCTGTGTTGTTTTCCAAGTTTTAATAGCCGTAAATTTACTTCTAATTAAGCCTTCAAACTGCTCTTGAATTTTGTAATCAAGCAAAAAAACAACATCAATATCATTTGGATTGATTTTTCGAGAAACAAAACTACCATTTACCCACAAAGTAAATGATTTACAGATTTCTGTTTGAAATTCAGCAATATATGCTTCAAATTTCTCAAAAGTCTTGTGTCGAGTAGAAGTGTCTTCAAAGCTTTAAACAAAAACTTGCTTAAAATCGTCCCAAGAAATATCAATTATTTGATTAGGCGTTAGATTTCCTCGAATATCAAACTGTAATTCCATCAAGTAAATATACTCTCATTTCGCATAAAAAACCAAAAGAGGCACAGAATTCTCTATGTCTCTTTTGAGTATTGTTTATTAAGAAGAGTTTTTAAGCTACTGACTCAGCTAAAACCAAAACTTTATTTTTGGCTGCTTCAACTACGCCACCATCCACAACGAAAGTTTCCTTTTTGCCGTTGGCTTCGATAACTAAGTTTCCTTTAGCGAGTGTGCTAACGATGGGTGCGTGGTCTTTCAAGATTTGAAATCCACCATTGTTTCCTGGTAAAATTACCGAATCAACAACACCAACATAAACTTTCTTATCAGGAGTAATTATTTCTAAGTTCATAATCTAGCCCCCTAACCCCCAGAGGGGGAACGCAGGGGATACGCTTTTTTAGTTAATCACTCCCCCTCTGGGGGCAGGGGGGCTTTTTATTTTGACGCTTCTGCAATTAATTTTTCTCCTTTTACTACGGCATCTTCGATAGTTCCTACCAAGTTGAATGCAGATTCTGGAAGGTGGTCATAATCGCCATCCATGATTTGGTTAAAGCCTTTGATTGTATCGTTGATGTCAACCAAGACCCCTTTCAAACCTGTAAATTGCTCAGCAACGAAGAACGGTTGAGATAAGAAACGTTGTACACGTCTTGCACGTGATACAGTCAATCTATCTTCTTCTGAAAGTTCTTCCAAACCAAGAATCGCAATAATATCTTGTAATTCTTTATAACGTTGTAAGATCAACTTCACACGTTGAGCCGTATTATAGTGAGCATCGCCCAATACATCTGCTGACAAAATACGTGAAGATGAATCAAGAGGGTCAACCGCAGGATAGATACCTAATTCAGCAATTTTACGACTCAATACAGTTGTTGCGTCAAGGTGAGTAAATGTTGTTGCTGGAGCAGGGTCAGTCAAGTCATCGGCAGGAACGTAAACGGCCTGTACTGATGTAATTGAACCACGCTTTGTTGAAGCGATACGCTCTTGCATCGTACCCATTTCAGTTGCCAATGTTGGTTGATAACCTACCGCTGATGGCATACGACCTAAAAGTGCCGATACTTCAGAACCCGCTTGTGTAAAACGGAAGATATTATCAATAAAGAAAAGAATATCACGACCTTTACCTTCGCCATCACCATCACGGAAGTGTTCGGCAATTGTCAAACCCGAAAGAGCTACACGAGCACGAGCTCCTGGAGGCTCATTCATTTGACCGAAGATAAATGTTGCTTGTGATTCTTTCAAAGCTTCTCTATCTACTACGCTCAAATCCCAGCCACCTTCTTCCATTGAATGTTGGAATTTTTCACCGTACTTTACGATTCCAGACTCAATCATCTCACGGAGTAGGTCATTACCCTCACGAGTACGTTCACCTACACCCGCAAATACTGAAAGACCAGCGTAAGCTTTGGCAATATTATTAATCAACTCTTGAATCAATACGGTTTTACCTACACCCGCACCACCGAACAAACCAATTTTACCACCTTTTACATAAGGAGCCAAAAGGTCAATTACTTTGATACCAGTGAAAAGTACTTCGGTAGCCGTTGCTAAGTCTTCAAATTTAGGAGCGGCACGGTGAATAGACATACCTTTTGTCTTTACCTCACCCAAACCATCAATTGCGTCGCCAACAACGTTGAACAAACGACCTTTGATTTCTTCGCCAGTTGGCATCATGATGGGCGTACCCAAGTGAAGAACTTCCATTCCACGTTGTAAACCTTCAGTTCCTTCCATCGCAATGGCACGAACTCGGTCTTCACCAAGGTGTTGTTGAACTTCAAGAATTACTTTCTGACCGTTTGCCTTAAATACTGACAACGCATCGAGAATTGGAGGAATTTGAGAGTTTTCACCTTCAAAACTTACGTCCACTACTGGTCCGATAATCTGTGAGATTTTACCGATATTTGCCATTTATTGAGAATTTTAAATTAAAATCTGAAACGTTGATTTTAGTGTACTCGCATTTCAGCGTGCAAAATTAGATAATCAAGTTCTGAAAAGCAAAACTTGTGACATAGTTTTTGTATTTTTTTTAGAGAAAAGTTCTTTTTCTGCCTTATTTGTTGGAGTAAAAGAGGAAAAGGGGGAGATTATGGATTTGGAAGGTTTGATTTAGGAAGCAAAATCTATTGATTATTATTCAAAGTATTGAGTAAATGTTTGAAATCTTCGGCTTTGATGATAGGAATGTTAGGGAACTTGATTTTTTGTAAAGCTTTAAAATGCTTATCATCTGTTACAATATAATGGGCATTTGCAGAAAAAGTACAATCAACAAATTTGTTATCATCAATGTCGGAAACAATAAGGTTTAGACGAAAATAAGGTTCTATTCTTCTGGTGTTTGGTAAAATTATCAAGAAGTCGAGAAAGGTTTTAGCTGTGAGAAAACCATAAAATTGCGTAATTTTCTCTTCATATTCAGATAAAATCTCATTACTCACAACGATTTAGTATGCTTCTTGATAAAGTTTATCAAACAAATCAGCTAAATTTGATTTTATCGAAATTGCTCTCAAAACTACATTCGTATTTAATACAACCCTCAAATTAGCCATTATTTAGAAGATTCAAAAAACGCATCAGAATATTCTTTTTCTGCCCAAACGGCATCGGCTTGTTGGCGAAGTCGTTTTAAAAAAAACTGAGCCATTTCTTTTTTTAAATCATTCAGTGTTTGGTCGTCTATGCCTACCGAATAAAGTTTGAGCAATTCTAACTGAACATTTGATAAAGGTGGTTTTAATTCTGTTAACATTATATTTGTAAATTTAATAATGCAATTTAATAGTTTTTTAGAGAAAAGTTCTTTTTCTGCTTTATTTGTTGGAGTAAAAGAGGAAAATGAGTTTAGTTACAGACTTTGTAGGTGGCCGTGGGGTCTTTTTCCCACCTTGTTTTACTTGATTGAGATTGTTTACGCAGATGGTTTGGTTTTTTTAAACAAAACAATTGATGCGGTGCATCTCTCAATCAGGGATTTGTATTTTATACATCCCAAACTTGTTTTTTACTTATTTGTCTTCTATTTTTACAATACAAAATTCAATAACCATGACACAAATTGTTTTAGAAATTGATAATGACAAGGATACTCGTCTTTTTTTGGATTTGGCGGAAAGACTAAATATAAGGTTTAGAACAAGTTATTCACAAATTAGGAAAGCTAAAAAAGTTAGTGATTTAACCTCAAATGAATTACATAACATTATCCAAGATGGAAAAGGCTTGGCTTTTTTGGAAGATGAAGCCGAGAATATTTATACTGATGACAACCTTAAAGTTAAATTCTAACGTTAATGGTAAAAGGTGCTATTGTTCTAACTATTTTTCCATTTACTGACCTTTCTTCAACAAAACGTCGCCCTGCATTGGTAGTTTCAGCCAAAGAATCTTTGCAAGGTGATGTAATTGTTGCATTTATTTCTTCGGTTGTTCCTCACAAATTGACGTCAGTGGATTATCTTATTTCAACTTCCCATTCTGATTTTGCTATTTCTGGACTTATCAAAGATTCGGTGCTAAAAGCAGATAAATTGGCAACGCTTAATAAATCTGTTTTTTCGGGAATCTTAGGAAATCTAAGCCAACCTGCCTTGCAAGATATTGATAATTGCTTAAAATCAGCTTTGAATATTGTGTGAAATTAGCTTTTTAGTGCATTTGAAGTTGCACTAACTTATTGATAATCAAACAGTTAGTGCTGTGTTTGCAATTCTAACAAGGTTTTGGCTCAAACTGAATAAAATTTAAGTCTAAGCAGGAAAATAAGATTAGTTGCAGACTTTGTAGGTGGCGGTGGGGTCTTTTTGCCATCTCACTTGGGGTTGGTTTAATTTGCTTACACAGATGGTTTGGATTTTGTTGTTTTGGCAATATAGGTTTTCCAAAATTGTATTTTTACTGATATCTAAATTTAATAATTGATTTTCCGAACAAGATAGAAGTCGTAATTTTGTATTTTTACTAACATCTAAACTTGTTAAATTATTAACGAAGCAAGAAAAATTACGCAAAACTGTATTTTTACTTAAATCTAATCGTGTCAATTGATTATAACTACAATAGAACTCGTCTAAGAATGGATTGTTACTAATGTCTAAATTTACTAACGAATTGTAACTACAATCTAAATACCTTAAACCAATATTTTTGCTTAAATCTAAACGTGTTAATTGATTACCACTACAAGTTAAACGCTCTAAATTTAGGTTATTACTAATGTCTAAATTTGTTACATCATTTGAAGCAAACGCCAAAGACCTCATAGCTTTATTTTTACTTACATCTAAACTTGTTAAATTATTCCCTGCACAATCTAGTTGAATAAGTTTTGTGTTTTTACTAATATCTAAATTATCCAATTGATTGATATAGCAGAATAAGTAAATCAGGTTCGCATTCTCACTTATATCTAGATTCATTAGCTGGTTGAAGGTACAATCCAAATATGTTAGGTTTATGAAACCTTCTATTCCAGATAAACTACTTATTTTTTGATTATTTTTAGAGTTATTGAGCCTTAAATCCGTAACTTTCTCTGCATTACCTCTCAAAACTTGCCCATCTTGAATATCATCAATCTTTAACCTGATTAAGGCATTTTCAAAATTAATGTCTGGTATTTTAATGTATAAAGAGAGTGTTTTGCTACTAAATTGTGCCACAGTGGCCCCACCTTTTAAATCTTTAGCTACAATACTTCCTTTAACTTCAGTATCATAAGGAACGTTTTTTATTATGTAGGTTGTATCATTCAAATGTCTAATAAGCGTGTCTTTATAAAAAACTGAATAAGTCACGGCATCGCCGTCGGGGTCTTTACTTTTTGTCCACTTTAGTATAATATCTTTTCCATTATCAGCCAATGTAGCTGTAACGGTAAAAGCATTTGGTGGAGAATTGGGTTTAACAACTTCTTTTGTCTTACAAGAAAAACAAATACTTAGAATAAAAAAAGCAGCAAGAAAACGTAGATAATTCATAAAATCAGCAGGTATTTTGTGTGAAAACAATAAATTTTTCGTAAATATAAACACTTTGTTTATTTCTTGAAAATCTTAAATTCATACACTTTGTCGACTTGCTTACCTTTGTGTATGTAGAAAAAGCCTAAATTGCAGTCGAAATATAATTTTAATGAAAATAATCGTCATCATTCCTGCTTTCAACGAAGCAAAATCTATTGATAAAGTAATTGCCGAAATTCCACAAGATATTGTTGATGAGGTAGTTGTGGTAAATAATAATTCGAGCGATGAAACCTCAAAAGTAGCACAACGAGCAGGAGCAACGGTTTTGGATGAACTCCAACAAGGCTATGGTTTTGCGTGTTTAAAGGGAATTGCGTACGCAAAAAAACAAAAGCCCGATATTGTGGTTTTCTTAGATGCTGATTACTCGGATTATCCAGAAGAAATGCGAGAATTGATAAAACCCATCACTGAGCAAAACTATGACATGGTGATTGGTTCACGGGCATTGGGCGAGCGTCAGGCTGGGTCGATGACTATTCCGCAGATTTTTGGTAATTGGCTGGCTACCAATCTAATGCGTTTGTTTTATGGTGTGCATTATACCGATTTAGGACCTTTTCGAGCAATTAAGTTTGAATCGCTTTTGGCCTTAAATATGCAAGATACAACCTACGGCTGGACGGTAGAAATGCAGCTAAAAGCCGCCAAGATGAAAATGAAAACTACTGAAATGGCCGTTAATTATCGCCGTAGGGTTGGAAAATCAAAGATTTCGGGAACTGTAAAAGGAACCGTTTTGGCTGGTTATAAGATTATTACTACTATTTTTAAATATTTGTAAAAGTCAATGGAGCTATTTATTCTTGTCATTTATGCCATTCCGTTGGTTTTTATTTTTTCTTATAGTTTGGTGCAGTTGAGTTTGATTATTAATTATTTAGGTAGTCGACAGTCGGCTGTCAACAGCAGAATGCCGCCCAGTCAACAGAAGGAGGTTTTCCAAATAACGCTTGGCAGTTTTCCTTTTGTAACAATTCAACTTCCTATTTATAACGAATTGTATGTTGTTGAGCGATTGATTGATGCCGTAGCGGCTTTTGATTATCCAAAAGGACGTTTTGAGATTCAAGTTTTAGATGATTCAACCGATGAAACGGTGGAGATTATTGCTCGAAAAGTAAAAGAAATAAAAGCATTAGGCATTGATATTCAGCACATTAGGCGAGAAGACAGAAAAGGCTTCAAGGCTGGTGCTTTGGCTTATGGAATGAAGATTTGCAAAGGCGAATTTATCACTATTTTTGATGCTGATTTTGTTCCACCAAAAGATTTTCTACAAAAAACAATTCCTCATTTTGCAGAATCGAATGTTGGCGTAGTGCAAACTCGCTGGCAACACCTCAACGAAAACTATTCTTTGCTGACTCAGTTTCAAGCTTTTGGATTAGATGCTCATTTTACGATTGAACAAGGCGGACGAAATGCTAAAAATCACTTCATAAACTTTAATGGTACAGCAGGAATTTGGAGAAAAAGCACAATTGAAAATGCAGGTGGCTGGGAAGCGGATACGCTAACTGAAGATTTAGATTTGAGTTATCGAGCCCAAATGCGAGATTGGAAATTTGTTTATTTGGAAAACGTTGCTTGTCCTGCCGAACTGCCCGTGACTATGAGTGCGGTGAAATCGCAACAATATCGCTGGACGAAGGGTGCAGCCGAATGTGTGGTAAAAAACCTACGTAAATTACTGTCGGATAGCCATTTAAGTATTTCTACGAGGTTACACGGTTTTTATCATTTGATGAATAGTGCGGTTTTTGTGGCAGTATTTTTCTTGTCGATTTTGAGTTTGCCAGTGATGCTTATTACTTCAAGTTCTGATAGATTCGATGTGTTTTTTCGATATACAGCTTTATTTCAAGTCAGTTGGGTAATTTTAGGTTGTTTTTATTGGATTTCTTTCAAAAAAACCGGACTTGGCTTTTTTGAATTTGTAAAGCGTTTTGTGCTATTTTTATTATTTATGATGGGGCTTTCGTTTCATAATTCCATAGCCGTAGTCGAAGGATGGCTAGGTAGAAAAACACCATTTGTGCGTACACCCAAGTTTAATGTAAACAAGCAATCAGATTCATGGCAAGGAAACAAATATTTGACTAAAAGTCTCGGAAAAAGCACTTGGATTGAGCTGTTATTGATGCTATATTTTATTATGGCTTTGGCGATTGAAATTCAAATAAAAAACTTCGGCTTGGTGCCTTTCCATTTGATGCTAATTGTAGGTTATGGAAGTGTGCTATTTTATACCTTTAAGCAAGCTAAAAATCAACTTTAAAATTCAAAATTGGTACGATTGGAAGGGCGTAATTATAATAAATCTGTTTGGTTGTGTTATTATAACGTTGTTGGATTTCGTTTTTTCGGTTTGTAACGTTTTGTAAATCAGCACTTAGGGTCCATGTGGCACCCATTTTATTGATTTTGTAAGCAATTCCTAAATCAATTCTCCAATAATCGGTAAGGCGAGGTATGTACGCTTGCGTAACGTCGGTAATGGTAGTGTTTTTCTTGATTGATTCTGATAAATTTATTGGAATGTATCGATTCCCTCCTCGCCACATTAATCGGCTATTTATTACAAAATAATGCTGTTTTTGATTACCCAACGGAAATTCCTTTCCTGCCAAAGCATTTCCAGCATACGTATTATTGAAAACCGTATTTCGCCACTGATTGTCTCTTGCTTTAAACTTCGACTCAAATAATGAGCCTGTGAGTAAAAAATAATATCCTTTGGCAAAATACCGCTCTAAAGTTAGCTCTAAACCTCGGTTTTCGCCTAAACCATCATTTGTGAGTACGGTTGTTGTCAGACCCGATGAAGAATTAAGCATCGAAAAGAAGTTTTTGCGGTTTGAATCTACAGGTACTTCAAATAATTTCTGATAATAACCATCGATTTTCAGGCGTGTGTTTTCTCCTAGACTTCGGTCGTAGCTAATTACATAATGGGCGGCACGAGTCATACCCAAATTACGATTTGGTTGCACAAAGATTTCTCCAGTTTTACGGCGTTTGTATAAATAAAGTGAAATCGGTTCAAGCCGACTGTGAAGTCCAAAACCCGCACTCAAGGATTGTTTTTCGTCAATTTGATAATGCAAGCCAAAACGTGGCTCGATGGTCTGATTATCATTCAATAAAAATCTGTTGAAATGTACGCCGCCCGTAATACTCAGTTTTTGAGAAAGAATAAATTTTGCTTGACTATATATTTGAACAAAATGCGTGGCATCATTTTCGGTGAGATAATTTACCAAAGCATTTCGGGTATTATCTCGACGGTCTTCATTTAGTTTGTAGCCTAATCGACTGATGATAAGACCCGTACGAATTGTGCCACGAGAGTTTATCTTATAATTATAGAGTGTCGAAAAACGAAAATTATTATAGGTATAAAGACGCTGATTGGTAGTTACCCAAGTTTTATTATTGATAAAATTCTCTTGAAAAGACTTGTTAGATTCGTTTGATGCCGATAAAACAGAATAAAAATATCCTTTACTTCCCGTCGAAAGCTTATGGTTTAGGCCACTCACACCCATTTGACTGCGTTCGTTTGCTCTGAAAGTTGTGCCATTATCGTCCGAAAAATTTAAGCCACCAACACCCCAAAGCGAAAATGTTCCTGCCTTCTTTGTGGGTAGATTTAGGGTAAAATTCATGTCTCGGTAAGCAGGTTTAAAGCCACCTGTTTCGATGGCAAGCAATCCCGATTTGAGTAAAAGTTCGAGTGTAGAATAGCGAAAATTGAAGCGATAAGAAGCACCATTTTTAGGAAGAGGTCCTTCGGCAGCTGCTTCTAAACCAATGACGCTTATTTGCCCCATAAATTCATGTTTTTGGTCGTTTCCTCTTCTTAGTTTTAAATCAAAAACGCCTGAAGTAGCATTGCCATATTCGGCAGGAAAAGCTCCTGTCAAGAAATCAGAATTTGCCAGACTTCCACTATTAATCATGCTAATAATACCACTCGTTGAGCCTTGTCCATCGCCAAAATGGTTGGGGTTTGGTATTTCTACGCCTTCCAAACGCCAAAGTAAACCTTTGGGCGAGTTTCCTCGAATGACGATTTCGTTATTTTGGTCATTTCCAGCCGATGTTACACCCGCAAACGCCATTGCCATTCGTGCAGGGTCGGCGTATCCGCCTGCGTAGCGGTTGCTTTCTTGCACAGTAAATTGCCTGCCACTTACCATAGCGAGTTCGTTCAAGGTTTTTTCTTTGCTTTGTTCGGCCTTTACGACAACTTCTTTCAAAAATTGTGGACTTTCGGTCATTTCTATGGTCAGAATCAACTCTTTTCCGCTACCAATTTCAAGTGTTGGTAAAGTGCGTTTATCATAACCAATCATTGAAAAAGTAAGTGAATAACGCCCAATAGGCAACTTTTCAAAGCGAAAATTACCTTCGTTGTCAGTAATTATACCTTTGTTTGATGGCGAGATGAGAATCGAAACTCCAGGGAGTGCTTGTTGGGTTTCTTTATCTAAAACTTTTCCTCGAAGATTTTGTGTAGGGGTTTGGGCAGTTACAAAATTGAAACAAGCAATAAAAAAATATATAATAAGGTATAGGTTTTTCATCAAAATTTCAATTTTCAACAAGGTTTTTTGGATTTCAAAGATAGTATATTGCATTGGAATTAAAAATAATTACATCAAAAGTTCCAATATGTGGAACTTTTGCTATCTTTGCTTCATTATGAGAATTATAGCGAGAAATACACTAAAAGAATTTTGGGAAAAACATCCAGATTCGAGAGTGGGCTTACTTACTTGGTATGACAAATTGAGCAAGACCAAGTATGATAATCCACAAATTGTTATGGTAGATTTCAAAGATGCAGATTATGTTGGCACCGAAAGAATAGTTTTTAACATTGCTCGTAACAAATTTCGTCTGATAACTTCATTCAACTTTCAGTTTAATGCTTTTTGGATAAAATTTATTGGTACTCATAAAGAATACAGTAAGATTGATGCTAAAACTGTTGAATTTTATTAAAATCTGAGAAATGGAAAATTTTGAAATAAAAACTATCAAAACGGAAGTAGAGCATAAAATGGCTTTGGTAAGACTTAATGAGGTTTGGGGGGCAAAACCCAATACTAAGGATGGTGATATATTAGAATTGCTTCTATTGGTAATAGAAGATTTTGAAACTAAGTATTATCGTATGCCGACTCTTAACCCTATAGAGGCAATAAAATATAAAATGGAAGAAAATGACCTAAGCCAAAAAGATTTGGTGAAGTATTTTGGCACAAAGTCGAGGGTGTCAGAAGTGCTAAATAATAAGAAACCTCTAACCCTAAAGATGATAAAGAGTTTGTATAAGAATTTGGGTATTCCTGCTGAAACTTTGCTTGCATAATAATAGTCATGGTATAGCTATAAATCGATGTAAGCCATACCATGAATAAACCTTTACTCTTCCCAAGCCCAATCAATGCGGTGTTTCATGTCTTTAATTGTCATTCCGTTGGCTTTGAAATAGCTTCTGATTTCGTCAACTTTATCGTATTGTTGAGCCGCTTTGTATTCTCGGTAAAGATTCAACATTCCGTTCAGAACAGCATCTGAATTTTCGGCTTTTTCTTCTTTCAAACCTAAAATCCCTTCAATGAAAAGTACAAATTTGTTTTTTAGTTCATTGAAAATTTCTTCTCCAATTGCTGCTGATTGCAATTGGTTCATGTAAATCATGTTTACATATTTAAGCAAATTGAAGAGTTGAGCAATCGCTACGGCTGTATTCAAATCATCGTTCATGGCATCGTAAAATGCTTCGATTGATTTTTCGATGTCTTGTTTTTTCTTTTCGTCAGTGGCAACTTCGGCTTGCTCGAAAGTAATCGTTTTCGCTATTCTGAGGCCATTGGTGAGGCGGCGAAAACCTTTTTGTGCTGCTTTTAGTGCATCGTTAGAGAAATCAAGCGTACTTCTATATTGTGATTGCAACATGAAGAAACGTACTGTCATTGGGCTATATGCTTGCTCAAGTAAAGGGTGACTTCCTGCAAAAAGTTCGGCTGGAAGAAACGAATTTCCTAAAGACTTTGACATCTTTTGACCATTTACAGTGAGCATATTAGAGTGCATCCAATATTTTACTGGTTCTTTGCCCGTGATACCTATACCTTGTGCAATTTCACATTCGTGGTGCGGGAATTTTAAATCCATTCCGCCGCCGTGAATATCAAAAGTCGCTCCTAAATACTTGCTACTCATACAAGTACATTCCAAATGCCAACCTGGGAAACCCATTCCCCATGGACTTTGCCATTGCATAATGTGTTCTGGACTGGCTTTTTTCCAGATTGCAAAATCGAGTGGATTATGTTTTTCGGCTTGACCGTCCAACTCTCGAGTTTCGTTTAAAAGGTCATCTAAAATTCTACCCGAAAGTTTGCCGTATTCATTTCCTTCGGTATTGTATTTATTTATATCAAAATAAACCGAACCGTTTGATTCGTAAGCTAAACCTTTTTCTATCAAGGTTTTAACCGCCTCAATTTGTTCGATTAAGTGCCCTGTTGCTGTTGGTTCAATGCTTGGTGTTAAGAAATTAAATTGCTCCAAAACTGTATGAAAATCGTTGGTATAGCGTTGTACGATTTCCATTGGTTCGAGTTTTTCGAGCTTTGCCATTTTGCCGATTTTATCTTCTCCTTCGTCGCCATCGCCAACTAAGTGACCTACATCAGTGATATTGCGAACGTAACGCACCTTATAACCAATGTGTGTGAGATAACGATAAAGCACATCGAAAGTCATAAACGTGCGGACATTGCCCAAGTGAACATTATTGTAGACCGTGGGTCCACAAACGTACATACCTACGTGATTGGGTGTGATGGACTGAAATTCTTCTTTTTGACGGGAAAGTGTATTATAAATTTTCAGATTTTGCATAGAGTTTTAATGAGTGAATGAGTGCCGCAATGGATATTGAATGAACGAATGAGTGAATATTTTTTCACTGAACGATTCTATCAAAACTCTTTGTTTTCAAGAGAAAATAAAAGGAGTTACTAATTTTTGAAGAATTAGATTAAAGCGATTACCGACAACAACAACATCGAAAAGCAGACGTGTAAGACATTTACCAAGGTGTTTTTTGCAAAATTACAGAACATAAACCAAAACATAGCAGAATTTATAGGATTTTTAGATTAGTTAAGTTTATCATTTGATTTTTTGCGATTAAAAACCTTTCTTTAAGGATATTTATCTAATACTAAAACCTTGCTATGTTATCTGACCTTGAACCTTCTAACGAACAAAAACTTCAAAAAAGTCTTACACCAACGCTTCTATGGGGCTTGGGAGTCGGATATGTTATTTCAGGAATGTATTTCGGATGGAATCTTGGCCTTGAAAAAGGTGGTACGCTTGGAATGGCCATCGCAACTTTCTTTGTTATTATTCTATACTTTACATTTTCGTTGAGTTATGCCGAATTAGCTTGTGCAATTCCGAAGGCTGGTGGTGCTTTTGATTATGCCAATCGAGCTTTGGGAAAAAAGTGGGGTTTTTTGGCAGGAATGGCTCAAAATATTGAATTTTTGTTTGCTCCGCCCGCCATTGCGGTCGGAATCGGGGCTTATTTTAATGCGGTTTTTCCGCAACTTCCTATCTTAGGAGTTGCCATTGGAGCATATTTTGTTTTTACTTTCCTCAATATTCTCGGTACAAAATTGGCTTCAGCTTTTGAGTTGATAATTACGATTTTTGCGGTTTTGGGCTTGATAACCTTTTGGTATTTTACTTTTCCAAATTTTGAAACAAAAAACTTAATTACAAATAACTTACCCAACGGTTGGAGTGGAGCTTTTGCGGCTTTGCCGTTTGCGATTTGGTTCTTTCTAGGAATAGAAGGTTTAGCAAATGTGGCCGAAGAATCGAATAATCCACAAAAAGATATTACGTGGGGATTTGGCTCAGCGATGGCTACTTTGGTTATTTTATGTGTGCTAACTTTTATAACTGCAGTCGGAATAAACGGTTGGGAATCAATTGTTTATAAAGTCGATGGAAGCGTGACAGACTCACCTTTGCCGATGGCGATGAGCAAAATTATGAGTGATACTAGTGGTGTTTATCAGTTAATAGTAGGCATTGGTACTTGCGGACTCATTGCGTCTTTTCATGGTTTAGTTTTGGCGGCAGGGCGTGCCACTTTTGAGTTTGGTAGGGTAGGAAATGCTCCCAAATTTATGGGAAATGTTCACCCAAAATTTAAAACTCCAGCCAATGCCTTGATTTTAAATATGGTTTTCGGAATTGTGGCACTTTTAAGCAATTCAACGGCCGATATTATCATTCTCTCGGCTTTTGGGGCTTTGACGATGTATACTTTTTCGATGGTTTCGTTATTGGTTTTACGTCAAAATGAACCGAATCTTAAACGCCCTTTTCTTGTGCCATTTTATCCCTTTTCGCCAATTATTGCTTTAGTTATTGCTTCGGTGGCTTTGATAGCTATGATTATTTATAACTTTAACTTATCATTAGTTTTCTTTGGAATTTTGGTTGGTAGCTTTATTATTGCAAATATGCTTAAATCAGATTGGGAATAATCAGTTTTAATCTTGTAAACCTAAATGTTATTTTCGTACTTCATATAACTCTCAAAAAACCATGACTCCAAAAGATATTTTACTTCATTTGAGGCTTCCGTTTTCGCTTTTCTTGATGCCTGTTTATTGGTTTGCCATCAGTCAAACACCAAATCTTGATAAGCCCAAAGCAGTTTGGATATTTATAATCCTTCATGTTTTCATTTATCCAGCGAGCAATGCTTACAATAGTTATTTCGATAAAGATGAAGGAAGCATCGGCGGACTTGAAAAGCCTCCTGCTGTTGATAAAAAACTTTTTTGGATTTCTTGGGCGATGGATATTTTTGCAGTAGTTATTAGTCTTGTTTTATTGGATTGGATTTTTGCCCTAATGATTTTTGTTTATGGCTTAGTCTCGAAAGCATATAGTAATGATAAGATTCGACTAAAAAAATATCCGATTTTTAGTTGGTTAGTTGTGGGTTTTTTTCAAGGAGCTTTTATTTATTTCACGATAATAATGGCTTTTGAAAAAAGTTTCGAAACCTTAAAACCACAAATTTTACCAGCTTTGATAAGTACATTAATGCTTTTGGCGGTTTATCCAATGTCACAGATTTATCAGCACGAAGAAGATGCCAAGCGAGGCGATACCACAATGAGCATTTTGTTGGGTATCATAGGCACTTTTTTATTTACAGCCATTATCTTCTCAATTGCCTTTGCAGGTTTTTTCTTTTATTTCAATCAAGAAGACTTTATTACTTTACTGATTTTCAATTTTCCTACGTTCGCATTTTTTGGTTGGTGGTTTCTAAAAACCATAAAAGATAAAAAACAAGCGAATTTTAAAAATACGATGTGGCTAAATTTGCTCGCCTCATTTTGCTTAAATGGCTTCTACATTTGGTTATGCGTGAAATAAAAACGCTGGGCTTTAAGTATTGATATACAATTGTTTTAAAATTGAATCTGTTTAATAGATTGATTATCAGACTAGTAAACTGTCACCTCAGCGGCGGACTGTTTACTACGAATAAATGTGGCTTGCCACTTAATCTTGTTCAACCTAATAATCTTGAAAATCCTGTCAAAAAATGAAAAAAGGTTGTTAGCATAGCCTACAACCTTTTCGAACCTTCCTCTTTTTTAACCAAAAACCATACAGATGGTCGAAACCATCATAATAATATAATCAGAAAGAATAAGCGTACATGTACAATTTATCCTTTAATTCTTTTCTTGCAATGTGTATTCTGTTTTTTACAGTACCAATTGGAATGCTCAATTTTTGAGCAATTTCATGGTATTTAAAACCTTTAAAGTGCATCATAAACGGCTGACGATATGCTTCATCAAGAGTTTCTACTGCATTATTGATGTCTTCCATCGCAAACGATGAGTAGGCATCATTATCAACTAAACTTTCAGTGCTATTGATATAATGTAGATTATCGGTTGTATCAATAAAAGTATTCTTTCTCACCATTCTTTGATAGTTCGTGATGAACGTATTTTTCATAATGGTATAAAGCCATGCCTTCAGATTTGTACCGTCTGCATATTTCTCACGATTCAAGAATGCTTTCATAAGCGTATCTTGTAATAAATCATTGGCATCTTCATGGTCTTTTGTTAGTCTCATGGCAAAAGGCCTCAATGATTTTGATGTTTTTGATATAGCATAATTGAATTCTATAGCGGTCATAGTCTTGTTGGTTTTTGTTTAAGCAAAGTTAATAAAAGTTAAACAAAAAAAACAAGTATTCTTTGTATTAAATTTTTCATTATAAAGAATTTATTTAATAAAACAACAAAAATTCTTTAAATAATATCATTATTTAAAGAATATGCCTTTATTTCAAAGCTATGATATATTTATTTTGTTTAATGATAGGTTGACAATGATAAACAAACTTACTACATTTAAACATTTTGTTTAAATAACGATATACGAAAGATAAACAAGAATGGATTTTGCCTAAGCTGTTTTTTTTATACTTTTGAAGAAATAAACCTCTATTCAATAAGTATTATGTTAAAACTCGGATTTGTTAGTGCGATTTTGGCCGACTTTGGCTTTGAACACGTAGTAGATTTTGCATCAAAACACGGTTTTTCGTGTCTCGAAATGATGTGTTGGCCAACCGAAGGTGGCGATAATCGCAGATATGCGGGCGTTACCCATATCAATGTTGATAAATTGGATGCTCAACAAGTAAAGTACATTAAAGCGTATCTTCACGAAAAATGTATTGACATTTCGGGCTTGGGCTATTACCCAAATCCTTTGGATGCAGATAAAAAGAAGTCAGAATTTTATATTGAGCATATTAAGAAAGTAATTAGAGCCTGCAATACGCTAAATATCCCAGTCATGAATACCTTTATTGGGCGTGACCCAAAGAAGAATATCGAGGATAATTTAAAGATATTCAAGAAATTGTGGAAACCAATAATTGAAACCGCTGAGCAAGAAGGTATAAAGATTGGCATCGAAAACTGCCCGATGTTTTTTACGAATGATGAATGGCCAGGAGGTAAAAACTTAGCAATCAGTCCCGCAGTTTGGGACAGAATGTTTGAATCATTTAAAACGCCACTTTTTGGATTGAATTATGACCCATCGCACATGATTTTTCAGATGATGGACGAAATCAAACCGATTTATCAATACAAAGACCGTTTGCATCACGTTCATTTAAAAGACGTAAAGGTTTATCATAATAAATTGGATAGAGTCGGAATTTTTGCCAATCCACTCGAATATCATTCGCCAAAACTCGTAGGTTTGGGAGATGTTCGTTGGGGAAAATTCTTTGCCGCACTCACCGATGTGCGTTATCGTGGCCCAGTTGTGATTGAAGTAGAAGACAAAGCCTACGAAAGTAGCCCCGATGATATCACAAAAGCAATTTTGCAGAGCAGAAATTATATTCGCCAATATTTGCCATAAATTCAGTGATTCGTAGAGACGTGGCATTGCCACGTCTCTACGTTGAATAAAGAATTATTTAATAATGTTTTGCTATAAATAGTTGGGTATATTTAATCGATAAGTTTGTTTTTTATGAAAAACTGATAGGCAGTATTTTATGTTAGAATGAACTGTTGACTATTGAACGTGGACTACTCATATACACATTAGACGTGGCAATGCCACGTCTCTACGCTCAATGCCTTCCATTAATTGGTATATACATCGCTATCTACTTTTTTCGTTTTTATGAGCAGTGTTGCTCCAGAGGCAATTAGTAAGAAAACAGCTCCAAAATATATTGCATTTACTGGCTCTTTGCCTAAAAAACTATTAAAAATTGCACCAAAAGAAAGTGAATAAATCAGCATTGGAATAACAATCATCATATTTATAATACCCATATAAACACCATATCTACTTTTAGGAATATCATTTACTATTAGTAAATAGGGAACACCCATCATACTTGCCCATGCGATGCCGAATCCAATCATTGGGATAAACACTAAAAATTTATCTTCAATATGTGGAAACGTGAAAAGAGCTAAAGATGCCAAAATTAGACAAGTAAAATGAACTAATTTAGGTCCGATTTTATTTGCAAACCAAACTAAAATAAAAGCTGAAATAAATGTAATAATATTAGTCCACCCGCTTATTAATCCACCCCAACCAACAGCATCTTGATAGACTTTATTAGCCATAGAACTATCAGTTGTATGAAATATTGATTTAGCTATTGTTAAATCTTTATAATCCCAATAGCACTTTAATGCAAACCACTGAAATAAATATACTATAAATAATCTCCACATATTAGCGGGCATTTCTTTAACTGCCTTATAAATTTCAACAAACGGTGTTGCAATGCCGAATTTACTATTTTTCAATTCTATCAATTCTTCTGCACTTGGAGGTATTTCAGGTGTCGTCTTATTGCTCCAAAGTACGCTTGCAATGCTACAAAATGCTCCAAAGAAGAAAGATGCAAATACCCAGTATGGAATATTATTTGTGTTACTATTATTAAGAAAAGGTATTAATTGAAATACAAATAATGATAGTGTACTTAATGTCTGTCCAAATCCTGTAAAAAAACTTTGGGCTAAAAATCCAGTCGGTTGTTGTTCAATATTCAACTTATCTGCAACAAAAGCTCTATATGGCTCCATTGCAGTATTATTTGCAGCATCTAAAATCCATAATAGACCTACCGCCATCCATAATTCTTTACTAAAAGGAAATAATAATAAGCATAAACTACAAAAAATAGCCCCTATTAAAAAATATGGTTTTCTTCGTCCCCGTTTTGGATGCCACGTTTTATCACTCATTGCACCAATGATTGGTTGTATTAAAAGACCGGTAACTGGGCCAGCAATTTGCAGCATTGGCAAATCACCATTTTCAGCCCCTAAAAACTTATAAATAGGATTTACAGCATTTTGCTGCAAAGCAAAACTATACTGAATGCCAAAGAATCCGACATTCATATTAATAATTTGTGAAAAACTCAGTTTAGGTTTTGAAAACTGCATTTAGTTAGGTTTTAGTATTAATAGCACAAAGTAAAGAAAAAATTTAATTTTTCTGAAGAATTTCTTAGTAATCAGGATAAAGTCAAAGGAAACAAAATTTTGTATCGAAACGGCGTACCAATCTTAAAATCGCTTAATCGTGTCTCACTTTTTAATGGTGGGAAATTCGTCAATTCCAAGTGTAGTCAATAATGGATTTAGATTCTTCGTTGTGATCATTACCTGAAAAAACTTCACCTTCATGGCATCAAAATCGCACACAAATTTATTCTTGACTTTGAGAGAACGATAAACCGCCGTATAATTTACTTTTTTTTGTTCCCACCCATTAACCGCTAAATTGCTTTGTATGCACTCAATGGCTCGTTTCAGATTTGAAAAATAAACCACAAATGGTTCACGTTTACGAACCTCACTTAATGAGCCAATGTAATTAATTGTTACCTCGTAAATAATTGACTGACGCATGGAATTTAATGATAGAATGATAGAGTTGATGAATGAGTGTGGCACACAACTTTTTTCGGTGATAACAAGGTGTGCCGCACTTTGAATTTCGGCTTTTTCTAAGAATACGTAAAAATAAATCTTTTTATGAAAAATAATTGAATAATTTTTCTAACACGAAACTTTAGCTGTGTGTTCGGTGTTTTTAAGTTGTGTAATAAATAAAAGCCTCACAGACATTCTGCGAGGCTTTTTTATTTTTACGCTTTTACGCTACATCTACTTATCATTGATCATAATAGGCGTATTCCCTTTTCCCCCCATAATGATCACTTTTGCGTTAGGCGATGTCGCAATTTCTTTCTGAGCTTTAATCATTTCATACTGTAATTGTTTGTCGGTCAAAGTAGTAGTAATGATTCTTTGATAATCTGAAATACCTTGAGCTTCTACACGCTTACGTTCGGCTTCTTGCTTTTCTTTCTGCAAAACAAACTGCATTTTTTGTGCTTCTTGTTCGGCATTGATTTTCGACTCAATCGTTTTTTTAACAGATTCTGGCAAATTAATGTTTCTTACCAGTAATTGCTCTAAAACCAAACCCCTTGCCTTGAAATCAGCTTCGATAGTCTTAAAGATTTTTCCTTGAAATTCGTCTCTTTTGGTCGAATATAAAGCTACTGCTTCATAATATGCCGAAATATCGCGGATACGAGTACGGGTAATCGGACGCACGATTACATCTTCATATTCTGTACCTATTTTCTTCAAAATTGTCGGGGCTTGTTCGGGTTGAACTCGGTATAGCACCGTTAGGTCAATAACAACCTCCAAACCATCTGAAGAAAGTACGCGAATAGCATCATCGCCTGCTTGTTTGCCTTCATCATGCACGCCCGACATAGTGTAGTTTTGTGTACGTGTGTCAAATTCTGCCACATCAACGAGTGGATTGACAAAGTTTAGTCCACTTGTGAGCGTACCTTCTTGTACATTTCCAAAAAGTGATTGTACACCAACTCGACCTGCATCAATCTGCTTGACTGTAGAGGATGCCAAACCTAATAAAATAATAATAAAACCCACAAACTTGAGTGGGCGAGAAAAACGAGAAAATTGCAATGACGGAGTATTGATAGCAAAAGCTACTACCAAGGTAATAACTCCAATGACAACTAAAAACATGGTTTTCTGACGGTTTAGATATAGTTTATGCTTTGTTCATGAAATAGTTTATGAGCAAAAGCGTGGCAAACCTACAGCAAGTCGGCAAATATTATCCAAGATTTACATGAATGGTTATTTCTGATTTGTGATAAGGCTTGTTTTGATGATGAAACGTAGATGTAATAATTCAGAAAAATGATGAGCTGATTAAGTTGTTCACGGTCAAAAGTCGACAGTTCACTCTAACAAAAAATACTGTCTATAAATTTTATGATAAACAAATTTCTCGATTAAATATACCCAACTGCCTGTAAGAGTAATGCAGAAAATAATTTAATATCCACAAATGTATCCATTTACTAATTTGTTAATGTAAACGGTAGCATGCCAAGTTTGGTACGCTTTTTAGAAAAACATAATCAGACTTAAATCTTTTCAAATTTTGAAAAGATTTAAGTACTTTTTTTATCGTGAGTAACGTTTTCTAAGCATTTTCATCGTATACACATTTATTGCCCATTGGTCAGCAACTGGTTGTTGTGTATAGGGTAAAGTTGGTAAATAATTCGGTGGACCAAACTCGGTCAGAATCGTCATTGTTTCGCCGGCTTTCATTTTTCTTTCCAAAACTTTGTCCCACCAAGCGAGGTGTGCTTTTACTGCACTTTCCCATTCGGGAGCTCTCGGGTCATTGACTTGTGGCCCTTCTTGGTGACCAATACGTGCGTGTAAATGTTCTACTCGCTCCAGTGCCATCGCAACAGTTTCGGTTTGGTCTTCGAGCAACGACTCATGTACATTACACCAATGAGAAATATCGAGTGTTAGTCGTAAAGCGGGATTTTTCTCAATAAAGTTTCGTGTAATATGAGCCGCAAACAAGATTCGGCCTCGGTGAGTTTCGTGGCAAATCTTAATTCCAGTCTTGGCTGAAACTTCGGTCGTATGGTCGATGAAAAGCTTGCTTTGTTCATAAGTGAAAAAGTCTTTTCCGCTATGACAATTGATATATAGAGGCGTTTTCGGCGACTGTGTTGAACAGGCATTAATCGCTTTTTTGAAATTTTCTAGGTTAATAACTGGGTCTTTATGTCCTGAACCGCATAAATAGCCAATTTCCAAACCATGCTTTTCGAGAGCTGCAAAAAGTTCTTTTTGGTCTTTAGTCTCGTTTGGCCACCACATTTCAATACCATCGTAGCCTTCTTTCTTGGCAGATGCACAAAACGCATCGAGCGAACCGCCCCAACCCCAGTTGGTAGCCATTATTTTCAGTTGAAATTTGGGGTCAACGTATGATACCAAAGGTTTTTCTTGTGCCATCGTTTCTATTGATGAAAGCAAGGCACTCGTAGTTGTTAGGTTTATAAATTCTCGACGTTTCATTTATTTATTTTTGCATGATTGAAGCGGAACGCCGCCCGTTCTGAATGAGTGAATATTTATTACTTTTTTGTTGGGAGTAAGAACCCGAGCGAAGCCGAGGCTTAAAAAATCTTCATCCACTTTCCTTGCTCTTTCATAACTAACTCAATTATTTCACGGACGGCACAATCGCCACCTTTACGAGTTGAATTGAAAGCAGCTATTTCAATAATTTCCTCAACGGCATCAGCTGGGCAAGCAGACAAAACATCTCGGTGTTTCATTATTTCCCAATCGGGTAAATCATCGCCCATAAATACAATTTCATCGGCCGAAAGATTATTATCGGCAATATATTTATCAAAAACACTTAATTTTTTATCGGTATTTACGCTCAAAAAAATATCCTTTATGCCCAATAGTGAAAGACGTTCTCTGATACTTTCTTCTTTTCCGCCCGAAATAATCGCAATTCTAAAGCCTGAACGGATTGCCTTTCCGAGAGCGTAGCCATCTTTTACATTAAATACACGTGCCAATTCGCCACCACGAAGAGCAATAACAGTTGCGTCGGTCAGTACGCCATCAACATCAAAAATAAAAGTTGTAATTTTTCGGAGCTGAGATTTGAGTTTAATATCCATGAAATTAGGTTTAGGTTCTTGAAAATTGTTTTTTTCGTAATAAAATTGTTGCAGATTGTTGCATTTGAAAGCCATAACCAATCTAAATTTCAACATTTTTCATCCCTTTTAACAATTTGAAACAATGTCTGTATAATCTGCATAAAATTCGCATAAATTCGTTTATTTCGTGCAACTGTATAGCATTATTTTTATGTTTGAACAAATATACCCTAAATTCAAAGAAATTTTCAAACGCCGTTGGGTAAAAGTATTTTTGGCTTTTATCATTGTTTTTATGGCCTTGAATATTGTTTTTCCTCCAAAAGTAAATATTACCTATTCTACACTCGTCACCGATAAAAAAGGCGAAATCTTACATGCTTTTTTGAGTACGGATGAAAAATGGCGAATGTTTGTGGACTTAAAAGAAATAACTCCAACGCTCCGTGAAGCCATTTTGGCAAAAGAAGACAAGTATTTCAATTATCATTTTGGCGTAAATCCAGTAGCTATTTTTCGAGCGGCTTTCAATAATATCACAAAAAAACATATAACCTCAGGTGCAAGTAAGATTACGATGCAGGTGGTCAGAATGTTAAATCCTGATAAACGAACTTATCTAAATAAAATCTCCGAAATTTTACGGGCGATTCAGCTTGAAACAGTTTATTCAAAAGACGAAATCTTTCAAATGTACCTCAATCTTGTGCCTTATGGCTCAAATATCGAAGGGATAAAATCGGCTTTATACTTGTATTTTCAGAAATCACCAGATAGATTGAGTTTGGCGGAAGTAGTAACGCTGGCGATTATTCCAAATCGGCCAACGAGTTTGCGTTTGGGAACAAAAAATCCAACAATTGATGAAGAATGCAATATATGGTTAAAACGATTTCAGAAAGCAAAAGTATTTGATAATCAGTCAATTAACGACGCTTTGCTAGAGCCTTTGACTGTTTTTCGACACGAAGCTCCTAAAGATGCTCTACATTTATCACTTAGGCTAAAAAAACAGTTTGCCAATGAAGCCATTATTCATTCGAGCGTCAGCAAAGCTACGCAAACTAAGGTCGAGCAGATGGTGACAAATTATGTAAATCGCACACGAGCGATGAATTTCAATAATGCGGCGGTTTTGGTAATCAATAACGGAACTATGAAAGTTGAGGCATACATTTGTTCGGCAGGGTTTAATGATAAACTTGATGGTGGACAAGTGGATGGCGTTCAAGCAATCCGCTCGCCAGGATTGCCTTAAAGCCGCTTTTATATACTACTGCATTTGATAAAGGAATCATTACGCCAAAAAATGTCATCAATGATGTGCCTACAAACTTCAACGTTTTTGAACCAGAAAATTTGAACCAAAAATTTAATGGAAAAGTAAGTATTGAATTTGCTTTGGCTAATTCTTTGTATATCCCAGCCGTAAAAGTGGTAAAAGACTTAGGCAAAACAACCCTAATAAAACAATTAAAAAAGGCTGATTTTTGGACTGTTAAAAAACAAGAAAAAGATTTAGGGCTCTCAATAGTGCTTGGTGGTTGTGGCGTAAAACTCGAGGAATTGACTCAACTTTACGCTGCCTTTGCCAATGATGGAAATTGGCAGAAATGTAGTTTTTTTAATGTTGTGAGTCCTGACGATAAACGAACGGTGTGGTCATGGGTCAATAAATGCTTGAAAAATAGGCAAATTTGGAACGAACCACCCCGTCAAAATTCGACTTCGTCAGAATTTCGCCACCCCTCCTTGAAAAAAGGAGGGGAAGTTTCAGTGCCAATTAGCCCACTTCAAAAGAGAGTAGAACAACTCATTTCACCATCAGCAACTTATTTAATTACTGAAATTTTAGCCCAAATCAAACGTCCAGATTTGCCTAATAATTTTGATTATACTTATCGTTTACCTAAAATTGCTTGGAAAACAGGTACGTCTTTTGGTTGTCGTGATGCTTGGAGTATTGGTTATAATAAAAAATATACGATTTGAGTTTGGGTTGAAAATTTTTCGGGTAAAGGCGTTTCCGAATTGAGCGGAGCATAAATTGCTACACCTTTGCTTTTTCAGATTTCTAATACGATTGATTATAATACTTCGAGCGAGTGGTTTCGTCAGCCAAAAGAATTTGTTTCTCGACAAGTTTGTGCCGAGTCTGGCGACTTGCCGAGTAAATATTGTAGCAATAAAATCTTAGATTATTCAATCAAAAATATTTCGCAAACACGAAAGTGTACACATCTCAAGAAATTCTACGTAAATCTCTCAGAATCAATGAGTAATTGTATGCAATGTTTACCTCAAGATGGCTATAAAGAAAAACTTTATAGTAATCTTGCCCCCGAATTGATAAGTTTTTATGAATTAAAACATATTCTTTACGAGAAAATACCAACGCATAATCCAAAATGCACGAGGAGCCAATAACGCTCCAATCATTACAAATCCCAATAATGGTAGTGAATATTTTTTAAGTGAAAATGATACGCAACAATTGCAGTTTCCTTGTCAAACTGCTAATGATGTAAGATAAGTTTATTGGTACATCAACGACCGATTATTACAGAAAACATCAGCTAATCAACCATTTTTTTTCAGACTAAGTCTAGGCAAACTCAAAATATCTTGGACTGATGATAAAGTTAGAAGTAGTAGTATTTCGGTAATAATAAAAGGGGAATAATGTAGTAGGACAAGGTTGTTACTTGTCAAATCGTGGAATAAAACGTGTACTTAAAAGAGTTAGAACAATTACATAGATTTTAAAACTTGTTGAAAAATAATATTTATTAGTTATTTTTGAAAAATAAACAGACTTAGCATGTTCATCGCAGAAAAACCAAGACAAAGAAATAGAGCTAAAACAATACCCGAAAGTCTTATTTATGAAGTCATAGACGGGAAACCACTTTACCTTGAAGGGTATAAAGATGTTTTAGCAAATAAAAAAACAAGTGAGGAAATTATGGGTGCAAGTGGCTTACAATCTTACATTATTTATTACCTTCTGAAGGTTTTATATGCAAAACTTGATGATAGAAAGTATCGTTTTTTAACTAATGAAATAGGCATGTACCTTGATAAAAACACTAATCTTTCGGGCGATATTTATATTTATGAAAAGGCTAAACTTTCTCCCGACAAAATCAACACACATTATATAGAAGTTGCTCCAAGAATTGCTATTGAGATAGATATTCGGATAGATTTATCAGATGAAAAGGATTTTGGTTATGTCTTCACCAAGACTCATAAATTGCTTGACTTTGGCGTAGAAAAGGTGTTATGGATATTCACAAAGCACCAAAAAGTAATGGTTGCCACAAATGACCAAGATTGGCTAACAAAAAACTGGAATCAAGAAATAGAATTACTCGATGACAAGTATTTTAATATAGGCAAATTTTTGGCTGATGAAGGAGTGGTTCAGTAAAACATAAAAACAAATAAACAAAAAAGGCTTCCCTTGCGAGAAGCCTTTTTTGTTTATTTCACAACGAAAGAAATTAAGCTTCAGTCGAAGCATCCGCTGCTGGAGCGTCTACTGCTGGAGCTTCCACTGCGGCAGTTTCTACTGGAGTTTCCTCAACTGCTGGAGCAACTTCAGCTACTACTTCTTCAACTGCTGGAGTAGCTTCAACTGCTACCTCTGCAGTCTCCACTGCGGCAGTCTCCACTGGGGCAGCATCCACTGGGGCAGCATCCACTGGGGCAGCATCCACTGGGGCAGCTACCTCTTTTTTCTTAGAAAGTTTCTTCTTTTCGCCTTCTACCATTGCGTCTTTCAATGCTGAAAGTGCTGATAAATCGCCAAGAGTTGATTTTTCTTCGTTATTGTTTGAAGTAGAAGTTGTTGAGGCTTCTTTTCCACCTTTTTTCTTAGCTTCTTTTGGAGCTTCTTCTTTCACAACTTCCCAAGTTTTAGCATGAGAAAGCATGATTTTCTTCTCTTCCTTGTGGAATTCCAATACTTGGAATGTCAATTTCTCACCAACTTCACCAAAAGTTCCGTCAGCTTTAGCTAAATGCTTCAACAATGCATAACCTTCGATTCCGTAAGGAAGCTCAAGTGTTGCTTGTTTGTCATTTTTAGAGATGATTGTACACTCTTGGTCAGAATTTACTGTAAAGATATGCTCAAACGTATCCCATGGATTTTCTTCTAAGTGTTTGTGGCTAAGAGCTAATCGACGATTTTCGCCATCTAATTCTAATACCATTACTTCAAGAGCGTCACCAACTTTCACGAAGTCAGATGGGTGTTTGATTTTCTTAGTCCAAGACAAATCAGATACGTGAACCAAACCATCAATACCTTCTTCTAATTCTAAGAAAATACCGAAGTTAGTCATGTTACGTACAGTACCAGTGTGTTTTGTATTCACTGCATACTTGTTGATAAGGTCTTGTTTAGTCCAAGGATCTTCAGTCAATTGCTTGATACCTAATGACATTTTACGGTCATCACGGTCAAGCGTCAAGACGACAGCTTCGATTTCGTCACCGATTTTCAAGAAATCAGATGGGTTACGTAAGTGTTGTGACCATGACATTTCTGAAACGTGGATCAAACCTTCAACACCTGGCTTCAATTCTAAGAAAGCACCGTAATCAGCAATGTTTACGATTTTTCCTTTAACTCTTGAACCAATTGATAATTCAGCAGCTAATGAATCCCAAGGGTGGTTTTCCAATTGCTTCATACCAAGAGAAATACGTTTTTTCTCTTCATCAAAGTCTAAAACTACAACTTTGATACGTTGGTCAAGTTTCAATAATTCGTTCGGGTGATTAATACGTCCCCACGAAATATCAGTGATGTGCAATAGACCATCTACGCCACCAAGGTCAATGAATACACCGAAGTTAGTGATGTTTTTAACAACACCTTCCAATACTTGTCCTTTCTCAAGGTTAGTAAGGATAACCTGACGTTGTGTTTCAAGGTCTTTCTCGATAAGGATTTTGTGTGAAACTACTACGTTATCGTTAGTATGATTGATTTTCACAACCTTCACTTCCATTTTCTTACCTACGAAAATATCAAAGTCACGAATTGGTTTTACGTCAATTTGTGAACCTGGCAAGAATGCCTCAATTCCATAAATATCAACAATCAAACCACCTTTTGTACGGCGTTTTACCAAAGCATCAATAATTGCATCTTCAGTAAATGATTTTTCGATGTTGCTCCAAGCAGTCAATACTCTTGCTTTCTTGCGAGAGATAACCAACTGTCCCATTGCATCTTCTTGTTTTTCGATGAAAACTTCCACTGTATCGCCTACTGCGAGGTTAGGAAGATCACGGAATTCAGAAGTCGAAACTAAACCATCTGATTTAAAACCGATGTTGAGTAATACTTCGCGGTCAGTAATACTTACTACCGTTGCCATTACCACATCTTTTTCTGTTACATTAGCAAGTGTCTCACTATAGAGAGCTTCTAATTTAGCTTTTTCGTCGGCTGAATAGCCTCCGCCAATACCTCTTTTGGTGACCTTTTCCCAGTCAAAATCTGAAATTTGTGCTGCCATAATATGTTGATTTCTAGCTCTTTGTACATCAATTCGTCGAGCCGCCCGAGTTGAAAATGGTTAAAAATAAATTGTTCCTTCGCAAAAAGGACTGCAAAATTACTAAAAATTATCGAAAAACAACTTTTTTAAATCGAATATTTAGAACTAAAAAACTGATTTTCTTTAAAAAATATTGATTGAATGAGCTTTTTTTTGATTTCTGGATAAAAGAAACGAAACAGCTGATAAAAGAATGCCCAGTCTAAAATCTCATATCTCTTGTCTAATCTCCTCCAATCATTAGTTTTTTTCATATATCGCTTCTGGTGTCTAGGATCTCAACTATATTTGCAGAAAAATCAAAAACTGTGATAAAAAACTATCCTTTATATTCGCACGAATATTTTATGGCGAAAGCCCTCGACTTGGCCATTCAAGCGGGAGAGGCTGGCGAAATCCCAGTTGGAGCAATTATAGTGGCTGGTGGAAGTAAAATTATAGGTAAAGGAAGTAATCAAACCGAAAAGTTAAATGATGTAACTGCTCACGCCGAAATCATAGCCATAACTGCCGCAACGCAGTATTTGGGAGCAAAATATTTGAAAGAATGTACGCTTTATGTCACGCTTGAACCATGCGTAATGTGTGCAGGAGCATTACATTGGTCGCAGATTGACCGTGTTGTTTTCGGAGCATCTGACACTAAAAGAGGTTTTAGTCGAGTAAGCCCGCCAATACTTCACCCAAAATCAAATGTTGTAAAAGGTATTTTAGAAACTGATTGCGAAATGATTTTGAAGAATTTTTTCAAAGGTTTGCGAACATAAAATTGTTTGTTAACGTTTAACTTTTAATTCCAAGACAAAAACAGTAGCATAAACATATCAACCAATATTTTAAAACTTGTTTCAAAAATGGCATTTACCCTCGAACCCCTTCCGTATGCAAGTGACGCTTTAGAGCCACACTTCGACAAAGCGACCATGGAAATTCACCATGACCGTCATCACCAAGCTTATGTAACAAACCTTAACAATGCAATCGCCGGAACAGAAATGGAAAGCCTTTCACTGAAAGAGGTGTTGGCAAATATTAGCAAATATCCAGCACCAGTGCGTAATAATGGTGGCGGACATTTCAACCACGATTTATTCTGGAATATTCTTTCGCCAAATGGTGGAGGTGAGCCTGCAAGCACATTGGGTGCCGCTATCGACGAAACTTGGGGTTCGTTGGCCAATTTCAAAGATGAATTTAAGAAAGCCGCTATCGGTCGATTTGGTTCGGGCTGGGCATGGCTTTGCGTTGATGACCAAGAAAAACTTTTCATTACATCAACATCAAACCAAGACAATCCTTTGATGGATGTTGCTGATAAAAAAGGCATTCCGGTTTTAGGCTTAGATGTTTGGGAACACGCCTATTATTTGAAATTCCAAAACAAACGTCCAGATTATATTGATTCATTTTGGAATGTAGTTGATTGGGAAGCAGTACAAAAACGTTATTCAAATGCGAAAAGAGTAATTCCAAACGCATAATTTTAAAGATAGATTTGATAATAGGGGTAGGTTTTGGTAGCAAAATCTACCCCTATTGTTTTTTGTTCTGCCGTGTTATTTGAGTAGTAAATACTGAGACAAAAGACGCTTCGCCGCAACGATTCGAGACAAGAGACAAATACAAAAATCAATATTTACATCATTTTAGTTTGTCGATTAATATTGTCTCATTACTTAGTATGGTAAATTTAATCGACAATTTGTTTTTCATAAAAAACTGATAGACAGTATTTTATGTTAGTGTGGACTGTAGACTATTAATCGCGGGCTACTTATTTGACCTACTTTTAGCGAATAAATTCGCCGACTAAAGGAACAAAGGATTGTTTTCTTTCTATTTTTCGACTTTAAGTCAAAAAAATATCCTTTGTTCTCTTAGCCACCCATTTCAATGGGTGTTTTAATCAATATGTCAAATAGTAAACAGTTCCGTTAACATTCACAAAAAAACAAATTAACAAAGTTTATTTTATTAATTTTGCGACTTAATCCTTAGTTTTGTGTTTTAATTAAAGCCATTTTACTCATAGCCTGCTACAAAATGAATCAAAAAAAACATCTCATTCATTCAATAAGTAGATTTTCTCTTTTTGTTTTTATAAGCCTTTTAGGTTTTTCAAGTGTGTATGCACAAAGTGTTGATGAACTCTCTGATGACCAAATTCAGCAGTTCATGAAACAAGCTCAAGAAAGCGGAATGAGCGAAGATCAATTAATGGCAGCAGCAGCAGCCAAAGGTTTTGGCTCGGCCGATATTTCTAAGTTCAAAGATAGAATGACAAAACTCCAAGCTGACAAGAAAGGGCCTGTCAATACAAATACTACTGATACTGAAAGAAGACTAAACGATACAACTTCTACCAAAATTGTAAAGCAACCAGTCAAAGAAGATAGCTCAGCTATCAGAAGAGAAAAATATTATGGACTTAATTTGTTCAATAATAAAAAGATTGTTTTCGAGCCTAATTTACGTATCCCAACGCCTAAGAACTATGTTTTAGGAACCGGCGATGAGTTAAATATTTCTATCACAGGTTTTGCTGCACAAACCTATAAAGTAAAAGTTTCTCCAGAAGGCACTGTGCAGTTAGATATTCTTAGCCCAATTTATGTGAGTGGACTAACAATCGAACAAGCAAGCGAAAGAATCATTAATCGATTAAAAAGCCGTTTTGCTGGCTTAAATAGTTCGGGTGGTGGACTTTATGCAGATATTACTTTGGGAAATATCAGAAGTATTTCGGTGACTGTTATTGGCGAAGCCCTACAGCCTGGAACTTTTACAATACCATCGCTCGCAAATGTTTTCAATGTCCTTTACGCTTGCGGAGGCCCCTCAGAAATAGGTTCTTTAAGAAACATAGAAGTATTTCGTAATGGAAAGGTTATTAGAATTTTAGATGTATATGATTTCCTATTACATGGCGACCAAAAAGATAATATTATTCTGCAAGACCAAGATATTATCCGCATCCCTTATGTTGATATGCGTGTATCGCTTATGGGAGAAGTTAGAAATCCTAAAATTTTTGAAGTAAAAAGAGGCGAAACTTTAAAGGATGTTTTGGCTTTTGCTGGCGGATTTAAAGAATTAGCCTATTCAAAAACAATTTCATTAGAAAGGGCTACGCCCACCGAAAAACGCATCGTTAGTATCGACCAAAATGAGATAGCTGCCTTTATTCCTCAAAAAGGAGACGTTTATACGATTGGTAAAATATTGAGCCGTTTCGAGAATATTGTAACCATCAAAGGTGCAGTTTACAGAGAGGGCAGTTATGAGTTAGAAAAAGATATCACTGTAAAACAATTAATTGCTCGTGCAGAAGGTCTTAAACAAGATGCTTTTAAAGAAAGGATTTTATTAAAAAGAGAAAGAGAAAACCTTGAACCAGAGATTATAACACTCAATTTATCTAAAATTTTGAAAGGCGAATCAGAAGATATTCGTTTAAAATTAAAAGATACATTATTTGTTAAATCATACAAGGATTTACGAGAACGCTTGACGGTGTCAATAAGTGGAGCTATCAACAAGGCAGCAATTTACGAGTTTGCTGATAATATGACGGTTTCAGATTTAGTGACAATGGCTGGTGGTTTTACCGACGGAGCATCTGCTTCAAAAATTGAAATTGCCCGAAGAATTAAATCTGATACAGTAGGAATTTCTAATGAGCAATCTATCTTGATTGAGACAATAAATGTGGATAGAAATTTAATAGGAGCTGAAAGTAAAAAATTATTTCTAAAGCCTTTTGATAGAGTATACATACGATTTTTACCTCGATATGAAGAGCAAAAGAACGTTAGCATAACAGGGGAGGTTTTCTATCCAGGGCCTTATGCTTTAAAAGATAAAACAGAAAAAATTGCGGATTTGATTCTCAAATCAGGGGGGCTTAAAAGAGAAGCAGATTTAGGTAGTGCCAAATTTACAAGAGCTGGAAAGGTAGTAGGTTTAGATATTCTTAATATTATGCAAAACAGAGATGATATTAATAACTTGGTTCTGAATTCGGGAGATGCCTTAGAAATTCCTCGAAAAAAAGAAACGGTTACAATCAATGGCCAAGTATATAATGCAACGACAGTACCTTATTCGGTGGGTTTAAAGTTTAAAGATTATATAAATTTAGCTGGTGGTATAACTGATAGTGCCCATGTGAAAAATTCCTACATTAAGTATGGTAATGGAAGCCTTGACCGAACAAAAAGTTTTTTAGGTTTTAAAGCATACCCTAAAGTCGAAAATGGTTCGGAGATTATTGTTCCAGTAAGAAGAAAATATAGATGGACACCTGCTGAGAGGATAGCTATCAGTACAGCAGTAGTGTCTATCGCAACATTATTATTTACTATTTTTAACGCTACGAGATAGTTAATCATTACCTCATTATGGAAGAAGAAAAAGATATTGTAAGCATTGATTTTAATGCTTTTTTTAAAATAATCTGGAAAGAAAAAGTTTGGGTAGTTTTAATTACCTTAGTGTTTGCCTTGGGTGGCGTTTATTCTGCCTTAACAGCTCGTGAAGAGTTTTCAACCGAAGGTACTATTTTGCCTGAATTTCAATCCAAAACAGGTGGACTTAGCCAATTTGCAGGTCTTGCGAGTTTGGCAGGTGTTGATTTGTCGTCAATGTCCGGTGGATTGGGCGGAGTTGAAGCCATTCGGCCTGATTTATATCCAACTGTTGTTGGAAGTACACCATTTTTTCTTGAACTTTTTAATTGTAAAGTAGTGACAAGGAAAAGAGAACAAATGACATTTAGTCAATTCTATGATAAATACGTTTTAGATGATGATATTGATGAAGAATATGCCAAGCTTACATATCCATTAAACAATGATTATTTAGCGGTAACATATCAAACGGAAAAAAATGTGAAAGACCTTCGAAAGAGAATTACATCTTCCATTGATAAAAAAACAGGTGTTATTACATTTACTGTAAAAATGCCAGACCCTATTGTAGCTGCATTAGTTACGAAGTTTAGCATGGAATATGTGAAACAATACGTAACTAATTATCGTACTGAAAAATCAAAACGAGATTTAAATTTCTTGGCAGAAAGATTAGATGCTGCGAAAGGGAAATATTATTCTAATCAGACTAAAAAGGCTCAATACAGCGACCAAAATCAACTTTCAATGATTAAAGTACAATCTGCAGATTTACAAAGGGAGCGGATAGAGTCAGAGTACAAGCTTTCTTCAAGTTTTTATAACAGTTTATTACAAAAATACGAAGAAGCAAAACTGAAAGTTCAACAAGAAACTCCTGTATTAAAAGTTTTAGAGCCTCCGGTAGTGCCCAATAAACGAAGTGAGCCCAAACGTGCAATCATTGTTTTGATTGCTACTTTTTTAGGAGGTATTTTTGGTATTATTTTTGGTTTAATTAGAAAGAAAAATTATAAATTAGTAGTCAAATAAAGGATCTGATTTATTGAGACAAAAGACACGAGACGGTTCGCAGCAGCGATAAGAGACAAGAAACGGTTCGCCGCTGCGACAATACAACAAAATCAATATTTACATCATTTCAATTTGTCGATTAATATTGTCTTTCCGATTTTCTCGAACCTAGTATCTCGAATCTAGTATCTCATATCTAGATATTTAAATAATATTTTATGAAAGGAATAATATTAGCAGGTGGTTCAGGTACGAGATTGCACCCCCTCACTTTGGCGGTAAGTAAGCAGTTAATGCCCGTGTATGATAAACCGATGATTTATTATCCACTTTCTATTTTAATGTTGGCCGGAATCAAAGAAATATTAATTATTTCTACACCACACGATTTGCCACATTTTCAAAAATTATTGGGTGATGGCTCTCGTATTGGATGTAGCTTTAGTTATGCTGAACAACCAAGTCCCGATGGTTTGGCTCAAGCTTTTATCATTGGTGCTGATTTTATCGGCAATGATAGTGTAGCATTGGTTTTGGGTGATAATATTTTTTATGGTAGTGGTTTAAGTAAATTATTGCAAAGCAGTACAAATCCAAAAGGTGGTGTTGTATTTGCTTATCAAGTGCAAGACCCCGTAAGATATGGTGTAGTAGCATTTGATGAAAACTTAAAGGCCATTTCAATTGAAGAAAAACCAGAAAAGCCAAAATCGAATTATGCTGTTCCAGGTTTATATTTTTATGATAATAAAGTAGTAGAAATAGCCCAAAACATCAAGCCTTCACCAAGAGGTGAACTCGAAATAACCGATATCAACAGAGTTTATTTAGAACAAGGAAAACTACAAGTTGGTATCATGAATCGTGGCACCGCTTGGCTCGATACAGGCACTTTCCAATCTTTGATGCAAGCTGGTCAGTTTGTCCAAGTTATTGAAGAGCGTCAAGGTTTGAAAGTTGGTTGTATAGAGGAAGTAGCTTACCGCATGGGCTTCATTGATGCTCAACAACTCGAAGCAATCGCTAAACCATTAGTAAAGAGCGGTTACGGAGCATATTTATTAAACTTGATTGTCTGAGTTGATTATCTTCCAAAATCCCCATATCGCCATTATTGGTTTAGGTATTATCGGCCTGCCTTTGGCCATAGCTTTAGGCGAAAAGTACCCAACGATTGGCTTTGATATTGATGCTACAAAAATAGAAAGATTAGAAAGTGAAATATCCTTAGCTAATCTTTCTTTCACAAATAATAAAAATTTACTCTCAAACTGTAATATCTTTATTATCGCAGTATCAACTTCGGTTGATAAAGATGGAAATCCCGATTTGTATCATTTATTAACGGCTACTCAAAGCATAGCTTTACTTCTCAAAAAAGACGATTTAGTTATTTACGAATCAACGGTTTTTCCTGGCTGTACCGAGGATATTTGCGTACCAGTTTTGGAGAAAATCAGTGGTTTGAAGTTCAATATCGACTTTTTTGTTGGCTATTCGCCCGAAAGAATCAATACTGCTGATACTATTCATACCTTAAAAAATACCATCAAGATAACTTCTGGGTCAAATCCTGAAACTGCTAAAAGAGTGGATGCACTTTATCGTTCAATTGTTGAAGCAGGAACCTATTTAGCTCCATCCATTCGAGTTGCTGAAGCTGCTAAGCTTATCGAAAATGCCCAAAGAGATATTAATATTTCTTTCATGAATAATGTAGCAACGATTCTGACTCAAAATAATATTTCGTTTGATGAAGTTTGGCAGGCAAGTAGCACGAAATGGAATTTTTTGAAGTTTTCACCTGGACTTGTTGGCGGCGATTGTCTGCCTTTGGCATCTCAATATTTAAACTATCTTTCTGATAAAACAGAAAATACGCTTTCAGTCGCTCGTCAAATCAATGATTCTTTGCCGCAAACGATTACTAAGCTTGTTTTTGCCAAACTACAAGTGGTTTTTCCACAAAATACAGCATTAAAAATTTTGGTTTTAGGAATCAGCTACAAACCTAATACACCAAGTATAAAAGGCTCATTAATAATTGATTTAGTAGAAAAATTAAATACAAACAAGGCTCAAATTGATGTTTTTGACCCAGTTGCCGAGCCAAATAATATTGTAAATATTGAAAGCCTTTCTGATAATCAACAGTACCATCTTGTAATTAGAGCTACCAACCATCAGATTTTTGAAAATTTGAATTATCCCGATTTCGCTCTCCCAAACGCTCTTTTGTTTAATATAAGTACCTTTTCCTTCAGTTCCCTCAGATAGTTGATAGTCGGCAGTCTTCAGTCGGTAGTCCGCAGTTGGCAGTTGGCAAACTTTAATAATTAAAAAACTGACTATCACCCGTTGGTCGAGATTTTCAATCTTCGACCAAAGAGTAGTGGATTTGTAATCCACGATTACCACATAATTTCTTCCTTTTCAAAGTCCTTCTCGTGTGGAGAAGGATTTAGGATGAGGTTTATACGTAGATTTTAACGAAAAAAAACCTCACCCCCGGCCCCTCTCCACAGGAGAGGGGAGATTATTGATTCTCACCCGTTGCTCGAGATTTATAATCTCTGACCTTAGAGCATTGGATTTGTAATCCACGTTTTATTTCGTAAATTTTCCTTTTTCAAAGCCCTTCTCGTGAGGAGAAGGATTTAGGAGGAGGTTTATATGTAGATTTTAACGATAAAAAACCTCACCCCCGGCCCCTCTCCACAGGAGAGGGGAGATTATTGATTCTCACCCGCTGCTCGAGATTTATAATCTCTGACCTTAGAGCATTGGATTTGTAATCCAAGTTTTATTACGTAAATTCTCCTTTTTCAAAGCCCTTCTCGTGTGGAGAAGGATTTAGGATGAGGTTGATATGTAGATTTTAACGCTAAAAAAACCTCACACCCGGCCCCTCTCCACAGGAGAGGGGAGATTATTGATTCTCACCCGCTGCTCGAGATTTATAATCTCTGACCTTAGAGCATTGGATTTGTAATCCACGTTTTATTACGTAAATTCTCCTTTTTCAAAGCCCTTCTCGTGTGGAGAAGGATTTAGGATGAGGTTTATGTGTAGATTTTAACGATAAAAAACCTCACCCCCGGCCCCACTCCACAGGAGAGGGGAGATTATTGATTCTCACCCGTTGCTCGAGATTTATAATCTCTGACCTTAGAGCATTGGATTTGTAATCCACGTTTTACTACGTAAATTCTCCTTTTTCAAAGCCCTTCTCGTGTGGAGAAGGATTTAGGATGAGGTTTATATGTAGATTTTAACGCTAAAAAAACCTCACCCCCGGCCCCACTCCACAGGAGAGGGGAGATTATTGATTCTCACCCGCTGCTCGAGATTTATAATCTCTGACCTTAGAGCATTGGATTTGTAATCCACGTTTTATTACGTAAATTCTCCTTTTTCAAAGCCCTTCTCG
>Ga0247831_1001784_pt1 | contig 37922 bp, 28 predicted proteins | sample LaCruzMarch2015__9_FD_192406 | JGI IMG/M metagenome (GOLD analysis project Ga0247831, IMG submission 192406) | Freshwater microbial communities from meromictic Lake La Cruz, Castile-La Mancha, Spain - LaCruzMarch2015_1m | ecosystem: Environmental > Aquatic > Freshwater > Lake | place: Spain...
GACCATCGAGAAGCACGGGCGGGCCGTCGTCGTTGTGCTCTCTGTGGAGGAGTACGATCGCCTAACTGCTGGGAGGCGTGACTCGCCCGCGGGACCGATATTGAAACAGGCGCCAGCTGGCAGAAAGGGGCGAGAGTGATGTTGGGATCAACGGAGAGTATCGTTTTCTTCTGTCGGGGAGCTACGACCACGTGCAGTGGAGGCCAAGCATGAAGGCCTTTCAGCTCGATCATGAGGTTGTTGAGAGTTACGAAGCATTCTCACGATCATTTAGCAAGGTTCGCGCGAATGACCTAAGGTCCGAGATCGATCGGCATTATCGCGAGGGTCATTTTTGGCCGGATGCATTGCTGTCAATTAATCCGCATTTTGAAATCGGCCCAAGTTCTGAAGAGCTTGCCGCATCCGGCGTTATAAATCCTCTAACGGCGAAGATATTCCGGATAAACGGAAAGCCCTTGCGTTTCCATGCGCACCAGGGCCAGGCGATAGCTAAGGCCCAAGCATCGAAGAGCTTCGTGGTCACGACGGGCACAGGATCGGGTAAGTCACTCTGCTTTTTCGTGCCGATCGTCGATGCCGCGATTAGGGCCCGAGAAGCAGGGGTCTCTCCGAGGACACGCGCTATCATCGTCTATCCGATGAATGCCCTCGCGAACAGCCAGATGAAGGAGATTGAGAAATTCATTGAGCAGGCCGATCTCCCAGAGGAGCTTCGCCCTGTTGTCCGTCGCTATACAGGTCAGGAAAGCGAAGCGCAGAGGGCCGATGTTGCGCAGCGCCCGCCGGATATCCTGTTGACGAACTTCATGATGCTAGAATTGCTCATGACACGGCAGGACGCGACTGACTCAAAAGTCATGCGCAATGCCGATGGGCTTCAATTCATCGTGCTTGACGAGCTTCACACTTATCGCGGCCGTCAGGGAGCGGACGTCGCGATCCTTGTGCGTCGACTGCGCGACCGTTGCTGTGGGTCGGCTCAGCCGGTTTGCATAGGGACGTCGGCTACGATGGTGAGCGAAGGGTCGGATGCTACTCGAGCGTTGGCTGTAGCCGAGGTCGCCTCCCGCTTGTTCGGCGCAAGTATTGGTCCTGATGCGGTCATCGACGAGTCTTTGCGGCGGGCGACTGCCGATGATCTCAATCTCAAGAAAGTTATGCCAGCGCTGGCCAAGGCTGTGAAGGAGCCTCTGTCGGAGAAGCTTACGGACGATGTCCTAAAGCGGCATCCGCTGGCCGTTTGGGCAGAACTACGACTGGGATTGGAAGATGGTCAAATCCTTAGGCGCCGTCGTCCTGTGCCCGTTGCTCAAGCCGCCGATTGGCTTAGCGAAGATAGCGGGGTTGAGGTCACGGTCTGTCGGGAGCGTCTGGAGGTTCTGCTTACACGTATGAGCCAGCCTGACAAGGAGCGCGGAGGTGCTGGCGAGCAGGCTTTCATGGCCTTCAAGCTTCACCGCTTTGTGGCAGGCTCGGGTGAGGTCTATACGACGCTTCGTCCAGCTCCTCGGCATATATCCCTTGAGGGTCAGCTTAACGATCCGGACGATCCTGTTGCGCGCTTCTACCCGACCCGCTTTTGCCGGTCATGCGGTCAAGAGTATCACGTCGTATCGATTGCCGAGCGTGATGGAACGACCGTCGTTCTGCCCCGAGACATCGATGATACGCCGCTAGAGGAGGCTGATGGGGGTGAACAGGCGGGATATCTCACACCGCTCATTTCTGAGGACGGAGATTTTCGGTTCACCGGTGAGCCAGATACGTATCCAGAAGAGTGGGTTGAGGAACCGCGCGGCCTTCTTCGTTTGAAGGGATCGCGACGAAAACAGATGCCAACCCAGATCACGATCGCCGCAGACGGATCGATCGCGGAGGCAGGGAGGCCCTTTTGGTTCCTGCCGGGGAAGTTTGGGTTCTGCCTGTGCTGTGGAGAACAGCCATCATCCTCAGCGCGCGAGCGGAACAAGCTGGGCGGGCTGTCGGCAGAAGGGCGAAGTTCCGCAACGACCCTCATCGTTTCGAGCATTTTGGAGTGGTTGAACAGTCCTGAGAGCGGAGTTCCAATAGAGAAGCGCAAGCTTTTGAACTTTACGGACAACCGACAGGATGCCGCGCTTCAAGCAGGCCACTTCAATGACTTTATGTTCGTCAGCTTGCTGCGCGGAGCAATCCTGCGCGCGGTCATGAATGCTGGTGCATCGGGCCTCTACGAGGACGAGTTTGGTCTGCGCGTAGCGCGCGCTCTCGGATTCAGTGCCGGCATGCAGGAGCGCCGGGTTCACTGGATGTCCGATCCGAATGCCGGGGGCGTACAGCGCAATGACGCCGAGAGAACCCTCGCCAAGGTGTTGTCTCACAGAGTCTGGACGGATCTCAGGAGAGGGTGGCGATATACGAACCCGAACTTGGACGGACTAAACCTCGTCAAAGCTGGCTTTGTCGGAATCGAAGAGCTCGCAAGCGAGGGCGAGCGGTTTGCAAACGGCCATCCGGTGCTGTCACGCCTCACGAGCGAGCAACGGCTCAATCTGGTCTCTACAGTATTGAATACCATGCTGGAAGGATTGGCCATCGCCACAGAAGCGATGGACCTCGCGGTCTTGGATGCGGTTTCCCAATCGTCTCGCTCTTTGTTGCGAGACCCGTGGGCAATTGACCGCAATGAAACGTTGCGCGGCGCAACCGCTTTTATGCTGCAGGCGCCTTCTCGCCGCGAGGTTAAGCTTCGCGATGAGTTGTCATTATTGCGCGGCGGCCCTCGGAGCCGCTTGGCGAGGCAGATCAACAAGGTCTCCGTACTAGGCGAGAAGCTGAAATCTGACGAGTATCTCGCCTTTATGGCCAGCCTTCTGGCCATATTGGAGAACGAGGGGCTTATTCGCCGTATCGCTACGACGCAAGATCTTCCTGGTTGGCAGATTGTGCCATCGGCGGTTCGTCTTGTCGCCGGACCGGCAGTCGATGATCCCGACAAGTCAGAAAATCGCTACTTCCGAGATCTCTACGTTTCGATCGCGCAGGCGCTAGCCTCAGGCACGCCAACCTTCTTTGGATTTGAAGGGCGTGAGCACACAGCGCAGGTTACGCAGAAGCAGCGTGAATGGCGCGAATGGCGATTCAGGTACGAGAAGGATGATCGGACGAGCATCACAGAACATGCCGCCGAGATGCGGGCCGCCTTTGAGTCGACTCAGTTCTTGCCGGCACTCTTTTGCTCTCCGACGATGGAGCTAGGTGTTGATATTTCGGCTTTGAATGCTGTCTATCTGCGCAATGTCCCACCCACCCCAGCGAATTATGCTCAACGAGCGGGACGTGCTGGTCGATCGGGGCAAGCCGCCGTCATCGTCACGTATTGCGCAGCAAATAGCCCTCATGATCAGTATTACTTTTCCCGGCGCGATGAGATGGTCGCTGGCGTCGTGCGGCCCCCGGCGCTCGATCTTGCCAATCGAGACCTGATTACTTCTCACCTACATGCTGTGTGGTTAGCAGTGTCAGGCCAACAGCTCGCGCCAGATATCCCTGACATTCTGGATCTGAAGAGTGAGGGATTCCCGCTTCGGCCCGAACTGCTTAAGGCCTTGGGGGACGTAGGACTGAAGGAGAAGGCAAGAGCGCCCATGCGGCGCGTTATGGATCAGATTCTTGCATCTCTTGTTGGCGATCTACCGCTATGGCTGTCCAGTACCGACGACTTTGTTGAAGAGGTCGGACAGCAAGCGGCGGACGAGTTTAACCACGCGTTTGATCGGTGGCGCGAGCTCTACAATTCAGCCCGAGCGCAATTGCTCGAAGCCAATGCGCGCTCCCAGATGACGGGGCTGTCAGGTGTAGATCGCCAGAGGATCAAGGCGGCACAGGCGCAAGCCAATGAACAGTTGGGAATCCTTGAGCAAGGGCGGGCGACGAATGGTTCAGATTTCTATGCCTATCGGTATCTGGCAACCGAAGGGTTTTTGCCGGGCTACAACTTCCCTCGGCTCCCGCTATACGCCTTCGTCCCATCAGCCGGAAGTGCTTCAGGCGCAGGGGCCTTTCTAAGCCGAGCGCGCTTCCTCGCAATTTCGGAATTTGGCCCGCGGAGCCTTATTTATCACGAAGGGCGAGCATTCCGCGTCTACAAGGCAAAATTGCCTCCAGAGGTGCGGTCGTCTGGCGGAAGTGGTCTTGCGACGAAGGAAATATACATCTGCCAGAGTTGCGGTGCGGCTCACGAAGCCGAGGTCGAACGTTGTCATGCATGCCGTGCACCGATGACAGGGGCACTACCAATCCGAAAGACCCTACGGATCGACAACGTAGAGACGGCGCCGGCCGAGCGTATCACTGCAAACGATGAGGAACGGGTACGGCAGGGATTCGAGATACAGACGGTCTTCTCCTGGCCGCGCAGAAGCGGTCAGCTTGATATCCTTGAAGCTGATTTGTCGGAAGGGGATCGGCGACTTATTACACTTCAGTACGCCAATGGAGCTGAAATCAGCCGCTTGAATAAGGGGCTTAAGCGCCGAGCAGACAAGAGCATTCTAGGCTTTGGCATTGACCCTAGTTCTGGACGCTGGGTTGCGCTGGATGAGGAACCGGAGGCGGAGACGCCCCCCGACGAAATCAAGGCGGAGCGCATCGTCCCCATCGTACGCGACACGAAGAATGCACTACTGCTGCGGTTCGAGAATGCGGACGAGTTGAGCGAGACCGCATTGACAACAGTGCAGCATGCGCTGATGCGAGGGATCGAGATCGCGTATCAGCTCGAAGAGGGTGAAATTCTCGGCGAACCACTTCCTTCGCGCGAAAACCGTCGCGCAATTCTTGCCTATGAGGCGACAGAGGGAGGAGCCGGCGTCCTAAACCGCCTCATCAGCGACGGCAAAGCATTGGCCCGCGTCGCGCGTGAGGCCCTGAAGATCATGCACTTCGATAAGGTGGACGAGGCTATCCAGGGCTCGGACGCTTCAATTCTGACGGATCACTCGAACACAGCCTGCGTGAAGGGCTGCTACCGCTGCCTTCTGTCGTATTTCAATCAACCAGACCATGAGCTAATCGATAGAACCAGCGACGACGCCAAGCGTCTTCTGGTGTCGCTGGCGAGAGCTGAACTTTCAGTACTTGCCGACGAGACAGACGGATCGGCAGGCGACAGTGCCTGGACCCAAGTGTTCTCGGCGGCGGGTCTTCCTAAGCCCGATGCTAAGGGAGTTCAGCTGGCCGGAGAGCGAATTCCGTTCGCCTGGCCCTCACATTTTGTAGCTGCGCATAGCAAAGCTCTCGCAGCTGAAGTCGCAGATGCCGCGAATTCCGGTGGGTGGGAACTCGTTCAGATCTCCGAAGCGCCGTCTGATCCGCTTCCCCAAAAGCTCATTGATCTATTGAGGGCATGACGAATGGCGCTCGATTTTTCACCGGGAGATCTTGTGCAGGCGCGTGGCCGCGAATGGGTCAACCTGCCAAGTCCGAAGGAAGGTTGGCTCTATCTAAGGTCATTGTCGGGGGCCGAGAGCGACGCCGTCCTTCTGCATCCTGGCCTTGAGATTGAACCTGTTGGTCCTGCACGGTTCGAGCTGCCAGTCGATGCAAGACCCACTGTGCAAGCGACGGCCACGTTGCTCGCTGATGCGCTGAGACTGTCCCTACGGCGTGGCGCGGGGCCGTTTCGCTCCGCGGCACAGCTTAGTTTTGAGCCGAGGGTCTATCAACTTGTGCCGCTACTCATGGCACTTCGCCTCGCTGTACCACGCATGCTGATTGCCGATGACGTTGGTATCGGTAAGACGATTGAAGCCGGTCTCATTCTTCGCGAACTTATGGATCGTGGGGAGGTCGATGCGTTTTCAGTGCTCTGTCCGCCGCATCTGGTGGACCAGTGGACGGGCGAGCTGAAGTCACGGTTCGGGATCGATGCAGTGGCGGTCACAGCTGGTTCGGCCGCTCGTCTAGAGCGGACACTTCCAATTGCGCAGACGTTGTTCGAAGCAAATCCGCATACGGTTGTCAGTCTGGATTATATAAAGGCTGAGAAGCGTCGAGACGCTTTTGCCCGAGCTTGCCCCCGCTTCGTGATCATTGATGAAGCGCATGCCAGCGTAGGGACTCATAAGGGGCGGCAACAGAGATTTGAGCTGTTGTCCGGGCTGGCGAAAGATCCTGAGCGCGCGATGATTATGCTAACCGCGACCCCACACAGCGGCGACGAGGAAGCGTTTGGCCGTTTGCTGTCGCTAATCGATCCGGCGTTCGCTTCCGCAAACTTTGACGATGAGCGCTTCCGGCAGCGTCTTGCGCGGCATTATGTGCAGCGGCGCCGCATCGATCTTATTTCGAAGGAGTGGGGTGAAGAGCGCGCCTTTTCGAAACATAAGACCATGGAGGCGCCATATGCACTGAACGCTTCGCATTTGGCGTTTCATGAAGCTGTCCTGGACTACTGTCTTGGGGTCGTGTCCCGTGCTGGGGAAGGCCTGAGAGATCGGCGGCTGGCTTTCTGGGGGACGTTGGCTCTGATGCGCTGCGTTGGCTCTTCGCCCGCCGCTGCCTTGAGCGCTCTTCGCAACCGAATGGCGAGCGCGGCCGATCGCCTTGAGCCGCAGATCTATGACGATGATGGCGATGACGAAGACGCGGTCGATGTCGAACCGGCGACAGCTATAGCGGCAGACAGCGATCTTGCTGCTCTCCTGAGCATGGCAGAGAACTTGCTAACCGAGGCCGATCCTAAGGCCGATGCGCTCGTGAATGTGTTGAAGCCGCTTATCAAGTCTGGAGCTAATGCGGTCGTATTCTGCCGGTTTATTGCAACAGCGGATCACGTGCGAAGCCTTCTTGCGAAGGCGTTTCCTAAAATTCGCATAGAAGCAGTTACGGGTGCGCAGACATCCGACGAACGGCGGGATCGTGTCGCCGAAATGGGAAAGGCTCAACAGCGGATCTTGGTTGCGACGGACTGTCTGTCTGAAGGGATCAACCTTCAGCAGCTGTTCGATACAGTCGTGCACTACGATCTATCCTGGAACCCGACGCGTCACCAGCAGAGAGAGGGTCGTGTCGACCGCTTCGGCCAGCCCGCGCCAGAAGTCCATTCCATTTTGATGTTTTCACCCGACAGCGCGATCGATGGCGCTGTTCTGGAGGTGATTCTCAGGAAGGCGGAGGCAATCCGCAAAGCAACGGGTGTGACCGTGCCGTTGCCAGAAGAGCGAGGTGCGGTCACCGACGCCCTGATGGCGGCCATGATGCTCCGCCGGGGGAGACATCAGCAGCTGTCCCTCGATTTGAGGCTAGGAGACGGCACGAGAGATATGGAAGCCCGGTGGAGAGACGCTGAGGAGAATGAGAAGCGTTCGAGGGCGCGGTTTGCTCAGAATGCCCTCAAGCCAGCCGAGGTTGTTCCCGAGTGGCAAAAGGCCCGATCTGTCTTGGGTGGACCTGACGCGGCACGGGAGTTCGTCTCAGCGGCGATGAAGCGGTTTGATGCGCCCCTTGAGCCGCGCAAGTCAGTTCTGGCCGCGCACATACATGCGCTTCCCGCGCAGCTTCGCGACAGACTTCAGCAACGTGGCATCAAAGACACCGAGAGACTGGTGGAAGCGGAGCCTGCGCCATCGGGCACGAGCGTTCTGACACGAACACATCCGTTGACTTCGACACTGGCGGAGGCCCTGCTAGAGGGTGCGCTCGATCCTACAGTGCTGCCAGGACTGGGGGTCGGACGAGTCGGGGCCTGGCCCACCTCAGCCGTCCAGCAGAGAACGCTGGTGGTGCTGTTGCGCCTAAGGTTCAAGTTGATCGTCCATGCCAAGCGCGAGCGACTTTTGCTGGCAGAAGAAGCCAGTCTGGTGGCTCTGTCAGGTTCCAAAGTCATCGCTACGAATGAGGAAGCCCGAAAGCTGCTGGGGGCTCTGGCCAGTCATGACTTGGCAAGCAATGCGCGGGATCGCTTCATTGCGCAGGCTCATGCTGAGCTAGCCGCTGGCCTTATCGAGGGTCCGATTTCTGAGCATGCACGCTCGCGAGCAGCGGCACTGCTAGAGGATCATGGACGTTTAAGGACGGCCGCCGGCAGCGCCCCCAGAGTGTCAGTGGAGGCTGTCCTGCCGCCCGATATCATTGGTCTCTTCGTCCTCCTACCGACGGCAGGGGGCTGACCGGTGGCACGCAAAGCTGTTTCAGACATCGCCTCTTATGCCTCTCTGTCGCTTGAGGGCAATCTGATTGCACCAGCGATGATTGCCACGATTGATCAGCGTGAGGCACATGAACAAACCGAGGAAAGCTACAACGTCCGCAAGGGGCTCACGCTTCGCGACGAGATATCGCTCGCATTCCGCGTCGGGCAAGCACACTACGACGGCTTTGCAAAGCGATCGGAAACCTCAGCTGCTGGCACTGCGCGCTTTATCCGATCATTCCTGACCGAGACCTTCGGATTCTCGGACTTCGCTGATGCGCATGCACCTTTGGCTTTCGCCGCAGGGGAAGGGCGCGTGCCAGTGGTCGTGGTTCCGCCAAGTGATGCAATCGACAGGGCTAGTGCAACTCTTTCAACAGACCGGAGGCGTTCTGCTGCATTCGCCCTTCAAGACTGGCTGAATGAACGTGATGACGCTCTGTGGGGTATAGCTACCAACGGGTCCACGTTGCGACTTTTGCGAGACAATGACTCGCTCACGCGGCCCGCTTACATCGAGGCAAACCTCGCCCAAATTTTCGAGACAGAAGACATCGCCTCGTTTGCAGTCCTGTGGCTACTGATTCATCGGACGAGATTCGGGAAGGTCGGCACGCCCGCTACCGATTGTGCGCTCGAGCGCTGGCGCGATGCCGGAGCCAAAGAGGGCCAGGTGGCGAGAGACAAGCTTGCCTCGCAGGTGGAAGAAGCCCTCAAACTTTTGGGCTCTGGATTTCTGGATGCCAACCCCGAGCTACGCGAGAAAATCTCATGCGGACAGCTGCCTCTGACCCAATGGTTCAACGAGCTGCTGCGCTTAGTCTACCGCCTCATCTTCCTCATGGTCGCCGAAGATCGGAATCTGCTTCATTCGCCCAATGCGAGCGCGGATGCCCGGCGTCTCTATCTGGAGGGCTACAGCCTCGGCGCACTCAGATCGAGCGCAATACGCCGGAGCGCCTGGGACCGGTATCATGATCGGTACGAAGGGCTTAAGGTCGTCTTCAAAGCCCTATCGAAGGGAGAGCCGCTTCTGGGGTTACCCGCTCTAGGTGGTTTGTTCAGCTCGGGCCAGCTTCCCGATCTCGAAGGGGCGCGGATATCCAATCAAGCCCTCTTAAACGCCATCTATCGCTTGGCATGGCTCGCGCAGGACGGTGCGCTCGTTCCAGTGAATTGGAGGTTGATGGAGACTGAAGAGCTGGGCTCTGTCTATGAGAGTTTGCTGGAGCTGCAGCCGCAAATTTCACCTGATGGAAGGCAACTGGTCTTCGCACAAGATATCGGGGAGCAGAAGGGCAATCAGCGCAAGACGACCGGCTCCTACTACACGCCCGATAGTCTCGTTCAGGCGCTGCTCGACACTGCGCTCGACCCCGTGCTCGACAGGACCGAAGCCGAGGCGGACGATGCCGCTAAGGCGCTCCTTAAGCTCGCAGTCATCGACCCCGCCTGCGGCTCGGGTCATTTTCTGCTGGCTGCCGCGCGGCGCATTGCGACACGCCTAGCCCGCATACGAGCGGAAGGCACGCCATCGCTTGGCGATTTCCGTCACGCGCTCCGCGATGTCGCACGTTGCTGCATCTATGGTGTTGATCGCAATCCTATGGCGGTCGAGCTGACAAAGGTTGCGCTGTGGATCGAGACGGTGGACCCCGGTCTTCCGCTTGGCTTTTTCGACGCGCAAATCCGATGCGGTGACTCGCTTCTCGGCGTCTTCGACCTCAAGGTTTTGCAGGAGGGAATTCCAGACGCTGCATACACGCCACTGACCGGGGACGACAGGGACACAGCAAAATACTACCTGCAGACCAATCGCGCCGCAAAAGCGGGCCAGGGCGGGTTTGACTTCGACACTGGTCAAGCTGCCATGCCCTCTTTGAAGCCTTTGGCAGTGGATTTCTCGGGCTTTCGCGACCTTCCGGAAGATACCGTAGAGCAAATCGGCGCCAAGGCAGCGCGGTTCATGGAGCTGCACAAGGCGCAGAGCTTCGTCCGCGCGAGGGCGGCAGCGGACCTCTTTGTCGCGGCGTTCTTGCTGCCAAAGACTGGCGGCGCACCGACAGGGGCGTCAGGCCACACCGTTCCGACGACCGAGGAGATCTGGCTTGCCCTTAATCACGGCAAGATTAGTTCTTCGATGACGGTGGCCCATAAAGCTGCACACCGTGCCCGCACGTTTCACTGGCCGCTGGAATTCCCCGATGTGATGCAGCTTGGCGGGTTCGATGTAGTGCTCGGGAACCCGCCATGGGAAAAATATACAATTCTTGAGCGCGAGTTTTTTTCCGGTATTCCAGAAATATCCGTAGAGGCTAATGCAGGGAAACGACAAAAGGCTATTGAATTAGAACTAAAGCGGTCACCACTACTCGCGGTGGCCTGGAACGATGCGCAAAGGGAGGCTTCCGCTAAGGGTGAGTTTGTTCGAAGCTCAGGTAGATTCCCTCAATCTGCGGTAGGCGAACTGAATTTGTACCCCCTTTTTGCTGAACTATCGACATCTCTGACCAAGAGTACTGGTTGGTCCGGATTGATTCTGAAGTCACTGATGTTCACCGGGTCGACCTGGAAGACATTTACGGATCAGTTGATCACTACCGGACGACTACGCTCAGTGTTCGATTTCAAGAACTGGGAAATGCTCTTCACTGCGGTAGGATTTCACGAGCGCTACTCACTTGCCACCATGGGCCCCGGCCGGCCAGCTTCGAAGATTCGATTGGCGGTCGGGCTCACTAACCCCGCACAAATAGCCGATGGAAAATCCGTGATTGATGTCGATCGAGCGTTCTCGCGCCGAGTTAATCCCGATACAGGGACCCTTCCCCAATGTGAGACTCCGGATGATTTGCGAATTCTTTCTCGCGTGGCTGACCGGTTGCCGACTTTGGGGCAATCAGATTGGGATGCTCGCTATTCCAGCGGCCTACACATGACAGGTGATGTCGCTGAGCTTCGTGATCGAGAGAGCCTCGAAGCAGATGGCTACCACCTCAGGGGCTCATGGTATGTTCGCGGCAAAGAGGAGTTTGCACCCGTCTACGAGGGGAAATTCATCCATCAGTACGATCATCGTTTTGCAACATTCGATGGGATTCAAGCGGCAAAACGGTTCGGCATCAAAGCGGCGACAATTAACCCAGCCGATCATGAGAAGGCGCGACGGGACTTCGAAATTGTCCCACGCTATTGGGTGAGGCGTGAATTTTTTTTGGAAAATACCCACAGCCGGCGCTTGCGCCCAGACTGGAATATTGCGTTTAGAGACACAACAAACGTAATCAGCAATTTTCGAACTGCAGTTGGCTGCATCGTCGGCCCCGCAGCATTCAATTACAAATGCCCCAATATCGTGATAGCCGGCGGCGATCCAGAGAATTCCGCGCTATTTCTTTCTATGTTCAATTCGGTCCCTTACGACTATTTGCTAAGGCAAAAATTTTACGGAGCAAATCTGACCAAATCAATGTTGCTGCAGACGTTCTCGGTCCCGAGAGAGATGCTCTCCAAGCATAAAGTGAAATTGCTAGATGCAGTAGTGTCACTGACGAATACTTCGGATAGCGTAAACCGTTTTGGTGAGGCGCTTGGGCGCGGGCAACTCTGCGTAGGCGCTGCGGAGAAGCGCCTGGAGCTTCGGGCGTGGATTGACGCGCTTTACTTCCATCTATTCGGCTTTGACCTTGAAGAGGTTGGATATGTCTTCGATACATTCCCGATCTGGAGGGACAAATCCACCGAAGCGTGGGGTCGATTTTTCGAGAGGGAGCGGACAATTGAAATCTTTACCTGCTTGGAAAGTGGGATGGCGAAATGAACCAGACCGCGCTCAAGCTTTGCTGGGACCCGACAAATAAGGCTCTGAGATGATCGAAGCACCTCAGGGATATATTGTTTCGACCGAGTGCCAAAAGGCAACTTGGCAGAACGGCTATCGCCGCAAGCTTGAGCAGCAGGATGGCTGGGCTCGATGGGGCTCCACTACGGCGAAGGGCTCTGTCTATCTCGCGGCCGGCGGACCACAGGGTCCTTGGTACTTGGCCATAGACCATGAAGGTGTCGCGGCCGAATTGGGGCTGCCCAACTCTGACTTATTGGGCCCGGCACTGGTCCGGTATAGCTTTGCCACCTTAAGCGAACTTTATGCTGCGCTGAGTCGCGTCTATGCGCTCGCGGTCTCGCTCCCCGATGGCCCGCTTGAGGACTTCCGGGCTCGGACGGGCACCATGCCTTGCAGCACCGAGGCGGAGCGCCTCATTGTGCAACGCGTCGGCCAGAACATCTTCCGCGATGCTCTGATGGAATACTGGAGCGGCGCGTGTGCCGTTCTCGGCGTTACCGAGCCGCGCCTTTTGCGTGCCAGCCACATTAAGCCCTGGGCTGAATGTGAAACCGATGTCGAGCGCCTCGACGTCTACAACGGGCTCCTCCTCGCAGCCCACCTCGATGCCGCCTTCGACGCTTTCCTCATCTCCTTCGCCGACGACGGCCGGATCATCTTGTCCGACGTTCTGACCGAGCCGGACCGCAATACTCTCGGACTGAGATCTGATCTCCGCCTCTCCAAGTTCGCTCCCGCTCACTTGCCACGACTGGCATGGCACCGGCAGCGGCTCGTTTCTTCCACAACTCACCCCGAACAGACTTGAGACTTCATGCAACCTTCCAAACTCTCCATCTCCGATCTTTTCCAGCAGCGAGAACAGTACCTAGTTCCCTTGTTTCAGCGGGGCTATGTCTGGACCTTGACCGATCAGATTTACCCGCTCTGGGAAGATATTGCGGATCGAGTGTCCGCGTTGGCTGAGCACCGGGAGAATGCGAAGAGGGTTGGCGGGGCCGACAAGCTAAAGCCTCTGCGCAAGCACTTCCTCGGCGCGATCATCGTAGGGCCCGCTGATAGCGGCGACACCGAAAAAGTGCCCGCGCGGGAGGTCATCGACGGCCAGCAGCGGATCACGACGCTGCAGATCATGCTGCTCGCAGCGCGCGATGTCTTCGCTGCACTCAATGACGAGGCCATCAATGACGATCTCGCCAGCCTGACGCTGAACAAGGGCCGCTATGCCAAAAAGACCGATCATCTTAAGGTCATGCCCACCAACGTTGGCCGAGACGTGATGATTGCAATTGCCGCTGCCGGCGGCAGCGACGTCTTGTGCCAGCAGTTTCCTATCGCCGAGAGAGGTCAAGACGGACCCGAGAGGCCAGGGCCGGTGCAAGCCTACCTGTTCTTCCATGCCATGCTGAGGGGCATGATCTACGGCCTGTCGCACGATGATCCGATGCCGGGAAGTACGGCGCAACAAGATCGCACCTTTGCCCAGAGTGTCATTCGGTCCATCAACAAAAAGCAGACCATAGACCTCCCGATACAGGAGGGCGCCAAACCAGATGCCGCCGAGGCTCATCTATTTGCCGACGCGCTCCAGGTCTGTTTCCAGATCATGCGCCTGCAGCTCGACGCCGAAGATGATCCGCAGATCATTTTCGAAACATTGAACGCTCGCGGAGCACCGCTGACGCCGAGCGACCTCATCCGCAATTTCATTTTCTTGCGAGCCTCAAGAGCAGGCCAGGACGTAGATGGCCTTTACGACGACCATTGGCGCTCGTTCGATGAACGACCTGATGACATTGCAAAACCGAAGGGCCCCAAGTTCTGGCGAGTTGAAACGCGCCAGGGCCGACTCAAAAATACGCGGCTAGATGCGTTCTTCTATTTCCTGTCAGGTTTGAATAAGCGCACTGACTTGAAGGTTTCCCACATCTTTGATGAATTCAAGACCTGGTGGGACGAGAATGATCGCGCCCTCCCGCACGAACTCGACCGCATATCAGGGCTGGCAAATCATTTCGAAAAGATTGTGGCTCCCGGCAGCGGGACTCCATTTGAGCGCTTCTCTAGGCGTATGCAGCTTCTCGACACCACTACCCATATCCCGCTGCTCCTATATTTTCTGGAAAGCAGACAGCCGGACGATCCCGATCTTCAACGATCGCTGGGATATCTGGAAAGCTATTTCGTCCGCCGTTTTGTCACCGGACTTACGACCCAGAGCTATAATCGGACGTTCATGAAGCGGATTCTGCCTGAGTTGGCCAAATCCGGCGCAAACAACTCTGATGCGCTCCGCGAACAGCTGCAAGCGCTCAAAGGCGAGAGTCAGATTTGGCCAGACGATGATCGGTTCAGAGCCGCCTGGACACACAATCAGCTCTACAAGGGTTCCAACACGCGTCGCGTACAGGCCATTTTGGAGGGCATCGAGCTTCAGCTCTCTCCTGGTCATTTCGAGTATCGAACTGATCCCAAAAAGCTAAGTGTCGAGCATGTATTGCCCCAGAAGTGGAAGCCAGCCGACTATCCACTCCCAGACGCGAGCGACGCCGCGAAGGCGAGTCGCTCGCGGCTAATTCATAGCGTAGGCAATCTCACATTGGTGACGCCAGAGTTCAACACCACGTTGAGCAACGGGCCGTTCGAAGACAAGCGGCCCGCCCTCGCCAAGGAAAGTGCTTTGGCCCTCAATGCCTATTTTCAAGATCTTCGCGATGATGATGGCTGGGATGAAAAGCGGATCATTGTTCGCGCAGAGGCCTTATTTCCATTCGCACTTAAAGCTTGGCCGCGCCCATAGTTTTTTTGCTCTGAGACCCACCAAAAACCAGCCTCAGGATTGTGCGGGCTTTCAGCGCCGATCGCTCTCGCATCGTGCCACCTTCGGGCGGCTTAGCGTGTCAACCCCGCTGCGCTGCGCTCTGGGGGTATGACACCGCCGCCACTGCGGTGGCCTTGATGCGGTGCGACGGGCAGGCTCCGAAAACCAGCACCACTTTGCTGACCCATGCTTGATCGAACAGCATCTTGTGAGGCGCACGTCATTTCTGAGTCTGGGCGGCTCGGTCGCTCTCGCGACCGTCGGGCTCGCGTGAACCGAGCCCGGCCTTAGGGCCGGTCTCGGCCCTGGCGGGCTTTGATCCCTGCCGCTGCACGAACGCAATCAAGCGCGTTTTTCCCACTTATGGAAATGCTGCGCTCTATCCTTCCGCACAATGACTCAACTGTATGCGCTGGCGGGCTGCTCCGCGCCCCCGGCGCGGGGAAGGACTGACACGGACATGCCGCTCGATATTGACAAGTACAAGCCGCATCTCGACGGCTTTGACCTCACCGATGACCAGAAAATTGCGATGATCGAGGCGCTGTGGTTGATCGCCGAGGCGGTGACCGATCTTGCCTACGGCATTCACTCCACACAATTGATACAAACCGCGAACGATAATGATTCCACGAGCAATATCAATGTGATAAAATTCTTCCAACTCGCCGCTCATGATCCCGTATTGGACGAGATTGCCGAAGATATTCGGCAACTGAGCGCGAGCAACGACAACATCCCGCACGCAAAAGCACAAAAGAAGGAGGCCGGGACATGAGCAAAGCCAACCACCCCACACACGCCGTCATCTACTGCCGCGTCTCCAGCAAGAAACAGGCAACGGACGGGCAGGGCCTCACCTCACAGGAAAGCCGCTGCCGCGACTATGCGCGGGAGCAGGGCTACACCGTTGCCGCCGTCTTCACCGACGATGTCAGCGGTGGTGGCGACTTCATGAAGCGCCCCGGCATGGTCCGGCTGCTCCGCTATCTCGATGAGAACGCAGACCGCCCGCACGTCGTCATCTTCGATGACTTGAAGCGCTACGCCCGCGATACCGTCTTCCACCTCAAGCTGCGCCAGGAGATGGCGCTCAGGAACGCCACCCGCGAGTGCCTGAACTTCCGCTTCGAAGATTCTCCCGAGGGCGAGTTCATCGAAACCGTCATCGCTGCCCAGTCGCAGCTAGAGCGCCAGCAGAACAGCCGGCAGGTCCGCCAGAAGATGCGGGCCCGCGTGCTGGGAGGCTTTTGGGTGTTCCGCGCCCCTGTGGGCTATCGCTTCGAAAAGGCGAAGGCCGGCGGGCGCATCCTCGTGCCCGATCCGGAGGGCGCGCCGATCATCAAGGAAGTGCTGGAGGGCTTCGCCTCTGGCCGCTTCGCCACGCAGATGGAGATCAAACACTATCTCGATCGCTATCCGAAGCTCCTCTATCAGCAGACTGAGAAGGTCTACAAACAGCGCATCCGGGAGATTCTGGAGTGCCCGGTCTATGCCGGGTACATCTCAGCTCCGAACTGGGGCATCCCGCTCATGAAGGGCCAGCATGAGCCCCTCATCACTTTTGAGACGCACCAGCGCGTATTGCAACGGCTGAACAAGCCGGAGGGCACGTTCGTGCGTCGGGATGTGCGCGATGACTTCCCCTTGCGCGGCCTCGTCCAGTGCGCCTGCTGCGAGCGCCCGATGACGGCTGCGTGGTCGAAGGGCCGAAACGGGAAGTATCCCTACTACTTCTGCCAAACCAAGGGCTGCGCCTATAGCGGCAAGTGTGTGCGCAGGGAAAAGATCGAAGGCGAGTTCGAGACGCTCCTGGCGCATCTGCGGCCCGCCAAGGAGGTGATGGCCGTTCTGCGACTAATGCTTCAGCAAGCCGGTGATGACCGCCAGCGCACCCTTGTGGATCAAACGGCAGCCCTCAAGGCCGAGCTGTCGGCCATAGAGCGCCGCAAGGCGCAGATCATCGACCGGCTGCTGGCCACGACCGAGCCGGCGCTGGTCTCCGTCTACGAGGAGCAGATCAAGGACATCCACATCAAGAAGATCGCGCTAGAGGAAAAACTGGCCGGAGGGCCCGCTTCGGTGGTCGATTTCGATTCGCGTTATCGAACCGCTCTGGCCTTCGTCGCAAACCCCCGGAATCTATGGGATTCTGGCGATCTCAAGCGCCGCAGACTGGTCCCCAAACTGCTGTTTGGTGGACGCCTGCCATATGACCGAAATGAGGGATATCGAACCGGCGGAATCGCCCATCCCTTCAGGACTTTGCGCCTCATCGAGGGTGCAAAGTCCGGTATGGTGCGGGCGGAGGGACTTGAACCCCCACGGCTTGCGCCGCTGGAACCTAAATCCAGTGCGTCTACCAATTCCGCCACGCCCGCACGCCAGCCGAGCCCAGACCCGTCCGGGACGCCGCGCCGCTGTCTCTGTCGATCACGGGCGCCTGAAGGTCCATCCGGCTGTTCCTCACGGAAAGGCCGCAGGAAAGACCCGGTATCGAGGGGCTGTCGTGGTGGCGGAGAGTATGCGGCATCGACTACCGGCGGTTCGATCGCAGGCACTCGGCAAACGCTCGATCGCGTTCAAGCACGGATCACGACGCGGGGCAACTGTCGACATGCTCCGCGCTGGACCGTCTCACGGCCGAACCGTTGGTGCGGTTCCCGAACCAGATGGTGAACCCCTACTGGGCCCACCACTCGGCACAACCGTAATCAATGAACAATTGGGTGCCGGCCTCGATGTCAGCCACCGCAAAGAAGCGCAGCATCCAGCCCTCGGCTGTTTCGACCCATTCGCGATCGACGTTCGGACGGCCGGCGACGTGGTTCATCAGCGACGGCCAGCCGAGCACGAGATAGGACGGCCCCTCGTCACGCCCGAACACGTAGTGGTTGACCACGCCCTCCAGCGCCGGATCGGTCTCGGGCACTTCAAGCAGCGGGAAGCGGCCGAAGTCTTCGCCGGCCGTGATGGCGCGGGTGGCGAACACGCCACGTCCCATGCCAGGCAGCGAGCGCACGGCCACCGGCAGCACCGGCGAGAGGCGCACGCCAGCCGATGGCTCGGCATCGTCGGATCGTGGGGGGAGGCGGGAGGCGGGAAAGTCGCCCGCTGGAAGCGTTGGAAAGGAGAAGTCTACGATGACGGGGCGGGTGCCCCGCGAGAATGGATCAGGATCATTCGGGTCGACACCGGTGCGTTCTGATCGCCCGGCATCGAGTGACTCGCTGGTCATGCCGCATCCCTCGAAAGAGCTGTCGAAGGCGTCGCGTATGCCTGCCCGGGTGGCATTCGAACCCGCACGCGACGTCAAGCCGGCGGCGGGCCTAGCATGCAGCCCGGAGCACCCGCAAGTAACAATCGCAGGTGATGACGGTTAGTTCACGTCCGATTGTGTCGGACCGGTGGCAACCGGGCCGTCCGTATCCGCCCGAACGCCATCAGCCCCTGGCGACGACGGCGATCTGCTGGATCGAATAGCCGACGTAGTCGAAGGTGAGGCCGCGCGCGGCGGCGACGCCCGCCTTGAACTCCTCGAACGCCTTGTGCTCGTGCGCCTGCCACGCCGGATAATTGAAGTATTCGTCGAACACGATGACGGTTCCGGGCACGATGCGCGCGCCGAACGTCTCGAACACGGTCTTCGTCGAGGAGTAGAGATCGCAGTCGACGTGCAGGAACGCGGCGGGACCGGCGTTGGCTGCGAGGAACTTCGGCAGCGACGTATCGAACCAGCCGGGATGCAGCACCACGTTCGCCGGCACGCGCGGCAGGCGGCCACGGCGGTCGAAGAAGCCGGCCTGCATTTTGTTGCCTTGCCAGTCCTCCGGCAGGCCCTCGAAGCTGTCGAAGCCGTGGATGGTGCGGCCCGAAAGCCGGCGGGCGATGTAGCCGATTGTGCCGCCCTCGTTGACGCCGAACTCGGCCGAGAGCCCGTCGACCGTCACCAGCGAAAGCGCGTGGCCCATCAGCTCGCGCGGCGTATCGAAGGCGATCGCCGACGGCATCTGCTCGGCGATGAAATCGAGGGTCGCCGCGTGCGCGCGCGCCTGGAGGCCCGTGTAAGGATGCGCCTGGGCATAACCGAGCGGCAGGCGGGCGACCATCGCCGCCTTCTGCACGAGGTGCTTGAGACCGTAGTTGGCGACGAACATTGGGCGATCCTTCGATCCGGCTCTTCTACAGCGGACACTAACGGCTCAGGGTTAACCTACCCTTGGCGGACGTCCCTTCAGGAACCCACCGGAGTGGCTTCATCAGGTCGGAAAACCAAGCCTGCCCGCACAATGTAGACAGTGACGAACGTCGCGCCGACGCCTGTGAGTTTCCCGAGGCCGGCGGACATGCCGAGCACGTCGACCGTCAGTGCGATCGCGCTCCAGGTGACCAGGAAGCCGAGCACACCGGTCAGCGCGTATTCGCCCACGAGGCGACTGCGTGACTTGCCGGTGGCTGCAGCATCGAACACGTAGCGGACGGATAGGAGATAGTGGACAGCGAGCCCTGCCAGCACGCTGAACGCACCTGCCAGAGTGGCCGGCAGTGCGCCCGACGCAATCAGGACCGCGAAGGCAGCGAGATCGACCAGAAGCGCTGTCGCGCTCACCGCCGTGTAGCGGGCGAGTTCTGCGAGACGACCGGGCGCCTTCACGAATGCACGGACCCAGCGAGCTGCCCGCGCGAGCAGCGCCAAACTCGTGTGAGCGGCGCCGCCATCGACACCTGCCGGCATCTCAGCCCGCCTTCTTGACGCGCGCGGGTACCATGCGCACGCTCTTCAGCGCTTCTTGCGTGCCCGAGGCACCGGCCTCGTGATACTCGGCATCCTCGTTGACATTCCAGATGTCGAACAGCTGGCGACCGGTCACGATGTTGTCGACGGTCAGCATCGCCGTCATCATTGCGTGGTCCTGATTGTTATACTTGTGCATGCCGTTGCGGCCGACGAGATGCAGCGTCGGATAGCGGTCGGCGAGGCCCGACCGGATCGTCTCGACGTTCGCCTTGTAGCCGTCGTCGTAGACCGGATAGGCCTTCTTCTGGCGCACGACGCAGCCGTCGATGACTTCGTCCGGCTGGGCAAGGCCGATCTCGGCGAGTTCTTTCTTGGCAAGCGCCACGAGGTCGTCGTCGCTCGCGGCCCAAAGCCCATCGCCCTCGAAACAGAAGTATTCGAGGCCGAGGCAGCTCTGGCGGTCGTTGGGTATCAGCTCCGGCGACCACGAACGGAAATTTTGGATGCGGCCGACCTTCACGCTCGGCTCGTGGATGTAGATCCAGTTGTCCGGAAACAGGTCGGGCTTCTCGACGATCAGCGCGACGGTGAGGAAGTCGCGATAACGGAGCTTAGTCGATGCCTCGCGCACCTCGTCGCCGATATCGAGGCCTTCGATGAGTTCGCGCATCGGCGCCGACGAGATGACATGGCCAGCGGTGAAATAGCGCTCGGCACCGTCGTGCGTGCGGCAGAGAATGGTCCACTCGCCGGACGTCGCGTCATAACTCATGCGCTCGAACATGTGGCCCATCAGCACTTCGCCACCTTGCGCGCGGGTCTTCGCGGCAGCCGCCTCCCACATCATGCCGGGGCCCTTGCGCGGGTACTGGAAGCTCTCGATCAGCGACTTGATGACCTGCCCGTCCGGCCCCTTGCCGCCACCCGCCGGATTGATCGACCGGCGCAGCGCATTGGCCATCGCCGAGTAGAGATCGAGGCCCTTGATGCGCTGTGCGGCCCAGTCGGCCGAGATCTCGTCGCAGCTCATGCCCCACACCTTTTCGGTGTAGGTCTTGAAGAAAATCGAAAACAGCCGCTCGCCGAACTGGTTGGCCACCCACTCGTGGAAGGTCACCGGCTTCTCGTGCGGGAAGGCGCGCTGGTATGCGTAGGAGAGCACACACATCGCGCTCTCGACCGGCCCGAGATTGTTGAATGCCTCGAATGCCTTGAGCGGATACGAGAAGTACTTGCCGTTGTAGTAGATGCGGCTCAGACGTGGTCGCTCGATGAAATCCTGCGGCAGGATCTCCTTCCATAGATCGACGACCTCTTTCGACTTCGAGAAGAAGCGATGGCCGCCGATGTCGAACAGGAAGCCCTTGTAGCTCGCGGTGCGCGAGATTCCGCCGACATAGACAGGATCGGCTTCGACGACCGTCGCGCTGAAGCCTTTCTTGGTGAGCAGGTAGGACGCCGTGAGGCCGGCCGGGCCGGCACCGATGATGAAAACGTCCGAACGCGACATCAATTGAGCTCCCAACGCTACGCGACTTCTGCTTCCCGACCACTCGACGTGGAGCCGTTTCGGGCAGACCACCCACACGACGATCATTAAGGCGCAATGGTTGAGAAAACGCTGCACGGTAACCAGAATTCCGGCGCGCGGACGTTGACGAATTCTTCAGATCGGCCGGCTGGTTAGGGGAATGGAAAGCGGGGCGCCGTAGTGCTTGGGGACCACCCGCGCAGGAGCCCGGCCGCCCGATGCCCACGTCCACGACGACGAATACGCCGGTCACGCGCTCGCTGATTCAAAGCCTCGCCGGACGCGCATCCGGACCAGACCTCCGGTGGTGTCTCGTGTGGTGCCTGGCGCTGGTGGTGGCGCTCGCGGTCAGAAGCTACGTAGCGGAGCCGGGGCGTCTCGCAAACGCATTCGGCGACCCTGACGATGCCGTACGCCTCTATCAGATCCGCACGTGGATGGCGGGCGCCGGCTGGTTCGATCTCGTGCTACCGCGGCTCGGTGGTGGCGAACCATTGCAATCGCATTGGTCGCGGCTGATCGACATGCCGGTCGCGCTGCTGATCCGGCTGTTCTCGCTGTTGCTGTCACACGATAGCGCCGAACTCGCCGCCCGCGTCATCTGGCCGACGCTGCTTCTGGCAAGCCTCGTTATGTTCATCGCACGCGAAACGCATCGCCGCGCAGGTCGCACCGCCTTCTGGCTGACGCTGGCGCTGGTCGCGACGACGCCACTCGCCATCGTGCAGTTCCAGATCGGCCGCATCGATCATCACAACGCGATGATCCTGTGCACGACCGCTGGCCTGATCCTGCTACTGCGCGCCCTCGAAGCGCCCGGCGCTGGCCGCGCTGCTGGCGCGCTGCTCGGTATCGGCCTCACCGTCGGGCTCGAGGCGATCGGGCTCGCAGCGGCAGGCCTTGCTGCCGCGGTGCTGGTCGCGACGCTCATGCCTGTGGCGCGTGCCGGCGTGCGCACGGCTGCAGCCTGGCTCGCGTCCACGCTCGCAATCGGGTTCGTCCTGTCAGTGCCACCCGAACGCTGGCTCGACATGCGCTGCGACGCGCTGTCGCTCAATCTCTTGCTGCTGGTGGGCACGAACGCCATCGGCATCGTAGCTGTCGATCGCTTCGCCGGCGGCGCCGGCACGATGACCCGCCTCGCCCTGCTAGCCGCAGCGGCGGTGGGCGGAGCCCTGCTCTATGCCATTGCCGAACCGCGCTGCCTCGCCGGACCGTTCGGCATGGTCGACCCGGCGATCAAACCGATCTGGCTCGACGGCGTGCGCGAAGGCTTCAATATCGCCAGCTTCTTCGGCGTGCAGCCCGGCATGGCCGCCGGCTACGCAGTTATGATGGTTGCCGCAGCACTGTTCGCGATTGTCGCCCTGCGTCGCGAACGGTCGCCCACCGCCTTCCTGCAAGTGATGCTCGTAGTGCTCGCAGGCGCGTACGGCTGCATCTATGTCAAGTTGATGCCCTACGCACTCTGGCTCGCGATCTTCGTGATCGCGAGAGAAGCCGCCCGCCTGCCGGCGATGTTCGGCCAGCCCGAGCGGACAGTGCGCCTCGGCGCGGTGATCCTCGCCAACCAGTCGACAGCAATGGCGGTCGCCACGATCTTGCTGCCGCTGCTCGCGGTAGGCGGATCGGCCACGGCTGAAGGCCCGATGGCAGCCCAGAGCGCCGGGTGCGACGGCCGCGCCGAGATCCGCACACTCGCCAGTCTGCCCACCGGCCTGTTCGTCGCCGACATCGACCTCGGCGCGCTGATCGCGATCGACACGAAGCACAGCGTCTTCGCCGCACCCTATCATCGCCTCGATCGGCAGATCATCGCCGCCGACGCCATCCTGAGCGGGTCATCACAAACGGCGGCAGCGGCCCTCGGTGCGGTGGGTGCCCGCTATGCAGCCGTATGCGGCGGCGCGTCCGCTACGGCGGCGCCACAGACGTTCCGCGCGGCCATGAAATCCGGCGCGATGGTCCCAGGTCTGGAGCGGGTCGCGCTGCCGCGCGCGGCAGGTGGCCTGATTGTCTACCGGCTCGCGACACGCTGACACCGCACGCCGGACATTCGCCTGCGATCACGCTCGCGTGAGGACGTGCCGGCCTACCTCCGCCTGTCGTATATCTCCCTTATCTCAGCTGAACGTGCAGTCCGAGATCTCCGGGAGAATAGGCCAATGACCAAACTCACACGCCGCGCTATCGTGCTTTCAGCCGCTGCTGCCGGCGCCGCTTACGGCCTCGATGGCCGTCTCGCTTTCATGCCGTCGGCCCTCGCCCAGGGCGTCGCTGGAGCAAGTCCGATGAACCCGAAGGGCCTGCAGTTCCACACGTTCAAAGTCGGCGACATCGACGTGACGACGGTGTTCGACGGCGCGATCTACCGCGACCATAGCGCCGGGTTCATCAAGAATGCCTCAATCGAAGAACAGAAGGCGTCGCTGCGGGCGGCGGGCCTGCCCGACGACCGCATCCCGAACACCTACACGATCACCATCGTGCGGACCGGCGGCAAGACCATCATGTTCGATGCCGGCAACGAAGCCGGCCGCGATCCCAACACCGCGAAACTGCGCGAGAACATGCTGGCGGCGGGCATCGAGCCGGCCAAGCTCGACGCCATCGTCGTCACGCACTTCCACCCCGATCATATCTTCGGCCTGATGACCGGACAGAACGAGCAGGTCTACGCCAACACCCAGATCATTGTGCCGGAGTCCGAGTACGCCTACTGGTCCGATCCGGGCGTCATCGCCAGTCTGCCGCAGGCCCGCCAGGGCATCGCCAAGCGCGTGCAGGCGACCATGCCATCCTGGAAGAACCTCGCCCGCCACGACGGCAAGGGCGACGTGATCGCCGGCATCCGCGCGGTGGCAACGCCGGGCCACACGCCGGGCCATACCAGCTACCTGATGGGTTCGGGCGCAGCGCAACTGATGGTGCTCGGCGACGTGACGAGCATCCCGGCGATGAACCTCAAGAATCCTGGCTGGCACGTGATGTTCGACCAGGACGCGCAAGTCGCCGAGGCGACACGGCGCCGCGTGTTCGACCAGGCCGTCACCGACAAGACGATCATGACCGGTTACCACTGGGGCATGCCGGGTGCCGGCACGATCCAGAAAGACGGGGCCGGTTACGCGCTGGTGCCGGTGGCGTAAGACAGCGCCCACCCTACCGCCAAATGCAACGGCCCGGTGCATCGACGATGCGCCGGGCCGTTTCACTACCGTCACGCGCACCGGGCCGCTCTGTCCCGGACGCAAGTCTCCCCGCCGCAGTTGGACGGTTGCCTTCGGAACGCGGCTGATGGCGTAATCCGCCGCCGAGGCCGAACCTGGGGAGCAATCATGACGGCACCTGCCGAAGCCGCGACCGCGCACTGGTCCGAAGATGTATTCCGCGAAATGAAGCGCCGCCACATCGAAACGGTGTGCACGGTGCCCGACGGCGGCCTGATCCGCCTGCTCAATATGGTCAAAGCTGACCCCGCCATGCGGCTGGTCACGCTGTCGACCGAAGAGGAGGGCATGGGCATCGTCACCGGCCAGTGGCTCGGCGGCAAACGCGCGATGATCGCCATGCAGTCGTCCGGCGTCGGCAACTGCATCAATGCGCTCGGGCTGCCTGCGATCATGAAGGCGCCGTGCCTGATGGTGATCACCATGCGTGGTCAGTGGGGCGAATTCAACCCGTGGCAAGTGCAGATGGGGCAGGCGACGCGATCTGTCCTCGAGGCGGTCGGCGTCAAATGCTTCCCCGTCGATAAGGCGTCGGAGGTCGGCGACACGTTCGTCGGCGCGGCAGACCTCGCGTTCAATGGTGGGTTCGCCTGCGCCGTGCTGGTCAGCCAGCGGGTGATCGGCGCCAAGGGCTTCGGGCAGGAGTGAGAGGAACAGACATGTCCAAAAAGCCCGCAGCGAAAGCCGCCACCGAGGCCGCGAAGCCATCGTCCAACAAGATCCAGCGGCGGCCGTTCGTCGCCGAGTTGCTCGCTCGCCGCAAGGGCTGCCTCGTCGTACCAGGACTCGGCTCGCCGACCTGGGATTGCGCGGCGGCCGGCGACAGCCCGGAGTACCTTTACTCGTGGGGTGGCATGGGCCTCGCGGTGCCGACCGCGCTCGGCCTCGCACTGGCACAGCCGAAGCGCCGCGTGCTTGCGCTGACCGGTGACGGCGAGATGTTGATGGGCATCGGCTCGCTCGGCCTCGTCGCCGAGCATGCACCGGAGAATTTGGCGATCCTGGTGCTCGATAACGAGCATTTCGGCGAAACCGGCCGTCAGACCGGACTGACGCAGGGCCGCGCCGACCTGTGCAAGATCGCCGAGGGCTTCGGCATCCGCCAGACGCGCCTTGTCACGGAGCAGTCGGAGGCCGCCGACCTCGCGACGCTGCTGTTCGAAACGCCGGGGCCGATCTTCGCCGTCGCCAAGATCGCGCTGAGCGAAGACCCCTGGCGGTTGCCGGAGAAGGATGGCGCGGCCATCGCGCGGCGCCTGCAGATCGCTATCGGGGTGGCGAAGGCTTGAGCCGGCGGCGCGCCAACTCGTCGGTCACCAACCGAGCGTTGCGCACGTTGGCACGGTAGAAAACGTCGAGGATGGGACCGATGAACGGTATCATCCCGATCACGAGGTCGATCAGCACGTTGACGACCATGCGCGCCAGCGTCGCCCGCCCGATACCGAGGCGCTTCGCCTCCCGCACCAGCCCTGCGGCGACTACGGCCATGGCGATGTCGCCAGCGATCGGGATGAGGCTGACGATCGGATCCCAGCCGACGCGAACATTGATCAGCGGGATGCGGAACCGACTGTCGAGCGAGATCGCGCGCTCGACGAGCGCGGCCAGCCGCTCACCTGTCGCCTGATCGGACGCTGGGTCAGGTGCGGATAGGTTGCCCGTCATGGGCCGGGCGCCGCGTCGAGGTCGAACTCGGCGACGACGGCGGCGTGATAGGAGCCCGGCGGATTGGCGACGCGGCCATAGGCGACCGCCTCGTCGCCGAGCGCCTCGTTGTGCACCTCGATTCCCCGGAAGCGCCCGTACAGCGCGCGGCTCGCCAGGATGTGGTCGACCATCTGCGGCCGGCCATGATGCAGCACGCTCCAGCGCCGATCAGCCGATAACGCCCGATCGAGGATGATCAGGCTGTGGGCACTGAGGGCGCCGTTGCCGGTGTCCTCCTCGGCGCCGACGGCGATCTTCAGCGGCGTCTCGTGATCCTCGGCGTTGAAGTCGCCGGCGACTGCGATCAGCCGGTCGGGGTCCGCGGCGAGCAGGCGATCGACGAGCAGGCGCAGTTCCAGCGCCTGCGCAGTGCGGCGAACGGAGGACAAGAAATACCCTTCGGCCCAGCCGCCGACGCTCTTCCACACGAACGAGGACAGCTTCTGGCCAGGCACGCTGGTGGCGAGCGGGGCTCGCAGATGCAGGTTGATCACCGTCGCCACCCGCCCGCCTCCGAGGTCGAGGTCGACGGCCAACAATGCTCGGTTGAAAGTGACCGACAACGGCGCATCAGGGCGAGGGTCTGCGGTTTGCAACCGGTGCGTGACGGGCGGCAGCAGATCGTGGCGAACCCGCTCGACGTGGACAATCGGAAAGCGCGACAGCGTGACGAGGTTGTGCACGTCGGCGGCGCCTTCGCCGCTCAGCGCCAATGTCGCCGCGCGGTGATAGCCCGCGTAGCGCGTGCCGGCGAGCAGTTGATCGAGCGCCACCAGCTGGCGCCCGGCTTCGCCCGCCACCTTCTGACCGTTCACCTCCTGGAAACAGACCACATCGGCATCGAGCCGCTCGAGATCCGGCCTGAGCACCCGCGCACGGTCTTCGAGCGACATGCCGGCCTTCGGCGGCAGGTCGAGGCTCTCGAGGTTGAACGTGGCGAGGCGCATGGTCGACCTTGCCTCAGGTCTTTGTCGGCGGCTTCTTGAATTCGACGCCGAGTGCCTGCTCGTAGACTTTCAGGATGGCGCTCTTCGGCTCGCGGCCGTGGCCCGCCGCCATCGCCACCTGGTAGCTGGCGATCATCGCGCTAATCACCGGCAGCATGGCGCCCGTCTCGATCGCCATATGCTGCACGTTGACGATATCCTTGTAGGCGTCCTCCATCGCGAAGTCGCTGTCGAAGCGGCGCTCCATCATGCGGGGCACGAAATACTCCGAGGCGAAACTGCGCGCCGACGCCGTCATCATGACACGCGCCACCGCGTCGGCATCGAGCCCGACGGCGAGTGCCAACGGCAGCGCCTCGCAGATCGCGGCGATGTTGACGTCGTAAACGACATTGTTGATCGCCTTCATCGCCTGCCCACTGCCGAGCGCGCCGCAGTGGATGACGTCCTTGCCGAACGCTTCGAGGTAGGGCTTCACCCCGGCAAAGGCTTCAGCCGTGCCGCCGAACATCACCGTCAGCGTGCCATTCTCGGCGCGGAACGGCATGCCGGAGATCGGGCAGTCCCAGTAGGTGATGCCGGCGTCGGAAGCCTCACGAGCGATGGCGAGGGCATCGGTGCGGTCGAGCGTCGTGGTGTCGACGATCGTGAGACCTCGACGGGCGCCGCTCGCAAGACCGTTGGTGCCGAACATGGCGGCACGCACCTCGGGCGCAAACGGCACGCAGAGGAACACCAGATCGCAGCGGGCGGCGAGTTCAGCAGGGCTCGCCGCAACCAGTGCGCCTTTGCCCTCAAGCCGCGCCACCGCCTCGGGGTTCATGTCGCAGACGTGGATCGGCCCGACCTTTCCCATCAGGTTGGCAGCCATGCCGCTGCCCATCCGCCCGAGGCCGATGAAGCCGATTTTATCGCCTGCGATCATGATCTGTCTCCGAACCAGTTTCCGGATCGGGACTTTAGGAGCGACCGGCGAACGCGACAACAAGGCGTCGTGCATGCCAGTAGCCCGGCGCATCACACCACGGGTGCCTCACTGCACGTCGCCTGCGGGCCGACCAACCAGGCGCGCGCGGTCCAACTCTGCAGGCCGGGATCAGGCTGGCGGGCCTCCTCCTCGGTACGCGTCTGGAAATGAAACTCGTAGCAGTTGGCCGAGACGCGCTTCACCTTGAAGCAGCCGCCGGTGTTCGAGACCGTATAGATCGTGCACCAAGTGCCCGCGACGACCGACCAGCGGCCTTCGAGCGAGCGGCCGCCCGCCTCGCGATAGTCGAGCGTGCCGGTGGCCATGTACTGCTCACGAAACGTGAGACCGGAGGCATAGACGCCATCGATCGTCGCACCGGCGAACGTCTGGCGCAGTTCGCCATCGCCCATCCAGTCGTCGGCGTGCGCGGCCAGGGCAAGGGCTGCGACGCCCAGCCCGAATGCACCAAGGCAACGGAAGGCGAAACTGACGTCGCGGCGGTTCACGGGATCCTCGTTTGGTTCTCTCGACCTGGTATGGCACCGATCGTATGACCGGCGACCGTGACCCGGCGATGGCAGATGATCACGCAGCCCCGCTCGCACCTGATCACCAGCCTCACTACATAGTGACCCGAAGCGTTCTATCGGAGACCATCATGCGAGAGGCTTTCATTCGCTCGGCTCGTCTCGGGCTCGCGACCCTCGTGGCGCTCGCCGGCGCCGCGGAAGCCCAGGTGCAGACCAACGCCCCCGCGCCTGCCGCGACGACCGGTGCCAAGACCGAGACCGTGGCGCGCGGGCTGGCCAACCCGTGGGGCCTCGCCTTCCTGCCCGATGGCCGCATGCTTGTGACGGAACGGCCAGGACGGCTGCGTCTCGTCGGCAAGGATGGCACTTTGAGCCAGCCGCTAGCTGGAGTGCCGAAAGTTGCGGCACAGGGCCAGGGCGGTCTGCTCGACGTGGTACTGGCACCCGATTTCGCCAGCTCCGGCCTCGTCTATCTCACATTCGCCGAGCCGCGAGCGGGCGGCGGGAACGGCACCTCAGTCGCCCGTGGGCGCTTGGTCGAGCAGGGTGGTGCCGGGCGGCTCGACGACGTCCGCGTGATTTTCCGCCAGCAGCCGGCGACGGGTGGCGGGCTGCACTTCGGTTCGAGGCTAGCCTTCGCGCCGGACGGGCGCCTGTTCGTCACCCTCGGCGAACGCTACCAGAAGGAGCACGCCCAGAGCCTCGGCCGGCACTATGGCAAGGTGGTGCGCATCGAAGCGGACGGCGCCGTACCCCGCGACAATCCGTTCGTCGGCCAGCAGGGCGCGCTGCCCGAGATCTGGAGCTACGGGCATCGCAACCCGCAGTCGGCTGCCATCCATCCCGCCACGGGCAAGCTGTGGACCGTGGAACACGGCGCACGCGGCGGTGACGAGATCAACGTTCCCGAGGGCGGCAAGAACTACGGCTGGCCGGTGATCACTTACGGCATCGACTATTCCGGCGCACGCATCGGCGAAGGCGATCGCAAGACGGGTATGGAGCAACCGCTGTACTTTTGGGACCCCTCGATCGCGCCGTCCGGTATGGCATTCTACACCGCCGACCGCTATCCGGCGTGGAAAGGCAACTTGTTCGTCGGCGCGCTGAAAGATCGGCTGCTGGTCCGCCTGGTGCTCGTGGACGGTCGGGTCGTCGCGGAGGAGCGCCTGCTCGAAGATCTCGGCGAGCGCATCCGCGACGTGCGGCAGGGACCCGACGGTGCGATCTATGTGCTGACCGACAACGCGAGCGGTCGCATCCTGCGCGTGACGCCCACGAAATGAGGCGGGCTATCGGCAGCGCTTCAGGCGCTCCTCTCCCAGACGAGTGACCAGTTGGCTCGCCAGCAGCAGCGTGCGCGACAGCGGCGACACCGGCTGGCCGGCGACACGCGCCTCTGCAAGGGCATCCTCCAGCGTCGGCACCGCCGCCCCTGCTTCGTCGCGCGCGGTTTCGAGTTCGCTGCAGGAGAGCGAACCGGCCGTCTCGCGTAACGCCTGCAGCCGCACGCCGGACAACGTGTCGTTGCGGGTAGGTGCCCTCTGCAGCCAACTCCGGCGCGGATCGGCGGCGAGCGCCTTGACCAACGCGCACGGCGGCTTGTCGGGATCGCACCCGCTGGTGGCGACCGGCGACTGCGGGCCAGCCGGTCCGGGTGCGGCGGCAGCTGGCGGCACCAGTGCGACGGACGGCGCTGTGCGCGCGGCAGGCGGTGCAGCAACCGGCGGGGCCACGGCCTCCTGCACCGGAGCGGAAACAGGAGGCGCGGACGTGCGCTGCTGCTGCACAGGCGACTGAGCAGCGGGCGGCGAATAGGGGCTTTGCGACGAAGCGGCGGGCTCGCCCGACTTGTCGGGCGAGGGCGTGGCGCGACGTGGACGCTTGGTCGTACTCGCAGCGGTCGATGGTGTGGACTTACGCGCCTGCGGTTTCTTCGCCGTAGTCGGCCGCTTACGCGACGCTGTTCCAGGGCCGCTCGGCTGGGCGGCAATCGTCCGTCGCGTCGCACGACGTGTCGCAGAAGGAGTCGACGACTGGTCCTTCAGTGTGCCGCGCCAGTAGTCGGGATCGTCCTCGTCGTAACGGTAGCGCGAATGACCACAGCCCATGCCGGACAGCACAGCTACGAGGAGAACCCCGACGATCGCGAGACGAACCGAGCCCGACCGCGAAATCATTGATCATCACCTACGCACACACCCAAACACGCTGGTCATCGCCGAAGCGACACCAGCAGCGGCATTGGCGGGTGCGGGTGGCGAGATTCGGGCACATGCTACCTGCCCGCAGAAGATCACAGATTTGCCGCCGGAGCGGCCAGTTGTGACAGGCATCGAGTCGAAGGACGCCTCAAACGTGAGCCACTCTAGCTAACCTCACTTGCAACGCCGCAACTGCTCGCGCTGGAGGTCGCCGAGCACTGCGCCAGCGAGGTTCATGGCACCAGTTGCCGCCGACTGCTCGTCGCCCTGCACCGCAGCCCGGCGTGTGATCAGAGCAAGCCTCTCCTGGCTGCCGGCGATGGCGCCCCGGGCGACTTCGATATCCTAGCAGGACAGCTGCGGCCCGAGCTTGCGCACCGCAAGGAAGCGGGCGCCCGAAAGATCATCGGCGAGAGCAGGCTTCGTGCGCAGCAAGCTGGCGCCCTGGTCGGCGACCAGTTCGGCGATGCGCGCGCGGCAGGCGGTATCGGCGACGCACGTCTCGTCGACCCGCTTGGCGAGCACGGGGCGCGCCACAACATCGGCCTGGCCATCCGGCTGGGCTACCACGCTAGGCGCATGATCGCTCGCTGGCTGCTGCGACGTCGTTGCCGCCTGCACCTCGGCTGCGGCACCGCCCTGCCGGTCTGCGCGTGCCTTCTGGTCTGACGTGTCGAGCTTGGCGCGCACGACGGGACGCCGTTGCGTCGCCTGCTGCGAAGCTGTCGCGGCGGCCCAGCTGTCCTTGATCGAGTAGCCATCGGCTGAACCGTTGCCAACGTCGTGCGAGCACCCCGCGATGGCGAACGTTCCTATGACGAACGCCAACGCGGCCCGTCCGCTCCACGACACCGATGCCTTCGCAACAACCTGCATGCCCGCACCTTCCCATCGACGGCTTCGGGCCATGCCCGTGTCGTCACAATGCGGGACAGCGGTTGAAGAAGCGTTAGCAAGTCAGCCTGCGCAGGATCGCGCAACCTCACCGAGACGTAGCGCGGGAGTTGGAGCCGGCACTTTCAGCCGAGGCGCGCGAGGGCGTCTTGTCGGACGGCTTGCTGGAGGATTTGTCAGCGGCTTGCCCGCTCGCGTTGCCATTGCCGGCGGCGGCATTGCGCTCGTTCATCTGCTCGCGCTCATAGAGTTCCGCGAGCAACTGGTCGACTGCAGGATTGACCTGTGGCTCGCGCCGCATGACGTCCTGTTGCTGGTGCTGCACGCGACGCGCCTGCTCAGTCGCCCCCGACATCTTGAGGCGCCGGGCGCGGGAAACGAGGATGGCGTGCGTCGGCTGTTCGAGATCGAGTTCCTCGAGAAAGTTTTCACGCAGCGCATAGAACGCCTGCAGGATCGCCTCCCGCACCAATCGCTGCTGCTCTGGCGTGATAGACTTCGACTTGCGCGGGTCGAGCGTCTGCAGAGCACGGCGCATGTCGTGCAGAGGCGCGTAAGGATAGAGCCCGACGAGTGCCTCCGTCTCACCGACGTTGCGATAAACGATACGCATGTTGTCGATCGTCTCGGAGATCTGCGAAAATGCCACGAGATAGTCGTCCGCGGTCGGATAGGATTTCTCGCAGTAGACGTACAGCATGGTCTTGGTCTTGACGATGCCGCGCCATTCACGCTCCAGCGCGGCGACGAATTTCGAGCGCTTCTGGAACACGTTGGTGAGATAGGCGGCGACCACCGTGACCAGCACTAGCGCCATGTCCTTCAAGTAGTCGTAGATGCTGGCCAGCACCTTCTGCGCTGGCATGCCGGCAATGCCCGGGATCTGGTCGGCGAGCTTGGCTGTGAGCGAGATGAACAGCACCATCCCGAGCAGCCAATAGACCCGGCGGAGCGTTGTGGCGAGCGAAGAACGCGTCATGACCAATGGACCAGTGAATCGTGTGGTGGAGGGGAGCCGGGCAGTCGGGCCGAATTATGCGGCGAAAAAGTCATCACACGAGAGACAAGGCGCTTTCGTGAACGTCGGCATCATAACCGGCACGAAACACCTCGACCACCGACTGGGGAGTCAGCACGTCGACGACGAGATCGACCGGCACGTCGAGCGCCAGCGTATATCCAGCCGGCGACCAGCGCAGCAGCCGGCGGGCGAGCACCAGATAGCAGAAGTCCCCGTGGCGCACCTGCGTGCCCGTCGGCAGCGCGCCGACATGGCTCTTGAAGCACCGCTTGGCGGCTTCGGGCGTCAGCCGCTCGGCATGCAGCATGGCATCGATGTCACCCGCCTTGGCGCGACCACCGCCGCCGTGCGCCTCGGCCCAGACATCGGCGAAATGCTGCGCTTCGCGCCGGCGGCATTCGTAGCAGGGCCGATGGCCGGCCGCGAACGCCGTCGCCTCGTCGAGAAAAAACAGTTCGGTGTAGCCGTCCGGCCCCATCACCTCGCGCCAGCGTCCGCGATAGGACAGCTTGCAAGCGATCCACTGCTTCGAATGCCAACGTTTCGTCGACAGCGTCTTGTCGATGCGATGAATCATGCCGCCGCGGTTGCCCATCAGCGTGCCGCGCGCCTGCGTGGCAATGATCTCGCCTTCCGGTGTCACGCGGTTCTGCAGCGGCATGTGCTTCGCATCGCCCCCTCGCCCGCTCAGCGCGAATCACGCGACGGGAGTGCCACTTTATCGACTGTGATTGTGACGCTCCATGGCGCAGGCTCAAGTCATCGTGATGCTTTCCGCGTCGAGGAAATTCGCGGAGCCGCGCCCGCTGTGTTACACAAGCGACTCTGCGGCTCGCGACTAAAGCTCCCCAAGTCATCACGTCAGTAGAACCAGCACGGTCGTGGCTGACAACCGCCCGCGATAACTGCACATTTCGTGCTATATTTCCCGATTGATACGCCTACTCATGACCATGAACCGTGCGCCCACATTGTTCCGGTTGCACAGCGTCGACCGGCAGATTAACAGGCCAATTCGCCAGCTTGCTGGCCCCGTAACTTCAAGCGATTAAGATTATTCGGGAGCGTGCCGATGGCGGATCCGACGTATCGGGATGGGCTGCGCAACATTACCCGCGACATCGCAGCAACGATCCTGCAGAGAGAAGGTCTCGCCGCCTTGCAGGCACGCAAGATCGCGCTCGCCGCCAACTGCTCGGTCGGCACGCTGTACAACATCTGGCGCAATCTCGACGAATTGACGATCGCAGCCAACGCGGTCACGCTCGCTCAATTCGGAAATCTGCTCGTCGCGGCACGGGACGGAACCGGCAGCGATGCGGATCTCGAGCCCCGCCTGCTCGCCCTCGCCGAGGCCTATGTGCGATTCGCCGTCGAAAATCAGCCGGCGTGGCGCGCGCTGTTCGACCACCGCATGGCCCCGGCCCACACTGTTCCGGACTGGTACCGTGATGCTCAACGCGGCTTGTTCGCTATCGTCGAGACTGTGCTGCAACCATACGTGCCAGATCTAGCCGAGCGGGCCCGCGCATCGCGCGCACTGTTCGGATCTGTGCATGGCATCGTCAGCCTGGCGCTCGACGAAAAGCTCGGCAACTTCGACCGCGCCGACTGCGAGGCGCAGGTTCGCTTCATCGTTGCGGCGGCGGCGCGGGGTCTCGCGCACAGGCCGTGAGTTCAGCGCCGCTCGCCCGCTGTGCCGAACCGCGCCGTCGACACCGGCTCGATGTGATGCCGGCCGATGATTTCAGCGACCTGGCCTTTCCGAGGTGGTGTGACGGCAGGCGGGGTGATCGAGGAAAGCAAGGCGAGGCGGGGCTCACGCACTGCAGCGGCGACCAGCGGCGGTACATCGTTCGCCAACGATGGCATGGCGACGGCCTCGAGCCGGGTTGCCGTCTCGGCAGCGAGACCAGCTGTGACCGTGACGGGAGGCCGTACTGCGCCGATCGGCGACGTTCCAGGGTTGCTTTCGCCCGGCGTGCGATCGGCGGCAACAGCCTTATGTGACGGCTCTGCATCCGGCGCACCCGCACCGGCTGGCGACGCTTCGGCGAGTTTGGCAAGTGCCTCGCGATCGGCTTCCGCAGCATTCCGCTCGGCCACTGCCTCCAGCGCATAGGTGCGATGGCGATTCATTTCGCGCGCCGACCAGGGTACCGGCTTGCATACGCAGCCTGCAACGCGCTGTTTTCGATAGAGGAACGCGGTATCGAGGCTCGCATAGGCGAGCCCGCGCTGGTCGACTGCGGCGTTGATGTCGGCACCGGGGCTCGGCGCGAAGAACAATCGCGCATCGTTGTCGCACTGCGAGCGGCAGGTCTCGGCATCGCGATAGAATTGGCTACGCGTCGCATCGTGACTGATCGGCCAGTAGTATCCATCGCAAAGCCGTACACAAACCGTCCGATAGCGCGCGCCACCCGACGGGCGTGGTGTCGACTGGCCGGTCGCAGGGCCGCGCGGGGCCGGCCGGTACTCGGTGGCAGCTGGCACTACGCTGGGCGGTTTGGCGGTCGCAGCGACCGGGGCGTTCGCGCCCGGCTTCGGCCCGGAAGAGCCGAACAAGAAATCGAAGAACCCCTGCGCCTTCACCGGCGCAGCACTCGACACCAGGATGAGCGACCCACACAGCGCCGCGCGCGCGATGTGGCGCGGCACCAAACCCTTACGCGGAACCATGCACCAACTCTTTCGAGACACCGAGCCGGCGCAGCCGATCAAATCGTCATACGTCCGCGCTCACCCCATCAGGCAAGCATCGAACACCATCTCGCCAAATAAACCGTGAAGCCGGTGCACAATCTGTCAGCGCGGGCGCTTGCGCGACGACGATCCGGACGAGGACTTCGCCTTCGATCGGGGGCCACCCAGCCGCATCATGACGTATGGATTGTCGCCCGACGAGGACCAGCTGTCGTCACTCGAGCCGCGTGACCCTGACCAGGACGCGGCTGAACCCGCCGACGCGCTTGCCCGCTGCACGATTCCGGTCCGCTCGATGCTTGCGAGTTTGGCGAGGATATCCTTGCCCTCGGCCTCGCCGGCCTTGCGCGCTGCGCGATCCGCCTCGGCGATCTGCTTGCGTAGCGGTTCGAGTGCGGAAAGTGCAGCTTTTCGCTCCTTCGGCAACTTGATCGCATTTGCCGACGCCTCAGCGGCATAGAGCTTGTGCTTGTCGCCGGCCGCCGTCTCCCAGGCGTGAGGGCGACACGTGCAGGCGGCATCGTAAGTCGTGCGATAGAGGAACGCGGTCGGCAGTTTGGAATAGGGACGGCCCGAAGTATCCGTCATATCCTCGGGCGTACCAGTATCGGTCGGATAAATGAAAAGGCGTGCCGGCGATGCGCACGCCGAGCGGCAGGCGTCTTCGTCCTCTGCAAACGTGGCACTGGTGGTCGCGGCCTTGATCGGAAAATAGAAGCCGTCGCACAGCCTGACGCAGACCGTGCGGTAAACGCCGCTGCGGCCAACGGCGCTGCTACCGCGCGACGTCACAGCACCTTCACGACCGATCGCACCGAGGCCGGCGCCGAGGTTGCTGCGCTCGCTTGTCGAAAGCCCACCGCTCGCGAACCCGGTGTTGCTGGATGTTCCAGCATTGCCAGTGCCGCTCGATCCGCCGGAGAATGCCCCGCCGCCTTTGGAGCGGCTGTCCCAGAATGCGCGAGTGTTGCCCCACTCGGCAGTCTCCAGCACTGCGCTGACCAGAGTTGGTCCGACGCTCGCGGGGACCGGTACCGTCGCCTCCTGCCATGCCGCCAGCAGGGCGCCGGTCGTCAACGCCGCACCTAGTATGGCTGCCAACGAGCAGAGTGCAAGGCCGCCCGGGCCTCGGGTACGCGACGCAAACATGGCACAGGTCTCGCTGTTCAGTGGCAGAGCAGCCCCCGGGCCGCACTAGACTGCGTCCGGTCCGCTCACGGAAAGCGCCGTGACCCTATGCAAGCAAGCGGCCAAAGCCAACACTAAACGTCGATGGGATAGTGTGTTGTTCCGTCAGACTCACAAATTGCCTAACGCCCGCTTCGTTCAGCGCGGCGCCAACCGAATGGCGCCATCGAGGCGGATGGCCGTGCCGTTGAGCATGACGTTCTCGCAGATGTGGAGCGCCAGCGCCGCATACTCGTCAGGGCTGCCGAGGCGGGAGGGGAACGGCACGCTGGCGGCGAGCGCCACGCGCGCCTCTTCCGGCAGGGCGTCGAACATCGGTGTCTCGAAAAGTCCGGGCAGGATCGACACCATGCGAATCCCGTCCTTGGCGAGGTCGCGGGCGATTGGCAACACCATCGCCATCACGCCGCCCTTGGAAGCCGCGTAAGCAACTTGCCCGATCTGGCCATCCTCGGCAGCGACCGACGACGTCGCAATGACGACGCCGCGCTCACCATCGGCTCCCACTGGATCGAGTGTCGCCATGCCCGCCGTCGATTTCGAGGTCATAAGGAAGGTGCCGATCAGGTTGACCTGGATGACCTTGGTGAAACTCGCAAGGTCGTGGCTGGTGATCGCCCCGGTTTCCCGGTCCTTGCGCAGCAGCCGCTTGCCGACGACGATGCCGGCGCAATTGACCAGCACGCGCTCCTGGCCATGGGCGGCGCGGGCCGCAGCGAGCGCCTGATCGACGCTCGCCTCGCTGGTCACGTCGCAGGCGAAAAACCGACCACCGATCTGCTTCGCCAGCGCCTCGCCTTTCTCGACATTGAGATCGAGCATGGCGACGCGCACGCCGCTTTTGGCCAGGGCGGTCGCGGTTGCAGCGCCAAGGCCCGAAGCACCACCAGTGACGACGGCTGCAATATCGCTCGTGAGTTTCATGGGTTTCCTCCCGCGTCGGTGCGCTGACCAGCGTCCGGCGTCATGGTGATGACGACCTTACCGGCGACCTTGCGCTCGTCGAGCGCGCGGATGGCGTCGGCGATCCGCGACAGGGGATACTGCGCATGGATACGCGGAGCAAGCCGGCCTTCGGCGATCCAGCCGAGCACCGCGCGCATCGCCGCCCGATGGCCCTCGGGCGCGCGCCGGACAGCTTCGCCCCAGTTGACACCCAGCACATCGACGCCGCGCAGCATGACATGGTTGAGCGGCATCGCCGGAACACTTCCGGCCGCAAAACCGACGACGAGATATCGCCCCTGCCATCGTGTCGCCCTGAGCGCGGCCTCGGCATACGGCCCGCCGACGCAATCGTAGACGATGTCGACGCCGACGCCGCCGGTCTCGGACCTGAGCGCCTCTTTGAGGTCGACGCTATCGTAGTCGATCACCACGTCGGCGCCGTGTGTGCGGCACACCTCACCTTT
>Ga0247831_1001785_pt1 | contig 37914 bp, 37 predicted proteins | sample LaCruzMarch2015__9_FD_192406 | JGI IMG/M metagenome (GOLD analysis project Ga0247831, IMG submission 192406) | Freshwater microbial communities from meromictic Lake La Cruz, Castile-La Mancha, Spain - LaCruzMarch2015_1m | ecosystem: Environmental > Aquatic > Freshwater > Lake | place: Spain...
GCCTGCTTTTTTCCGTCCGCCGCCGCGTCTGCCGAGTGCAGACTTCGCACCGCCGGGCAGTGCCGACTGGCCTCAGCCCTGGGTGCAGATGAAGTATTTCTCCTTCAACCCGGTGGTGTATCCCAACATGATCGCGGCGATGTCTCGCAACATCGGGGCAGGGGACTTGGTGAATGTGTATGACCGCGATGGACAGCCCTTTGGCTTGGGGCTGTGGAATGCGAAGGCCAAGGTGCCCCTGCGCGTGCTGCAACACGGTGCTGACCCGCTGACCGAGGCCGACCTGGATCTGCGGCTCGAACGCGCGCTCAAACTGCGCCGTGACACGCTGCACCTGGATGGCTACACCAATGCCTACCGCGTCGTGTTCAGCGACGGCGACGGCATTCCTGGGCTGACCGTGGATCGATATGCCGAGGTGCTGTCGATTGAAGTCACGACCCTGGCCGTCTGGGTGCGTCTGCGCCGCTGGCTGCCGACCATGCATGCCGCACTGGGCACCACGCAGCACCTGATTCATGTCGATCCCGAGATCGGCAACATGGAAGGCATGAGACGTGCCGACGTGCCGGAGATTGATGATCCGGCTCCCGAGAGTGTGCGCATCACCGAGAACGGAATGCAGTTCCATGTGGGCTTCGCCGACGGACACAAGACCGGCTTTTTCTGCGACCAGCGCGACAATCGGAAGCGCTTCGGCGAGCTGGCCGCTGGCAAGACGGTGCTCGACATGTGCTGCTACACGGGCGGATTTTCTTTGGCTGCGAAGCTGATCGGCAAGTGCGACGACGTGACCGCCGTGGACCTGGATGAGAAGGCCATCGAAGTGGCGAAGACGAATGCGAACATCAACCGCACACGCCTGGACCTGACGCATTGCGATGCCTTCACCTGGGGCCGCACCATGATCGGCAACGCCCGCACCTGGCAGGCCGTGGTGCTCGATCCGCCGAAGTTCATGCACTCGCGTGAAGGCGAGGACGCTGAAAAGGGGCGGAACAAATATTTCGATCTCAACGCCATCGCCATCCAGCTCGTTGAGCGCGGCGGGTTGTTCGTCACCTGCTCCTGCTCCGGGTTGCTGAGCGCTGAGGAATTCGAGGAAATCGTCTGCCGAGCGGCGCATCGCAACAAGCGCAAGCTGCAGATCATCGACCGCACCGGCGCAGGTATGGACCATCCCGTCATGTCGAACTGCCCGGAAGGCCGCTACTTGAAGACGATTTGGGCAATCGTTGTGTGAGGGCCTGCGGCTAGGTTTTACAAGACCTCGCCGCAAAGCTCCGACAAAGGCTGGCGCATTACATTCGCCGTCTGGCTCTGCTGATGCCAGGGCGTCTGTCGATAGTGGTCGCGCAAGGCGGATTGCAACTGCGGTTCCGCCATCAGCTTGCTGATCTCGGTGCATTCGGCGCAGGTCTTTGTATGGCTAGCATCGGCCATCATGCGTGGGTAGCAGCGGAACAACGTGGCAACCGTCGCGTGCTCGTTGCTCGGAAACGGGCGCTCCTCATCGATCACTTTCCAGCGTTCGCGCTGATACTGGGCGTCCAGTGCTTTGCTGTGAATCGTGAGAGGCAAGGGTCCGCTGTGGGCATTTGATAAGGCTTGCTCACGCTTCGCGTCGCGATCCTTCTGATACTCTTTGCGCCACCGGAATAGGAATAGCAGCGACAAGAGCAGGTAGCCGCTACCACTCACGAAAACACGGGATTCATATTCACGTGGGAAGTGACCAAATGAGGCCTGTCTGTGATCGGATGACAGATACACCTGGTGCTTGGTTCCTGGTGCATGTCGGCTGATGAAGTCCCTGGTGTTCTCAGGTGTGTTGAAAAAGAACTTCTCGTCGAGACTGTCCGAGAACTCCTGGGACGGTGAGAGGCTTTCAATTTGGAAGCGGATCTTGCCTCGTGGACCATGCTCACTGGGAGACATTTGGAGGTCGTGCCAGACGACCACCGCCGTGGCTAGCTCCCAGAAATAGGTTCGTAGCTGGTTCCAGAAACCTTCCGACGTCGGTAGATAAAGAAATGCCAGCAAGCCAGTCAGCACAGCGTTGATTTTGTGAACCATATCGCAACGAATGATTTTGGGTGATCTAAGCCGATCCATCTCCTCTAGCCTAGGAAAATGCGAACGATGGCGCGCTGTGCCATATCGCTCGCCTTCAGAGGGGACGGGTCGCTAGGCGCTTGCTGGAAAATCTCCTGTCATTTGCACAAATCTCGCTAGTCTCGCGGCTCCTCCCCAATCTTTTCCAACGACTTATGCCCAAGAAAACCATTCGTGACCTCGACCTTGCCGGAAAACGCGTCTTTGTGCGTGTAGATTTCAATGTGCCTCTCGACGAGAAAGACGGCCAGATGGTCATCACGGACGCGACCCGCATTCAAGAGACGCTGCCGACCATCAAGTTCCTGATCGAAAAGGGCGCGCGCATCATCCTTGCCAGCCATCTGGGCCGTCCGAAGGGGCAGCGCGATCCCAAGCAATCGCTGGCCCCCGTGGCCCCGGCATTGTCCGAGCTGATCGGCAAGCCGGTCGCCTTTGCTGATGATTGCGTGGGCGAAGACGCCAAGGCGAAGGCGCTGGCCCTGGGCAATGGCGATGTGCTGCTGCTGGAGAACACCCGCTTCCACGCTGGTGAGGAAAAGAATGACGCCACGCTGGCCAAGGGCATGGCGGATCTGGCCGAGATCTTCGTGAACGACGCCTTCGGTTCCGCGCACCGCGCGCACAGCTCCACGGCTGGCATTGCTGATTATCTCCCTGCGGTTTCCGGCCTGCTGATGGAGAAGGAATTGACCTGGTTGCACGACGAACTGGAAACCCCTGAGCGTCCCTTCGTGGTGATCCTCGGCGGTGCAAAGGTGAACGACAAGATCGGCGTCATCAACCGCCTGCTCGAAAAGGCCGACACCATTATCATCGGCGGCGGCATGGCCTACACCTTCCGCAAGCTCGTGCAGGGCATCAGCATTGGTAAGAGCCTCTACAAGCCCGAGTGGGAGCCGATTGCACAGGCAGCGCTCGACAAGGCCAAGGAGCGTGGCGTGAAGATCCTCATCCCTGTGGATGCGATGATCACCGACTCCTTCGACTTCGAGAGCAAGAAGCTGGGCAACATCAAGTTCACCGGCGCAGGCGAAAGCATCCCCGACGGCTGGGAAGGCGTCGACATCGGGCCTGAGTCTGTGAAGCTCTTCTCAGACGAGATCTCCAAGGCCAAGACCGTCATCTGGAATGGCCCGATGGGCGTGTTCGAGATCAAGGAAAGCTCCAAGGGCACCTTCGACGTGGCCGAAGCCATGGCTGCCAATACCTCTGCCAAGAACATCATCGGTGGTGGTGACAGCGTGAAGGCTGTTAAGAAGGCCAAGCTCGGTGACAAGATGACCTTCATCTCCACTGGCGGTGGTGCCAGCCTCGAACTGCTCGAAGGCAAAGTGCTTCCGGGTGTCGCTTGCCTTCAAGAAAAATAACCCTCTGCTCCTAGCTCTTCGCCCTCAGCCCCTATGGTCCATCACCGCAAACCCATCGTCGCCGCCAACTGGAAGATGCACAACTCGCCGTCCGAGACGGAAGAGTTCATGCGCGCCTTCCTCCGTCTTGTGCCGGAAAAGTGCCCGATCCAGATCGTCATCGTGCCGCCCTTTGTCAGCCTGCCAAAAGCGGCTGAGTCGACCCACAACGTGCGCCACGCCGCCGTCGAGTTGGGCGCTCAAAACATGAGCCAGCACCCCGGCGGAGCCTACACAGGCGAGATCAGCGCCCGCATGTTGAAGGAAGTGGAAGTGAAGCACGTGGTGCTCGGTCATAGCGAGCGCCGCGCCTTGTATGGCGAGACCAATCAGATCGTGAATGCCAAGGTTATAGCGGCGCTCGAAGCGCGCTTGCATCCCATCCTCTGCATCGGCGAAACGCTGGAAGAGCGCGATGGCGGCCTGATTGAAAAGGTGCTGGAAAGCCAGTTGCGTGAAAGCTTAGCCGAAGTCGGCGCGCGTCGTGTGCTCGACTTGGTCATCGCCTATGAACCCGTCTGGGCCATCGGCACCGGACGCACGGCCAGCCCTGAACAAGCCCAGGAAGCCCACGCCTTTGTGCGCAAGGTGCTGACCGACCTTTACGATGCCGATACCGCGCAGAAGCTGCGCATCCAATACGGTGGCAGTGTGAAGCCGAACAACATGGCCGAGATCATCGCTCAGCCGGATGTCGATGGCGCGCTGGTGGGTGGTGCCAGCCTGGAAAGCGGTAGCTTCTGGGAAATCTGCCGTGCTGCAATCGACCACGAGAACGCGGTCAACGCCGCCGCCGAGTAATGGCTCCTCCAGATTGATTGAAAAGAAAAGAGCGGGCCTCACGGTCCGCTCTTTTTGTTTTGAAGATAGGTTCAGCCTCGAAGGTTTAAGGCTTCACCGCCGCCTCGATCTTGATGTCGTCGAAGTAGATGGGTAGTTCTGAGAATGGCGTGCCCCAGATGGCGGCCTTGCCCTGGCCCTTCATCTTGTCATCGGCGATGGAGATCATGGAGTCCGCTGGCTCAGGGGAGCCCGCAGCCCAGGCCTTGGCATTGATCACCCACTTGCCGGGCTCACGTTGCTTGGCTTCCAGCTTCAGATGCGTCCAGGTTTCTGTGGTCCAGATGAAGGGTGCGGTCTTCAGGATCACGTCGTTCTTGCTCAGCTCCAGCTGCTTCTTGGCGCAGTTCAGGATCAGCCGATGCCCCGAGTTGCCATGCACGCTGAGACCGAAACGCGGCACGCTGCGTCCGCGCTTGGAGGCGAGGACGCGGGCGGTGATGCTTTCATCGCCGAGGGCTGATTCGCCGAGCTGTGCATTCGCATCCACGATGGACGTCGGATTGATAACCAGGGCCTTATTGCCATCCCTCGTCGCGACTTGAATGTCTCCATCCACCACAAAGACGTCCTTTGGCGGCAGGCCCTCTGCCCAGGCTTCACAGCCGTAGGCGAAGGACTTCGGCCCGCCTGCGGCCGGTATGGCGTCAGCAGGAGCGGGCTCCTGGGCATTTGCCTGTTCACTCGAATCGCTGAAAGTCAGCAGCAAGGCACCAACGAAAAGCAGCAGCGGAAGGACAAGATGGAGTTTCATGCGCTAGGATCAACAGCGGGGTTAAAGGCTCTCTTTCATCAACGCCAGCGCTTCCAGAGCAGTTGCCTCCTGATGAACAAGAGCGGCCAGACTGCGAGCGACGGCGACTGGGTTCTGATGCTGCCAGACATTGCGGCCAATGGCGATGCCAGCCGCGCCAGCTTTCATGGCATTCTCGACCATTTTGAACAGGCTAGCGTCATCGCCCATGGCAGCACCGCCGAGCACGACGAGTGGGACGAACGATTGCTCCACGATGGACTGAAACTCTTCTACACTGGCACCCGCGGGATACACGGTTTTCACGACGTCTGCGCCCAACTCGGCCGCCAGGCGGGTGGCGAATTTCACATTTTCCACGGTGTATTTGTCCGTCTGGCCCAGGCCGTAGGGAAGCGCCTCCACGATCACTGGAATCTCGGAGTCCAGGCTCGTGTGAATCAGGTCTGCGCAGTATTGCATGATGGCATCTTCATTCTCCGCATGAGGGTAGAGCATGTTCATCACGGCGTGTGCGCCGATCATCTCTGCCGTGTCGATGCCCCAGAGCCCGATGCTGCCCGCGCCCTTGCCGGTGGTGCGTGTGTTGTAGGCGTCGGTGCGTAGGCACACGCCCTTGCCCAGTGTGAGGTCGCTGCTGCGCATGGCCAAGCCCAGATTCATCACGTAGCAATCGACGTAGGGGTTGGTCTTTTCGATCAGGTCAAAGGGGTGCTCCATTCCGGTCACCGGGATGGCCACGGCATGGTCGATGGGCAGGATGACGGTGCGGCCGTCACGAAAGATCGTATCAAGGTTTTCTTCGCGTGTCATGATGGGGCTGATGTGTCGCGGCTGGCTCTGCCGAGCGCAAGGGACAAATGGCAAGTCTCGGACGGCTCTTGCCGCCAGCGGGTCCTGGCTCACTGGTCTGGTAATGGGACCACATTGGCGAGCTTGTCATTCCGCTGCGTTTAAGGCCCAATGGGAATCATTCGATTCACCTGAAATAGAAGCCCACGCGCAGGGCGAGCCCAACAACCCTTTCCATGACCGATCGTTACGCCCACTCCCGTCGTCTTTTTGAGCGCGCCACGCGCAGCATCGCCGCTGGTGTGAACAGTGGCATCCGCAAGATGGAGCAGCCGGTGCCGCTCTACTTTTCCCACGGCAGCGGCCCGCGCGTGTGGGATGTGGATGGCAATGAATACATCGACTTCCAGATTGGCCAGGGCGCGCTGCTTTATGGCCATGCACCGGCTGGCATGGCGGAGGCTATCGGTGCCCAAGCCAAGCTCGGCACGCACTGGGCTGCGCAGTCAGAGCTGGAGATTGAGGTGGCCGAGCGCTTGCAGGCAATGATCCCCGGTGCGGAACTGGTGCGCTTCAACAATTCGGCCACGGAAGCCGTGCTATCGGCTTTGCGTTTGGCGCGCGCACAGACAGGGCGGCCATTGATTTTGAAGTTCGAAGGCGCGTATCACGGCTGGGCGGATGAAGGTCTGGTCGGATTCGCGCCGCCAGCTGACAAGTGGGGCGATGCTGAGTCGCCGACGCGTCTGCACCCCAGCCAAGGCGTCATCCCCGAAGTGTTGGACACCTTTGTCGTCTGTCGCTGGAATGACCCCGAGCATCTGCGTCGGCAGGTGAAGAAGTATCGGGGCCAGATCGCGGCGATCATTTTCGAGCCCATCATGTGCAACACCTGCTGCATGGAGCCGGTGCCGGGTCTGATGGAAACCATCCGCGAGCTTTGTGACCACGATGGCATGTTGATGATCGCAGATGAAACGATCACGGGTTTCCGCTTCGGTCCTGGTGGTGCTCAGAAGTATCTCGGGTTCGTGCCCGACCTGACCATCCTAGGCAAGGCCATCGGCGGTGGCGTGCCATTCGCGGCTCTTGCCGGAAAGGTCTCAGCGATGCAGAAGATCATTGATGGTGCCGTCGTGCACGCGGGCACCTTGAATGGCAATCCCCTCTGCCTGGCTGCAAGCAAGTGGTGCCTCGATCACGTGCTGTCGCTTGGCGATTCGCACCCGCGTGTCGCCACTGAACTGGGTCACAAGCTGATGACAGGACTGCGTGCGCTGGCGGACCAGCACGGCATTCCTCTGCGACCGCAAGGCCCTGGGCTCGTGTTTCATGCCGTGATGCTGAAACCCGGCGCGGCGGAGGGCCCCGTCAACGACTATCGCGACTATGCGCAACGCCAAGATGCCCCCCGCTGGGCGCATCTGCGCCGCTGTCTGCTGGAAGACGGCGTGCGTGCCATCGAGCGTGGCCTATGGTTCATCAGTCTGTCTCATCGCGAGGCAGATGTCGATGATGCCTTGGCCAGGGCGGCGCTTAGCTTTGAGCGTCACGCACGTGACTGGAAGCCTGCCTGATCTGAACTGCTATGCCGAAGCGTGTTCTATTCGCCGGACTGTTTCACGAGACGCACACGTTTCTCGAAGGAACGACTGGCCTCGGCGACTTCACCATCGTGCGTGACGACGAGCTGCTGCGCTGCGCTGGCGATAGCTCGCCGATGGGCGGTGCGCTGGAGTGCGCGCAGTCCTTTGGCTGGGAGGTGCTACCTGCCGTGGACTATCGAGCCAGCCCAGGAGCGATGGTGGAAGACGCCGTGGTAAAGCTCTTCTGCGCCGAACTGCTGGCGCGTGTCACTCTGCCGCTGGATGCGGTGTATCTGGTGCTCCATGGCGCGATGGTGTCCCCCGCATTCGACGATGTGGAGGGCGAGGTGCTTGCTCAGTTGAGAGCCATGATCGGTCCTGACGTGCCCCTCTTTGGGGTCTTTGATCTGCATGCCAATTTCACCCAGCGCATGGCTGAGCTGTCGAACTGTCTGGTCGCCTATCGTGAGAATCCGCATACGGACGCGCGCCATGCTGCGTTGATTGCTGCCACGCTTTTGCAGCGCAGCTTAACCACGGGACAGGTGCCCAAGATGCATTGGCAACATCCCCCTGTGATGTGGCCCCCGACCGGCACAGCGACGGCGAGTGAGCCGATGCTTTCGCTCGAAGCCCTGGCCCGTGAGCTGGAGTCGGGCTCGACCGATCTGTGGGCAGTCAGTGTGTGCGCAGGCTTCTCGTTTGCTGACATGCCGGAGGCGGGTGTGAGTTTTGCTATTGCGAGCACTGGAAGCGAGGAGCAAGCACTCGCAGCGCTGCAACGGCTCAGTGACTTGGCCTTCGCTGAGAAAGAGAAGGGCAATGTCACTGACCCAGAGGTGGCTGATGTCTTTGCTAGGCTCGGCACTTCACTTCCAGGTCTGACGGTGCTGGTGGAGGCCTCGGACAACATCGGTGGTGGGGCTCCTGGCGATGGCACAGGATTGCTGCGTGCACTGGTCGAGAGACGGGTGACGAACGCCGCGATCTGCATCAACGACCCTGCGGCTGTGCAGCAGCTGCAAGCTCTCAATCTTGGTCAAATGATCACCTTGAACATCGGCGGGCATGTCAGCCGCCTTGATGCAGGCCCGCTGCCACTCGCGGTCGAGCTGATCCGGCTCGGTGAAGGGAAGTTCGAACTCGAGGACAAGCAAAGCCACCTCGCCAGCATGAGCGGTGATCATTTCGACATGGGCTCCTGCGCGGTGGTGCGTCATGGAGAATTGACGATTTTGCTGACCAGCATCAAGACGCCGCCTTTCGATCTCGGTCAGTGGCGCAGCCAGGGTATCGAGCCCACGGCGCTGTCTGTCATCGTGGTGAAAGCTGCTGTGGCGCATCGACGTGCTTATGACACCATTGCCGCGCGCATGTTCTGGGTGGACACGCCGGGGCCATGCACCAGCAACTTGAAGACCTTGCCGTATCGCAAGGTTCGCCGTCCTCTTTACCCGCTCGATTCATGAATCATCCGCTTGTCTCCTATCCCTGCGATCCAGATACGCCCACGTCGCATCTGCCCTTCAGCCCTAGCGTGGTGGTGGGAGAGCTGATCTTTGTCTCAGGCCAGGCCAGCGTGGATGAAACGGGCAAGATCATCAGCGACAGCTTCGAGGGTGAGTTCCGTCGCTCGGTGGAGAATCTGCGCAAGGTGCTGGAAGCCGCAGGTAGCGATCTAGCGCATGTCGTGCAGACACGGAACTATGTGCGCGACGCGGATGATGTGCCGCTCTTCAATACCCTGTATCGCGAGTATTTCAGCGCCCCCTTCCCAGCGCGCACCACCATCACCAACTGCCTGCCACCAAGCCTGCGCTACGAGATCGAGGCGGTCGCTGTGCATCGGCGTTAAGCAAGGCCATGAATCCCATGTCTCCCTTTCATTTCGATCATCAGGACATCTGGATCTTCGGTGGCGCAGGCTATCTGGGGCGTGCTGTGATCTCTCTGCTCGCTACGCTGGAAGCCCGGGTGCTATGCGTGGATCTGGAGGATCGCGCCCACCTCGCCGTGAATGAGTTGAACCTGCAAGCCCGCGTCACCCCTGCCACGCTGGATGCCACCGACGTGGCGGCGGTGGAAGCCTTTGTGAAGGCACACGTAGCGGCCCGTGGGGTGCCAAAGGGAGTGGTCGTCATGACGTATGCCAGCACTGCAAAGCGGCTGGAAGACCTGACGTCGGACGACTTCGATCGTGTGAATCATGGCAATCTCACGGCCACCTTCATACTCGCACGTGCGGTGGCCAATGCGATGAAGGACTGTGGCAAAGGCAGTCTGGTGCTGTTCTCCAGCATGTATGGCACCGTCTCGCCCGACATGCGGGTGTATGAGCCGCCCATGAGCCCCAATCCGGTCGAGTATGGCGTGGGCAAGGCAGGCGTGCAGCAGATGGCGCGCTACCTGGCCGTGCACTACGGCAAGAGTGGCGTGCGCTGCAATACCATCTCGCCTGGCCCATTCCCGAACCCCCACATTCAGCGTGAACAGCCGGAGTTCGTCGAGCGGCTGTCGCAAAAGGTGCCACTGGGCCGTGTCGGACAGGCACCGGAGGTCGCGGGTGCGGTCGCCTTTCTGCTCAGTGATGCGTCTAGCTACATGACTGGCCAAAACCTAGCCGTGGATGGCGGTTGGACTTCTTGGTAACATCACCCTTGCCCCATGATCATCGACTGCCATAATCACATCGGAGCGGACATGCTCTTCTACCTGCACGGAGATTTTCCGTATGCGCAGCAGCTCGTGGACATGACCCGGGTCGGTGGCTCGCTTGGCATCACACACTGGGTCGTCTTTCCCTTTGTCTCATATGCGGCGATGGACGTGACGAAGTTTCGCAGCGGCGAGGTTGGGTTCGGCAACGGCCTCGAAACCGTCCCCTACGCCTTCGAGAATCGCCGCATGTTGGAGGAGTGCTATCAGCTCTTTCCTGAAGAGGGCCGCAAGACGCTGCCCTTCGTCATGGTGGACCCGATGCGCAACACCCACGTACAAGCGGCTGAGCTGGTGAAGCTGCGTGCCGAATACCGCATTCACGGCATCAAGATTCAAAGCACGATCATCCAGGCCGACATCAAGCGCCTGGCCCATGAAGGCCAAGTCTTCATCGATCTCGCCCGCGAATGGGACGTGCCCTTTCTCATTCATAGCAGTGTCGCCAAAGATGACCTATGGGCCCAGGCGCATGACATCCTCGACCTTGTAGAGGCGAATCCAGACATTCGCTTTTGCGCGGCGCACTCCTGCCGCTTTGACAAAGAATGTCTCGACCGTGTGCAGGCCTTGCCAAACGCTTGGTTCGACAACTCCGCGCACTGCATCCACTGCGTTGGCGCGGTGGGCGACCTTCCCTACATCGCGCCCAAGAGTCGCCGTTTCGATTCCGACTACAGCGATCCCGCACGCGTCATCGCTGATCTTGCTGCCGCGTATCCAGACAAGTTCATGTGGGGCAGTGATTCGCCCTTCTACAGCTATGCGGCGGCGATCAGTGGCGAAGTCGTGAAGCTCATCAGCACCTATGAGCGCGAGGTTATCGCGCTCAAGGCCGCAGGCGAGCCAGTCGTCCGCCGCATTGCTGCCACGAACACCCTGAACTACCTGAAACTACCCAATGAAAACATTCTCTCTTAATGGCCATGCCGCGCTGGTCAGCGGCTCATCCCAAGGCATCGGTGCCGCCATCGCCGCCGGCTTGACCGAGAGCGGTGCGGCTGTCGTGCGGCACGGTCTGCAAGCCGAGCCCTCGTGGGCCTCATACGTCGCCTGCAACCTTTGCGACCCATCCGCGCCCGCAGAACTCATCGAGCAAGCCTTTGCACTCCAGCCGTCGCTTGACCTGCTCGTCTGCAATGCGGGTAGCTTTTTCGACAAGCCCTTTCTCGACATGACCGAGACCGAATGGGAGAAGACTATGTCGTTGAATGTTCGTGCCAATTTCTTCCTCGCGCAGGCCTTCGCGAAGAAGCGCATCGCGCTCGGTGGTGGTGGTAGTATCGTCATCGTCTCCTCCACCAATGGCCTGCAAGCCGAATGCAACAGCGTGGCCTATGACATCAGCAAAGGTGGTCTGGTCATGATGACCAAGTCCCTCGCGGTGTCCCTCGCACCGCATGGCATTCGTGTGAATGGCATCGCGCCGGGTCTGATTCGCACGCCCTTGACGCAGGCGTGGATGGAGCCAAGTGCAAAGAACATACTGGACAACTACGAGAAGAAGATCCTGCTCGGCAAGGTCGGTCAGCCGCAGGATTGCGCGGGTGCGGTGGCCTTCTTGTGCTCGCCCGCTGCCAGCTATATCACAGGCGAAACGATCGTCATCGACGGTGGTCTCACGACAGTCCAGATCGGTCGTCTTTGATTCCTGCTCATGCGTTCGACATCCGATGCAGCCTCGTTAGTGCGCTTGTGTTTGCGAGTTCGCACTGTGCTGCGGTTGTTAACGAAGCGGTTCCTTATGTTCGCTCGACTTGCGCTTGCGGTCCTCGGGCTCGCGAGCAGTCTGACCTTCGCTCGGGCCAGTGGCTGGGAAACACTGCCACCGCTGCCTGAGCCTGCGGCCGGCTTTGCCGCTGGTTGTGTAAATGGCAAGATCGTCATCGCGGGCGGCACGAATTGGCGTTCGGGTGTGAAGCGTTGGCTCGGTCATGTGTGGCTCTTCGACCCTGCGACGGGTCGGTGGACCGTCGGCCCTGCGCTGCCTCATGCCGTGGCCTACGCTGCTTTTGTCAGCGATGGCACGCGCCTTTACTTCGCCGGTGGAGCCGATGGTAAGCAAGGTCGTCGAGAAGTCTATGCGCTTGATGACGCGCTGAAGCTCACTCGCCTCGGCGCTCTGTCGCAACCCGTCGTTTTTGGCGGCGGTGCGTTGCGCGACGGGCACTTGCTGGTCTTCGGCGGCACCCCTGATCCCGATGACTGGACCAAGGGGAGCAACCGCCTTGACGCCATCCCGTTGACCACCGGTGCCACCACACCTCTGGCTGCGCTCCAAGCCGTGCCGAACGCGATCGGCCTTCCTGCCGTGGCGGCCATGGGCAGCCGCTTTTATATCTTCACCGGCGCATGGATGGATGCCAATAAGCAGGCGCACAATGCCACGGCGGCTTTTCAGCATGATGCTGCCTCCAACACCTGGACGCCGCTCGCGGATTATCCCGAGGCGATTCGTGGTGTCGCTGCTGTATCGCTAGACGAGCATCGCATCTACCTCGCCGGAGGCTACAGCAGCGTGAGCACTGGCTTCGTGGCGAAAGCCTGGATCTACGATCTGCGCACGGATCGCTACAGTCCGGCCACGCCCTTGCCATTGGCCGTTTGCACGACTTTCGTCAAAAGCGGTGAGTTCATCTTCCTTCTCGGTGGCGAACACCAAATGAGGCACCGCTCGGCTGCCTGCTGGCGCATCCGCATTCGCGACCTGCTTGCTGGCAAACCGTAAGCGTGATCGCCTCAGCCATGCTCAAATTCACTTCGCTGTGTAGCCGCCATCCACCGGCAGATTCACGCCTGTGATGTAAACCGAGGCTTCGCTCAAAAGGAAGACCAAGGCACCGCCCAGATCGCTCTCATTGGCCATGCGGCCGAGCATCGTGTGCTCGTTAAAGCGCTGCACGAATGGCTCTGGCTGGTGATTGAAGAAGCCCCCGGGCGAGACGCAGTTCACGCGCACATTTTTCGGGCCGTAGAGCGCCGCGTAGAAGCGTGTGAGGTTCAACATGCCGCCTTTGTGGAAGAAGTAATCCGGCGGCATGTCGCCCATGTTCGTGCCTGCATACAGCTCGTAGCTGGGACCGATCATGCCTTGAATGCTGCCGATATTCACGATGCTACCACGCTCTGCCTCGGCCATCGAGCTGCCAAAGTGGCGATGCATCAGCATCAGGCCCGTGGCATTCACTCGCATCGAGCCCTCCCACTGTTCGACCGTGCCGTTCGCGCCTTTCATCGGCCGCAGCACAGCGTTGTTCACCAGACCGCGTAAAGGTCCGAAGCGCTCCTCAAGGCGTGCCTTAAGCGCGATGATCGAGGCTTCATCGCCTTGATCAAAGGTCTCGGCAAAGACCCGGTGGCCGCGTGCCTGCTCCTCATCAGCGACGGCCTGCAGCTTGTCGGCACTGCGCGAGGCAATGATGAGCGTGGCCCCGGCTTCGGCAAGCGCCGCCGCTAAGCCGCGTCCGAAGAGTCCGGCGGCACCCGTGAGCAGCACGGTGTGATCTTTGAGAGAGAAGGAAGGAAGCATGAATAGGATCGTTTGGATGGGGATGGGCAGCTAAGTGATGCTGATGACAAGAGGCCCGTGCAGCGGTCAGCGGGCAACGAGGTTCACTTCGGCCAGGATGTCAGCGATGGCGACGGGTGCACCGCGTTGCTCTCGACTGCGGATGCCCGCGATGATGACCGCCATTAGCTCGACGGTTTCGTCAAATGGCAGCGGCCGCGTGCTGGTATGCAGCATGTCGATGAAGGCCAACAGCTGCCCGCGAAAGGCGTGGTAGGTGTCGGTAAGCTTCAGCGCCTGTTCATCTTTCGTGCCATACAAATGCACGGCACCGAAGCTGCCATAGGCGTCGTGGATCGCACCGATGGTGAGCTTCACTCCACTGCGGTGTGTGAGGTGCATGACATCGCCACTGGTGTCGCTCTGCGCCTGCACGCTGATGAATCCGGGCCCGAGCAGCGGCTCCACAGCCTCCAGCGCGTGAATGCCATAGCGCTCCCAGGTCTTGCAGGTGAAGCTGGTGATCCAGCGCAGCTCGCCCAGGTGTGAAAAGTCCGCCCGCATCTCCGGCGCATACCTCATGCCGCTGGTGGAGAGCATGACTTTGCCTTCGCCATGCCAGTGCACAAACTGACGCAGCTCGGCAACGGTGGTCGCCATGGGTTTGTCGATAAACACAGGCAAGCCGGCTTCAATGAAAGGCCGGGAGCGGCGCACATGATCCGTGCCATCATCGGTCGCGATGACGACGGCATCGACATGCTCGATCACGTCCTCCGGTTTCGCCACGACATGCTCGATCAAGCTCGCCGCCGCTACCTTCGGCGCATCCGCAGGATCATCCGTCCAGATGTGAGTCACCCGCGCCCCAGGGATGCGGATGGACTCCAGCGGTTGCTTGCCCATGTAGGCGATGATGCCCGCATACGGGCACTGCGCCATCTCGGTGGGGTTATAGCCATTGATGATCCCGCTCCAAGAATAGGGATGACCATTGCCCTCGATCATGCCCAGCATGGCGAGTCGGAGTTCACTGCGTGTGTTCATTCGAGGGTGATCGGAAGTTGAGTCTCCGCGCTTCGCAAGGCTGCGGCGTTAAACTTGAGCGTCTGCACGGCTTCGTCAAAAGTCGCCAGCGGCGAAGGCTTGCCCTCCATTCCATCAAGGAAGGCGTGCGCCTGAGCGATGAAGAGGTCATCACGCTCCATCGGCGGCGTGGTGTGCCAGGTCCACTCGCTGTCGTCGCGCTTCAGGAAGCCCCAGCGCCGGTCGTGCAGCTCGATCTTCACACTGCCACGTTCGCAACCGATGAGGATGGTCGTCTCGTTCGGTGCCTGGAATTGATTCATCGAATAACTCACCAGTGCCTCGCCGTGGCGCGCGCTGACATTGACCGTGTCTTCCACCGTGACGCCCGCGAGCGCCTGATGCGCCGCATCGCAATATAGTCGCGTGCAGGGACCGACGAGCCACTCGACAGCATTCGCCAAATGCGTCAGCGCATCTTGAATCGCCCCCCCGCCGTGCTCGTGCCGCGCATAGTAGATGTCTCGATACGCCGGACGAAAGGTCGGGAAATGCTGGCCCGAGACGACACTGGCCTGCAGCACCGGCCCCAGCTCCCCAGATTGCAAAAACATGCGTGCGCCCTGCACCCACGGCATGAGGTGAAACACATACGCCACAGAGGTGAAGCGGTTCGTGGCTGCGATGGCAGCACGCGTCTCTGGCACCAGCGACAGATCCGTCGCCAGCGGCTTCTCAATGAAGACGTGCAGTCCCGCATTCAGCAGCGTCATGGTCATGGGCAGGTGCAGATGAGCGGGCGTGCACACAACCGCCGCGCCGAACGGGCCATCGCCCAGCGCCTTGCTGAGGGAGTCAAATGTCGCCACGCCATAACGTTCGTGCACCACCGCCAGCAGCACCGAACTCGTGTCACAAGCCGTGACGGTGCAGCGTCCCGTTTTTTGGAAGCAACGCACATGGCGTTCGCCAATGCTGCCGCAGCCGATGATGAGGATGGAATGCATGGGTGGGATGAAAAGGATGGGCAGGTGCGGCCGAAACAAACACAGCCCCACAGCCGCGACCATCGACATTTCACTGGTCACATGCCGAGACCACTGAGAGGTCAACTAACCACCCACAGGGCGGATCAAGCCGCGAAGTGTTGGTATCTCGATGGGAATGGCTAACCATCAAAAAGGACAAGCCCGATGTCGATGGCTCAACGGTCAGAATGCGGGGCTAGCTCGCAGGTCTGTTCCGCAAGAGTTCCCACAGACCAGCGTGATTCAGCAGGGTGGTCTTCAATCCTTTGCGCACGGTGTCAGAGTTGAGCGCCTTGGGGCTCATCGAAGTGTGTGCATCCAAGGCCTCTACAATGGCATTCGTCAGTGCGGCATCCAGATCGAGTGATGTGCAGAACTGCTCCTTGGTGTTGTTTGCTGCCTGCTGCCGGAGCTTTTGGGACTCCAGCATCTTTCCTCGGATGACCTGGTTGACATACACAAGCTGATCCTGGTCGGTCGTTTCGTAGCCAAGCAGCTCGTTCAGCTCTTCCATATAGACCTTGGCCTTCTCCTGCACGCTGCCAGAGCCGGTCTTCGTGATCAGGGGTAGCTGAGGAGTGTCGCCATCGCCCAAAAGCATCGGTTGTTTGCTTCTGTTGTTTAGCTTGTGATGGGTCAGCTTCACCTTGGACAAATCAATGCCGTCACGCTCCCGGCCAAACTCAAGCAACGGCAGCAATCGCTAATAGAAGATGGCGCGCTTCTCGATGGCCGTGCTGCCGTAATCGAAGATTTGGGAAAGGAAGGTGTAGAGGCGCATGAAAGCCCCCATGTCGCTTTTGAACCCAGATGATGCAATAGGAGGCAGGCAAAGAAGCTGAGCGCTTGTCAGGCCAGGGGGGGGTGACGGGTGTGGGAGAATCACCTTCATGGTGAAGCTACCCATTGAATTGAATATTCCGACAAGCCAGTGACGACCTTTGCTGGCATGGTGATGATGAAGCGATTTATCGACCAGACGGGCATCCGGGAGCATCTGGCCACGCTGGACCTGCCTCAGGGCGGGTCGAACCGAGCCTACGATCCGGTGCAGGTCATCGAAAGCTTTTGGCTCGGGATCTGGACGGGAGCCAGCCGCTACATTCACTGTGACTGGCTGCGCCCGGGCAACACGGCGGCGTGCTCCAACTGCGTGGAGTTAAACTCTCACTGCCCCGCAAAAAGCGTCCCTGGATGGACGCCATCTTCCGCCAGATCGAAGTTCATCCACCTCCGTTCGCTTACTCTAATGAATAATCCGGGTTGAATGCAAAGCCAGTGAGCGTGACTGCGCACACGGTGTGGCCTGCGACAGAGCGCCATTCAGTCCCTGATTCCGTGACGGCCCAGGTGGCCTTCAGTGATCGCTCGTCGTTCCAATTGATCTACTCGGCAGAGGGTGACTTCGCTTTTCCAAAGGAGATGTTTCGCGTGTTTGGCAGCGGCGTGGTGGAGGAGTGCGAGAACTTCATGAAGTTCGCCATCTTCCAAAAGCGGAAGCAGACGGTGAAAAAACTCACCTCCAAAGGCCATGCTGAGGAGATGGACGCATGGCTGGCGTTCCTGAAGGGGCAGGCACCGCATCCGATGCCTTATCAAACGGTGCGCGAGAGCATTTTGCTGACGTTGGCAGTGCTGGAATTGATCCGAGAGGCGCGCTCACTGACCCTTTGAACCTTTCCACATCCAGGGTTGTCGCGTGGCAGCTCGTTTGCTACACGTGTGGTTTATCCTTTCCTCCCGAATGGCAAGTTCGTCTAACCTCTCCTGGTATGCGCATCGTTTGAAAGCGATGAGCGTGGGTGAAATTGTCCATCGGTTCGGCGAGCGCTGGAAGCATCAGAGCGACGCGAAGTTCGCCGATGGGCTGAGTAAGATCACACTGGGAGAACCGGATGCCAGCGTGCCTGCGCTGCCGAATCCGGGTCGTGCGCCTATCACGCTGCGTCAGCGTTTGATGGCGGATGCCAGGGCGCTGCTGCAAGGCGACTGGAAGCTCTATGGCTGGCGCGAGGCGAGCACGGGTTCCCCTCCATGCTGGCACCGCGATGCATCGACGGGCGTCGTCATTGAGCCCGATGAGCTATCGCACAAGCTTGACCACCGCACGCTGCCAGACGGTGCCGATGCGCGCACCATCTGGGAGATCAACCGCTGGTCGGAAATGACGCGGGTGGTCATGCATGGCTGGCTGAATCGCGATGTGGATGCCGTGCGCACGGCCCAGCTGTGGCTGGAGGACTGGTGTGATCGGAACCCCGTGGGGCGCGGCATTAACTGGACGAGCACGCTGGAGGCTGCGCTGCGACTGATCAATTTTACGTGGTTCGACGCGATCGTTCATGCCTGCGGCGTGGCACAGTTGAGCGAGCATCAGCGTGTGCTGGCGCAGCGCATCGTTCCTGCGCATGTGGCATGGGTGTATCGCTATCGTTCGTTTGGATCGTCGGCGAATAACCATCTGCTGGGCGAGTTGGCGGGTCTCATTCACGCCGTTAAGCGCTGGCCGTCGCTGGCTGAGCACGCGGGTAGCGCAGAGGAGTTATGGCAAGGTATGAGCACCTGCGTGCTGGAGCAGTTCGCGCCTGATGGGGGAAATCGCGAGCAGGCCTTGCACTACCATTTGTTTGCCTGGGAAATGGCATGGCACTCGGCCAGGCTGGTGAACGCTGAGGATGACGTGGTGTGGGATCGGCTAGCAGCGGGCGCAGAGTTTTTCGTGCGCATGGTGCATCCGCTAGAGCCCTGGGACTACGGTGATAGTGACGATGCGCAGGTCTTGCCTATCGTGCTGTATAGAGGCGATGCGATGAGCGAGTGGCAGAGCTGGATCGCCGGTCATGATCATGGTCGTGTGCTGGCTTTTTGGATGGGTGAGTCACCTTTGCTGCGTCGCTCCCCAGTGCACTTGGCCGATGGCTGGTGGCTGGCAAAGGAGTCCGGCATGGCCGTATGCGAACTGAATGACTGGGTGCTGCGCTTGAACGCAGGACCCACGGGCTACGGCAGCCTCGCCGCGCATGGTCACTGCGATGCGCTCCACCTTTCGATCTGGGATGGCATGCAGGCGCTGGTCATTGATCCGGGCACCGGCAGCTACTACGGCATGAAAGAGCGTCGAGCTGAACTCTCGGCATGGGAGGCACACAATGGCCCGCGCCCCGCCACTGGCTACAAGACGCCGCACCGTGTTGGCATGTTCCTGCTGAGCGGTCACTACGCGCAGCCAGAGGTGATGGTGGCATCGCCACGGAAGATCGGTGCCCAGTTCAAGCACGAAGGTCATTGCTTTGTCCGCACGGTGGACGTCTTGAATGATGGCGCGATCTGTGTGGAAGATCACTCCGCCAGTCCCGCAGTGCCACTGTGCGTGACCTGGATGCTCGCGCCCGAGTGTGAGATCGAAAGTGAGGGCCAGTGGGTCTATCGCATTAGTCGTGGGACGTCGCAGTGGAGGGTCCAAATACGGGGCGGTGAGCTTCTCCAGGCCGAGATCGGCGAGATGGCTGTGTCGCGGTCGTATGGCATGCTAGAGTCGGCGAAGTGCTTGACCTTAGAGGCACGATCGCCGCTGCGGACGGAGTGGCGCAGAGCTTGAGTATTACATCGTGAGGGTCAGTATCTTGGGGCTGGGTTATGTCGGTGCGGTGACGGCTGGCTGCCTGACAGCGCGCGGGCACCGCGTGATCGGGGCCGATGTGCAGCAGGCGAAGGTTGATAGCTGCAAGGCTGGCGTGTCGCCCATCGTGGAGCCGGAGCTGTCCGACCTGCTGAGCAGAGCCAGTCGAGATGGTGCCTTGAGTGCGACCACGGATACGGCTCAGGCGGTGCGTGAAAGCGAGGTCAGCATCGTGTGCGTTTGCACGCCATCATTGGCAGCGGGTCGGCTCAATTTGGACTACGTGCGCAAGGTCGCCAAGCAGATCAGCGCGTCCATCAAGGCGAAGGGTTCACGCCATGTGGTGATCCTCCGCTCGACCATGCTGCCAGGATCGACACGTGGCTTGGTGCAGGACTTCCTTGGCGCAGACACGCCGGTCTATTACTGCCCCGAGTTTCTGCGCGAAGGCACGGCTGGTAATGATTTCCGCGAGCCATCGTTGAGCGTGATTGGCACGCATGATGGTGCATCCCCACTATCGAGCGAGGGGCTGGAATTGCTGGGTCACCAAGCTGAGGTGATGACGTTGGAAGGCGCGGAGTTGATCAAGTATTTCTGCAACTACTTGCACGCGCTGAAGGTCGGCTTTGCCAAAGAAATCGGTCGCGTGTCGAAGTTCGTCGGCGTCGATGGCGAGCGTATGACGGACGTGGCGTGCAGTGATGAGAAGCTGAACATCAGCGGCTACTACATGCGCCCAGGCAATCCGTATGGTGGCTCCTGCCTGCCCAAAGATGTGAGGGTCATCAACTCGCCTAGTGCGGCTGGAAGGAATCAACCTGCCATTGCTGGACAACGTGCGCGGCAGCAACGAGGCGCACCTGAACTTGCTGATCAAGCTGATCACCGGCAAGGAAAGCCGCCGCGTAGGGCTGCTGGGCCTCGGTTGAAAGCGGTGCAGCAGGCGGTGCGGTGCGCACCGCAGCACGAGGAGGCGCGGCTTGCCCTCGCACTGCACCTGCATCGGTGGCAGCACTTTGCAGCGGCGGAGAAGGCCTACATCTGGGCCTCATTCCCGAGCCTGCGCAACCAAGCCGACGAGTTCGGCTGGGGCGATGGCTATCAGCAACTGCTGCGCAACGCATCGGCATGTCGGCAGTTGAAGCTGGCCTCTGTGAAAGCCGGATCCGATGGCCCGTGTGTGGGGGATGTCTTGCTCGACGCCTTCCGGGGCCACAGACCCCAGCTACAATGGATTCAGGAACTGATGGCGGAGCTTTGGCTTGATGCTACCAGCTCAGCGGCCCCAGCAGATGCGCGGCCTTGGCGTAGTTGGTCTTTTCCAGCAACAGCCAGATCGTCAAAGCACCGGTGAACAGCGTGCTGACGATGATCCACGGATTGCGCAGCAGTTGCTCTGGCTCCAGTCGTGCGGTCTCTGGCTTCATCGCGTGATTGAAATACGAAAGCACGGCCACCACGATGAAGGGGAAGACAAAGACCAAGTTGTTCAGCCGCGTGTAGGTCGCCATGGCGATGCCCGTGCAGAAGCAGAACAGGTTCGCATACGTGATCATGGCCAGGATCAGCGACTTCTCGGTGTAAGTCTGGAATGATCGCCGATACTTGCCGCTGAGTTCGGCGTCGGCGATGAAGCGATATTCCGAGTAGCGCTTGCCGGTCATGAGCAGCGCCCCGAAGAACCACCACGCTAGCACGATGCTAGCCGGTGGCAGCGAGTGCGGCGGCACCAGGGCGTAGTAACCGAGCCATAGACGGATCGGGTTGTTGAAGCTCTCCGCGATTACGTCCATGAATGCCCGGTCCTTCAGGCGCAGCGGACGCACATTGTAAACGACACCACTGATCAGAAGCAGCGCAAGCGCAGCGTGGTAGGCCCAATTGAAATCGCACAGCCACGCAAAGGCAAACCCGGCGACGATCAGGGCGGCCTTGATCCACCAGAGGATGGACACCTTCACCTTGCCCGCCGGGATGCCACGCAGCTTCTTGGTGGGGTGCATCGCATCGAACGGTGCATCCAAGATCTCATTCAGCACATAGTTGGCCGAGGCAATCAGGCACGCTGGCACGAGCGACAGCAGCGCCAGCCAGACGTGCGCGCTGGTGAACTGGAAATCCATGACCAGGGTCAGGGCAACGACGTGGCCGAACAGGATGAAGACATTCTTCAACCAGTGGTCGGGGCGGCAGATTTTCAGATACTCAATCACGCGGGGGCTTCATGGGCAGGAGGCGGCAGAAGGCAACCTGCAATTTGTTGCATCGCCGCCTTGATCGGTTCCGTTCTGGTTCACGGTGTGCTTTGATCAGTCGCGCTGCTGCCATGAAAGTTGTCCCCATCGCCCTGCTCGCCGACATGTTCATCCCTGGGAAGAACTTCGGCATCACCTCGGAGAAGACCGGGGCCGGTGATGCATTTGTGCTCATGACACTGGGGTTCCTCTTTTTCCTCTTCGGCGCATTCGCGTTCGCCGCCTGGGGCTTTTGGAAGCGGGAGACGAAGCCCGAGCCGCATGTGCAGCTGCTGATGGAGCTAGAGCACGCCGAAGACGAGCCAACAGCCCCCCAAGCCGAACCGCTGCCCCAACCGAAAGCCTGGGAGCAGCCTGCGGACTGGTGGAAGGTTAAATAGCCTACTTTGCCCATAGACAATTGGGAATTTATCGCGCAAGCCGCTTGCTTTCGGTGATTTTGCACCGATTATCCGCGCCCCATACACCATGAGCAAAGCATCCGTCGAAGACATCAAACTCGCCTCCAACGGCCTCCGTGGCCAGCTCGTTGAACAGTTCGCCGACCCGGCGTTGAGCCATGTGCCCGATGACTCGAACATCCTGCTGAAATTTCACGGAAGCTATCAGCAAGACGACCGCGACAAGCGCGCGGAGTTGAGCAAGCAGAAGCTCGACAAGGCCTGGAGCTTCATGATCCGCAGCAAGATGCCTGGCGGACGCATCACCGCCAAGCAGTGGATGATCCACGACGATCTTTGCACCAAGGCCGCTGGGAACATGCGTCTGACCAATCGCCAGGGCATTCAGCTTCACGGCGTGCTCAAAGGCGGGCTCAAGGAAGTCATTCATAACGTCTGCCACAGCGGCCTCTCTACCATGGGTGCCTGCGGCGATGTGGTGCGTAACACCATGGGCCCTGCGGCTCCCATCAAGGATGCCGTTCATGCCGATGCACAGACGCTGACGGAAGAGATCAGCCAACGCTTCCTTTGGCGCTCATCCGCCTATGCCGACATTTGGCTCGACGGTGAGAAAGTCGATCCTGAGTGGATCAAGGACCCGGAAGTGAACCCAGCGGTGCGTGCCGTCACGACCGCGTCAGAAGGCGACGATCCGATCTACGGCAAGGTGTATCTGCCGCGCAAATTCAAGATGGCCGTCGCCATCCAGCCGAGCAACGATGTGGACCTCTGGTCGCAGGACGTGAGCTTCATCCCGCATGTCGTGGATGGTGTGGTCGAAGGCTACACGATCACGGTGGGCGGCGGCTTCGGCATGAGCCATGGCCAGCTGACCACGCGCCCCTTCTTGGCGCAGCCGCTGTTCTATGTGAAGCGTGCCCATGTGGTCGATGCCACGGAGGCCATCGTCACCACGCAGCGCGACCACGGCAACCGCACGGAGCGCAAGAACGCGCGTATGAAATATACCGTGCAGACCATGGGCATTGATGGCTTCCGCGCCGAGGTGCAGCGCCGCCTGCCAGGCATTGAAACCTTCCCAGCCAAGGAGTTGAAGTTCGACACGGTTGAAGACCATCTTGGCTGGCATGAGCAAGGCGACGGCAAGCTCTACTGCGCCGTGTATGTGAGCATGGGCCGTATCGTGGACAAGGAGAACGGGCCAGCCTACCGCAGCGCCTTTGCCGAACTCGCCACCGCACTGGACCTGCCTTACATCATCACGCCGAACACCAATGTCATCATCGCCGATGTCGGGCCTGAGCAGAAAGACGTGGTGGACGCGATCTTGAAGAAGCACGGCGTAGTTCATGCCGATGACGCGGGCTTCACTCGCGCTCGCAAGGTGGCACACGCGTGTGTTGCTCTGCCGACTTGCGGCTTGAGCCTCAGCGAGTCCGAGCGCGCCCTCCCAGGCATCATGGACAAGATTGACCCCATCCTTACAGAACTGGGCTTGGCCAATGAGCCGATCCTGTTCCGCATGACCGGCTGCCCGAACGGTTGCGGCCGTCCCTACAACGCCGACTTCGGCTTCGTGGGTCGTGCACCGAACAAGTATGCGATGTTCGTCGGTGGCAGCGTGCGCGGTGATCGCCTCGCGGGTCTGGAGTTCAAGAGCGTTCTGGGCGATGATATCCCGACCAAGGTTCGTGAGTTCCTGCAAGCCTTCAAAGACGAGCGCAAGGAAGGTGAGATCTTCGCCGACTGGTTTGCTCGCACTCGCACCACGGGTGAGGCTCCGACGCCTGAGCAGTTCCACATCGAACTCGCCGAACGCGCAGCAAAGTTGGCCGGTGAGAAGGTGGCGGCGGCTGAGTGATTTGAAGCGTGGCGCAAGATTTGCGCGATGACGCACTGATGAGGGTTGGTGGCGGAGCGACCAGGGTCGTTCAGTCACCAGCCCTCATGCGTTTAACGGTCTTCATTTCATGGTTTGCAGCGTGGGTGCTGCTAGCGACGACGAGCCGTTGGTCAGCAGCGGCGGAGCCTGCGCTCGCGCCGGATTTCTCGCGCTATCTGGAGGGCAAATACTTGTTCGAGCGCAACTGCGTGGTGTGCCATGGCGTGCGTGGGGACGGCAATGGAGAGCTGGTACCGACGTTGACGCCGCGGCCACGGTCGTTCCGCGAAGGCGTGTTCAAGTTCCGCACCACGCCCCTGGGCAAGTTGCCGACCGAGGATGATCTGCGGCACACGATTCGCACGGGCTTGTCGGGCACCGCGATGGGCATGTTCACCCAGCTCTCGGAAGACGATGTGACCAACGTTATCGAGTATGTGAAATCTTTTTCACGCCGCTGGCGAAAGGTAGAGAACTACGCCGCGCCGCTGGCTTTCCCAGAGGCTCCGGCCTGGATGGCAGATGCGGGGCAGAAGGCTGCTCATGCGGTGAAAGGGGGTGCGTTGTTTCAGGCGAATTGCGCCTCATGCCACGGGCCTGCGGCGGACGGCAAAGGCGCTGCTGCGCTGGCGCTCAAGGACATATGGGGTCAGCCCGCGCGGCCCAGTGATCTGCGCCAGCCGCACCTGCGCTGCGGCGACCGGGCGGAGGATATCTATCGTGTCCTGGCTACGGGCTTGAACGGCACGGCGATGGTCAGTTTTGAGTCTCTGCTGAGTGCCGAGCAGCGTTGGGAAGTCATCGCTTGGATCTCCACCCAGAAGCTGCCCGGCGTGCCCACACTGGGCGGTGCGCCGCCGCGCCAGATCGCCAAATCAAAGTAGGTATGAAAGATGCCCCTTTTCACACGTAGAACTGAGACCCCCAAACTCCGAAAATGCCCCTGAAAACCTGCCATCTCGCCCTGGCTGGCTTTGTCGTCGCTACGTTGCCACTGCAAGCCGCCCCTGACTGGAAAGCTATCGAGCCCTTCCTCGCGTCCAAGTGCTACGAATGCCACAACGCCGAAAAGCACAAAGGCGAAATCGACCTGAAGCATTTCGCTTCCAATCCGCAGGTGGAGGCCGAGTTTGAGGTCTGGTCCAAGGTCAAGGACACCATCGACAACGGCGACATGCCTCCGAAAAAGGCGAAGCAACTGACCGAGCAAGAAGCGTCTGCCATCACAGGCTGGGTGCAGCATTCGCTGGATGCCCTGGCCGAGGCGAAATCTGGAGACCCAGGTCCTGTCACGATGCGTCGCCTGACCAATGCGGAGTATGATTACACCATCCGTGATCTGACCGGCCGTGACTATGCCTTGGCCAAGGAGTTCCAAACGGACGGCGGCGGCGGCGAGGGTTTCACCAACACGGGGGATGTGCTTTTCACCAGCCCAGCGGCGATTGACAAGTATTTCGCTGCGGCGCGCAAGCTGGCCGATCATGCTACCATCATGCCGGGCACGGGCATTGTCTTCAACTCGGCTCGTATCGGCCTGCGTGGACCCGAGCAGGTGAAGGCTCAGGCGCAGCAGGGGCTGTATGTGTGGCTTCAGCAAAAGGCCGCGCCGCATCTGCCCAAGGATTTCGATCCGATGCGTGAGGGCGATTACATGCTGGCTTGCTGGAAACACAAGCACCAGAGCGTGCCCCGTGAGCAACTGGCGAAGGACATGAAGCTAAACATTCACTTCCTGAACAACTGGTGGAATCTTGTTAATAGCACGGAGCCGAAGAGTCGCTTCCTGGACCTTGTTCGTGTCGGCTGGCGTGAGCTACCGGCCGATGAGCAAGCCGCGCATGAACGTATCAAGCGCATTGAGGCTGATCTGCTTTCTTGGAACAACCAGAAGAAGCCCGGCAATGGCCCGCAGCGTCAGCAGCAGGACAGCGACGGTATTCGCCCCTATCCGATGCAGGCCCCAGTGAGCAGCAAGAAACAAGTCCACCTCTGCTTTGGCGACCTCGGCGACGGTAACAAGGGCGACATTGCGCTCGTGACTTACATTGAGGTCAGCGTGGGCAAGCAGAAGCTCAACTACTTCCACTGGCTCAACCAGACGCTCGATGAGAAGAAGCAACAGGCCGCCGCGATTCCGCCTCCGCCGAATCTTAACGCGCTCAAGGCCCGCATCGCCGAGTTGGAAAAAATGCGTGCGGCGTATGGCAAGCATCCGCAGCCCGGCCGCACGATCGAGCCGCACACGCTTGCCTTTGCAGCGCCGACCGTCTTCACCTTGCCGCTGCCGGAAGGCGCACACTGGCTGAAGGTGGATACACGCCTCGACATGCAGAATCTCGAGGTCGATGCCGCCACGATCCAGTGGACGCTGACGACCGACCAGCCGCGTGATGTGACCAAAATCATCCCAGGTGTGCTCACCATCTGGAAGCGCAGCACGAAGGCCTCTGGCGAAACCATGAATGACTTCAACAAGATGAAGGCCGCCTTCCCAGACATGTTTGAGCGCCGCCTGGAAGAGGTCGCTAACAATCTGTATCGCGGCGGCAAGCCCGCTATCGCCGTCTACTATTACAGCGATGACCAGCTGGGTCAGATCCTGGGCGAGAAGGAAAATAGATACCTCGCCTACTTGAAGAAGGACTGGGGCTATACCGCCACCGGCGGCAAGCTCAACCCCCAGCAGCAACAAGAATACAACAGCCTGATGCTCGGCCACCTGCACTACTTCGCCAGCCTTGCCTGGCGTCGCCCGCTCACTGGTGAAGACAACAGCAAGCTCGATAGCCTCTACTACGCCGGCCTCCAGAAGGACCTCGACCGCGAATCCGCTGCTCGTGAAGTCCTCGTCTTCATCCTCGTCTCGCCGCACTTCCTTTTCAAAGCCGAGACCCTCCCACTCCCTGCAGCCGCGCCGCCGCCCGGCAGCCCAGCGATAGCTGCACCCGCCATCGCTAGCAGCAGCGACGTGGCCCTGAATGCTCAGCAGCTTGCCTCACGGCTCTCCTATTTCCTCTGGGCTTCCACGCCTGACTCGGAGCTCCGCAAAGCCGCCGATGACGGCAGCCTACTGAAGCCTGAAGTCCTCGCTGCGCAGACGAAACGGATGCTGCGTGATCCCAAAGCCGGTGCATTGGCTCGGGAGTTCGCGGGCCAGTGGCTGAAGTTCAATGGCTTCGAACTGCACGCCGGTGTCGATGAAAAGCTGTTCCCTCAATTCACCCCAGAACTGCGCGCAGACATGCTGCATGAGGTGGTGGAATTCTTCACGCGCCTCGTCCGTGAGGATCGCAATGTGTCCGACATCATCAGTGGCGACTACACCTTCGTGAACGAACGCCTCGCTGCGCATTATGGGATTCCTGGAGTCCAGGGCGACGCCTTCCGCGAGGTCAAGGCGGCACAGCATCACCGTGGCGGATTGCTTGGCATGGCCGCGATTTTAACCAAGACCTCGCGTCCGCTCCGCACTAGCCCCGTCTTGCGCGGCGACTACTTGTATCAGGTGGTGCTGGGCTTCAGCAGTCCGCCGCCACCGCCGAATGTGCCGGAGTTGAAGGAGACGAGCAAGCCCGCGTCGCTGCGTGAATCGCTCATGCAGCATCGCCAAGATGCGGCCTGCGCTGTGTGCCATGACCGCATCGATCCGCTGGGGTTTGCGCTGGAGCGCTTCGATCCGGTGGGCCGCTTCCGCGCGGAAGAAGGCATCGACGACACGGGTGAGTTGAAGGACGGCACCAAGTTCCAGGGCCTGGCTGGTCTGCGGGATTACCTCGCCAAAAATGAAGGCCAGTTCCTCACGCAGTTCACGCGCAAGCTTCTTGGCTACTCCCTGGGTCGCCAGACATTGCCCAGTGACAAGAACCTGCTGATTCAGATGAAAACGGCGCTGCAACAAAGCGATGGCCGGTTTTCTGCGGCTGTGGTGGAGATCGTGAAGAGCCGCCAATTTTTAAAACGGCGAAATGAAGCAACTGTCGCTAGCAATCCGTAATTTCCTCCAATCCCCCCAAAACCTAAGCCCCCTATGAATACCTCACGCCGCCGCTTTCTCCGTGGCACTGGAGCCGCCCTCGGGCTGCCCTGGCTGGAATCCGTCTGCGCCTTCGGTGCAGAGTCTCCCAAGACCAACGTGGCCCCGCGCCGCCTCGCCGTTTGCTTCACTGGCAACGGCGTCAACCCGCACCATTGGGGTGCCACCAATGGTGCCAGCGGCATGGAGTTCATGAAGTCGCTCTCGCCCTTGGAAGGCCTCAAGAAGCACGTCAATGTCTTCAAAGGCCTGTGGAACCCCACCACCGTGGAAGGCGAAGGCGGGCACTATCCAAAGATGAATGTGCTCTGTGGATTGAAGGTGAAGAAGACCACGACGGATGTGGAAGTCGGCACCACCATGGATCAGCTGATCGCGGCACACGCGGGCAAGTTCACACCGGTGCCCAGCGTCGTGCTTGGCACGGAACGCCCCAGCTACAGCACGGACTCCGGCTTCACTTCCATCTACTCGGCTTACATCTCCTGGAGCACCCCCACGACGCCCGCGCCGAAGGAAATCTTCCCACAGCAAGCCTTCGACCAGCTCTTCGATGACGGCAGCAAGCGCAAGCGCGACAAGAGCATCCTCGACCTCGTGTTGCAGGATGCAGGCAGCCTGATGCCGAAACTGAGCCGCCGCGATCGGCAGAAGATGGACGAGTATCTGACCTCCGTGCGCGAGATCGAGAAGCGCGTGGAGATGGCTGAGAAAATCAGCCAAGCTGAAACCAATGGCCAAGGCTGGATGGCGACGGTGAAGACCCCCACGATTGGCCGCCCACCGGCCGGTATTCCTGCCAGCAGTGAAGACCACCTACGCCTGATGTTCGACATCATGCTGCTCGCCTTCCAGATGGACCGCACACGGGTGGCCACCTTCATGATGAACAACGACTTGTCGAACATGCGCTTCGCCAGTTTGGACGGCGTCAGCGCCGGTATCCATGAGCTTTCGCACCATGCAGGGGATGAGCATCGCCTCGACCTGTATCAGCGGGTGAACCAGCATCAGGTCAAGCTGTGGGGCGAGTTCCTGGCCAACATGCAGGCTACCGATGAAGGCGAGCGCACGCTGTTGGAAAACAGCATGATCATGCTGACCAGCAGCCTCTTCGATGGCAATGCTCATGACTCACGCCAGCTCCCCGTCGTGCTCGCAGGCAATGGCGGCGGCACCATTCAGGGCGGCCGATTCCATGACTATAGCACCGATCCGAATCGTAAGCTCTGCCGCCTGCACATCGCGCTCATGGACCGTATGGGCGTGAAGACAAGTCACTTCGGCGATGCAGAAAACGCGCTAGCGATCTAAGACGAGACTGTTGAGTTGATCGCTTGGTTGGTTGGCATCAAAGCGCAAGACGCTTGGAGCGCTCCAGCCAAGCGTGGGACAGCTTGCTGACAAGGTGGGGAATCTCCTCTAGCTCCCTGACATGAATGCGCAGCAGGGGAATCCCGACCTGGGCGAAGACGGTGTTCACGAACGCGTCCCGCCTTTTGACTGCTGCCTTTTCATGGCTGTCGTCATCTAACTCAATGCCCAGCATTGGCATCCAATCCGTCGGGCGGCACACGAGAAAGTCCACATGCTTCTGACTAATCTTGTTGAAGGCCGTGAGGTCCTTTTGCGAGTCGAGAAAGTCGGCAAGCCTGGGTTTGCACAGCAGGTGAATCCGGCCAGGAAGCGAGTGCCGCATCAGTATTTGATGAAATTTCGCTTCAGACGGGGTCAGCAAGGCCTTAGCTTTGTATTGCCACTCTAGGCCAATGCGGGTTTCGGGAGGTGGGCAGACAAGTTTCACTTCGATAAGAAACGATGATTCGCTTCTTCTGGCAAGGGGGTATGGCAATTCATCAGGTGCCAATCCTAGCCTTGCGGCGCTTGTGGTTTATTGGATAATGCGGAGACATGGTTGCTCGCACCTACTCCGCAACCCTCGTGGGCGTGAATGCCAGCGAGGTGGAAATCGAATCTCATGAAGGCTTTGGCAATGGACCGCGCCTCATCGTTGTCGGCCTGCCAGATGCTGCCGTGAAAGAAAGTAAGGATCGTGTGATGGCCGCGCTGATGAGCTGCGGCTTCCGCCTTCATCAGGGCATCACCACGGTGAATTTGGCACCTGCGGATGTGAAGAAGGAAGGCCCAGCGTTCGAGCTGCCCATCGCTATCTCGCTGGTGGCTAGTAGCCAGAAGCTTGATGTGGAGCGGCTGCGCGAGACAAGTATGGCTGGTGAGTTAGCCTTGAATGGCGAACTGCGCCCGGTGCGTGGGCTACTCGCTATCGCGCTAGAAGCCCGAGCGAAGGGGCGCAAGCGTCTGCTTGTGCCGAAGCGAGCAGCCTTGGAAGCCAGCGTCGTCGCGGGCATCGACATCATTGGCATCACGCATTTGCGCGAGGCAGTGGACTACTTGGCGGGCAACATCGAAGTGCAGCCTGAGCCCTGTCGTGCGGCTGAGTTCTTCGCCGCCGCGAGCAGTTACAGCATCGACTTCGCAGACGTGAAAGGCCAAGCCCATGCGAAGCGCGCCATCGAAGTAGCCGTGAGTGGCGGGCACAATCTACTGGCCGTCGGACCACCGGGCACAGGCAAGTCCATGCTGGCCAAACGCATTGCCACCATCATGCCGGGCATGAGCGAGGAGGAAGCGATCGAGACGACCAAAATTCACAGCGCAGGCGGTTTGCTCAGTGAGCAATTGGCCTTCATCGCGACGCGCCCGTTTCGTGCTCCCCATCATACGATCAGCGATGCAGGCCTGCTTGGCGGTGGCACCAACCCCGGGCCTGGCGAGGTCAGCCTGGCTCACAATGGCGTGTTGTTTCTCGATGAGTTACCGGAGTTCCGTCGCAGCACTTTGGAAGTGATGCGCCAACCCTTGGAGGATGGCAAGGTCACCATCACTCGCGCTGCTGGCAGTGTGACTTTTCCCGCTGGCTTCATGCTGGTGGCTGCGATGAATCCGTGCCCCTGCGGCTTTTACGGTGACCTCAAAAGAGAGTGTCGCTGCGGGGTGCCCGTGGTGCAGCGTTACCGGCAGCGTATCAGTGGACCGTTGCTGGATCGCATTGATCTGCATGTCGATGTGCCGTCTGTGGAATACAAAGAGCTGACCTCGGGAGCAGCGGGTGAATCATCCGAAATCATTCGTGCGCGTGTCGAGCAATGTCGTGCTGTTCAGGCTGAACGTTTCGCCAAAGACAAAGGCATTCACACCAACAGCGCCATGACACCGCGCCTGATCAAAAAACACTGCGAACTGGATGCCGAAGGCGCGCACTTTCTGGAGCACCACATGAACGAGATGAACTTCTCGGCCCGTGCCCATGACCGCATCTTGAAAGTAGCACGCACCTTGGCCGACCTCGGCGGTCATGAAAAAATTATCGCTGATAACATCATGGAAGCCGTGCAGTATCGCTCGCTGGATCGGAAGCTGTGGGTGTGACTCACTCCGAGTAGGCCATGATGATCCCCAGGATGATCAAGCCAATGATCGTCACGATGGCGATCTTGATCCAGCTCAGCGGATACTCGCCAGCGATCTTGCCGGTGATGCCATTGACGGCCACTTGGTAGGTCTTGCTGCCGTAGTTGTAGGTCAGGAGCCAGACGGGCAGCAGCACATGCTTGAAGGTCTGGCCTGAGTATTGACTCTGGACCCGCAGGTTGCGATGGGTGTCGCCTGGGATCTGGTGGATGCACATGTCATTGATGGCGCTGTCCATGCGGTCCTTGCTCGCGGCGGCGGCTTCTTTGAGGTCGATCTGATACTGCTCCACGACCCAGCCGGTGAGGTAGCCGGGATCATAAGGAACGAGTTGATCCGTGGTGGGGAATGGCGCGACATCGTGCAGCAGCTTCGGATGCACCCCGCGTGAGGCGGGAATGAGGAAGTCGTCGAAGAAGTGATCCAGTGAGCCATTCGCATACTCCCAGCGCGTGCGAGTCTCGGACTTGCCGTCGCTACCACGCACGGTGTAGTGATGGCCCGCCTCGGCCTCCCAATCCGCATGGACCTGTGCGTCAAAGGTCCAGAAGGGAAGGTAGATGCCATGCAGTGTGTCAGTCAGCGCTTTCTTGCCCAGGTTGTTGGGCGCAAACCAGTGGCTGGCATACCACTGGCGAATGTCCTCGCGCACTTTCGTGTGGGCGACGTGGAAAGGCAGCACAGCCTCGGGTCGCACCGGGGCCGAGATGTCATCGGCCGAGATGATCGCGGGCGAGCCGCAGAAGTCGCAGTTTTGCGCCACGCGTGCGGGGTCAAAGACGCTGATGGCCTGACAGCTCTGGCATTTCACCGTCTTGCGCTGCACCTGCCAGCCACCGTCGTTCTCCGGCAGTGCTGACAGGGCTGCGAACAACTCATTCTCCTGAATGCCGCTGCCATCGGTCTTCAGTTCGGTCTGCGAAATGGTGCCGCAGTAGGGACACACGAGTGTCTTCTTCGACGGATTCCAGACAGCCTCTGCACCGCATTCGGTGCAGTTGAACTTTTTGAGGGCGGTGACTTCGGACATAGCCAATTTAGAGGGCTTCCCATTCTTCTTTGGTGATACACGCCTGCTTGAGGATGCGATTCAAAAGACTCATGCTGATCTCTCCTTGATGTGGGTTGGGCAGGGTGAGTGATAGAGTGCCGCGCAGCATGAACTGATGCTTGCCTCCCGAGTAAGGCCCCTCAAACCCAGCCCGACGCAACGCGCGAACCGAGTCACTGCGTTTGATGGGTCCAAAGGAGGGCATCACGCAAAGGCCACTTCTTCGACTTTGATCTGCACGCCGTCTAACATGGGAATAGGCAATCCTTTCGAGACACGGAAGAGAATCCAATCTTCCAGTGTCTCGCTCAGTTCATGGCGGCAAGCCTCCACGGTTTCACCCGTGGCATAGACGCCCTCGCATCCGGGTATCTCGCCATAGCATGAACCGTCTTCAGGCAGCATCTCATAGCGCGCTCTAGCCAGAGCTTTCTGAATGTAGGTCGAGATCATGGCGAGACACTACACGGCTGTCGTTAGCAGGGCTAGTGGACAATCACTGAGCGAGGAACTGATCCAGAGCAGTCTTGGTGACGCGCCAGGCCGAACCGATCTTCTTGCCCTTGATGTCACCCGCTTCAAGGCTGGCGACGACATCGGCTTCGGTCACGCCGAGTGTCTGGGCGACCTGAGCTGGCGTCATAATGTCAGCCGCTGGAGCAGCCGCAGCGGCCCCTGGGAGCGGTGGCGGTGTGGCACCGCCTGCGTTGAGGTTCGTGCTCTTCATCATCTCCTGCGCCATCGCAAAGCCCATGGCCATCTCGGCGGGGGCACCTGCGCCACCGCCCTTGGCCATGCCTTCGGCCATCTGGAATTTCACATAGGCATTCAGGTCGCCGATCGCGCCCATGCTGCTGCGCTTGTCGATCGCGGCTTCGACTTCGGGCGGCACGCTGGCGTTCTCCAAGACGAAGCTGGTGATCTCGATGCCATACTTGCCGGTGGTGATCGGATTGATGATCGGCAGCAGTGCCTCGCCCAGTTCGCTGTAGCGCATGGCCAGGTCGAGCACTGGCACCTTGGCGGTGGCGAGCGCTTCGGTGAAGATGCTGACGATGCGTGAGCGCATGGTGTCGGCGAACTCATCGAGACGGAAATGATGATCGCTGCCCGCGACTTCCTTCAAGAAGAGAGGCACGTTGGTGATGCGGAAGTCGAAGGTGCCGAAGGCGCGCACGCGAACGATGCCGAAGTCCGCATCGCGCATCATCACAGGGTTGCTTGTGCCCCACTTGTTGCCAGTGAAGAGGCGCGTATTGACGAAATACACGTCCGCCTTGAAGGGCGAGTTGAAGCCATACTTCCAGCCCTTGAGCGTGCTCAAGATTGGGATGTTATCCGTCACCAGGCTGTGCTTGCCGGGGCCAAACGTGTCGCCGAACTGGCCTAGATAAACGAATTGTGCGGTCTGCGATTCCCGCACGATGAGCTGCGCGCCATTCTTGATTTCCTTGTCTTCGTCAGCAAAGCGGAAGCTCAGTGTGTCGCGCGAGTCGTCGGTCCATTCGATGATTTCGAGAAACTGTCCTTTGAGGTAGTCGATGAGGCCCATGGGTATGCGTTGGTTTGTGGTTAACGAAGTCGTGCAGAGGAATCGGAATGAGACCGCAGGCGATGATAAGAGTTCAGTGATTTTCGCGTCAGCGCCAAGCTGATCAACTGGCGAAAGCAAACGCAGGCACACCCTTTGCACCTGGACGGCAGACGAAGAGGCGCCCGGCATGCTCTTCTGCCAGACCCGGCTTGATGCCTGTGGTCACATACAAGTCGCCGAGGTCGGCACCCCCGAAGGCGCAGGCCGTGGTCTCGATGCAGGGGAAATCAATCTGCTGCTCCACCTGCTGCGTGGTGGGATTGAAGCACACGACCTTACCACCGTGGCAGAAGGCGATCCAGAGGCGGCCTTCGGCGTCGATGGTCATGCCATCAGGCGAGGAAGCATCGGCGCTGGTATCCCAAAGGACGCGCTCGTTGCTGATGGCGCTGGTTGCGTTGTCGAAGTCGAAAGCGCGAATCTTCTTCGAGGGCGTGTCGATGTAATACATGGTGCGAGCATCCGCGCTCCACACGATGCCATTGGAGTTCGTCACGGGACCGAACTTCCTCTCCACGCTCAGGTCGGTGTGTAGGCAGTAGAGCGAGGCTTCGGCCCGTTTCGTCAAACAGATGGTGCCTGCCCACAGGCGGCCAGCAGGATCGCACTTGCCGTCGTTGAATCGGTTGTCAGCGATGCCCAGTTCCGGGTCCGCGATGGGGGTGCTGACGCCGGTCGTTTCATCCATGAAGAAGAATCCATCATCGCCAGCCCAGACGAGGCCGCCGCTCGCACGCGGCACCACAGTGCCCACGCGCTGGCCGACATCCCAGATCGTTTCCTTGCCAGTCACCGGATCAAAGCTGAGGATCTTGTGCGCTTCGATGTCCACATAGAGCAGACGGTTGCCATGCCAAAGAGGGCCTTCGCCCCATTGCGAAACGTGTGTGCCGACGAGTTCAGGAGTCATGTGAATGGCAGAGTGCTAGGGATGTGTTGAGCCAGTTTACTTTATTGTTTGGTAGCGTCATCGAGAAGGATTTGTGCATCCCTCCAGACGGAAGCTAGTCCAATATCAGCGCTTTGAACGATTGCGACATTTGAGTCTTCACCTTCGCTCCAAAAGCGGCTTTTAAGGCTGAGACGAGGATAAATATGTCCTTCTTTGTCAAAGGGCTGCAATAGCCTCGCTGCAAGATCCCATTTGTGAGCGATCTCCCACTCGCGGTCTCGGTCTGGTGGATGTGACTCGCGATAGTCTAGATACTTGCCAGTCGTGTGATAGGCGTCTGAGACTGCGGCCAGAGCATCCTTTTGGTCTTTGGTTTGGTCGCGTGAGTGACGGGGGAATAGTGCGACAATGCTGATAACCAGTGAGGCGATGGAAGTCGCGGTTTGAATGTCGATAGTCATGTTTTGAAAGCTTTGGGCATAAGTTCACTGACTCTTAAGGTAGGAACTAATTTTTTATGCGTTTGGATCTAAACAAGGATTTAGCGATTCCCAGTCGAGTAGCATACGATGATGTTCGCAGATCAATACGTTGCAGCTCAAAGACAGCATATTGTGTGTCATTTTCAGCCTCACACGAGGCGGCGAAGTTGAGCGCGTCTTCTAAATATCGAAAAGTGCGGGTAAACGGTTGGTCGTAATCAAGGTCATCGAGGATGTTGTTCCCTGGATCATATTCCCCGCACTCGGTGACTCTATCGCCTCCGTTATTGCAATTTACGACGACGTAGTTGGCGAACATGCCTGTTGGCCAAACCTTAGCCTGCTCGTCACTTGCATCTATCTGAAAATAATTTGGATCCAGATTGTAGTGCTGCATCAATGCCTGCTCAAGGTCCTCGCCAATCAGCTCGCTGTAGGTTGCTGGTATATCTATAACCAAAGGCGTCTTACCATTGATGTCCAGAAGCGAGGATTCCGTTGTATCGTTTAAAGTGCTCTTTGATTCTTGCTGTGGAGGGACTGGTTCCATATAGCTCCCTATTACCCCAAAGTTTGATTTCGCAAAAGCATGCTTAGCAATCCAAACTTGAACTACAAAGCTCCCCGCATCGCCCCCAACAACCGCTCCACATCCTCCACCGTGTTGTAACCATGGATGGCGATACGGATTCTCCCCGCGTGATGCATGACATGCACGTTCGCTTCCTCCAGCGCGGCATGAAGTCGTGCGCAGTCGGGATGCTGAAACGCGAGGATGCCGGTGGGCAGACTCTTCATGTCCAGCTTGCACATCAGCTTGATGCCCAGGTCTTGCAGGCCATCGGCAGCCATCTGAACCAGTGGGTCGGCGTATTGAGCGATGTATTCGACGCCTACTGCATCCAGATAACGCAGCGAGGCATTCAAGGCATAGATCGGGGCGAAGCTGGGCATGCCGACGGAATAGCTAAGCGCGCCGGTCTTCACGGCATTGCGCTCGAAGCGGTCGGAATCGAAGGCATTGCTCAGGTGATACCAGCCGCCGACATGCGTGGTCAAGCGAGCCGCATTGCGCTCGGGGATGCCGACGACACAGCTGCCGTGGATGCCGAGGGTCCACTTGTGCGTGCTGGAGATGAGGATATCAGCATCGCTACAATCCAGCACCACACGGCCCAATGCCTGCGTGACATCGACCGCAATGACGGCCTGCGGGGCCATGCGGCGGATCTTATCCACCACGCTGCGCCAGTTGATCCGGTAGCCGTTGTAGAAGCTGATCAGCGACAGCTGCACCAGTCGCGTGCGCTCGCTGAGCAAGGGCAGGAGGTCGAGGATCTCCAGCGCGCCTTCGCGGCTTTTCCACACGACAAGGTTGGGCTTCTGGCGCGCGGCGAGCCAGGGCGTGGTGCCTGCGGGGAAGTCCAGGTCCGTGACGAGCACCTCGTCGCCAGGTTTCAAATCCAGCGCGCTGGCCAGAAGGTTGTAAGCCTCGGAACTGCATGAGCAGAAGGACACCTCGTTCGTCTGCAAGCCGATCATGCGCGCGGCGATCTCGCGGCACTCCTCCACACGAGCGAAGTGCGGCTCCCGGCCTCTCATGCCCATGGTCTTGTGCTGCCAGTAGTCGTTGATCGCAGCAGCGACGTGAATGGGCGGAATACTTTCCGCCGCCGTGTTCAGGTAGGCAATGCCATTGAGCGATGGGAAGTCGCGCAGTCGGGAGTCGGGAGTGAGCATAGCCTCCGAGCCTATGAGTTTGGTGCTCCTTTAGCAATCTCTCGCTTGGAGATCGGAAGCACGAAGGCTGGGCAGGGCTGGATTCGAACCAGCGTAGGCGTAAGCCAGCAGATTTACAGTCTGCCCCCTTTAGCCACTCGGGCACCTACCCTTCTTAGCCTTCACGGTCCGCTCAAACGGTGCGGAATGAGCGGGCGAGATGAAGCCATAGCCCTTCCGTTGTGCAAGCTGTTTTTCGATATTGGTCAACGGACTTGAGGATTGGGTGCCATGACGCGATGGCTGAGACCTACCCATGCTCACCCTTGCCTGCAGCCCGGAGCCCGCCCTCGCCTTGCGTGGAGAGCCTGAGCTTGGCTTGGAAAGAGAACTTTTGAATGCGTGGCCTCAGGCACGAGCTCAGGCGTTGCTTCTCATGGTGGGCGAGGGGATGAAGACGACGCTCGACCCTTCGCTGGAGTGGCTGCGGCGCTACGCGCAGCGCTTCATGGTGCGGCTCTGTCAGACGCGTGCGGTGCCTTCATCGGCACTGGCGGAGGATTTGGCAGAGGCGATGGCCTCGCTACCACCGATGCAGGGAGCAGAGTATGTCACCGAGGACTTGCTGATGTCGCTCTGGGAGCAACTGGCGGCGCAGGTCGCGCACGAGGCGGGCGATGCCTTGGAAGCTTGGCTGCGGGCGCATGGCGAT